>FMSI01012443.1_pt1 | contig 36518 bp, 35 predicted proteins | sample 1504471 | NCBI WGS metagenome assembly FMSI01 (sample SAMEA4475357, study PRJEB15587) | soil metagenome | biome: Soil; feature: Field | place: India | collected 2015-03-11 | depth 0 m
CCACAAACCCAATTTACGGAATTTCTGAAGGGATTGAATTTTATTTGACTTTACCTTCATCGGGTAGTAAAGTGGATATTGCTCGTTTTGAAAGGAGAAGAAATGTCAAAAAAAAATTTATTTTTTATTTTCATGTTTCTTTTACCCTTTTTCCTTTTTTCTATTACAAACCAGCAGATAGACAGATATCTTAGAAATTATTCTGAGCAGGGATACAGATTTGTGAGGTCTCAGGGTGAAAACACATGGTATCTGTCCTTTAGTTCCCAAAATATGAAAAAGGAAAGGAATGTTGTTGTTCTTCTTGTTTCATCAAATCGGGTGGAAACTGTTATTATTGGAACAACTGTAGCCTCCTTTAATACAGAACCTTCTCCTGCTCTTATGAGGTATCTTTTGCAAGAGAATGGAAAGGACAATTTTATAGGTTCCTTTTCCCTTTATACTTCGGATAAGTACTATATCCAGTTTTTTGTAAGAATTCCCAATTCCTATTCTTCCCTTGAACAGATAGTTTACTCTGCCTGGTATGTTGCTTTCGTATGCGATGGCTATGAGGATGAGGTATTGAAATTTATGAGATGATCGAGCTAATTTTTCCTCGGAAGCTTTCTTCCTCTCTTTAGCCACCTATCCATAGAGTTTGTTTCGTTCTTTTCCACAAGAATTCTTTCAAAAAGACCCTTTAAAAGACTTGTATTTCTTTGAAGATCAAAGAGAGCTGATGCTATTTCTTTACCTTCAGATATGAGTTTCTTCCTGAATTTTTCATCATTCATCACTCTTTGAATAATTGTTTCCCATTGCTCCTCTTGCTTCAAAAAATTTTTCAATAGTTTTTCAACATTATTTCCCTGTTCCTTTGAATTTCTGAAAATAAGAACTGGAACCCCGTAATAAAGAGCTTTCCTGAGTAGTCGGTTCTCAAGGCTGAACATATTGTCGAAGGAGGGTAGATAGGAATATACAATAAGTTCTAAATTTTCGACGAACTTTTTTAAGTCAGTCCTCTCAACATTTTTTATTTCCCCCTTCATGTTAAAGACCGATTCACCTTTTACAAGCACCATTTTTTCTGGCGGGAAAATTTTAAGGGCTTTGTCAATTAAATTATTTTCTCCTTCTACCAAACATATCTTTCCTTCTTTCTTCGAAGAAGACTCAGAGGGGTTTAAACCAGGAAACACCCTCAAAACTTTATCGGTGTCAAAAAAACCCCTATCTTTTAAATCCCTAATAATTCTGTCACTGTAAACAACTATGAAAGATGTTTCCTTTAAAACAGTTTCAATTTCTGGAACAGTTACCAGATATTCAGGTTTTAGAATGGAAATTCCAAAGGGGGTCTTTGTGATCCACGAGGAAACCATTGCAACATGATAAGCTTTCGGGGAATAAACATTTAAAATATCTATTTTCTTACTCTTAATAATCATGGAAGCCCTTGCAGCCATTGCAAAGACTGATTCGTCTTCAAAAAGTTGTGCGCTCCTTTTCAGGGCTTTTAGAAAATCACTCTCTTCGACAATTCCATTCAGGGATTTCAAAGATTGCCAAACAGATAGAGAAGGTTCTATCTCAGCGTTATAATATTTTTTTAGATGGAATTTTTTATCGGATAGAATAAGAGGTTGAATTCCGGTAGAGTTTAAAGAGTCTATCTCATCTATTATATACCTTTCAATTGAAAAGGGTAATTCACTTACAAAAAATCCTATCTTTGTCATTTTATTTTAAGTTAAAATTTTTTTCTTCTTGAGTCTATGATTAAAATCACAAATTTTTCAAAGCCTGTCGAGACTTAACTTCTTTTTTATAATCACGCTCTTTCTGTAAAGGGAAATAAAACCTTTCCTGTGGAGATCATTAAGAACTCTACTTACACTTTCTCTTGTGCTTCCTATGAAATCTGCTATCTCTCTTTTTGTGGGAAGTTCGCTTATAAAGATTCCCTCTTTTTCTTTCACACCCCTTGTCTTTGCAAGGGCATTCAAATAACTTATCACCCTTTCATAAACAGTCTGGAAAGCAAGCTCTCCAATCTTTTCATCTGCATTTCTCAATCTTTTTGAAAGCTCTCTTAAAACGCCAAGCATTGCCTTTGGATTTTTAATCAGAAAATTCAGAAAGTTTTCTTTTTCAATTGTCAGGAGCACTGTTGATTCAAGAGCTATAACAGTCGCTGATCTAACCTCATCCTCAATTATTGACATTTCTCCAAGAAAATCTCCCTTTTTTAAGATGGCAAGGACAAGTTCCTTCCCACTCTCACCAATAAGGACAATTTTCACTCTTCCTTTTATAATTAAATAAAGGCTGGAGCCTTGTTCTCCCTGTGAAAAAACGATGTTTCCCTTTTTGAGCTTCTTCTCATGAGTAAACTTGGAGATCTCGGTCAACTCCTTGTCTTCAAGGTTAGAAAAGAGTGGTAATCCCTTTAAAAAATTCAACTTATTCATGGAGCTTAAGTATAAAAATTTTAAATATGTTTGTCAAATGGAATTGTGTGGTCGAAAATATCTGGTTTTATTATGTTTTTTGGATATAATCTTAGAGAAATCAAATTTTTGAAAAAAATATTGTATTTTTCTTTTTCAGATGCCTCCGTATGAGTTCCCCAATTATAATTTCCGGTGATATACCAGAGGAACTAATAAGGACAAGGATGTGATAAATTAAATCCGCTGTTTCATTAATAATTTCTTTCGAATCCTCCTTTAAGTATGCAACAATTGTTTCCGTTGCCTCCTCTCCAATTTTTTTAGCGATTAATTCTTTGCCATTTTGGAATAAATAAGATGTATATGAGTTTTTGTCCATGATTTTCTTCCTCTTTTCTATAATCTCAAATAGTTTCTGGAGGAAGTTATAAACAGAAGGATAAGAGGAGGAATAGATTTCTTCAAAAAAACAGGAGCGTTTACCGCTGTGGCAGACATTGCCATAGGAATTCACAAGGATTAGCAGTGTGTCCCTATCGCAATCAAGAAATATGCTCAAAACATAAAGATAATTCTTAGATGTTTCTCCCTTCATCCACAATTTTTTCCTTGATCTACTGTAGAAGTGGACTTTTCCTTCTTTGATCGTTTTTTCAAGAGATTCCCTGTTCATGTAGCCAAGCATTAGTATTTCTCCTGTTTTTGAATCCTGAATTATTGCCGGTATCAAACCTTTCTCATCAAATTTAATTTCCATTTCTTTCTCCTTTCAAATGCGAACATTTATTCCTATTTTTTTCAGGTATTTTTTTAATTCTGGGATTCGCAGGTGTCCGTAATGAAATACTGTTGCAGCAAGAACAGCGGAAGCACCGCCTTCTTTTACAATTTCATGAAAATGTCTCAAGGAAAAACCTCCTCCAGAAGCAATTACTGGAATTCTTACTTTCTTCGATAAAGACCTTGTGAGTTCAATATCAAAACCCTCACATGTCCCATCCCTTTCTATGCTTGTTAGAAGAATTTCGCCTGCTCCTAACTTTTCTGCTTCGATGCCCCATTCAATTGCATCTTTTCCCGTTTCTTCTCTTCCTCCTCGGATAAATACCTCGTAAAAATTTCCATTATTTTTTGCATCGATTGATACCACAACACATTGAGAACCAAAGACAGAAGAAAGCTCACCAATTATTTCAGGTTTTTCAAAAGCGAAAGTATTAATTGATATTTTGTCTGCTCCTGAGTTCAGAATTCTTCGAGCATCTTCCAAAGAGGATATTCCTCCACCGACTGTAAGAGGTATTGAAATTTCCCTTGCCACCTTTTCCACAAGATCATAAAGGGTCTTTCTCCCATCTGAACTTGCTGTAATATCGAGAAATACAATTTCGTCTGCGCCCTCTTCGTTATAAGCTTTGGCTATTTCAACAGGATCTCCAGCGTCTCTGAGTTTGAGGAAATTAATTCCTTTGACAACTCTTCCATCTTTTATATCAAGACATGGGATTATTCTTATTGCCAGCATACTATCACCTCCTGAATTTCATTTCGATTTTCCCTTCAAGTATAGCCCTTCCAACTATCACTCCCTTTAAACCTTTTTGGGATTTTAAAATTTCGATGTCCCTTTCATCCCTCACTCCTCCTGCATAATAAATCTCAAATCCCTTTGAAATTATTTCTTTGATTTTTTCTACTCTTACACCTTCCATTGTTCCGTCTCTTTCAATATCTGTGAATATAAGCTCCGAGATTCCAAGTTTAGAAAGATATGAAAGAGCAGACTCCATATCCAGGCTCTCTTCTTTCCACCCTCTGATTCTTGCTTTCTCTTGCATAACATCTAAAGAAACAATGATCTTTTTTCTGAAAATTTTTAACAATTCTTCCAACAATTTTTTTTTCTTAAAGACAACACTGCTCAGAACAATCCTTTCCACCCCGATTTTTATAAGTCTTTCTACAATGAGAATTGAATTTACTCCTCCTCCTATTTGAATTTTTGATTTCACATTCTTTTTAATTTCCTTAATGATTTTCCAGCTGGAAAATTCTCCTTTTAGAGCACCATCAATGTCTACTATGTGAATCCATTCAGCACCATTTTTTTCAAATTTAAGAGCAAGTTCTAAGGGATCAAAGGAATATAAAATTTTCTTCGTTAAATCTCCCCTTAAAAGCCTTAAGCATTTTCCATCCTTTATATCAATCGCTGGTATTATCAACATTCAGCCACCTCCTTAAAAATTCAATACCATTTTTTCCACTTTTTTCAGGGTGAAACTGGACACCCCATGTATTTTCATCCCTCACAATTGATGGAAAAGAGATTCCGTAAAATGTTTCTCCCAAAATTATTTCCTCTTTCTTCGGTAAACAGTAATAGGAGTGAGCAAAATAAAAATGATTTTTATCTTCGAAAGAGGATGGTTCTTTCAGAGAGACAATATTCCATCCCATGTGAGGTATTCTAACACTTGATGGAAGTTTTTTAATTTTTCCCTTTAGTAGACAGAGACCTTTTATTCCGGGACTTTCCTCGCTCTCTTCAAAGAGTATCTGCATCCCAAGACAGATTCCAAGCACAGGGGTTTTCTTTCTGGATTTTTCAATTAGAACAGCTTTCAAACCAGATTCTTCAATGTTTTTTATTGCCTCTTTGAAAAAGCCAACTCCTGGAAGGATTATTTTATCTGCCTTTTCGATTACCGTTTCATCTGAACTCAGGACAGCGGCTGCTCCGATTATTCTTAAGGCATTCATTATACTGAAAATATTTCCAATACCATAATCAACAACAACTATCATTTTGACGATAGAACTCCTTTAATTTTTTTGTTTATAGAAAGAGCCATTCTCAAGGAGTATCCAATTCCTTTAAAAATAGCCTCATTTATATGATGCTCATTTTTTCCCCTGATAATATCAACATGAACTGTTATAAATGAATGAGTTGTTAAAGCTCTTAAAAAATCTATTGTTTCGAATTTTATCTCGAGAGGGGACTCAAAGGAAAGGAAAGCCCTCCCAGATATATCTACTGAGATTCGCACGAGAGTTTCATCAAGAGGAATATAGCAAAAGCCAAGTCTTTCTATGCTTTTTCTATCACCTATTGCAAGTTTCATTGCTTCTCCCATGGCTATTCCAGTATCTTCTATTAGATGATGAGAATCTATCTCCTTCTTGTCAGTTGAATTTAATTTCAGATCAAAAAGAGCAAATATTGCCATATTTTCAAGGAGATGATTAAAGAAATTTATTCCAGTTTCGACTTGAGTTTTTCCACTTCCGTCAAGGTTAATCTCCACAGTTACTTCTGTCTCCTTTGTTTTGTAATAATAATTTGCTCTCCTTTCATATTTTGAGTTCATTCAAAACCTCCTTCAACTCTTTTATAAACTTTCTATTTTCCTTTTCTTTTCCTACTGTCACCCTCAAGCATTTTCTCAGTCTTGGGGAGTTGAATCTTCTCAAGAGAACCTTTCTTTTAATCATGCTTTTGTAGACAATAGTAGAATTAATTTTATTTAATTCGAATAATATGAAATTTCCTGATGAAGGGAAGGGTTTAATATGATCCATTTCTCTTAAATCTTTATAGAGCTTTTCCCTCTCTTCTTTTATTCTTTCAACTACTGATTTCACATAGTCTCTTTTCTTCAATAAAAATTTCAATGCAGAAATTGCAAAGGAGTTCACACTGAAAGGTGGCTTTGAATCCTCAATCGTTTTTATTATTTCAGGGTTTCCGAGAAGATAGCCAACTCTCAGACCAGCTATGGAAAAAGCTTTTGAAAATGTTCTTAGAACCATGAGATTTTTGTGATCTGTGATATGCTCCTTAAAACTTCTTCCGGAAAATTCATAGTAAGCCTCGTCAATCAAAATATAAGAGTTTGTAATTTCAAGAATTTTCAATACAATTTCCTCCATGATTTCTGAGCCACAGGGATTGTGAGGAGAGACAAGAACTATCAAAAAAGGGGAATGATGTATTATTTTTTTGACAAGGTCTTTCTCGTCATATCTAAATTCTGAATCAAGGGGAGTTTTAACAATTTTTGTATTCAGGAGCTGAGCCATCCATGGATAAATTGAGAAACAGGGTTCGGGAATTAGAACTTTTTTCCCTTTTTCAAGAAATTTTAGAAATATTGACTGGATAAGCTCATTGGAGCCATTTCCAATTGCAATTCCATCAGGTTCAAACTCTGCATAATCTGAGATGGACCTTTTAACTTCCTTTTCCTCATCTGGATACCTTGACCATTCAATTTTTAAAAATCTCTTTAATATCTCCTCTTTAAAAGACTCTGGAGGATCAAAAGGTGACTCGTTTTTGTCGAGTCTTATAAAATTTTTTCTATTCATTTTTTCCATATCTTCCCCTCATTTTTATCGATTGAGCATGGGCAAAAAGACCTTCTTTTTCAGCAAGAGAAATGACATTATTCTTTGCTTTTAAAAATTCCTTCTTGTCAAAAGATATTATTGAAATTTCTTTTAAAAATGTTCTTACACCAAGATGGGAAAGAAAACGGGAGGTCCCGTTAGTTGGCAGGATATGAGATGGTCCTGCCCAGTAGTCGCCCATTACTACTGGAGAGTAATCTCCGATGAAAACCGCTCCTGCATTTCTAATTTTAATCATCCACTTTTCAGGGTCTTTAATCTGGAGAGAGAGATGTTCGGGAGCAATCTCATTGGCTAAACAAAAAGCTTCCTCAATACCTTTGACTATAATTATTCCTCCATTTTTTTTAATCGCATTTTCGATTATTTTTCTTTGAGGAATTTTTCTGATAATTTTTTTTATAAAACTTTTTACATTTTCAGCCAGTTTAATGGATGGAGTAATGAGGATTGCCATACTATCTTCTCCATGCTCTGCCTGAGAAATCAAGTCCCATGCTACAAATTCTGGATTCGCTCCATCATCAGCAATTATTACAATTTCAGAAGGTCCCGCAAATGTATCAATTCCAGCAATACCAAATAGCAATTTTTTTGCGGTCTGGACATATTTGTTCCCGGCTCCAGCTATAATATCGACTTTTGGAATTGTTTCCGTCCCCAATGCCATACCTGCTATGGCTTGAGCTCCTCCCACTCTGAATATCTCTTTTGCTTCTAAAAGCTTTGCGCAAAAAAGAATATAAGGAGATATTTTCTTTTCTCTATCTGGAGGTGTGGCGATAAATATTTCTTCAACTCCTGCAACCTTTGCAGGAATTGCGCTCATCAAAAGTGAAGAGAATAGGGGAGCTCTTCCAGAAGGAACATATATGCCTACTTTTTGAACAGGTTTAAGAATCTGTGAGCATTTATTAAATACAATTTTTTCCTTTATGCCTTTAAGCTGAGCTTTTGCAAAACCTTCGATTCTTTTCTTCGACTTTTCTATTAAAATTTTTATTTCAGGTTCAATATTGCACTTGAAATTTTCTAATTTTATATCTTCCCTTCCAAATTCAGGGCAATCGAATTTCCTCGTCCAGTAAACTATCGCTTCATCACCTTTTTTCGAGACATCGGAGATTATTTTTTCCACAATATTTCTAACTCTTTTTTCCTCTTTCATATTTTGGTATTTGAAAGGACATTCTTTTATCGATAGCATTCTTCAGCCTCCTTCTTATTTTTTCAATTTCTTCGTATTTCTGTATATATCTAACCTTGTTAGCAATTAGACGAGCTGTTGACTCGTGAATAACTTTTAAAATTTTCAATCCATTCTCTTTAAGTGTTTGCCCTGTGTTTACAATGTCAATAATGAGGTCCGAGAGACCTGAGACACAGGCAAGTTCCACAGAACCATTGAGTCTTATTATCTTGAAAGGTTTTTGTATTGACTTTAGAAATTCAGATGCAACATTAAAATATTTTGTGGCAATTTTTAATGGAGATATATTTTCTAAATCCTCAAGATTTTTTGAACCTGCAAGAACAAGATAGCATCTGCCAAATTTCAAGTTCTCTATCTCGTAAATGTCAACTTCTTTCATTTCCAAAAGGACATCCTTTCCGCATATCCCGATATCTGCAATTCCGTTTTCAACATAAAGAGATGTATCAAAATCTTTTGTAAATAGAAGTCTCATTGAATATCTCGGTACTGGATACATTAAATTTCGATTAAAAGAACCAGGGATTTCAAACCCTGCCTCTCTAAAAAGATTCAAAGTTTCCTCCATTAATCTTCCTCTTGAAATGGCAATTGTAATCATATAACCTCCTCAAGCAGGTCAAGATTAAGGGAAAATCCTATTGCAGGTAAATCCCTCCCGAATTTTTTTAAGAGTTCATTGTATCTTCCACCACTTCCCACAGAGAATCCGCATTTGTGAGAAATGATTGAAAATATTATCCCTGTGTAGTAATCAAATCCTTTTACTTTTGCAAGGTCTAATATTAAATATTTTTTCTTTAAACCTATGGAGTGATAAATTTTTCTCAGATCTGAAATAGCCTGGAGAGATTTTTCATTTTTACCTATTTTTTCTGCTTTTAAAAGAACATTTTCATTTCCAATCAAGTCTAAGAGGTCTTCAAGATTATTTTTGAGGGAAGGGATTTGTTCCTTTAGGAACTCAAGCCATTCTAATTTATTCCTGTTCTGAATGATTTTAATGAGTGAACCTCTTTTTTCTGGAGTCAGAGAGATTTCATAGAACAATCCATCAAGAAATGAAGCATGGCTGAGGACAATCTGGAATTCTTCGCCCAATAATTTTTTCATTATCGAAATTGCAATTTTTAATATTTCTTTGTCAGCTTCAAAGGAAGAATCTCCAATGATTTCCACGCCCGCTTGATTTGTTTCAACTAATTTTCCATAGTTAGATTTAACCTTTCTGAAAATGTTAGAAATGTAATAAACTTTCAGAGGCGTCTTAAAGTTGGAAAGGGTGGTGCAGACCATTCTTGCAACTGAGCAGGTAAGGTCAGCTCCGAGAGAAAGAAGTTCTCCCTTTTCATCAAAAAACTGGATCAATTTGTAAAATCCATTCTCTCCTATTCCTTTAAGAAAAACTGAAGAGAATTCAACAGTTGGAGGAATAACAGGTTGAAAACCTTTTTTCAGGAAGAAGTTTTCAATTTTATCTTTTATCTTTTTTCTTTTTATTGCTGATTCGAAGAATATGTCTCTGAATCCCTCTGGAACTGTAAGTTTATTGTTAAAACTCATATTTTTCTCCTTTTACCAGATTTGAAGAAAGAAATACTAAGAGATAGAACTATAGATAGATTGGGGCCTCAATCAGGCCCCATGATGGTGGGAAAAAAGATTAGATGTGAAGAGGGCTTTCTTTAAAGAGTGAAGAGGATAATAAAAATCAAACATAGAAAAAAATTATAATAATAAAAATTTAAAAAGTCAAAAATTTTGTGAATCAGGCTATGTCGGATCTTTGTAAATTTGCAATCTCAATTTAGTCCTCCCTGAATTTTTGACCTTCCTCCTTTTCGCTTTTCTTTACTGTAAGGTGTTGGCTTTTTTGCTATCGGCTTTCACGAGGGCTTAACCCAACTTAGATATTTGCATTTTGGATAAGAACTGCAGGTGTAGAATTTCTTTCCCTTCTTTGATATTCTTTCAACAACAAAACCTCCGCAGCCATTGGGGCAAAGGATTTCGGTCTTTTTTCCATTTTTCTTTATAAAATTGCATTTTGGATAATTGGAACATGCAATGAATGTCCCATATTTCCCTCTTCTTTTTACAAGGGGAGAGCCACATAATGGACAATTCTCCTTTAATAAATTTTCTTTCTTCTCAAGGTTTGTTGTGTAATCACAGTTGGGATAGGATGAACAAGCATAAAACATACCGAATTTTCCTTTTTTCAAAACCACGGGACTTCCACATTTTGGACAAACTTCTTTAGTTGGAATTCCTTTTACTCTTTCCATCTCTTTTTCGGCTTCCTTAAGATTTTTGTCAAGAATAGAGTAAAAATCTCTTGGAACCGAGACCCAATCCTTTTCTCCTTCAGTTATATCGTCAAGTTCCTTCTCCATTTTTGCTGTGAAATTGTAATCCATGATTTCGGGAAAATATTTCGTAAGGGTTTCTACCACAAACATCCCAAGATCTGTTGGTATAAATTTTCCTTTGTCCTTCACAACATAGATTCTTTCCTGCAATGTGGAAAGAATTGTGGCATATGTGCTTGGTCTTCCAATTCCTCTCTGTTCAAGCTCCTTTACAAGAGTTCCTTCAGTGTATCTTGGAAGAGGCTGGGTGAAATTCTGTTTTGGAATTATCTCAATAACATTGAGCCTTTCCCCTTCTTCTGCTTCTGGAAGAACATCCTTCTCCTCTTCCTCATCCTCTGGAGAATAGATTTTAAGAAATCCTGGAAATTTAACAATCTGTCCCCTGGCATTGAATTCGTATTTACCTGCTCTTATTGTAAAAATTGTTTCATCTATCAGCGCAGGACTCATCTGAGAGGAGACAAATCTATCCCAGATAAGCTTGTAAAGCTTCAACTCATCCCTTGAAAGGTAAGGTTGGAGGGATTCCGGTGTTCTGTAGACCGAAGTTGGTCTTATTGCCTCATGGGCATCCTGGGAGCTCTTACCAACCTTCCATCTGTTGGATGTTGGTGGAACATACTCCTCAGATAATTTTTCTTTTATGAATTGAACTGCTTCTCTTGTTGCAACAGGAGAAATTCTTATGGAATCAGTTCTCATATAAGTTATCAGTCCCACAGGACCTTCTGTGCTTGTCTCGATACCTTCGTAGAGTTTCTGGGCTATAAGCATGGTTTTTTTCACTGGAAAGCCTAACCTTTTGAAGGCTTCCTGCTGGAGGGTTGATGTTATAAATGGTGGTGGAGGAATCTTTTTCTTTTCTTTCTTTTCTTTCTTTTCAAGAATAAATGGCAAATTTTTAAGCTCTTCCACAATTTTATCTGCAGATGTTTTATCATGAATCTCAGGTTTCTTTCCATCTATTTTGGAAAGTTTTGCAGTAAATTGTGGTGGATTTGAAGAGGAGAGGAGAGCAGAAATTGTCCAGTATTCCTGAGGAACAAAACTTGCGATTTCTTTCTCCCTTTCACATATTATCCTTAAGGCAACAGATTGAACCCTTCCAGCACTCAAACCTTTTTTAATCTTTCTCCACAAGAATGGACTAATGAGATAACCAGCGAGTCTATCGAGAACCCTTCTTGCTTGTTGAGCCTGCACCAGCGCCATGTCTATATTCCCAGGATTGGAAATAGCCTCCTTCACAGCCCTTTCAGTAATTTCATAAAAGAGAGCACGATATATATTGGGATTTTTATCCCTCAGTAGTTCAGAAAGATGAAAGCATATTGCCTCTCCTTCCCTATCAGGGTCAGCACACAAAAGAACCCTATCACTCTTTTCCGCAAACTCCTGCAACTCTTTTATGATTTTTCTTCTCTTGGGAATGATTATGTAGTGAGGTTTAAAATCATTTTCTATGTCAATTGAGAGCTTTGATTTTGGAAGGTCTTTCACATGCCCCATAGAAGCCTTGACAATGAAATTCCTTCCAAGATATTTTGTTATTGTCCTGGATTTTGCAGGTGACTCAACTATCACTAAATTTTTTCCCATTTTTTAAACCATCAAGAGTATTACTTTATCAATATTTTTCTCTTTCATCAAGAAAAACAAAAAATCATACAGCTATCAGCTTAAAGTCTTACCTATACCAATTAATAAATTCAAAATCCAGTTGTTGGTCCTTGACAGGAATTTTTTAAAAAATAAGTTTTAAATTAAGAGAGAGAAAGTGGAAAAAGGAGGAAAGAAAATGGCAATTGAGGGAGAGCTTGGAAGGGAGTCTTTCAGCTTTGACGAAATTATTGGATATAATGATTTAAAAGAGGAAGCGAAGAAAAATGCAAAAATTGCTGAATTCATCTTAATTCAGGGAGGGTCGGGAGTAGGGAAGAAACTTTTTCCTCAGGCAATTCACAATTTTAAATTTTAATTCTCAAAACGAAAGACAAAAGTTAAGAACAAAACTCCTGTATGTCTCGCATCCAATTAATTTTACATTTTTCACTTTGCAATTTTCATTTTTAATTATTCAGCTTTTTCTAACTTCCTTCCTCACCAATCCCCATCTTTTTCAAGCCTGAATGTTTTGAGATTATAGTTTTTATCCCATCTTGAAACTTGATTGTAAGAATTAGCTCATCGCCATCCCCCCTTACATTGACAATCTTTCCCACCCCAAAAATTTTGTGCTGAACAATATCTCCAATAACGAAATTCCCTTCTCCCTCAGATTTTTTATTTTTTCCAACAACCTTTAAATGCTCTGGAATCTCATTAAGAAATCTTGAGGGATTTCCCGCAGATGTTAAATAGAGCCTCCTTTCTGCCCTCGTCATCCCAACATAAAAGAGCCTCCTCTCTTCTTCAATATCATGACTGGAAAGGGATTTTCTGTGGGGTAGAATTTCCTCATCCACTCCCGCAATGAATATAGTAGGGAATTCAAGCCCTTTTGATATGTGAAGGGTCATGAGGCTAACCATGGGATGTTCCTCGAGATCAGAATCAGAACGGAGGGAAAGATTGTCAACGACCTCCCTTAAACTTGCCTCTGGATAAATTCTTTCCATTTCCGAGATTCCTTTTACAAGCTCATGAAGATTCTCCATCCTCTCTTCTTCATAAATCTCTTTTTGACTTACTTCTTCAACTATCTTTGACACCAATTCAGAGGGTCTCATCCTCTCGGAATCTCTCTCCCACCTTTCAAGCTTTTCAAAAAGATCTTGAACTTCATCCTTTGCTTTTTTGCTACATTGCTCAAGGAAGATTTTTGTTGCTTCGTAGATGGAAATTCTCTCCTTTTCTGATATCTTCAATATCTTCTGAACCGTCTTTCTACTTATTCCTTCCACCATTTCCGAAAGAACTCTTTTGAAGGATAAATCATTTTCTCTGTTAGTAATTATCCTCAAAAGGGCTATTAAATCTTTTATCTCTTTTCTTTCATAAAATCTTATTCCTCCAATTAATTTATAAGGGATTCTCATTGCATTAAGGGCTTCCTCAATATTTCGAGATTGCTGATTCAATCTGTAGAAAACTGCAATAGGTAGCATTTCCTTTTCTTCCTCTAAGATTTTTTTTATTTCTCCTGAAATAAATTTAGCTTCTTCAACAGGATTTTTAGCAGAAAAATAAATTATAGGTTCTCCGTAAGGATTGTTTGTGAACAAATATTTTTCTCTTCTCCTTGAGTTTCTTACGATAACTTCCTGAGCACTCATCAGAATAATTTTTGTGCTTCTATAATTTTCTTCAAGTTTTATTATTCTTGCTTCAGGAAAATCCTCCTCAAATCTAAGGATATTTTCAAGGTTTGCCCCTCTCCAGCTGTATATGGATTGATCCTCGTCTCCTACAGCGGTAATTGCATCGGTTGAAAGAAGCTTTACTATTTCATATTGAGGTGGACTTGTGTCCTGGAATTCATCTATTAATATATATCTAAATCTTCTTCTTAATCTCTCACTTTCAGGATTTTTCAGAAGTTCTATACCTTTTAAAATAAGGTCATCAAAATCAAGGCAATTGAGCCTTTTCAGTTCTTTATGGTAAATGTTAAAAATCTCAACCTCTTTATCCCTGAACCATCTTTGATAAAGAAACTCATCGGAAGGATAAAAACTCAAAGAACCTTTTGTATACCCCATTTTTTCCACAAAGGCATTTATAAAAGACCTTCCAAGCTCTATATCATAATTATGCAAAATTTCCCTTATGATGCTCCTCTGGTCTTCTCTGTCAATGATTGAAAAATCTGGAGGGATTCCGATAATCTTACCCAAAATTCTTAGAATTCTTGCTGAAAAAGCATGGAATGTCATTATCCAGAAGTCTTTAAATTCTCTTCCGAGAAGAGAAAAAACTCTCCTTTTCATCTCGTCTGCAGCTTTGTTGGTAAAAGTTAGAGCAAGGATACTCTCAGGATTAAAACCCTTAGAGATTAAATAGGCAACTTTATGGGTAATTACTTTTGTTTTGCCTGAACCAGCTCCTGCAATAACCAGTAAAGGCGATTCAATATATTCAACAGCTTCCTTCTGCTGTGGATTAAGATCTTCAAAAATTGACATGAATTTAATATTTTATGTTTTGAATAATGAAGTGTCAAAGGATACAATGCTTTAATTTAAGACTCTCTATGAACCCGAAAACATGAAAAGCGAGGGCTTCTAAAATCTTTCCAAACTTTAAATCCCCTCTACTTTCTCTCTCAAAAATTGATGCAATTGGTTAATTACTTTCCCTAATCTCTTTCTTCCCCAGTCTCCAGTGAAGAATAAAAATTATAAGAGAGAAGAAGCAAAAAAGAAGGCTTGTAATTAAATCTTTCGTCCCTTCTCTCCTTTCAACTTTTACAGCAAGTTCTTTTTCTTGTTGATATAGATTCCTCAACTCTTCATCACTTATTTCTTTGGATTGATTACCAAGCCTTGACAGATAATCTTTTTTGTAAAGTTCAAATGATTGTAAAGACTTCCATTGATAGCCGTGCATGGTAAACTCAGGAGCGGAAATTCTAATAATAAAGTAAATGCTGAGAATTCCGCTAAACACAAGGGCAATTAAAGCAGAATAGCAAACAAGATAAATATATATCTGAAAAATTAAATTTTTTCTGTTCATAAACACCTCCACAAAAGATTTTATCATGGTGGGATGAGAAATTCAATAAGATATTATTTTTTACAAAATTTATTCTCCTTGACTGAAATAAAAAAATTAGCTAAACTAAAAAATATTTTTTTGAAAAAAAATTTAAAAATGTAAAGATAAATGGAGGAAAGAATGAAAAAACTAATTTTGACCAATTTAATTTTGCTAATTTTTTCAAACCTGCTTTTTTCTGAAGAATTTTATACTCTAAAGGGATCGGTTTTTGACCTATATAAAAACCCTATATCTGGTGCAAAGGTAATCGTAAGAGAAATTTACAAACCCGGAGAATCTATCCTTTACACTGACCCAGAGGGAAAATTCTCGGTAAATCTCAAAGCGGGACTCTATGAACTAATTGTAGAAATCCCTTACATGGCCACTGAAAGAAAGATTGTAAATGTTCCATCTGATATAGAAAAAGAAATAATTTTTAAAATATCAAGAGCTACTCTTTCAGAAGGGGTCACAGTTACTGCAACAAGAAGAACTGACTATGCTGAATTAGCTCCAATTTCAAGTTCCTCTCTTTCAACCGATGAAATATCAAAAATACAGCCAAGAGTTTTAACAGATGCTCTTCTGAATGTTCCTGGTGTTCAGGTTTCAGATGTTGGACCCTTGAGACCTCGTCCAATAATAAGGGGGCTCGATACGACAAGGATTCTTGTTCTTGTTGATGGACACAGATTCAACACCTTTAGGATGTCGACAGGAGCAATGGGTGCTGAACTCGGACTTCTTGACCCACAAAATGTAGAAAGAATAGAAGTTGTGAAAGGAGCGGGCTCGATGCTTTATGGTTCTGATGCTATTGGTGGAATAATAAATATTATAACGAAGAAACCCGAATTTAAAGATAGTTTTAACTTTTCTGGCTCATTTTTTTCAGGTTATGAGAGCATAAATAATGGGAGAAACCTTGACCTTTCTTTCGGGATCGGGACGAAAAATCTTTCTTTAAGAGCTTCCGCAGGACTCGATAGATTCGATGAGTATAAGTCCTCCAAGGGGATTGTTCCAAACTCTCAAGCAGAAAGTTATAATGGGGATTTCAAAATGGGCATAAGAATTTCGGATTTCCATTCTCTTAACATTGGATATATCTTTAAGAGAGCAGACAATGTAGGCTTTGCCCAGAGGGAGAAAGCACCTGGCTTTGATGCGTCCTTCCCATACAACAGAAGAGAAGGATTAAGTTTCAACTATCAGGGAAAATTTAATTTTTCTTTTTTGAGGAAAATCGATCTTGATATTTACTCCCAGAATTGGGAGAGGGAATTTTTGCTTACAATGACACCTCCAGCGATGCCCTTCCCTTTGCAGAGCAAAACTGTATATTCCATGAAGAACATAGGTCTTGACCTTCAGATAACCGCATATCCAGGTGGAAAGCATCTTCTAACTTACGGAATAAACTTTATTGAAGACAAAAGCCACGATGAAAGAATTCAGAAAACATTTTTTGGAACACCAAGGGAAAAAATTGATAATACAACATCTGTCCCTGACGGAAGATTTTTGAATTTGGGAGCATTTTTGCAGGATGAAATTCTTTTGAAAAGAGCTGAGATCAAAGCAACTTTGAGGTTTGATCAGTTTTATCTTAAACCATCCAAGAGCCAGTTTTATAAAGGACCATCCCTTGAAGACTCAAAAGCTTCCAGTTTCAGCGGAAATCTTGGAGCTACATTTGATTTAAACGATAATTTGAAGATTTTCGGAAGAGTTGCAAGGGGATTCAGAATGTCAGGACTTTCAGAAAGATATTACTTCGGCGCTCCCGTTCCCTATGCTTATTTTGTTCCAAACCCTGACCTTAAACCTGAGATTTCAAATGGGTTGGACCTTGGATTTAGATTCAAAAGCAGAATTTTCAACGGAAATTTTACATATTTTTACAATAGATTGACAAATCTCCTCGCCTGGGAGCCAACTCTTTATAATGGAAGCTCTAAAATTGGAACAATACCAGTTTACCACTGGGCAAATATTGAGAAAGGAAGAATTCAGGGAACTGAGATAGAAGGTGAAGGGAGATTTAACTTGGGAAAAGGCGTGTTAATTCCTTTTCTCATGGGTTCCTGGCAGGAAGGGAAAAATTTAATTGCAGGCACATCCCTTCCAAATATTCTTCCCTATACATTGTCCTATGGAATGAGATTTCAGAAAGGCTTTTTCTGGTTTGAAGCTTTTGGAAGAACTGTCTTCGGAGACCGATATGTTGTAGCTCCTTCTCAGCCAGGAGCGGGTTATGAAGAGATAAAGATTGATGGATTCTCGGTCTTTAGCATAAAAAGCACAATAGATCTTTCAAAATTGAATTTGAAAATTTTAAGACTTGATGGATTGAGATTGAATATTGGAGTTGAGAATCTTACAAACCGATATTACACAGAGCCTTTCAACACAGTCCCGAATCCGGGTAGAACCTTTAAACTCTCTCTGGAAATTAAATTTTAGCGCTTTTTGACTTTTGATTCTGAGTTTTATAAAATTTCAAAAAATGTGAAATGATATAATAAAGAGTTTTTTAGAACTTATATCACCTCTGAAAGACAGAATAGAATATATTGGCCTTTTTGGCTCTCGGGCAAGAAATGATTGGAAACCTGATTCAGACTATGACATTTTAGTTGTGGTTGATAAAAGGGACGGAGAGATCGTTGACAAACTCTACGATGCGATCATAGAGATTTTACTCAATACAGGTTCTCTTGTCTCTCTGAAAATTCTCCCTTTGTCGGAATTCAATCGTTTAAAGTCCCTTAAGACTCCCTTTATTGAAAATGTTTTAAAGGAGGGGGTAAAACTTGGATTCAACAGTTAAATAATTAATAAATGGCTATCTGGAAAAGGCTGAAAAGAAATTTGAAGTTGCTAAAAGGCTATTAGAATCCAGTGACTACGAAGATGCAATTTCAAGAACTTATTATGCATTGTATCATGCTGCTCAAGCCCTACTTCTTACTGAAGATCAAAAGACTGAAACTAATAAAGGAGTTGTCACCCTCTTTAGTTTACTTTTTGTAAAAACAGGTAAATTCAGCAAAAATTTGGGCAAATATTTATCCAATTTAAAAGATGACAGAGCAGCAAGTGATTTTATGAAGTTTTCTCCTACATTAATCATGAGAAAGTGGAGGAGGCAGTCAAAGAAGGAAGAGAGTTTATTGTGGAGGCAAAAATATTTGATTTCTAAAGGTATACTGGAATAATTAATAAACTACTTCACTGGTTCTAAGACCACTTTTTGAAGATTCATAACTGCTCCCTTTGGCATTTCAATAACTCGGACGGAAAATACATGTGTTCCGTGGGGCAAAATAAGCTCACCTATAAAATAATCATTAAAATCTTTCCAGGAGGGGGTTGCTTCAATAATTGTCTCCGCTCCCTCACCTTCCTCTATCTCGATCTTTACCTTGCTTCCTGCATTTTCTGGAGGACAAGCATAAGTGAATATGATTTTGTATCTTCCCTTTTCAGGCACAAAAATATTCCATGTTGCATAATCAGATGCATTTGTCCAGAACCCTATGTTGTCTTTTCCATCACCATATTCATAGCGAATATAAGAGCCATGAAGCTCTGCATCTCTTGCATGGCATATGATTTTCTCATTTTCATCTGGTTTTATAACTTCCAGAACCTCTTTTACTACAGGCTTTCCAGCAAGAGTCAATTTGACAACAGTAACAGCAGGGTCAAGATTTTTGGGTTTTGAAATGTATAAAACTTTCATTCCGCCTTCTTTTTCAACATGTTCTACACGAAACTTCAGTTTTTTTATATCAGAAAGAGTTCGAGCACTCAGTACTTTTGTCTCTAACCCTTCAAGTTTCAAATCTCTCTCAGGCCATTGAAAAACATGAAGGTAAAGAATATTACCTTTTACTGTGCAACGACCATCAAAGGAAAGCTTGCGAAAAGGGCATTGAGTGGTTCCATAAATACTCTCTCCGTTCACCTTCATCCATTCACCGATTTTTTTCAACCTCTCAACAACTGGCTCAGGAAATGTTCCTTCAGCGGTTGGTCCAACATTTAAAAGAAAGTTCCCACCTTTATGAGCAATATCGCAAAGTTTGCGAATCAAATCCTTAGCAGGTTTCCAGTTTTTATCATTTTTTGCATAACCCCATGTATCGTTGATTGTCATGCATGTTTCCCACAATCTGCCTCCAGGCATTGCTCTTGCAGGTATTGTTTGCTCAGGGGTAGAAAAATCCTCAGGAAGATGGTTTCTGTCATTTATAAGAATATCTGGTTGTAAACTTCGGACAAAAGAGTTCACTTCAGAAGACCTGAGTTCCTCAGCATTGTGCTCCCACCAGCCATCAAACCAGAGAACAGCTACTTGGTCATACTTGGTTAGTAGCTCTTTCAGTTGACCTTTCATATAGTCTATATAAAGATTTAAATCTGCACCTTTTTCGGGACGGACATCTTTCTCCCAGGGACGCCGGGGTAAATAATCGGGGTGATGCCAGTCCAGAATGGAATAGTAAAATCCAAGCCTTATACCCTGATGCTTACATTCCTTTGCAAGCTCTTTCAGAGGGTCTCTACCGAATGGGGTTCCTTTTACAATATTATAATCTGTAAGGTCAGAATCAAACATACAAAAACCATCATGGTGTTTGCTTGTTATAACTATATACTTCATTCCCGCTTCTTTTGCCATCCTGACCCACTCTCTCGCATTAAACTTAACAGGATTGAACTGTTTAGCAAACTTTTCGTATTCGCTAACCTGCATTTTTTTATTGTGCATGAACCATTCGCCAACGATTTTGCGCCCCTCAAGATCAGTGGAATCTGCAGGAACTGCATAAATTCCCCAGTGGATGAACATACCAAACTTAGCCTCTCTCCACCATTTTGTCCTTTTTGCGAATGCTTCTGGTAATTCCTTTTGGAACTGGGCAAATAGAATGCTTGAAATTAAAAAAATTAGAATTAAAACTTTTAATTTGTAACTCGTCGGCTTCTCTCCTCTTTCATACTTCATAAAATATTTTATGATTTAGAAGAAAATTTTGATTCTCTAAAATTTCTCTACCTCTACCAAAAACTCCTCAACCATCTCATCCTCTTTTACTTTTCGTAAAAGCTTTCCATTTTTATAAATAAGCCCGACCCCCTTTCCACAGACAAGGGCAAGGTCAGACTCACCGGCTTCTCCAGGACCATTCACAACACATCCCATAATTGCTATTTTCATTTGTTTATCAATTGATAAGACTCTTTTCTCTATTTCGGAAACAATCGGAAGAAGGTCAACCTCAAGCCTTCCGCATGTGGGGCAGGCAATAATCTCAATCCCTTTTTTTCTTAATCCAAGCGCCCTTAGAATTTCCCAGCCAACTCGAACTTCCTCCTCAGGAGGAGCAGAAAGGGAAACTCTTATAGTGTCTCCAATCCCCTCATAAAGTAATATTCCAATTCCGATAGCTGATTTTATTGTTCCTGTAAATAGTGTTCCTGATTCAGTGATTCCAATATGGAGAGGGTAATCGGTAAGCTCAGAAACCCTCCTGTATGATTCAACAGTTCTTTCAATATCAGATGCTTTTACAGAAATCTTAATATCATGAAAGTCAAAATCTTCAAGGAGTTTTACATTGTTCATTACGGATTCAACAAGGGCGTCAGTGGTGACCAAATTATATTTTTTAAGAATGCTCTTTTCAATTGAGCCTGAATTAACCCCAATCCTTATCGGAATTCCTCTTTCTTTTGCAAGCTTGGTAATTTCTCTCACTCTCTCTTTACTTCCAATATTTCCTGGATTTATCCTTATTCCATCTGCACCGTATTCAATTGCCTTAAGAGCGAGTCTGTAATTAAAATGAATATCTGCAACAATAGGAAGAGGAGAATTTTTCTTTATTTTCCTGAAAGCCTCTACCGCGTTATCATCTGGAATAGCAACCCTGACAATCTCGCATCCGACCTCTTTAAGACTTCTTATCTGATCAAGAGTTCCTTCAACATCCTCGGTATCAGTCTTGATCATTGATTGAACCCTTATGGGGTTGTTTCCACCGATAAAAACATATCCGATTTTTATGACTTTTTTGTTTTTCCTTTTGGACAAACTTTTTCTTTCTTTCTCTTCCATTTTTTGTCTATCGAATATTATACAAAACTTTTAACAGAGGAGAAATGCTACTACGGGACTGTAAGAACTGAACCATCACTAAGGTAAATAGTAAATGGAACATTACTTATATTTGCACATTCTCCACTTGAATCTTTAAAACGCCCAAAGGAGAGCCAGGCAGTGCCATTGGCAGGAATAGTAAAGGATGGTGAAGAAAGACAAGATATTCCAATCCACCAAGCGTTAATTCCCAAGGTATAGAAAGTACTTATGGAATTAAAGGTATATGTGATCCCACTCTGACCACCGGGCAAAGCTCCTCCAGGGCAAGTATAATACCAGCCATATCCCTGTTCGAGTATTCTATTTATTGAGAAAAGCACAGTTTCATAATAAGAAACAGGAGTTGTAGAATAATTAATCCTAATGGAGGTAATCTGAACTGGAGAAGAGCAGGTATTTCGGATCTGGATTTGAACAACATCTCTTCTCCATCCAGAGCAAGGCCCTGTGCTATAGCGATAGTTTGTCCTACTACCATCCACATATACAATACAAGTACAACTCCCACCCCTAAAATTCCATCTCATCCTACCAGTGGAACCATCGTGAAGAGTTCCACCACCGTTTATTACAACAAACTGGTTAACATAGGTATCTATTGTTGTTTTTCTAATTCCGATAGGTATTCTTGGAGTTTCAAAATAATAGCAGGTCTGGGCTGGCTGATATGGGCATGGGCCTGTTGTGGAAGAAGAGTAAATACCTGAAGAAATTGTAACAGTCCCGCTTAAAGCAAGAGAAGGCCAGTAAACATTGATATTACCCCTCTGAATGGTGGTACCATTTTCGCAATAGGTATAACCCCTTAAAATTGCTCTAACATCATCCTCATTTATCCGACATAGCTCTGGATGAGTATTTTCATTTATATCGTCTGCTGTCCCAAAGGTTCTGTCCTGACCCGCTGAGCGGATGAAGACAGGAAAGCTAACAGCAGCTGGGTTTATAATAGTGTTGCCACCATTGTCTATATATTGAAACCTTGTCCCCCATGCATCTCTAAAAGCTTGATATTCATAATTTCCTGTATAGGTTGGGTCTATGTAAGGTCCTCTCCAGCCATAACCAATTCCAGTAGAATGTATTGTCCATAATGTCTGATTCCAGTTAACAGGAAATGGATTCGGAGTCGGATTGCTCATTAAGACAAGATATTCAAGGATGGGTGGAAGACCTCCCATGTCTTCTACATATCCAAAATTAGACCTTAGCCCTTTTGATATAACTTCTGGATTTCCGAGGATTGCAGTTCTTATTGCTTTAATTCTTTCCAGTGTCTCAACATCCTTCTGCCTGTGTGTCTCTCGGACGAACAGATAAGGTCCAAGAAGTCCAACTATAATAGTAAGAATAGCTATTAGAATAATTACATATATTAGCCCAATTCCTCTTTCATTTGTTGAAATTTTTTCTACCTTTTCAATTCTTTTGGAATAATTCAAATATTTTCTCATTTGGTTTCCTCTTTTAATAAATAGATTTTCCTCTCTAACTTTTCTAATTTGAAAACCTTTTGTTGAGCATCATAAAATATTCCTTTTTTTTCAGTATCCTCGAGAATCTTCTTTAAAATCTTTTCTATTTCCGCTCTGTCACAGATGAAATCAGCATTCTTTATAAGATTTAGAGTCTGCCATGTGGGGACTTTTTTCAAGCTGTTTAAGTCGTATACAATAACAGTGATATCCCTTTTGAACTCTAATAGTATTTCACTTAAAACATAATAAAGTTCATCCCGCTCCTTAAAATTAAATTCCTTTTGAGTTATAATAAATATATCAATGTCACTTCTTTCATGAAAATCCTCTCTTGCTAGAGAACCAAAAAGACCAACTGCCAATATATCTTCTTTTAATATGGGAGTGATATTTTTTATTTTTTCCTTGATCTTCTCAATATCCATTTTTATTCCTTAAAAAAAGCTTCAATAAATCTATCAACTTTGTCCACAGATTTCCTTGCTTTATCGAGTAATTGCACTGTAACTTCTTCTGAGCAAATCTCTGATGGGCTCTTCCAGGTTCCATTTATCAGAGCACCGGAGGTGCATCGTCCATGCCATGGAGCAGCTTCTCTTGCAGGCTCTGCAAGCTCCTGAAATTCATTGGATAAATATCCTTTTTTTATGAGTCTTTTGAGTTGTTCGGATGGGTCATGAGTCCACTCAAAAGATTCAAAGCATGAGATTACAGCCTTTGCAGATTTTTCTATAGCAAGCTGAGAGTAATGAATTACGGTAACCCAATCTTTTAAATCAAAATACACGTTTGCTCTCTCTAAATCTTCTTTCGCTTCCCTTAAAGGCCTTTGGGATCCTTCCTTTGTATTCATTCTTGACCTATAAAACTTTAACTTTTTTTATGGCGAGCCTGCTGTGCAATTTCCGAGTCTCTTAAGATTTAAAGAGATGGCTGGTCCATTAGAGATGACAATAAAATGATCAGGTTCCTGTGCTGAGACTTCTCCATAAATACCATCACCATCTAAATCAGCCATTATTTTACGAACTCCTATAGGGAATACACGCTGACATGGAGTTGTTGTGCATGAGGAAAAGAAAAGCGCTCCTGCGGGAATCATGGTATAATTGATTATGCTTCCGTTCCTGGGATAGTAAACTCTCACTCCGATAAAAGTCATCCCCGTTCCACACTCATTCCATGTGTTCCCCTGAACAAAGGCTTGTATTTCATCATAAAAAATGTCTATACATAAGTCATCATTTCCACATGTTCCTGAAACACCATCTGGTCCGTGAGACCTTATCCTCATTGCAATTCCTGAAGGCCGTTCCGCCACAAAATTCCTTCCCCATCCATCCTTGAGAGACTCATAACTTCCGTCAGGGTATTGAGTAGGATCAAGATATGGACCCCTCCAGCCAGCCCATAATCCAGATCCGGCATCAAGTGCCCAATTCGAAACATGAGTGGGTCTCCCCATCAGTGCCCTTAAATCATCGGTTTCAACAACATCATTATTGTTCCAATCAGGCAGATTACCTATATCCCCCACATAACCGAAATCTGTTCTCTGTCCAAACTGGACCACCGTTGGGTCGCCGATTATGGCTTTTTTTATCTTTTTCAGTTTCTCTTCTGTAACTTCTATTTTTTTGTTGGTAAGCTGGTTGGAAACAATTGGAGTGAGAAGTCCTCCGAGAATTAAAAGAATTGCAATAACAACAATTGCCTCTACAAGAGTAAAACCATTCTTCCTCATCGAGCCTCCTTTATCTTAGTCTCTTTATAAATTTTACAATAAATAAAGATAAATGTAAAAATCAATTTTTGAAGGAGCTATCTCTTCAGTATTTTTAGACCTTCTTCAATTATTCTCTTTGCTATATTTAAAGCTTTTTCTGCATCTTCTCTAACGGGCTCTCCTTCTGGAAGTAGTCCTATATCAGAGGGATATCTTGCCCTGTATATGCTATTTAAAAAATAGCTTCTTCATCGGTTATATCAACTGGATAGCCAATTTGAAGGAGAGCATTTTTTAGATCTATTATATTGTGAATTCTTCCGAATTCAACTTCTTTCTTAGTTAATATTGCTTTCAGTATCTTTTCTACAGCCTGTTGGAATGGTAGCAGAACATTCTCCATATATTTTCTCTATAAAGGCATTCCGCAGATTTAAACTCTTCCTCCGCAATTCTTATCCATGCCTCAGTCTCTCTTCTCATACAAAACCCTCCCTTTTTTAACAACATTTACTATGAAAGAGAATCTTTCCTTTAAAAGCATATCGAATTCTTCAGGAGTATAAATTAAAAAAATCAACTCCTGCCCTCGGCTTAATTAAACTGCCAATTTCTGTGCATCTCTCTATTGGTCTCAAAGGGGTCCTTTTTATTATTAGAAGATCTAAGTCGCTTCCTTCGTTTATTTCTCCTTCTACCAAAGAACCAAAAAGGATTATTTTTTAAGGGTGATATTTCTCAATTATAATTTTCAAAATTCGCTCAAGCTCTTCCTTCAAGCTTTTCTCTTTAGCCTCTTTAGATAAGAGTTGCATTTTAAATTCCTTTGTCATGCATATAAAATTTCTTTACAAGCTTTTAAAGCCCTTTCCGCATCCTTCTCATTCACATCCTTGTGGGTGCAGAATCTTAACTCATCCTCTGAAATAGAAAGGGCAAGAATTCCTTTCTCTCTAAGCATTTCCACAAAATTATTCGCATTGAGACCATTTTTTCTAATTTTAAAAATCACTATATTTGTCTCCACATCTTCAGGATTAATCTCTATCCCCTTTATTTCCGCAAGTCCCTTTGCAAGTTTTTTCGCAAGAATATGATCTTCTTCAAGCCTGTCAATCATTTCTTTAAGGGCAACAATTCCAGCGGAAGCAATCACTCCAACTTGCCTCATTCCTCCTCCAAGAAGTTTTCTAATTCTCCAGGCTTCCTCAATGAATTCTCTGCTTCCAGCAATAATAGAACCAATAGGAGCAGAAAGTCCTTTGGAAAGACAAAACATTACAGAGTCCACAAGGGATGTCCATTCTGTAACAGGTATTTTTTTAGCAATGGATGCATTAAAAATCCTTGCACCATCAAGATGGACCTTCAAATTATGTTTATCAGCAATTTTCCTTATCTCTTTAAAATTCTCTACAGATATAATTGCTCCACTCCAGAAATTGTGGGTGTTTTCAAGGCATATGAGGGAGGTCCCATTGGAAGTAAGCCCTTTTTTTCTTATAGCCTTCTCAATCTCTGCAGGAGACATCTCCCCTCTTTTTGATGAAATAGGTCTTGGTAAAACCCGTGAAAGGATGGAAAGATTGCCAAGTTCAATATTATAAATGTGGCATCTTTCCTCAAGTATTATCTCATCTCCTTCTTTGGTCCATAATTTTACACAAATAGCATTACCCATTGAGCCTGAAGGAACAAAGAGAGCTGAGTCTTTCCCTATTTTTTCTGCAGCTAATTCCTCGAGTTTTTTAACTGTTGGGTCATCTCCGAGAACATCATCTCCAACCTCTGCCTCATACATTGCTTTTCTCATTTTCTCTGTTGGTTTTGTAACTGTATCAGAACGAAAATCAGAAAATTTCATTCTCATCTCCTAAAAATTTGACAATGTCTTTAATATCTTCTCCACTTCTTCCTCAAGATGGCTCAAGGAGTGGATATTTACTATGGTAAAATCTGAAATTGCCATACAATCCTTTATCCTTTGCCCCTCTTCAGGCTGGTCATCGCCAATTTCCCTCAAAATTTTTTCCCTTATCTCTTCAATGGACTCAGGATCTTCGACTCTTCTTCTTGAAATAACTCTCTCTATTAATATTTCCATGGGAGCTGTTACCGCAATCAAATAAAAGTCTTCCATTTTCCTTAGTTCCTCAACCTCGTATGGATTCCTTATCCCATCTATTACCCAATTTTTTTCAGACTTTTCTTCTATCTTCTCCCGAACAATCTTTCCTAAAATTCCTGCGCCAAACTCCTTTCTGAGGGTATTCCCAAGGTTCTGGAGATTTTCTCTACTTATCTCAATATTTTTCCTTTTTGCTTTTTCTCGAACAATATCAGAAAGGGAAATATAGCAGAAGCCTTTTTCAATTAAGATTTTTGTTATTTCGCCTTTACCTGAGCCAATTGGACCTGTTAGTCCTAACTTCATTTGCCGTATTTGTATTTATCTTCTATTATATCAGTTTCTTGCCACTCTCTAACCCAATCATCCACATAAAAAATCATAAATTCCCCATCTTCAGTAGAAGAAATAACTCTATTTAGTCCAGCATTTATAATCATCTTCTTGCAGATAAAACATGGGAAAGCATTTATTGGAGCTCCATTCTCCCTTTTCTCACCATATATGAACATATCTCCATTTAGAAGACTTACTCCCGCTCTTGCTGCATTTATAATTGCATTCTGTTCAGCGTGAACTGACCTGCAAAGCTCGTATTGAGTACCTGAAGGGATTCCTAATTTTTGCCTTAGACAAAAACCATGTTCAATGGAGCTCTTTGTCTTTCTTGGGGCGCCAACATATCCGGTTGCAATAATCTGGTCATCCCTTACAATTATGGCTCCAATGGCAACTTTGAGACAGGTTGATCTTAAGGATACCTCCCTTGCAATGTTTAAATAATACGCATCTTTACCCGGTCTTACAAACATTTTCTTCCTCAAAATAGTCAACGACTTGTAAATGGCATTGCTGTTATCATCTTTTAAATTCTATCAAATTTTAAGTAAGATGCCAATAAATTTTTATTCCTTAGCCTTCTTGCCAAAAATAGCTTCATTCAATTGAATTTTTGAAAATATGATAATGAGTTAATAAATTTTTAAAAAACATAAAAGAAAGTAAATTTTAACTGGATGTCTTTTCCGATTTTTTCTCCATTTACTTTATCGTAGAAAACAAACATTATGTTAGGAATGAAACTTATATTTTTTATTGGGTGAAAATCAAGTCCTGCAATAAAAAGACTGAACGGGGCTGAGCCATTCATGGGAACATAGCTGATACTCGGTCCCCACGGAAGGGAATTATCCATTCTGTCAAATCTTGTAAGAGCAGTAACTTTCTCGGAAAGATTTATAATTCCGAATAATGAATAAACATTAATTTTCAAATCCATATTTCCTAAACCTTGTTCTTTTCTCTGATGAGCCAACAAAATTCCCAGACGATGCTTTTCTTTTTTCCACCCCAAAAATCCCTGATATGTATGATAGTCTCTATGATCGCCATTCTCAGCGTAATCCCCATATAGCTCAAAGGATAAATTTTCAGTGAACTTAAGCTGAAATGCTCCCATAAACTTCTTTCCTTTATTGAATTCAGACTTTACCCCTTCGCCATTCCCGATCTGGAGATGATAACCAAGAAAACCTTTCTTTCCTATGGAGCCTTTAAAAGCGATTCCAAATTCTCTTGTATCGCCCATCTTATAAAGGTCAAGGGGGGTTTTCTCCACCGCTCTATACCCCCAGAAACTTTCGAGGTATTCAACTGTAGGGGTAGGAGACAAACCTATTATGAAAGTATTTCCCCTTTTGTTATAAGAGATGTAAGCATCTTTTAAACTTATTTTTAATGTTTCGGAAGTCTTGAAATCTCCGGGGCTCATTGCCTCTATACGGAACCGAGTTGACCATGTGTCGGAGAATTTATAGTCGTAAGTAAAATATACCCTTCTAAACCAGAAACCATCCTGGTCTTTTAACTCACTTTTATTGTTAGTTAGATTGTAGTAGAAATCTCCAAATACCTGCCCGGAAATTTTTCCCTGGGCAAATATGGTTGAGAATAGAATAAATTGAAAAAAGATTGAAAAACATAAGCATAGGATTTCTTTTCTCTTTAACCACTTCATTTTTTAATTTGACGAAACTGTTTAATCATCCGAAACCTGTAAATAATAAATTATTACAGATTAAAAAGAAAGTCAAATTTTACGGAGAATTTCCATAATTGTTCAAGAGAAAAGTAAGACATGCGATAAAGAGTCAAAAACACAATGAAAATAAGGTTTTCTTTTCGATTTTACAGGCAGTACAGCTTAAAAAATCTAAACTTTCTTATCTCTGGAGCATGAACTTAATTGTTACAATGAATACAACAGGTCTCGGCTTTCCGTTCACAAGATAAGGTTCGTAAACCCATTGTTTTACAGCGTCAATAGTTGATTTTTCAAGAAGAGGATGGTCAGACATTATAACTTTTATACCCGCACTATGCCATTTATATCAGTGGTTGCTTCGAGAACGACTTTTCCTTGAATATGGGATTTAATTGCGATTTCCGAATAGAGAGGCTCAACCTTTTTGATAAGTTTTGGTGGTTTGTTGACAAAAACGGGTTTCAAATCCTTGGGAGGCTCCATTTTCTTAAATTCAGGACGCGGTATTGAACCATAGGGAATCCCCCACGGCAACCCTTCAGGAGAACCTTCAGGAGATCCCCAAGGAACGCCAGGACCAATTCCTCCTCCATTCTCAAATTCAGAGGTATCTCCCTCTACAATTGTTTCAGGTATGGGAGCAATAAATCCAATGTTGTCCTTTTTAGTCCCATTTTTTTAGATCCTTTTGAATCTCCACCTAGAGGCTGACCAGCTGGTGGAGCTGGAGGTAGAACTATTACTGGCAAAGTTACAACCTTTATCAATGGAGGGGACTCCTGTTTACCTGTGAGGGAGATGATTACAAGAGAGCCGATAATTACTGCGTGAAATAGAACAGCAAAAATAATTGTGAAACATCTCAGCATAGCCCCATCCCTTTTTTCAAAGATTAAAAACAAATTTTTCAGAATTTTTAAAGAGGAAAATTAAAATTGTTTAATCAATTTTTAATCTATGTTTCTATTCAATCTTTGAAAGAATCTTATCGATGACTTCCTCTTCTAAGATTTTTCTTATAACTCCATCTTCCCTCTCCCACTTTACAAGCCTTATAATCCCCTCTTCGATTTCAATTCCAGTCATTCCATTGGGATAAATGCAACAGCCTGAATTAAAATAACATGGAACGGGAATTTCCTTTTCCAGCCTTTTTTCCAGCTTTCCATCACGGTTTTCAAGAAGAGATTTTTCAATTTCCTCATTAATCTTTTCAATTTCCTCCCTCACGAATGTTCTTCTCTCCTCTGCAAGTCCTTCAAGAGATTTTTCAAGCTCCTCTATTTTCATCCTCAACCTGTCTATTTTTGAGAGAGACTCAAACATTGCCCTGTGGGTATGCCCTGCAATAAAAAGGATTTTTCTTTTCTTTGCCCAACTATAATAAAACTCTTCCCTTTTGTCTCTTACCTTCCAGTTTTGAGAGGGAGAGGTGGATGGAATACCTGTTAACCTTTGAAATGGTTTCCATATGTTTCGAACAATCCATCTACTCAGGGGCCAAAGGATGTCAGATTCAATTTCTCCCTGATGCCCATGGGTAATGAATATCTTGTCGTTTATTAGAATTGCTTCCGGTATCTCCATATCACTAAAAATTGAATTCTTTTCTCTGAAGGATTTGATATTCCAGAAACGGTCATGATTTCCGAAAATTCTTATCAATCTTCCTTCAAGGAAAAATCTTCTTTCCATATCGTAAATTTCCTTATTTAAATCGAAAATTTTATCAAAATCACATTCCCAGAGTTCTTCGGTATCACCCACTGATATTAGAAAAAAGCCATTTTCGAGATAGTGGTCAAGGACTTTGAGATAAACGGAGCGGTTAATCTGAAAATCATCACTTCCCCTCTTTCCATCACCGATATGCTGGTCAGATACTATAATTAATTTCTCCTTTTTTAGATCCACCCCAATTCTTTTTGCCTTCCGGAGAGCTTTATCAAGAGCCCTTTCAGTCACGCTTTATCCCCTCCATCAATTTATTAAAATTTGTAAAAACCAATGGGGCAAAACCTATTTCATTCCTTAAAATATGATAGTATTTATCATCAAGGGAATTGTTGAATCTTATTCTGAGCATTAATTTGATAATGGTCAAAATATCTCTCCTGTTTTTGCTGAAAGAGAGATCAGAAATGGGAATTGGATAGTCTGAGCCAAATAAAAGTTTATCTTCTGGAGACTTCTCCTTTATTCTTTTAACATAAGTAATTCTGAAAGGAGTTGCAAGGGCAGAGAGATCTCCAAAGAATTTCCATCCCCTTTTCTCTGACTCTTTCATTAAGGAAAGGAATTCATCAAAATAGTCGAGATCAAGACTTCCAAAATAAGGTGTTGAGCAATGGGCTGAAATAACAGTAACCCCCACCTCAAGGGCTCTTCTCAAATAAACTGGATTGTCATATTTTGAAAACTCAGGAATGGATGTGGGAACCGCATGTTCAGGACCTGTATGGCAGAGAAGAGGGAGATTCCTTTCAGAAAGTTTTCTATAGAAAGGGATACAATTTTCGTGGGAAGGGTCTATTAGCTGAGATGATGGAATCCATTTGCAGAGAACAGCGCCTTCTTCTAAGCATCTTTCAAGCTCATCTATTGAGTCTTTCCTGTATGGATGGATAGATGCTCCGAAAAGGAGCTTTGGATTCTTCTTGACAAGGTAAATTATGTAATTATTTGGAGTATAGAGATGCGTGAGATTAGGAAGGGGGTCTCCATTTTCATTGTGAGCCATGTCAAGGGCGAGGAGAACACCTTTATCGATTCTTTTTGAAGAGTTGATCTCTCTAATGATTTTTTCTCTTACAGATTTTGTTGTGACTTTTTTGAAGAGGGAATTTGTTACAATAAGCATGGCAAGGAACGCAGGACTCCAGACGAATTTTTCCGAGAAGTAGCAACCTGACAAAGGCTCATCTCCCGGACCACCAATGTGGATGTGAATATCGATAACTTTTTCACTCATTTGTCTATAATATAGATTAAAATAAAAAATTGTTCAAATAAAATGTAATTTGAGAATTGGTTATATAATTTCTTTTCCAAATGGAGTTAGGGCTAAGGTGGCAAGTTTTAAGTGCTGGGTTGCAAAGGGGATTCCAATAATTGTTATGACGCATAAAATTGCAAAGATAAGGTGGCTGATGGAAATCCAGACACCACCGATAATAATCCAGATTATATTCATTAAAGTTGGTAGACAGCCTGTTGAAGATTCCTTGTTCACCACCTTTTTCCCGAAGGGGATTAGTCCAAGAATAGCAATTTTAAAACATTGATAACCGAAGGGAATTCCTACTATAGTAAGACATAAAAGAAAACCACCGATCAGATACTCAAGAAATATGAATATTCCACCTCCAAGTATTATCCATAAAATATTACCTATTATACTCAAAGAGCACCTCCTTTAATTATTTTTCCAGAATTTAATTTAATTTCAAATAGTAGCCTTTCTGGCTAATTGTGAGAACATTCTATCTTTCAAGCTCTTCTATTTGAAAATAAAATCATAAAAAGTTATTTTTAGATTAAACTTGAATTTGGAGGAAATGAATGAAGGTAAAAATTCTTGGTATTTCAGGAAGTCCGAGGGAAGAAAGTAATACAGAAACCCTTGTAAAGGAGGCACTTCAATCTGCCTCCCAGATGGGAAATGTAGAGACAGAATTTATAGAGATAGCTTCCCTGAGAATTACTCCATGTAAGGGTTGTTACGAATGTTACGGATTCAGTAAAGGAGCAGATTGGGACAATTTATGTTTTAAATTCAAAGATGATGTTCCAATGGTTTATAAAAAAATTAATGATGCAGACGGAATAATAATCGGCTCGCCTGTTTACTCAATGGATGTTCCTGCAAAACTTAAAGCATTGATGGAAAGGGGAGCACCATTCTGTCATTACGCCTCTTCAAAACTTTCAGGAGCAATTTCCTTCAAGGTGATTGGAGGGATAGTTGTTGCCTTTGAAAAAAGAGGAGGACAGGAATCAACCCTTTTCACAATATGGAGATTTGCATCATCCCTTTCCCACAGCTTCACAGTCTCAGCTACTCCTTCTCCTGCCGACCCTCCTCCTCAATCCTCATTTTTCGGAGGTCTTGCAGATACATCCTCAGCAATAGAACCCCTCTCAGGAAAAGCAGTTTTAAGGGAATTCTCAAGAGAGAAACCTCCAATATCATCGATTTATTCCCTCAGAGCGGTAAGAAATCTAGGAAGGTCTGTTGCCCTCTCAGCAATGATTGTAAGAGCTGGAATTGAAAAATTAAAAGAAATGGGAATAGAATTGCCTCCACTCCCTCTTTCTCCATTTCCTCCTGAAATGATAAAAGAAGGCTCCTATCTTGATAGGATTAGAAAGGGAGAAGAAATCCCGCCATCTTATCAGAAGGTTAGATAAGATGAAAATAATTTTTGTAAACCGACCTTGGTCTTGGCAGACGCAGGCAAGGAGGAGAGTTTGGCTCAAAGGCAGTCTACAATTTTATAAAAGAGAAATAACCCCTTTTAACCCTTCACGGACACGTTCACGAATCTTACGATAAATCAGAAATTTGGGTTGCTCGTCTTGGAGAAAGATATGCATCCAGCCAGGACAAAGGGAAGAAAAACTTGTCTATGTCCTGATAGAGGGAAAGGATTGAAGATCTCGTAAAAGAAAGATTCAAAAACAAAACCTGCATAGTAATCTAACACAAATTTCACAGAAATTTTTTGGCAGAATGTTCTTTTTAGAGGATGGAAGATAAAAGAAGTCCCTCTTGTTCTTTAGCCAATTAAATGTCTAATTCTTAGTCCAACTTTTCTTTGCGCTCCCAAGTTTTCTTAAGTCCTCCTCCCTCCAACTGTCATTTCTGAAACTCTAAATGATGGGCTGTTTATTATTCCTCTCATGTCTAAATCGTTTCCCAGAGCATCGATATTTTTCAAAATTTCAAGGGCAGAGCCACCAAGGGTTATACCGTCCACAGGGAATACAATTGTGCCATTTTCAATCCAGAAACCACTTGCTCCAACGGAGAAGTTCCCTGTGGTGGCATCGGTTCCAAAGCCTCTCAGACCTTTGCATAGGAAACCTTCCTTTACATCAATGAGTTTTTCAAAATCAGTATTTCCATTCTCAATTATTATGTTGAGATAACCTGCTGAAGGAAGAGAGCTGTATCCACCTCTCCTCGCTATTGTATTCACTTTCACTCCCGCTTTTCGAGTAGTAATTGAATCATAGAAGAACATTTTTAGAATTCCATTTTCTACAATTTTGTTTATCTTTGTTATTTTCCCTTCTCCATCAACTGCGGTAGAGCCAATATATCGCGGTATTGTTGGATTATCAACGATTGTTATAAGGGGAGATGCAATCTGAGAATTCAAATAATCACTCATAAATGTTGTTTTTCTAAAAGCTGAATCACCATTCAGGGCAATCAAAATTCCAAGCCAGAACATTTGTGCTGAGTATCTTTCAAAAATAACAGGAACTTTTTTTGTTGGAACTGGTTTAGGGCCAAGCTTTTCAACTGCTCTTTTTACAGCTTCCTTTGCAACATCTTCTATTTTCTCAAGTTCATCAAAAAATCTTTTGGAAGATGACCAGCTACCACCCTGCATATTTTCACCCTCACCAGCAATTACATACACTCCAAAAGAGAATTGGGTACTCTTAAATGTTCGGGAAACTCCTTTTGAGTTGAAAATTCCAATTTCCCTCTCCGAATCATCGAAAAATCCTCCTTCAGAATTTGTTATTCTTTTATCAAGTTTCATTGCAATATCTTCAACTTTTCTTGCTATTGAAATTTTCTCATCATTGGGAATAGTTGAATATTTGTTGTCATATAAATAGAGCTCGGGAGGGGTTCCCTCTTCAAAATCGGGAAGTCCATTCCATGGCTTTGATTCTGTAATTTTTGTAAGGGCTATTGCCTGTTTTATCGTCTCTTCAATTGCTTCAGAGGAAAGGTCTGATGTGTAAGAAAATCCAAGACATTTTCCATTGAAAATCCTTAACCCCAGACCTTTCTGAATAGATTGCCTCAGAACTTCTATTTCTCCCTTTCTAACATTTACTTCAAACCTTTTAACCCTTTCAATGTAAACTTCAACCTCTTCAGCCCCTAAACCCTTTGCCTTTTTTAAAATATCTTCTCCAAGATTTTCAATTTTCATTTTTTACTCCTAAATTTTTCTTCCACCCACAGTTAATTTCGATACCTTTATTGTGGGGTTTCCGAAACCAACTGGTTTTGACTGTCCATCCTTTCCACATGTCCCACCACCAATTACAAGAAGGTCATTCCCAACCATTGAAATATTCATAAGAACCTCCTGACCTGTTCCCATCAACATTATTCCTTTAAGAGGTTTTGTAATTTTACCATCTTCAATCATGTATCCTTCTGTCACTGTAAATACAAATCTACCTGTGGTCGGCTGGACATTCCCTCCACCTATTTTTGCTATGTATACTCCTCTGTCAACAGACTTTATTATTTCTTCTGGCTCGGAATCTCCTGGAAGTAAGTATGTGTTTGTCATTCTCGGGATTGGATAGAATCTGAAGGATTGTCTTCTTCCATTTCCTGTGGGTTTCATTTTCATAAGTTTAGCATTCAGTTTGTCCTGCAGGAAATTGGAACATATCCCCTTCTCAATTAGAATTGTTTTTTGCCCTTCAGTTCCTTCATCGTCAACATTAACAGTTCCCCATCCACCCTTCCAAGAGCCGTCATCGCAAAGATTGACTACTGGCGAAGCAATCTGCTTTCCTAACTTATCCCAGAAAACAGATGTTTTCTTCCTTATTCCATCTCCTTCAAGGCTATGTCCAATTGCCTCGTGGAAAAATATTCCTCCATAACCTTTCTCAATTACAACAGGGAATTCTCCAGCTGGCGCATCCTCTGCAGGTAATAGTCTAATTGCCATTTCAGAGGCATTTTTTGATATTTCCTCTGCCACCTTTTCAGAAAAATGCTCAAATCCAAATGTTCCACTTTTTGAGTCATAACCCAAGCTTCTCTTCTCACCTTCAATTGCATTTACTGAAGCACTGAGTCTTGCAAGGGTTTGCCTGTCTTCCACATAAAGTCCCTCTGAGTTAGCAATTATTATGAATTTTGAAATGTCTGAAAAAGAAGCACTGACTTGAGTAATTCTTTTATCAAATTTTCTTGACAACTCATTAATTCTGTAAAGAAGTCCTGACTTCTCCTTTGGTGCCACATTTTCAGGAGAGATTTTAACAAGATAGTAGGATGGTGGCTTGTAAGTTCTAAGTTTCATTTGCTTTCCCCTAATCCCGGATGCGATTAATGAAGCTGTTTCAGCACACTCTTTGATGCTTTTAAATTCGATTTCATCAGTAAATGCATATCCAGTCCTCTCACCATTTACAACTCTTATCCCCACACCACAATCAACACCTCTAATAGCATAGGAAATCTTCTCCTCATCAAGGGAAAGATTGTTTGAAATTGTGTATTCGAAGTAAATCTCAGCAAATTCTCCACCTCTGCTAAGAGCAATTGACAGGATTTTTTCCATTTCTTTCTTGGTCAGATGGAATGGATTGTTTTCAGAAATAGACTCAGGCTCTCCATATGGAATAAATTTCATAAGGGGAAAGCTTACCATAAATGCTCCAAAACTTAAACTTCCTTTTAAAAAACCTCTTCTTCCCAATTTAAAATCCATCTAAACCTCCTGACTTAAAGAAAAATTTATAAATTTAAGAGAGAAGAAAGTCAAATTTTTAAAATGAGAGCCATCAGTAGCGTAAGAAATTCCGTAAATTAGATTTTCAGGT
>FMSI01005875.1_pt1 | contig 36436 bp, 36 predicted proteins | sample 1504471 | NCBI WGS metagenome assembly FMSI01 (sample SAMEA4475357, study PRJEB15587) | soil metagenome | biome: Soil; feature: Field | place: India | collected 2015-03-11 | depth 0 m
CTGGGGCGGGAGGATTCGAACCCCCGAATGGCGGGACCAAAACCCGCTGCCTTACCGCTTGGCGACACCCCATTGCATCGCTCTGTTAGCATAACAAGTTTGGCTTGGTTTGTTCAAGGGATGGACTGATTTTTTTTCGTGCCTAAATGCTGTAGTACAGGGGAAAGGACTTTGCCTCCCGTGGCTTAATAAAGACCTGCTGTTGCGGTTCAAGGCGCAGTTCGTCAAAGCGCTCTCGCGATAGGTGTGCCATCAATTCCTGCCCATCGTCTAGGCGCAGTTCTACCTGAATTTCCCAACCCAAGTGAATGATGCGGTGAATGCGAGCTGAGACGGTGTTACCATTGGGACTCGTTTCAATAATGATGTCGCGCGGGCGCAGAAAAATATCGCAGTGGGCAGCCGTGCCTTCACTTTGCTGGAAGACGCGGGAGCGTAAGACATTCACAGGGCCAATAAAACTCATCACAAAGGGGCTGGCGGGATGGTCGTAAATTTCAGCAGGGGTGCCCACCTGCTCCACTTGACCTTTGTTCATGACGACAATTTGATCCGCGACTTCCATCGCTTCCTCTTGATCATGGGTCACGAAGACCGTTGTCACATGGACATCATCGTGGAGGTGACGTAACCATGCTCGCAGTTCTTTGCGCACCTTGGCATCAAGGGCACCAAAGGGTTCATCCAGCAACAGCACCTTTGGTTCTACAGCAAGGGCACGGGCAAGAGCCACCCGCTGGCGTTGTCCCCCAGAGAGCTGAGAGGGGTAGCGATCGCCTAAGCCAGCCAACTGCACCAACTCGAGCAACTCCTCGACCCGAGCTTTGATCTTGGCACGGGGCACCTTGCGCAACTCTAGGCCAAAGGCGATATTTTGACGCACAGTCATGTGCTTAAAAAGGGCATAGTGCTGAAAGACGAAGCCAATATTACGCTCTTGGACACTTTGATAGGTGGCGTCCTTGCCCGTGAGCAGAATCCGGCCAGTGTCAGGCATTTCTAGACCCGCAATCAGTCGCAGTAAGGTTGATTTACCAGAACCCGAAGGCCCCAACAGCGCTACCAAAGAACCACTGGCAATATCCAAATCCACCTGCTTGACGGCTTGAAAGGAGCCAAAGGACTTAGAAACGTTTTCAATAGTGATGCCCATAGGACTGCCAGCAATACTCTAGTTTCTCTATAAGATTACCGTAGTTTTGAAGTCTTGTGTCTCTGCCCACAGGGCAAACGCATACTCAGATAGTGGCAAGGAGAGGAGCGAGGTAGTCAAAGCCACATCCGGCACCCAGTCCACTTGGTTTTCAATCCCCCAATGGCAACGCACCGCTGGCGTTTTTCTAACTCCACTCACTGTTCGCGATTGGTCTGTACTTCTAATCGCACAGCCTCAATTTTTGCGCCCATGGTGTTAAATTTCTCATCAACAGCCTTGAATTTTTGGTTAATGGTGGCCTCTATTACATTGAACTTTTCATCAATAGCCTTGAATCGTTCATTGAGAGTTGCTTCCATTGTGTTGAATTTTGCATCGAATTTGACTTCGATTGCATTGAGTCTTTCTTCAAACTTGGTCTCCATTGCTTGGAGCTTCTGATCGACGATGTTGAATTTCTGATCGGTTTAGGAAGGTTGTCTCATTGGCAGGAGTTAAGGGGCAAAGATAGGCCTGCACCAATGTCTGATAGAAGCCTAAGACGCGCTTATCTTTGAAGACAGCAGGAACACGGGCAAAGGCAGCACGGGAAATAATGGCATATTCAGGAATGGCAAATACGCTTGTGTCATTGGCTTGATACTGTGGCCAAAAGTAGGGAGTGAGGTGGGGAAGTTTCTGGAGAATCCGTTCAATTTCTGCTTGAGCAACAGCCATCGCCTTATCGGTTGTGGGAGCACCATTAAAGAAAATAGGCAAAGGAAGGGGCCCCCCTTCGCGGCGCAATGTGTGAATTTCGTTAAAAAGAAATTGGTGAATCACCTGAGCGGCATTGTTGAGGGAGGAGAGATCGGTGTGGCGGGTGGGAATCAAAACGGCGTCACTGGCATACACGGCGCTCTTACTTAAAAAGAGCCAAGCACTGGGGCAGTCAATGAGGATGTAGTCGTAGCGATCGCGCAAGGGGGCGAGGAGTTCCCGCAGGCGGGTAATGGGTGGATGTTGGGTTTGCATCGCCTGAATGAGGATGCTTTGCAGTTGCGGCGCAGCGGGAATGACATCAAAAATATGGGCAGACTTGATACTGCTGCTGGTGCGAATGCGCAGGTCAAAAGGTCGAATCGTAGCCGTAATCGGCTCCTCAGGGTTTTGCAGACAAGCCGCAAGGGTTGTACCTGTGGGGGTTAGCTCAAGGGCGCGGCTGAGATCCCCTTGGGGGTCGCAATCAACGAGCAAGACAGCGGCATCTGCCACAGCAAGGGTGGCGCCCAAGTTAATTGTGGTGGTGGTTTTGCCGACTCCCCCCTTGTGGTTATAGAGACAGAGGGTGGTGGCACGGGGGCGCGATCGCAAGCAGGTTTTGAGATCGTCGATAATGCTCTCAAGGCGATCGCCCGTCAGTTCATAGTTGGGCGTTACTGGATAGACCAAGTGGCCGTGGCGTTGAAAAAGCTGTAGATGGCGGGCATTTGTAATTAATCCCCAAGTGGTTCCTTGGCAATGGCAACCCCTGAGAAGTTGGCGGAGTTGTTGCAGAGCGCGGCTATGGTGCGCAGACCCATTCTCAAGGTTCAAGGCCACAGTTTGACTGGGGGTATTGCGGGAGCGACGGGCAGGGGGTTTAATCTCCACAATTAAATCGGGGTTAACTTGAATCTGAGAAAAAGGAGGCTGATGCTCCCGGGGAAAACGGGCTGCCACATCGGCAATGCCCATACCTGTGTCAAAAGAGGAGACACGATCGCGATCGCCAAAGCCCAACATACTCAGGAGCGGTTGCACAAAGTGCTGCTCAATAACGGCTTCAGAGGTTTCGTCACCGTGAATTTGTTGCCATTGCGATCGCAAGCGGGAAATATCCAACGTTAAGCACCACCCAGCCGTCTTGAATCTTTCAGAATAGGTTGGCCACCCCCGAGCGTCAAGATCGCGACGCTACCAAATCATTGTGGATCGGGCTTTCCAACGGCCTTGATCATTGGCTATGATAATAAATCTGCAAATCTTTCACATTCGTCCCCTTGGGTGTCCTCACCGGATGATGGACGGATGGTTGTTTAACCCATAGGAGTACAACTCAATGGCAGTTCTTAGCCTTGCCCAAATGCTAGAGGCAGGGGTTCACTTTGGTCACCAAGCCCGTCGCTGGAACCCCCGAATGGCACCCTACATCTTCACGGTTCGCAATGGGGTGCACATTATTGACCTCGTACAAACCGCCCAACTGTTGGATGAAGCCTACAACTACATCCGCAACGCCGCCGAAAAAGGCAAACGCTTTTTGTTTATTGGTACCAAGCGCCAAGCCGCCGGCATCGTCGAGCAGGAAGCGCTCCGCTGCGGTAGTTACTACGTCAACCAGCGCTGGCTGGGGGGGATGCTCACCAACTGGAATACCATCAAAACCCGTGTCGATCGCCTCAAAGAATTAGAAAGCATGGAGGAAAATGGCCTCATTGATCTGCGGCCAAAACAGGAGGCCTCAGCCCTACGGCGAGAACTGGCACGCTTGCAAAAATACCTTGGCGGGATCAAACAGATGCGGCGGCTGCCCGATGTCGCAATCATTGTTGATGTCAAGCGGGAGTACAACGCCGTTGCCGAGTGTCACAAATTGGGGGTTCCGATCGTGGCGCTGCTGGATACCAACTGTGACCCCAACCAAGTGGATATTCCCATCCCCGCTAACGATGATGCCATCCGTTCGATTAAGCTGATTGTGGGTAAACTAGCCGATGCCATTTACGAAGGCCGCCATGGTCAGTTGGACGAACCGGAAGCGGATCTCGCTGATGAGGACGACGATGGGATGACCGCCAGCGACGATGGTGATGCTGAAGCCCTAGATATTCCAGATGACTCTGATGCTTAATCCTTGAGGAACAGATCATGGCAGAGATTTCAGCCAAACTAGTCAAAGAACTGCGGGACAAGACCGGTGCCGGCATGATGGACTGCAAGAAAGCTTTGCAGGAGTCGAACGGCGATATGGAAGCCGCCATTGCTTGGTTGCGGCAAAAGGGTCTGGCCTCTGCCGGTAAAAAGGCGGGGCGCGTGACCAGTGAAGGTCTGGTGGATAGCTACATTCACACCGGCGGGCGCATTGGCGTGCTGGTGGAGGTGAACTGTGAGACCGACTTTGTGGCTCGCAACGAGAAATTCAAAGCCCTTGTCCAAGACATTGCCAAGCAAATTGCCGCTTGCCCCAATGTGGAGTTTGTCTCAGTGGATGATATTCCCGCTGAGTACAAGGAAAAAGAACGCCAGATTGCCCTTGGCTCCGATGCTCTGAAGGGGAAACCCCCGGAAGTCAAGGAGAAAATCGTTGCTGGCAAATTGGAGAAAACCCTCAAGGAGCTGTGCCTGCTCAACCAGCCCTTTATTCGCGATCAGTCCAAGACCGTTGAAGAGTTGGTCAAAGAGCACATTGCCGAACTAGGGGAAAATATCCAGATTCGTCGCTTCCAACGCTTTGTCCTCGGCGAGGGGATTGAGAAGCAAGAAACCAACCTTGCTGAAGAGGTGGCCGCTCAAACCCGAGCCATGAGTGCTGCCGCAAAAACTGCCGAAGCACCCGCAAAAGTGGCCGAAACCGCAACTCCTGAAGTGAGTGCCCCTGAGCCAGCAGCGGAAACGACAACTGATGAGCCAGCCCCAGAACCTGTCGCAGTTTCTGAGCAGACGGTGGAACCAGTAGCTGAGCCTGCTGCCGAAAGTCCTGAACCAGTAGCTGAACCTGCGGCTGAAAGCAAGGGATTTGGTGCCGCTGCCAAAAAGTCTGGTGGCAAGTCTCGCACCACCAAGAAGAAAAAATAATGTCCCTAGGCGTAGCCATGGGCTTGGAGAAAGTCGAGGTCAATTTCCACTGCGGTTGAGGCCTCTTGGGGCTGGAGAAACTTGCGGGTATATTTGCCCAACAGATCCGCCTCTAGGTTGACGCCATCGCCAACCCTAAGAAATTGTAACGTGGTTTCTGCGTAGGTATGGGGGATGACAGCAATGCTAAATTCATCCCCTTTTTCATTGCAATGGGCAACGGTGAGGCTAATGCCATTGATGGCAATACTGCCCTTGGGGATAATGTACGTCGCTACCGCTTCAGGAGCAGAGAAGGTGAATTCCCAACTGGTGCCTGTGGGGGCGATCGCCAGTACAGTACCGACACCATCCACATGACCGGTCACAAAATGCCCCCCCACCTTATCCCCGACTCGTAGGGCAGGTTCTAAGTTCACCATCGCTCCCGCTGCTGCTTTGGCCGCCAATGTGGTGCGTTGCAGCGTTTCTGGGGAGACACTGACCGTAAAACCCTTGGTATCAAAGGTTTCCACTGTGAGACAGACGCCCTCAACGGCAATACTATCGCCAATGGCCACGTCCTTAAGGAAAGGGGCATCGGTCGTAGTAATGGCTAACTGGGACTCGGAGCGTTGCTGGAGCACACCGATCGCCTGAATAATGCCAGTAAACATTGTTCCTCTAGCCTTTGAGTAAATACCTTTGATAAAACTTCAATTCTGCCTCAAGGGCGGTGGCGATCGTGCTGCTTTGGCGGAAGCCGTGCCCCTCTTCGGCAAAGGTGTAATACTCGACGGGAATGCCCTTGGCCTGAAGGGCAGCCACCATCTGTTCCGCTTGGCTGGGGGGAACGACCACATCCTTGAGCCCCTGAAAGAAAATCACTGGGCAGGTGAGGCGATCCGCATGGTAGAAGGGCGATCGCTGGCGGTAGAGGTCTGCCTCTGCGGGATAGGGGGCAATCAGTTGATCAAAATAATGGGCTTCAAAGGCATGGGTCTCCTTGAGCAGGCTAATGAGATCGCCAATGCCGTAGTAACTCGCCCCCACATGGAATACTTGCGTAAATGTCAAGGCACACAGGGTGGTATAGCCGCCGGCACTGCTGCCACGAATCCCCAAGCAATCGCCAGCCACTCGTCCTTGAGCTACCAAGTACTGCGCCCCTGCTCCACAGTCGGCCACATCCACCACTCCCCACTGTCCCCGCAGGGCATTGCGATAGGCACGACCATAGCCGGTACTGCCACGATAGTTGACATCCAACACCGCAAAGCCACGACTTGTCCAAAACTGGATGCGCAAATCGAGACCTGTAGCACTGGCTGCCGTTGGCCCGCCATGACTTCTCACGATTAAGGGGGGGCGTGAGTCTGTCGGGGGTTGTACTTGGGGATTTTGGGGCGGGTAGAAAAAGCCGTAGGCGGTTGCACCCTCAGTTGTGGGAAATTCAATTACCTCGGGCTGCGAAACCCACTCAGGTGGCAAGGGACAAGCAATCGGTTGCAGCGGTGTGGTGGTGCCGTCATCCAGATTGAACTCAACAATATGGGGGGACAACAGGGGCGAACTGCCAATGAAGGCAACGGCGCGATCGCTGACGCGAATGAGGGAATGAATCTCAGTGTAGTCCGTCGGGACAGTTTGCCACTCACCCGTGGCGAGGGAAACCACTGCCAGCCGCCACAGCCCGCGATCGCTATAGGTTAAAACTGCTGTTTCAGCGTTCACAAGGGCATAGGTGGATTGACCAAAGACCCATAGGGGCACACCGGCATCATAGCTGGCCTGCCAAACGGGTTCATGGCGGCCATCACGGTAACGATAGAGATTCCACCAGCCAGAGCGATCGCTCACGTAGTAAAGGATCTCTCCCTGCCATTGGGGTTGCTGCACAGATTCCTCACTACTGCCAGCAATGCGGTAGGGGGTACCAAGGGAACCGTTACTACTGACCCTGGCTCCCCACAATTCACAGCCATCCCAAGGCATCTGCGGTGCTGACCATTGCAACCAGACAAAGGTATTGCCCTCTGGACTCAAGCGTGGCGCAGCATAAAAGCCAGCCCCAGCGATCAGGGAAGTCCGTTCCCCCGATAGGGAAATGGCAACAAGGGATTGCTGTGAGCTACCCTCTGGAAGATGCGCCTCTTCGACACACAGCAGGCGATCGCCCCAAGGATCGACGCAGCCATCGGCAAAGCGAGTATTCGCCGCTTGGTAGATGAGCTGAGGGCTGGGTTTCCCAAGGGCATAGATCCCCTGATCGGCATCATTGACAAAGTAAATCTGATCACCATCACACCAGTAGGCACCGCCGCCATACTCATTCACGCGCGATCGCGCACTCCAGGGGGCAGCCAAAAGTTCTTGCCCTTGACGCACCAACACCACTCGCCCCTTTTCTTGGGGACGCCGCTCTAACCACACTAGACCAAGGGGAGTGGAGCGCAATTCACTGAGACTGGTGGCCGCAGCACTGACGTCGGCGGCAGAGAGAATGGAAGGCCAGTGACCGTAGTCCAGACTCATTGGGGAATTTGCTCAAGCACCAACTTTTGCCGTTTCACTGGCTCCGGGATGCTAATGGGATACTTACCCGTAAAACAGGCAGAACAAAAGCGATCGCCCGTATCGTAGGTGGCGGCAATCATCCCCTGCCAACTGAGGTAACTCAGGGAATCCACACCAATCTGAGCGGCAATCTCAGCTACGGACTTGGTGGCGGCAATCAGTTGATCTTGGGTATCGGTATCAATGCCATAGAAGCAGGGGTGAGTGACCGGTGGCGAAGAAATACGCATGTGCACTTCCACAGCCCCGGCATCCCGCAGCGCCTTGACAATTTTGCGGCTAGTGGTGCCCCGCACAATCGAGTCATCCACAATCACCACCCGCTGTCCCATCAGCACATCCCGCAGCGGATTCAGCTTCATCCGAATTCCTGACTCCCGCATCGACTGGGTGGGCTGAATAAATGTGCGCCCCACATAGCGATTTTTAATCAAACCTTCGGCGTAGGGCACCCCCGTCGCTTGGGAAAAGCCAATGGCCGCTGGCACACCCGAATCGGGCACAGCAATCACCACATCGGCATCGGCGGGAGCTTCACTCCCCAACTGGTACCCCAAGCGCTGCCGGTAGCTATAGAGGCTCTCCCGCTGCATGACACTATCGGGACGGGCAAAGTAAATCATCTCAAAGATACACAGCTTGCGTTGCGACTCTGCCCATTGCACACTGTCAATGCCTTCAGCAGTAATGTGGACGAGTTCCCCCGGCTCCACATCGCGCAGATAGTCGGCACCAATAATATCAAGGGCGCAGGTCTCCGAAGCAAGGACATAGTGGGGTGTACCGTCTATCATTAGGCGGCCAATCACTAAGGGCCGAATGCCGTGGGCATCCCGCAGTCCAAACAATCCCGCTGGGGTACCCATGACTAGACTAAAAGCCCCTTGGCACTGTTGAGCCGCAGTAATCATCCCCGCTGACCAGGATTGGCCCGTGGCCACCGCTTGGGCGATCGCCCAGGCGATCAGTTCAGAATCTGTTGTACTCGCTAACACCGCCGTAGGGGCCTCACAGGCTAGGACTTGTTCGCGCAGAGCGTAGGTATTCACCAAGTTACCGTTGTGGGCTAAGGCCAAAGGCCCTAGGCGAGTTTCCACCACCACGGGTTGGGCGTTGACAATGCGACTAGAACCTGTGGTCGAGTAGCGGTTGTGGCCGACAGCCAAATCTCCCACTAGCCGTCCAAGAATCTCTTCGTCAAAGACTTGGGAGACCAAGCCCATATCCTTATAACAATGAACGGTGTCACCCGCAAATGTGGCAATTCCAGCCGATTCCTGACCTCGATGTTGTAAGGCATAGAGACCAAAGTAGGTAAGGCGAGCCACATCTGCCCCGGGGGCATAGACCCCAAACACACCACAGGCTTCTTCCGGCTTATCAGCAAATTGTTGTTCTGTCATTTAATCCAAATACTTCGGCAGGGGCGATCGCCACGCAAGAGCTAACTCTTCCATCGTAACCTTGATGAGCGGAGAATTGTCACAGGTGTCAATACACAGTTCTGTATATTCACCATTAACAACCCCTAGGCGTGTCCAAGCATTGGGCAGTTGCGCTTGCACATAGGCTTCCCACACCGTCTGTTCCGTTGGCGGCACAGAAACCAGAATGCGCGCCCCCCCTTCAGCAAACAGTAGCACATCCCACCGCGGATAGGTACCCGCTGGCAATTGAATCGTTGCCCCCCGTTGGCCACTGAGACAGCTTTCTGCCAAGGCCACGGCCAACCCCCCCTCACTGAGATCGTGGGCACTGGCAATCCACCCCTGCTGAATGCCATAGCGACACACCGCCTGCACTCGCTGCTCTAGGTCTAAATCAATTTGAGGCGGACGACCCGCCACAAGGCCATGGATCTGGGCAAGGTATTCCGACCCGCCCAGGCTCAGGCGCGGATCACTCAAGGGCGTGGTCAGAGGCAACCCCAATAGGTAAATGGCATCTCCGGGCGATCGCCAGCCCTGACCGACAACCCGCTGCACGTCGGGAATCAACCCCACCATCCCCACTACGGGGGTCGGATAAATGGGCTGTGGCTGGCCATTGCTATCAATCGTTTCGTTGTAGAGGGAGACATTACCACCAGTAACCGGCGTGTGTAGGGCACGACAAGCCTCGGCCAGACCCCCACAGGCATGGGCCAACTGCCAGTAACCTACGGGGGTTTCTGGACTGCCAAAGTTGAGGTTATCGGTAACGGCCAGAGGCTCTGCCCCAACACAACTAAGATTACGGGCAGCTTCGACCACGGCTGCTTTGCCCCCTTCGTAGGGATCCAGATACACATAGCGGCTGGGGCAATCCACGGTTGCCGCAATTCCTTTTGAGGTACCCCGCAGGCGAATTACCGCTGCATCGGCATCACCGGGAAAGACGAGGGTGTTGTTTTGCACCTCGTGATCGTACTGACGATAGACCCATGCCTTGGAAGCAATACTGGGGGTGGCAAGCAGGGTGAGCAAGATCTCCGAGGGCGATCGCGCCGGTAGCGCCAATTGATCCACTGACCATTGCCGCGCCTGTTGTACATAGGCTGGCGGCTCACTGGGGCACTGCCGCTCATAGAGGGGGGTATCTTCAGCAAGGGCACGGGCAGGCACCTCTGCGGCCACCTCGCCACGGTAAAGCACCCGCACTAGCGGCTCAGCAATGACCCGACCCACAACCACCGCCTGCAAGCCCCAACGATGGAAAATCTCAATCAATTCTGCCTCCCGCCCTTGGACTGCCACAAACAGCATCCGTTCTTGGGATTCCGAAAGCAGAAACTCGTAGGGCACCATCCCCTGTTCCCGTACGGGCACTTTGTCCAAGTCCAGTTCAATACCGACACCGCCTTTGGCAGCCATTTCCGAAGTCGAGCAGGTCAAGCCCGCTGCCCCCATGTCTTGGGCGGCCACCACTGCCCCAGTTTGAAAGGCTTCCAGACAGGCTTCAATAAGGCATTTTTCCATGAAGGGATCCCCCACTTGGACGGCGGGGCGATCACTCATTGATTCATCGGTGAGTTCGGTACTGGCAAAACTAGCCCCCCCCATGCCATCACGACCCGTTGTGGAGCCCACATACAGCACGGGATTGCCAATGCCACTCGCTCCCGACTTGACAATTTCTGGAGTTTCCATGAGGCCCAAGGCCATGACATTCACCAAGGGGTTACCGGCATAGCAAGGGTCAAAATAAACCTCGCCCCCCACCGTGGGCACACCGACACAGTTGCCATAGTGGGCAATACCCGCCACGACTCCTTTCACCAATTGTTGGGTTTTGGCTTCCTTGAGATCGCCAAAGCGCAAGGCGTTCAGCAGGGCAATGGGACGCGCCCCCATCGTGAAAATATCCCGTAGAATCCCCCCCACCCCAGTGGCTGCTCCCTGAAAGGGTTCAATGGCCGAGGGATGATTGTGGGACTCAATCTTAAAGGCAAGGCGCAAGCCATCCCCTAAGTCCACCACGCCGGCATTCTCACCGGGACCGACCAGTACCTGTGGCCCTTGGGTGGGAAACTGCTTGAGCAGGGGACGGGAGTTTTTGTAGCAGCAATGCTCTGACCACATCACCCCAAACATGCCCAATTCCGCGCGGTTGGGATGGCGACCAAGGCGGCGGACAATTTCGGTGTACTCTTGGGGTTTGAGGCCTTCAGCAGCAATCTCAGCCTCAGTGACGAGGGGCGTTTGGCTCATGGCGATGATTTAGGCTACGTTATCGATTATCGAGCCTAGCGGGAATTGGGGTACCAAAACATCCCCTTAATCCCCTCGGGATCCGGACGAAAACCCAACTGACGGTAAAAGTCCACAACATGGGGATCGGCAAAGAGGGTAATGTTGCTGATGTCCTCACTGCGCAGTTCTTTGATAATTTGCCGCATTAATTCTTTGCCCAGACCCCGCCCCTGAAATTCTGGATGCACCACCACATCCCAAATCGTGGCATTAAAGGCATGGTCAGAAGTGGCACGGGAAAAACCAATCAGACGACGATAGGCACCCCGCTGCTCCCACATCGAGATCACCAAAAAGCTATGCTGAATTGCCTTTTTTACCTTGCGAATGGGACGGCGCGACCAGCCCACAGCATCACAAAGTTCTTCGAGTTCATAGACATCAATATCTTTTTCTTTGCTAAAAATAATTTGGCTTTCGCTGCCATTGTCCCGCTCTACCTGAGAACCTAAACTAGGGGACGTCGTGGTGGCGCTGGCAGTCGGTTGCGAATTGAACAGCGATTTCCAGAAGCTCATGCAAGTATGCTGGAGATGGGGAAACGACCAAGTGTAACCCGGCCTAGGCTATAGTATAGCGACTCTCACCCATGGTTTCCGATTTTCAACTGCGTAACCTTGATGTCCTGAAGCGGTTTAACCGCTCCTTTCCGGACTTTTATGAGCAATTTGTTGGTCGTGATGTCCAACTGCAAAACCTCAAGTTGGGCTTTCAAATTCATCGGACAAATCAGGCGGTGATTCAGATTCATCCCGAAGGCGATCGCTCCGTTCTCCACTTTGCCCACCGCAATCACTCCTATCTGCTCAGTGATCTCTTTGGGGTGATGGCCGCCTACAAGCTAACGATTCACAATGTCTCGCTCTATGGCCATGTGCGACCACCGATGCTGGTGTTTGTCAAACTGGTGCTCTCAGAGCAGGGCAAACCCCTGACGAAAAAGCGCAGTGAAAGCGTGCGCCGTGCCCTCCAACAGACCCTCAGTGGTGAGTTTGCCGTTGAGGAAATGCTGGCAATGGAGTTTAACGTCAACGAAGGCCTGCCGCAAATTACCACCAGCTTTTATCAGGATCAGGTCTTTCATCTACCAGCACTCTTGGTGGAGTCGGCGAATCATCCCGCACTGCTTTACAAGGTGATGCATGCCATTTGGCAAGAGGAATTGCTGGTGGTGAATGTCAACTTTATGCTTTGGCGGGGGCGGGTGCGGCTGTTGCTCTATCTGCTAGGCCCCAATGGCAGTGTCATTCCCGACTATTTAGGCTCACGGATTGCTGCCAAAATCAAGGATCATTTAACAGGAAATACAGCCCTTTTCTGAGATAGGAGACACCTCGTGGCTTGCATCCTTTCGCGTCTGCTCTATCCTCGTGAAAAGATTTGGAGTTGGGATACCATAGGGGATGTTTGTCCCCTCGATGACAAGTCCAATGACGGCTGAACAACATCTCCACCTGTGGCGACCGGTGAACCTCAGCGATCGCATTCTGGCAGCAATTGATGTCGGGACAAACTCAATTCACATGGTGGTGGTGCAAATTCAGCCCAGTTTACCCAGCTTCAAAATCATTGCTACCGAAAAGGATATGGTACGGCTGGGGGAACGCTGCCAAATTACTGGGCAACTGACGGAAGAGGCCATGAATCGGGCGATCGCCACCCTGCGCCGCTGTCGCGAATTGGCCATGGGTCTCAAGGCGGAAGAAATTATTGGCGTCGCCACCAGTGCTGTGCGCGAAGCCCCCAATGGTCGCGAGTTTTTAGAGCGGGTCAAGGAAGAGACCGGCCTGACCATTGATCTGATTTCCGGCGAAGAGGAAGCGCGGCGCATCTACTTGGGGGTACTCTCGGGGCTAGAATTCAACGGCAAGCCCCACATTATCATTGACATTGGCGGTGGCTCCACAGAGTTAATCCTTGGTGATGGGCATGAACCCCGCTACCTCAGCAGTACCAAGGTGGGGGCAGTACGTCTGACAGATTTATTTGTCAAAAGCGATCCCATTAGCGATCAGGACTACGCAGCCCTGCGCGCCTACGTCCGGGGAATGTTGGATCGTGCCGTTGAAGATCTGCGGCAGCAACTCAGCCCCCATGAAAAACCGCAATTGGTGGGTACCTCAGGCACGATTGAGAGCCTGATGATGATTCACACTTGCGATCGCCTCGGTGCTTGCCCCCCCTCTCTACGGGGCTATGAACTGACGCTAGAGGACTTAAAGGCACTTGTGGCCAAATTGCGGCGACTAAACTTTAACCAGCGCTGTCAACTCTTGGGGATGTCGGAGCGGCGCGCAGAAATTATTGTTGCGGGGGCAGTGATTCTCGCTGAGGCCATGGAGATGCTGGGTCAACCCAGCCTGATTACCTGCGATCGCGCCCTGCGGGAAGGCATCATTGTGGACTGGATGCTCACCCACGGTCTGATTGAAGACCGCCTCCGCTATCAAAGCTCCGTCCGCCAGCGCAGTACCTACAGTTTGGCGCAAAAGTTCCATGTCAATCTTGCCAGCAGTGAACGGGTGGCCAATTTTGCCCTGACGCTATTTGATCGCACCCAAGGAATCCTCCACAACTGGACAGAAGTGGAACGGGAACTCCTTTGGGCAGCGGCAATCCTCCACAATGCTGGCCACTACGTCAGCCATTCCGCCCACCACAAACATTCCTACTACCTGGTGCGCCACGGTGGCTTACTGGGCTACACCGATACGGAAATTGAGATCATTGCCAACCTCTGTCGCTATCACCGCAAAAGCCCCCCCAAGAAAAAACATGAGAACTTCCGCCAATTGGTGGGACGGCGAGAACGGCAAGTTGTCGAGCAACTCAGTGCAATTCTACGGCTGGCTTCAGCCTTGGACCGGCGGCAAATCGGAGCTGTGGATCACATTACCTGTGAGTGGCGCGCTCCGCAGCGGGAATTTTGTGTGCAGGTGCAGCCGGCAGATCCTAGCGATCGCTGTGAGTTGGAAATTTGGAGTGTCAACTACAAAAAAGAACCCTTTGAAAACCAATTTGGCGTCAGTTTGAAGGTGGAATTAGTGCCCGCCAGCAGTACGGTTCTAGCTACAGCAGTGAATGACTGATTGAAGCGCCTTAGACTTTTTCCACTGGGGACTGACCCAGCAGCCCTTGGGGGCGCACAAGCAACACAAGAAAGAGAATCGCAAAGGCAGCAGCATCCCGAAACCCCGAAGCAGCGGCAGGCACCATTGCCTCCACCAATCCCAGAAAGAAACCCGCCAACATCGTCCCCGGTAAGCTCCCTAGGCCCCCCAGCACAATCACCGCTAGCCCCTTGAGGCCAAAGATCACCCCAAACTGTGGCCCCGTGATCCCAACACTCAAGGCGACGAGGGTACCAGCAACAGCAGCTAGAGCACTGCTGACAAAAAACGTTACTTGAATAATGCGATCGCTATCAATCCCCAGTAATGTCGCGGCAGTTGGATTTTCGGCCACCGCTTGCAATCCTTTCCCCATGCGCGTGCCTTTGACCCAATAGGTCAGGGCAATCATCAAGACCACGGCCACGACAAGGATGACAAATTGACTAGTGCGCAGGGCAATGTCCCCCAATCGCAGGGTGAGGGGCAATCCCCCCCAGAGTTGATCGGGATAGGTATAGACTTCGGCACCCACCAAATACTGGATCAGGTTGCTGAGGAGCACAGCCGCCCCAAGACTCGCCACCACGGTCAAGAGGGTATCGGTGCGCTGCTGCCGCAAGGGTCGAAAGACCGCCCAATCCATGCCAACCCCCAACAGGCCACAGCCAAGGGCACTCACAACTAAGGCCGGCACAAAGGGTAAGGCAACGGGAAGCTGTCCATTGGCCAACAGACCATTAAAGCCAAAGCGTCCTCCCAAGAGGGCATAGGTGAGATAAGCGCCAATGGCAAAAACAGCGCCGTGGGCAAAGTTGATGATGCCCAAAATTGAGAAGACAAGGGTATAACCGAGGGCAAAGATGGCATAAACACTTCCCGTGGCCAATCCATCTACAAGGACTTGCAGGGCGTTCGTTGCCACCTAAGCGCCTTCCACAAGGGCACGATAATCTGCTGCTGAGAGGAGCCCTGTCGGGGGGGTACTGACTTGCACCTTCACCAACCACCCCTTGCCGTAGGGATCGGCAGCAATGTGCTCGGGGTTGTCAATGACTGCTTGATTGACCTCAATCACGGTTCCTGCAAGGGGGGCATAGAGATCCTCAACGGCCTTAACCGACTCAATCGTGCCAAAGCGTTCGCCAGGTTCTAGGGCATCGCCAACAGCAGGCAACTCAACGAAGACAATATCCCCCAGTTGATCGACGGCAAAGGCACTAATGCCGAGGGTGGCCGTATCGCCCTCAAGGCGCAGGTACTCATGGCTGTCGAGATATTGCAGGTCGTCAGGGTAGGTGAGCGTCATAGCAGGTTCCAATCCGTCAGGGGCGATCGCTGGCACGGCCAAGGCGCACCGCCATTACAAAGGCTACTAAACCCAGGGGCACACTGAGCAGCAAGATCACGGTAGTTGGGATGGTTCCCAACTGGGCTTCTCCCGAACTGAGTTCAAAGACACAACCCACCGTGGCGATCGCTGCCACACAGGCCCCCAATAGGTATAGATAACTCTTGGCCACAGACAATGATCCTCAGGGTTAGGCAGCAATGGGACGCACGGCACTGGCGGTAAACCCATGCTCTTTGAGTTCGTGGCGCAGTAGCGCTTGGTTTTCGACGCGATCGACAAACATCACCCCCATCAGGTGATCAATTTCATGCTGGATCGCACGGGCAAGCAGCCCCCCCGCCATAATGACTTGGGGACGCCCCCACTCATCTTTGTAGGCCACCTCCACCATGGCTGGACGCCGCACCTCTAGGTACACCCCCGGAATACTCAGGCAGCCCTCTTGGCATACTTCAAGATCTTCACTGAAGTCCTTAATGACGGGGTTAATCATCACCAACGGCTCTGCTGCGGGGTCATCGGGATGAATGTCGATAACGAGAATTTGCTTATTGATGCCCACCTGTGGTGCCGCCAAGCCAATGCCATCAGCACTGTACATGGTTTGCAGCATTTTCCGCACAATATCGCGAATACTTTCATCAACTTTAGTGACCCGTTTAGCGGGTTGACGCAGCACGCGATCGCCCAAATAGTGCAATTGCAGGGGCGGATTTTTTAACTTTTTCTTTTCAACAGCCAGAGATGTAGCCATAGGACACGCCGACCTAACACAAAATAACAAAAGTTAATTACTTCCTAGCCTAACGAATTTTCAAGGCTCTAGGCTACTTTTCCGTCGAGGCACTGCTGACACTGGGCAAGAGGCGTTGTTGCTCCTCAAGGGCAGCTTTGTAGCGTTCCACATCCGCCTCAAGGTGGGCAATTTGCTCATCGCGGGCTTCCATTTCCACCCGAATTGTAAAGATGCGCTGCACCTGTACCCAGACGTTAAAGACCCAAGCAAAGACAGCACCCATGCCCATGGCCACAATCAGTTCAATGCACAATGGGGCTTGAATCACTTTCCCTTCAAAGAACTTAATACTAACGGGATCCGTATTTTGAATACTAAAGAGAACTAAGCCCAAACCAATGACAAATATCATTAAAAAGTTAAGTTGTTGCATAGGGCATCCTGTAACACATCTAATCATAGATAGGGATTATCGCATCGGGCATCTTGCCAGCGAGCAACAATACTTGGGCTAATCATACCACTGTGGCTAGTCCTCAATCACTGATTGACTGACTTCTACTGCTTGGACATCAATGGTGCCGGGGGGAGCCAATCGTTGAAACTGGCGATCGCGCACCATCAGGATTTCGCCGCAGGCGGGGCATTGGGTTTGGGTATTATTCAAACTGCTAAATTCAAAGCCACACACTGGGCAGGCCGCCGTCACCAGCTTCCAGCGAAACCACAGTTGCAACCCCGTAAAAAGGAGCACAGGGGTCAACATCAAGATGAAAAACAGCACCAGAAAGGATTGCACTAACCAGCCTAGCCCCAGTAGCCCCAGTAACCAAGTCACCAGCAACACACTGAACCAAAAACGTAGGGTGGGGGTTAGGGTAAATCTTAGGGACATTGGCCTCCCTCCAAGGGCATTGCCGCTATTCTAGCGTAGTTGCGGGTGTATCCTAAAAAGCAGGCGTCCTGTCCAGCTATGGTAATGCCCTATACCCTCCACGCCGAACGTACTCGCGTTGAAGTGATCCCAGAGCGCGGTGGCCTCATTAGTCGCTGGCAGTGGCAAGGTCATGAGCTGCTGTACCTAGATCGGGAGCGCTTTGCTAACCCGCAGTTAAGCGTGCGCGGCGGTATTCCGCTCCTTTTTCCGATTTGTGGCAATTTGCCCGAGGATACATTTCACTACTATGGCCAAACCTATCACCTCAAGCAGCATGGCTTTGCACGGGATTTGCCATGGCAGGTGTTAGATCAGCAGGAACATCTCTTGAAGCTAGGATTGCAAGATACGCCAGCCACGCGCCAAATGTATCCCTTTGCCTTTCATCTGACCTTAACCTACACCCTCGCTGCTGATGCCCTGGCGATCGCCCTTGAGGTAGCTAACCCCGGTGATACCCCCTTGCCCTTTAGCTTTGGCTTGCATCCCTACTTTGCCGTTGCTGACAAGCACCAACTGCAGTTTGACCTGCCAATCCATGCCATGGTGGATCAGAAAACGCAACAACCCCTCACCTTTAGCGGCACGTTTGACTGGGGTGCCGCAGAACTGGATTTGGCCTGTCGCCCCCTCACGGGTCAAGTGGCTCGCGTCTGTGATCTGCAACAACAGTACTGCCTGACGCTGCGCTACGATACAGCCTTTACCACCCTTGTTTTTTGGACTGTTCAGGGTAAACCCTACTACTGTCTAGAGCCTTGGACCGCTCCCCGCAATGCCTTGAATACGGGAGTAGATCGACTGCACGTGCCACCACAGAAGCACCTCACCCTTAGCGTCGAGATTGCTGTTGCCCCCCTTTAGGGAGAAAATAAGAAAGCTTTCACAGATGCAACCATGTACCCCGATTTTCAGACCTTTTGTCAGCTTGCCGAGCAGGGGAACTTCATCCCCATCTATCAGGAGTGGGTGGCGGATATGGATACGCCCGTGTCGGCTTGGTATCGGGTCTGTCGCGATCGCCCCTACAACTTTTTGCTGGAGTCTGTCGAGGGGGGTGAACAATTGGCTCGCTACAGCCTCCTCAGTTGTGATCCGCTATGGGTACTGGAAACGCGGGGCAACCAAACCACCCAAACCCATCGCGATGGCTCGGTCACCACATTTACCGGCAATCCCTTCACGATTTTGGCCAATTGCCTTGCGCCCTATCAGCCCGTAAAGCTGCCACAACTGCCGGGGGGCATTGGCGGTCTTTTTGGTTTTTGGGGCTATGAACTGATTCAGTGGATTGAACCACGGGTTCCCATTCATCCTGCTACCGAAAAGGATTTGCCTGACGGCGTGTGGATGCAGGTGGATCAAATCCTGATTTTTGATCAGGTGAAGCGGAAAATTTGGGCAGTGGTCTATGCTGATACCCGCAACACAGATTTGAAAACGGCCTATACCCACGCGGGCGATCGCCTAGAGCGGCTTTTGAGCAAACTCCAAACCCGTATTCCTGCTGAGGCCACCCAACTTCACTGGCAACCCAGTCGGCAGATCCCCAGCTACACCAGCAACATCACCCCTGAAGCCTTCTGTACCAATGTGGCGCGTGCCAAGGACTACATCCGCGCCGGCGACATTTTCCAAGTCGTTCTCTCCCAACGCCTCAGTGCCCCCTACAGCGGTGATCCCTTTGCCCTCTATCGCTCCTTGCGCCTGATTAACCCTTCTCCCTACATGGCCTACTTTCAATTTGGCACGTGGCAGATCATTGGCTCCAGCCCAGAAGTCATGGTCAAGGCGGAGCACCACCCTGAAAAAACTGGGTCTCTTCTTGCCACTGTGCGTCCCATTGCCGGTACTCGCAAGCGGGGGCACACCCATGCCGAAGATCAGCAACTTGCCGCAGAACTCCTCGCTGACACCAAAGAAGTCGCCGAACACGTCATGCTAGTTGATTTGGGGCGCAATGATTTGGGGCGGGTGTGTCGTCAAGGGAGTGTCACCGTTGAAGAGTTTATGGTGATTGAGCGCTACTCCCATGTCATGCACATTGTCAGTAATGTGGTGGGAGAGCTACTACCCAACAAAACGGCATGGGACTTACTTCAAGCCTGTTTCCCCGCTGGGACAGTGAGTGGTGCCCCCAAAATTCGGGCGATGGAGATTATTCATGAATTGGAGGGCTGCCGCCGTGGCCCCTACTCGGGTGCCTATGGTTACTATGACTTTGAAGGTCAGCTCAACACGGCCATTGCCATTCGCACAATGGTGGTGCAACCCCTTACTGACGACGAACATCTCATTCACGTGCAAGCGGGTGCTGGCATTGTAGCTGACTCCGATCCCCAACGGGAATACGAAGAAACCCTGAATAAAGCGCGGGGGGCGCTGGAGGCAATTTCTGCCTTGGTCATCAAACCTTAACCCTATCTTGAACCAAGGATTATCTCATCTTTACGTTTGCCCCCTAGCCTAGTCAACAGTGTTGGCCAACGTTACCCAGAACACAGGCACTGGGAATGTTGGAAAAACAACCAATCTCTTGGGCTTGCACCTAGGTATTGGTTGCTTGGCTTGAGGTTCTGCTGCCATGGCAAACGTCTCCACCGCTGCAGTTACTCCCCCTGTGGATGAGCGCTGGCGTTCCTTTGCTCGAGTCCACATCTTCAGCGCGGGTGAGAGCATCTGGATGGAGCCAGAGCGCATTTGGCTAGTGAGCCGGGGGGTTGTCCTCTTAAATCTTTTGCACCCCGATGGTGAAGAAGTGGTGGTGGGACTGGCTACACCTGGTACTGCTTTTGGTTTACCCTTAACCAGTTTAACGGCCTACCAAGCCAAGGCACTTTCCAAGGCAGAGCTAATGCTCTTTACCCTAATGGAAGTGGAATCCTCGCCTAACTTGACCCAAAGTCTTGTGCGCGGTCTGGCTCGTCGCCTGTCTCAAGCAGAAGGCCTCCTGGGAATTACCAGCCATCGCCGCATTGAGGATCGATTGCGCCATTTACTCCTCCTGTTGAAGCAAGAAATTGGTCAACCCCATCCCTTGGGCACACGCTACAGTGTCCGCCTCACCCATCAACAATTAGCAACAGCTATTGGTACGAGTCGGGTGACGATGACTCGCCTCTTGGGCAAGCTCAAAGAGGAGCAGTGGCTCACCTATGATCGCGATCGCCACATCATTCTCACCAACACCGCTGAGATTTCAGAGGGCACCCCCACCTGCATCAAGGCCCCCTAGAACAGGGGGGGAGCTTTCTAGTGTAAATTTTTGTAAATACTTGCATTCATAGTGGCAAAACTGTTAAATTAGATACAGAAATAAATCGTTCATCTTCGCTAGCGAACACCTGAAAACTGGGGTGAGCAGTGAAGACGGAAGTAGGGCAGTTGTCCCGAAGGAACGCGCCTCAGTTGACAAAAACCACCTAGTAGATAATGTGGGGCGATGACTATGAAAACCACACTGACCTATCGCGGCGTTCAATACGATTACGTTCCTCCGGCAGTACGCACCGAAGCAACCGATGTGGTGGCAAAATATCGGGGTTGGAATTACCACTGCACCCACGCAGTGAATCCCCCAGCCCAACCTGTACGGGATTTAATCTATCGCGGTGTTGCCTACCGTACGGGTCAAGCAGAAGCCGTGAATACGAAGGCAACTGCTGCTGCCAACACAGCCAAGGAAGTAAATATGCCAGCACTTGATCTCAATCAACTTTCGCGGGTCATTCTCACCCATCACCACCAAGTGATCAAAAACCGCGAACAATCCCTCCTCACGCGGATGATTGCCCAAATGGGATTACCTGCGGCCGCAGGCCACTATTGGAACCAAATTCAGGGCAAAATTAAGCCCCATATCTGGACAAGCTACGATCGCAGTCATGCCACAATGAGCTAGCGCACGGATGTAATTGTCCTCTCTCAAGAGTAATTTACAGTTAGCCTCGCATGGGTTGACCTCTCATGCGAGTTTTTATTGGACTCCGCTGTGGCGTTTTTGTCGGAGTTAACCAGTGCTTCTCATCAAAGTGAAGGTCGAATTCCGCTAAATCCTCTGGATCAATCAAATCTTGCTTCAGTGGCTCCTGAACGGGTTTGAACGAATGGAGTTGGGAAGTCCCCTTCGATTCCCCTGGATTCCCCCCCAGCGCCCTTTCGATGCGGCTGCTTTTTTGGAGGGCATTGGGGTTCACATATTGCAGGAAGAAGTTAACCGTTTCCTGTTTCACCCAGCCATTGAGGACAGCCAAGGCACCAAAGCGATAGCTAGTCTGCCATTGTTCTTTGAGAATTTGCTGAATTTGTTCCTCGGTCAACAAACCGGCCTTTTTGAGATAAAAACCAATGGGATGTTTTTCTTTATCTTGGATGAGCTTAGGCCATTCTTCGACAAAAAAATCAATGGTGCCCTGTGATAGCCAACCGTGGAGGGCAAGAATTTCCCCGAGGCGCAGGTGAGTGTAGATATCTTTCTCCCTCAAGGCCACTTGAAGCTGACCAAGGTTAATTAGGGCTGCTTTCAGCAGTAATTCGCCAATTTTCATGGTTACTCCTACTGGTAGAAAATTATTGAACTTTCGGCACCAAGGGGACATCAATCGATGAATTTTTAATGCCTACTTTCCTGAGGAAATGTGATCTACAACTCTTTTCACACGGATAGCACACATGAAAATCGCGAAAGTCTTTATAGGAGAGGATTTCATGCTTTATTCTAAGAAAAGAGCTGTACTGTTGACAATACCCCTAGAGATCGCTAAAGTTACCAGCAGTCCCAAATCGCAATAAATCTTAATACTTTGAATTTATTGATAATCAACGTGTATCTAACTTAACAATTAGTCACGGGCGATCGCGGGTTGAGGGAGCAAGACCTCGGTGCATCTGTATCTCTAGATACGAAAGCAGTGTTGGACTTCGTCAAGGTGGCTGCTCAAATGGGAACGGTGGGTCATGTGATCCGCCAAGGGGCGATCGCCAGCCAACAAAAACAAGCCCGTGCCCTCGAAGTCTTGACAGGGATGGCAGAGAATTTAGAGCACTATCGCCAAGCCATCGAAGCGTGGGGCGACTCCTTTCCCTTTCATACTGCTGAACCGGTTGAATCCCTCACCGCAAGGCATACTGTACCCTCCGCCCCAAGATCACACACGATTTTTGCCACCGATGGCTCGCAAATTGCCCCCAGTCACCACGAAATTGCCTACTGCTATTTGATTAATGTGGGACGGGTGGCGATCGCCTACGGTCAAGGGCAACGCCCCCATTTAGATAGCGTGCCGCAGTTGGTTTATGACCCCGATGAATTGGGGCGATCGCGCGGCTGGGGACTCACCATAGAAGACTGGTTACGCTACCGCCGCACCCAAGCGGAAATTCTTGCCCTTGTTGAACTCATTCAAACGCAAGACAAGAAAGCCCCCAGCTTAGCACTCGTGGATGGTTCACTGATTTTCTGGGCGTGGGAATCACTGCCGCCAATGGTGCGTGAGGAATTGTTGACGCCCATCTTAGCTGCTTGGGATGAATTGCGCGCGAAGCGAATTCCCTTGGTGGGCTATGTCAGCGCCTCTCGCAGTCATGAAACGGTCAATTTTCTGCGCTTGGGGGTTTGCCCCTACCCTGAACCCAACTGTGCCCTCCACTGTGGTCAAACAAGTCAGACTGGCCTCGAGGCAACTCGCGATCGCCCCCCTTGTCAAATCTTTGATCCGCTGCGGGATGTGCTCCTCTGGCAAGCGCACTTAGCACCGCAACAGTATAGCTCCCTCTGGCGTAGCCGCAGTCGCATTCTGGAACATTACGGTGAACATCAGATCTACGTTGCCTACCTCCACGGTGGCTCGGAAGTGGTGCGTTTGGAAGTCCCTCAATGGGTAGCGCAGGATGTAGACCTGTGGCAACAGGCAGTCGCGTTGACGGCAGCACAAATTGAAAAAGGCCGCGGTTACCCTGTGGCATTGGCAGAAGCCCACAATTTAGCCGTTGTGCGCGGCAGCGATCGCCAGCGCTTTTTTGCTTTACTGGAACGGGAACTGATTAAAGCAGGACAGTGGCATGTGGCTCCTTCCCCCAAAGAGCAACGCAAACGCCAAAGTATTGCCTAGGTGGCCGCTGTTCGTTGGTTTAGGCATCGCGGGGTGGGGAATGCAGTTGGCCCTACCGCCGGTAAGCGGGTGGTTCTTGGCCTTTGGGGGAATTGTGCCCCTGTGGTGGCAATGTCAGATTTTATCGCCCCTGTGGGCAGCGATCGCGGGGCTGTGTTGGGGATGGGGGTTCTACGGCAGTAGCTTGGTCTGGGTGTGGGATTTGCATCCCCTGACGTGGATCGGTATTGCCCCAGTCCCCAGTTGGCTAATCTCGCGGGGGATTTGGCTTTTCCTGAGCACTTGGGGGGCAGTCCTGAGCGGGAGTTGGGCCTTTTTGATGGCACGCTACGGTGTACGGCGATCTGCCCCTTGGCAACTCCTGTGGGGTGTGACCCTTTGGTGTGCCCTTGAGGCCCTTTGGAGCCATTCACCCCTATGGTGGACTAGTTTATCCCTGACCCAAAGCCCCACGGGACTCCTTCAACTGGGTCGTCTGGCGGGGCCCACCACGATTACGGCAGTCGTGATGACAGTGAATGGCTTGGTCACCCTCAGTCTGCAGCGGCAAAAGTGGGCAAGGGTCTGGCTTGCGATGACCCTCGCGGGGGCGATCGCCCTCAATGGGATTTTGGGCGCTAGTGTCATTGCCGATCAAGGGGAACCCCTACGGGTGGGGTTGATCCAAGGCAATATCCCGACACGGGAAAAGCTCACGCCAGAGGGTATCCGCCGCGCTTGGCAGGACTATCCCCGTGGCTATCGCCAACTGGTGGCTCTAGGGGTTGATGCCGTTTTGACCCCAGAGGGGGCACTGCCCATTCTCTGGCAGCCGCAGCAACTGAATCCGATCACGCAGGCAGTGCGGCAGGCGGGGGTGCCCCTGTGGTTAGGAACCTTTATGGAGACGGCGGGGGGACATCATCAGGTGCTCCTGACCCTTGATGGTAACGGTGAGATTTACAGTCACTATGACAAAGTCAATCTTGTCCTATTGGGGGAATATATTCCCGATTGGCTGGCGGGGGTGGTGCAGCGGTTATCCACATTGCAATCGCGCCTGATTCCAGGAGACCCTGAGCAGGTCTTTACCACCCCTTGGGGCAATGCCGTTGTCTTGATTTGCTTTGAATCCGCCTTTTCCCACCGCAGTCGCTGGCAACTGGTTCATGGGGGGCAGTTTATCCTGAGTATTGCCAACAATGATCCCTACCGTCACCAACTGATGACCCAGCACCACGGCCATGATGTGTTGCGGGCCGTCGAAGGCGATCGCTGGCTGGTGCGCTCGACGAATACAGGTCTTTCCGCGGTGATTGCGCCTACGGGGGAAACCCTTTGGCTCTCAGATACCGACGAGTTTGTGATTCATGCAGCAACGATTTTGCGGCGACAGACCCAGACCCTCTACACTCACTATGGGGATTGGTTGCTCCCCCTCTTGCTGGGGATGCTTAGCTTATCCGTTCTTCGACAACGAGCGTCGCACTGACCCATTCACCGCGATCGCCATAGGTACGAATGAGGCGCTGCCGCTGCCCTTCTGCCCACAACCAGCCCACCTCAACAAAGAAGGGCTGACGAAAGGAGACTTGCAGCGGTGTAAGGCTAGAGGTGCCATCGGGTAGCAACACAAGCTGCTTGGGTTGATCCGTATCGCTAAAGAGAAGCCGTGAGCCAGTCATTGTGGCCGTTGTTTTCACCTCGTGGTCGGGGGTTTGCAGCAGTTGGTAGAGCCGATCGCCCTCGCGCCAAAGGCTCAGCTGGGTCGGGGTTTCCGTTGGCGATCGCCAGTCGGCATAGACGGTGTAGGCCGTACCGCGCCATTCCCCTAAGAGTTGATCCACGGTTAAGGGGGGACGTTCAACGGCATTACTGTGGGCACGAAACTCGCGAATCAGGGTCATGGATTGGAGGTGCTGATTTTTGTCAAAGAGTTGGACAAACCGCAGTCGGCGATCCCCCATGACAAAGCCATACTCGGCACCAAACTCCGCAAAGGGCGCCACCTGCAACGATCCCTTAGAAAAAGCCCCCGTCGGAAAAAAGACATTTTGGCGGCCAATGGTGGTATACTCCTGCACCGTTTCACTGGTGGGGGGCTGATCGAGACCATTGCCAAAGCGTCGCAGTTCAAAGCGCACCCGCTGACCGTCAGCAGTATCGGCAAGGATCAAAATCGAGGGCACTGATGTTCCCACTTCCCCCATCGGACTGACAGCCGTGAAGGAGCCATGCCATTCCCCAAGGTTTTTGCGAAAATTTTCCCAATTTGTTGTCATTGATTATCTTTGCCGCTGTGTGCCACCACCATCCTATAGAAAAATGAAGTACTGGAGATCTGAGCAATTGGGAACTGGCCGGCGATCGCCTGCGGTCAGAAAAAACTTTGATAGGATGGGGAGTGTCAGGGTGCTGACAAACGATCGCCATTGGGAGACCCGTGCATGACCACCGACCTCTTTGATTCAGGGGCTGGTCGCATTCTGATAGTCGATGATACCCCCGAAAATGTTGAAGTTTTAACCACACTGCTCCAACTGGAAGGCTACGATGTGCGCGGTGCTATCAGTGGCCAAATGGCGCTCATGGGGATTGAGGCCGAACCCCCGGATGTCATTCTCTTGGACATCATGATGCCTGATATGAATGGCTACGAGGTCTGTCAAACCCTGAAGGAGAATCCCAAGACCAAGCATATCCCCATTATTTTCATTAGTGCCCTCGATGATGTCTTTGACAAGGTGAAGGCCTTTGAGATGGGTGGCGCCGACTACATCACCAAACCCTTTCAGCAGGCGGAGGTGCTGGCACGGGTCAAGAATCAGTTGACGATTGCCCTCCTACAGCGGAAGCTGCGGCAAAAAAATGCCCTGTTGCAAAAGCAAAACCAGCAGTTGCAGGAAATCGCTGAGGAGCGGCGTGACTTGGTCTCCTCACTGCAAGCGGCGCAAGAACAGTATCGGCAAATGTTTGAGGAAGCCGTGGTCGGGATTTACCAAAGTTCGCCAGAGGGGGTTTACTTCAAAGTTAACAATGCCTTGGCACGCATCTATGGCTATGCCGATGCCGAAGATTGGCTAGCAGATATTGAGCACCATAATCATCGTCCCTACGTGGATGACAGCTCTTGGGGAAAATTCCAACAGCAAATTGAAACTTGTGGCTTTGTGCGCAACTTGGTTTCTAAAGTGTATCGGGCTGACCAAACGATCACGACCATTTGCGAATGCGCCCGCCCTGTCAAAAGTGAGGACGGTCAACTTTTATACTACGAAGGGTTTGTCTTTGAACTGCCCACCCGCAATCCATGAAACAAACGCTGAGCGCCCTGTTGGGGGATGCAGCGGTTCACTCCCTTGCTGAATTGGGCGATCGCGCCCCCCACCTGCGTCCTTACCTTCCTGAGCATGCCCTGCTGGTGACTCCCCCCACCCCAGAAGCGGGGGCAGAAGTGATTGCCTATGCCCAGCGGGAAGGCTGGCGAGTATTGCCCATTGGCGCAGGCACCAAACTCAATTGGCTAGGGAACACCCCCAAGGCAGATATTTTTCTACGGACAACGGCGTGGCACAGGCTCATTGATCATGCCGCTGCCGATATGACTGTTACTACACAGGTGGGTATTCCCTTTCAACAACTCCAGCACCAGCTAGCACCCGCAGGACAATGGATTGCAGCGGATCCCCTCTTTCGGGAAACCGCTACCCTTGGGGGTTGCTTAGCCACCCAAAGCAATGGCAGCCTACGGCAGCGGTATGGGTCATGGCGCGATCAGGTATTGGGGGTCAAGTTCATTCGCAGCGATGGCCAAATCGTTAAAGCCGGGGGACGAGTGGTCAAAAATGTGGCTGGCTATGACTTGATGAAGCTGCTCATCGGTAGCTATGGCACGTTGGGAATTATGACGGAGGTGACGTTGCGGGTCTATCCCCTGCCCGATGCGGTGCAAATTTGGCAGTTGCGGGGCGCGGTTGCTGCCTTGGTCAAGGGGTTGGAGGGGATTTTCAGCAGTTCCCTAGCCCCTGCGCGGTGCGTCCTTCGCCTTGAGGGAACAGGGGCACTCTTACTGGAATTGGAGTTTCATACGCTGCGGGAAGTCTTGGCCTTGGGCACATTGGGCGATCGCCTGAGTGATATTGCCCAGACCCATGATCTGCAACTGGAACCCCAAGCCCCCCTAGGCATTACCCTCAACCCCACCCCCGATCAAGTGATTCTCAAAATCGGTGTGCCTTTGAGCGAGATGTTGCCCGCCCTCACCCAGCTTCAGCAGTTGGCAAGGGAATTGGCCTGCGAGTGCCGAGGCGAAATGAGTGCAGGGGTGGGTTACGCCTATCTCCACGGACAGGAGGCGCATCTCCGCCAACTCATTCTCAGGCTGCGCCAAGGGCTACCCCGGGGCTATGTCACCGTCTTAGCTGCACCCCTGAGCCTCAAGCAGCAACTGGCTCCCTGGGACTATCGCGGCAACGCCCTTGAATTGATGCGGAATCTTAAGCAACAATTGGATGCAACGGCTGTCTTTGGCACTGGTGTTTTTGTCGGCAATCTCTAGGCAGATTTCAATACTTACGAATGACTGCAACTGATCCTGTGGCTCGCCCGCCCGATCCACACCTGATTGATGCCTGTGTCCACTGCGGGTTTTGCCTCTCCACCTGTCCGAGTTATCGGGTGCTGGGCACGGAAATGGACTCCCCCCGTGGTCGTATCTATCTCATGGATGCCATTAATGAGGGGCAGGTACAACTGGCGGATGTCGTACAGCACTTTGATTCCTGCTTGGGTTGCTTGGCCTGCGTTACCACCTGTCCATCGGGAGTTGAGTACGATAAGTTGATTGCCGCCACCCGGGTTCAGGTGCAGCGTCATTATCAGCGTCCCGTGGGCGATCGCTGGTTGCGGCAGTTGATTTTCCAAACGTTGCCCTACCCCCAACGGCTGCGTGCGCTCCTGTGGCCGCTCTGGCTCTACCAAAAACTAGGCTTGGCCAATCTCGAAAAGCGGGTGGGACTGCTGAAACGGCTGCTGCCCAAGTCCCTTGCGGCCATGTATCAAATGCTGCCGCCCCTTTCAGCCGCAACCTTTCGCGATCGCTCCCCTGAAGTCGTCCCTGCCCAAGGGAAACAACGTGGCCGCGTGGGGGTGATTCTCGGCTGTGTCCAACGGCTCTTTTTGCCTGAAGTCAATGAAGCCACGATCTCCGTGTTAAGTGCCAATGGCTTTGAGGTGGTGCTGCCGCCGCAACAGGGATGCTGTGGTGCCCTGCCCCATCACCAAGGGGAAGAGGATCAGGCGCAAACCCTTGCTCGCCGGATGATTGATTGTTTTACTGCCGCTCATGTGGATGCGGTTTTAATCAATGCGTCGGGTTGTGGCCATACCCTCAAGGAGTACCATCACCTTTTGGCAACTGACCCTGACTATGGCGATCGCGCCCGTGACTTTGTGCAAAAAGTTGAGGATGTACAGGTCTTTTTGGTCAAACAGGGCTTGGTGACACCGCTTCACCCCTTGGGCGATCGCCCTCTGACCGTGGTCTATCAAGATGCCTGCCACATGATCCACGGTCAAAAAATTCGCCTTGAACCCCGTCAACTGCTGCGGCAAATTCCCCAAGTGCAACTGCGGGAACCCCTTGATGCAGCGCTGTGCTGTGGCAGTGCCGGGGTTTATAACATTCTTCAACCCGATGTCGCAGCCGAATTGGGACGCCAAAAGGTGCGCAACCTGCTGAATACTCGCCCTAATGTCATTGTCTCAGCCAATGTGGGTTGCACCGTGCAATTGCGGCAGTATCTCCAAGAGCAGAGCAGCCCCGTGCCCATTTACCACCCGATGCAACTGCTAGACTTGGCGATTCGTGGTGAGCAGTTGCCCTCTTAAGCGATATTCGGGGGGGCACTGAGGATTGCGCGCACCTGAGCCAACAACGATTCCCGCCCCACTTCCCAGCCCCGCTCACCATCCGCCTCAAGGATCATCAGGCTATCCACTGGCTCTGCGGCCAACAGTTGAAATAAGAGGGGAATAATTGGCATGGGCACTGGGATCACTTGTTCATCACAGGCCTCTTGAGCCATGGCTTGACTGCCGTAGGCGTGGATTACATTTTTTTGCTGGTGGGGAGGGTGCTGTTCCTCAAGGGTAATCACCTGCCACTGACCATCGCGGGTTTGCAGGACGTAGTAAACCGTTTGCCCGTAGCGCTGGGCTTCTTCATAGAGAATGGGGGCGATCGCCTGTACCGCCGCCACAGTCGCAGGGTCATCGGGGGCGTTGGCAATCAGTTCATCCACTTGGGTCAGTAAATCCACAACGCCTCCTTTGGTGGTTATAGAGAACTATTCCTTGGCCTCAAGGGCATCGAGATCAAGGGCGCGGGAGCCACCCGTCCCTAAAATCGTCAGCACTTTCCCCAGTTGATACCACACCAAAAGCGCGGTGGCGATCGTCAGCACAAAGGCAATGACCATACTCAGCCCTGCACCAAAGCCATAGGTCCACAATCCCGCCATCAGGAAGAGCCAGATGCCAATGGAAATCCCCAAGTAGGGCAACTGAAGTTGGGGGCCGCGCAATTGACTCAGAACGCGGGTGGAGCGACTGCGGTTCCATTCTTGAACGCTCTGCTTGAGGGTGGCTTCAAAGGCTTTACCACTGGTCAACCCCATAAAAATACCCGCCAGGAGCAAGACAATGGGTGGATCAAACACGGGATACTTCATCCTTCTTAAACACTCAGGGAGGTTGATAACCGCTGCCAACCCTTAACTGGCCACCACCAAGGAACTGCTCTCTTCTTCTTTACCCAGCGTGTGGGAGACAGAGGCCTTGAGGGCTTCCCATGCCACATCAATCAAAAAGAGCGGACGCAGATCAGACTTGACCAAATTCCAAAGGCGTTGCACCTCTTCGGTGTGGAGACGGTCATCTTCGGTTAACGCTAGCACAATTTGCCGCCGCAGGTACTGCCCCTCCTCAGAAAAGAGATACTGCAAGCCTAAGGTGGCCGTTGGCGCGAGGTTAAAGTGCTGATCCTGCCGAGCGATCGCAATCAGGTTTTCGAGGCGTTGCCACTGAAGACGACCATCCTTGAAGAGGATATCCAATAACCGTCGCCGCAGTTGGGGCGATTCTCCTTGGAGCAGACGCCGTGCCACATAGGGATAGCTGACATCGACGATGCGGAAGTTAGGGTTGAGACACAGGGCAATGCCCTCTTGGGTGACTAGAGAGCGAATGATCAGGGCAAACTTAGCGGGAACACGGAAGGGATAGGCATACATCAACTCGGAAAAGCGATCAGTGATCACTTTGAAGTTGAATTCCCGCACACTGGAGCCAATCACCTCCTCAAAGACCGACTCAAGGGCAGGGATAATCGGTGTAATATCCGTTTCTGGGGTCAGAAAGCCCAGTTTGACAAAGTCCGTCGCCAAGGCTGGATAGTCCTTGTTCACCAAATGAACGACGGCATCCACCAAGGATTCTTTAGTGCTCTCCTCCAGTTGATCCATCATGCCGAAGTCAATGTAGGCTATACGGCCATCGGGCATGGCGAAGAGATTCCCCGGATGTGGATCCGCATGGAAAAAGCCAAATTCCAAGAGTTGCCGCAGACCAGAAATGACGCCAACACGGATCAGCTCATCGGGATCGACGCCCGCCGCCACCATGCAATCCGTACGGGTGAGCTTAATGCCATGGATCCACTCCAGCGTGAGCACGTGCTCCGTGGTGTATTCCCAATAGATTTTCGGTACCTTAACCGTGGGATCATCGCGGAAGTTGGCAGCAAATTTCTCGGCATTGCGCCCTTCATTGAGGTAGTCAATTTCCTCGTAGAGCTTGCGGCCAAACTCATCCACAATGTCCCGCAAATCGTGGCAGAGGTTAATGGGTAGCCACGGCTTGACCCACTGCACCAAAAGGCGGATTAAGAAGAGATCGCGGGTAATCACGGGCAAGAGATTGGGACGCTGCACCTTGACGGCCACTTCTTTGCCACTGTGGAGTCTGGCTCGATAGACTTGGCCGAGACTCGCAGCGGCCACCGGTTGGGGTGAGAATTCGGCAAAAATATCCCCTAAGTTTAAGCGCAGATCTCGCTCAATAATGGCAATCGCAATCTCATTGGCAAAGGGGGGAAGTTTGTCCTGAAGGAGCGTCAGTTCTTCGAGGTAGTCAGGGCAAATCAAATCGGGGCGAGTGGAGAGAGCTTGACCAACTTTGATGAAGGTTGGGCCTAAACGGATCAGGAGTTTGCGCAGTTGCATTGCCCGCAGGGGACGCTGACTTTCCTGTTGACCTAGCCATTTGTCCCACTGCAACAACAGCCAGAATGTCAAGAAAGATACCGAAATGTTAATGAACCGCCAGATTACTTGCCAAGGGTGTCGCCAGTAGTAGCGGGCGATCGCCTCAGGATCGTAACGACGATGACCAGCACTAGGGACAGCAGAAACACGGGCAGTCACAGCTTTTTCACCTTATTCTCTGAAACCCAACTTACTACAACCCTCTCCCCTTGCCATGGGTGTTTCCACGGAGCCCTTTGGGGGACAACGTAAGCAACCATCGCAATTATGAGGATTTTGTTGATCCCTGCTGCTAGAGGAGCTGATCTTTTTGGGTTCGCTTAAATATAGTATAGAAAACTACACATAAGCCCTGCTAATTAATAAAATTCTTAACAAAAGTTTAAGGTTGGTGGTTCCAGCAATTAAGCCGTTGGTTGACTGAGGTACAGCCGCTCGACCTGAATTTCAGTAGGTTCGCTGGTGCGGATTTGCCGATAATGGTAGCGTAGGGCATCTTCTCATTCACACCCTTCCATGGCCAACAGAATCATTGCCACATCTGTTCTTGAGGAGTTGTTGGCGCGGTTGCCTCGCTTGCGATCGCAACTGTACTTCAAGACATCGCTGACGGCGCTTTCCCATGCAATGGAGGATCAGGTTTTGGCCAATGAGGATGCGCCGATTATTATTGCCTGCTTTCAGCGGGAACGTTTTTATCGCCAAGAAGCCCATCGCTACCAGCGCATTGCCACAAAGTCCCACCATGTTTACGTTTTGGCTGCTCCGGAAACCGAGTTTAAGAACTGCTCGGGAGACTATGAAACGGTTGCCTTTGATCCCGCCGATGCCCTCAGTCAAGAATGGCATTTGACGGTCTTGGGTAAAAATTACAGCACTTGCTTGGTCTGCCGCGAAGTCCAGCGATCGCCCGCTAATCGCTTAGATGTGTTGCCGCCGATGGATGCGGCGCGTCGTTTTGAGGGCATTTGGACCTTTGATCGGCAAGTGGCAGCCACAACGGCTGAAATCCTCCTGAACCGTATTCGGGAGTACCGCCCTGAACTGGAGGAGAAACTCAAGGAAGGTCTGGTATGGGTTGAGACCTATCGCCAAGTGGCGGGATGCAATAGCGATCCTGCCCCCTTTGCCGATCGCCTAGTGACCTATCTTCAGGCAGGCCAGTACAAGCAAATCAAGGCCTACCGCCAAATTGCCATTCAAGAGCGCAAGGAACGCCTCACCAATGCGATTACCACGGCGATTCGCAACTCCCTTAATCCCACAGAAATTCTCACTCGTGCAGTGGCAGAACTAGGGGAAGCCCTCAAGGGCGATCGCTGTCTCATTTATCGTTGCCGCAGTACCGATACGCGGGTGCGCATTGAACACGAGTACACCAGTGGTACCCTACCGCCATTGCAGTACCAGTATTGGCCCGTAAGTGAACACCCCTACACCCAGCAGGCACTGGCACATCAGCAGGTTATTCAGGTGGATGATGTGGCCGCTGATCCCCACTATGAGGCGACCCGTTTCAAGCCCCTCGATGCCGCCGGGGTCAAAGCCCTCCTACTGGCACCGGTTCTCTATCAGGGGCGGCTGTTGGGCATTGTTGAACTCCACCGAGGTGAACCGCTGCCGTGGCACGATATGGACGCAGAATTGGTGGAGGCGATCGCCACCCAAGTGGGGGTTGCCCTGATTCAGGCAGAGGCCTACGCAGATCTGGAGGAACTCAATGCGCAACTAGAGGCCTTAGATCGCACCCGCAGCAATTTAATTGCAATTACGGGTCATGAACTGCGCACGCCCCTTTCGACCATTCAAGTCTGCCTCGAAAGTCTAGCGAGTGAACCCGATATGGATCCAGAACTGCGGCAGATGATGTTGAGTACCGCTCTCACTGATGCTGAGCGCATGCGGAAACTGATTCAGGACTTCCTCACCCTCTCGCAGTTGGAAAGTGGCCGGGTGCAGTGGCGACCAGAACCTCTGCCCCTCCAAGAACTGGTGGATATGGCTCTCAGTAGTCTGCGCACCCCCAAGGATCAACTACCGACTATTCGCACGGTGTTGCCCAAGGAATTGCCCTTGATCCGAGCAGATGGCGAATGGCTAGTGGAGGTGCTCTCGAAGCTACTGGATAATGCCTGCAAGTTTACTGAGCAGTCGGGTCAGGTTTCCATTGTTGCCAAGCCTCGTCCCGATGGTCTATTGGAAGTGACGGTTGCCGATACTGGGCGCGGTATTGAGCCGGATCGCTTGGAAACGATTTTTGATCGCTTTTATCAGGAGGAGGGCGCACTGCGGCGCTCTACGGGTGGGACGGGCTTGGGTCTAGCGATCTGTCGCCAGATCATTACCAATTTGGGGGGGCAAATTTGGGCGGAGTCGGCGGGGCGCGATCGCGGCAGTGAGTTCCACTTTACGATTCCCATTGCTGAGCCTTTTTCTGGATAGGGGCTGCCAATCCCCCTAAGATAGACAACAACGAGTGGGCAGCCAGCCATGAGCCAATCTTTTGCCGATACCGCCATTGACATTTTGATTGACTTGGCCGAGCGGGGGGAAATTGACCCTTGGGATATTCAAGTGATTGAGGTCTTCGATCGCTGTTGGGTGGAGTTGGCACGGCGGGGGGAACCCAATCTCAGTGAAGCAGGGCAAGCCTTTTTGTATGCAGCGATGCTGGTACTCCTGAAGAGCGATCGCCTAGTGGCGGTTGCTGAATCTATTCCAGAGGAAACAGAATTTGCAGAGCCGTCAGAGATCAGTGAAAACCAGTCCGTTATGGTCTTGCCCCCTGCCCTAGAGCAGCATTTGCATCGTCGCCCCGTGGCTCCCCCCCAACAACGGCGCCGCGTCACCCTTGAGGAATTGATTGCCCACCTGAAAACCATGGCGGTTCAGAACGACCGTGCAAAGGTGCTGCGGCCGCATCAACCCCGGCGGCGGCGCCGTCCCACAACCCTCAAGGCAATTACCCAACTGGCTCACCAAGAAAACCTCACGGAGATAGCTAGCGAAGTAGAGAGCCTCCTCGGAGAAATGGCTCCTGAAGGGACATGGCTAGACTTCCAAGAGCTACTGCGGCGCAAACCCGATCCCGTGGGAGTCTTTTGGGCGCTGCTATTCCTCGCTGCCCAGTCTAAGGTGGATCTCCAACAAACAGATTTTTATCACCCCCTACAGGTGCGGACGTGTCTAGCTGAGGCGATGCCCCTAGAGGCCTAAGTTAACGTCCCTCGGGGAGAAACGAAAAGCCCAAGGGTTTTACCCGCAGGAGTGCCTCACTCAGGGCAGGATGGAGATACCCATTCGTGGCTAAAATCCGCCCTGATGTCAGTTGAAAAGGAGATTGATCGTAGGCCGTGACGATGCCCCCAGCTTCACGAACCAGAACCACACCAGCCGCCAAGTCCCAAGGGGAGAGACCCCGTTCCCAATAGCCATCAAGGCGACCACAGGCAATGTAGGCCAAGTCAATGGCTGCCGCGCCACCCCGCCGTACCCCTTGGCTGAGATGGGTCAGGTAGCAAAATTCCGCATAGTTGTTGTCCTCTGTTTCACGGCGATCGTAGGCAAAACCCGTAACCAAAAGGCTGTGACTCAGTTCTGCGGTGCTGGAAACACGGATGGGCTGGCGATCGCGGGTGGCACCGAGGCCTGTAGCAGCGCGAAACAGTTCGCGATGAAAGGGATCATAGACGACACCAATGTGGGGTTCTCCCTCTACTAAGAGAGCCACTGACACCGCACTAAAGGGGTATTGATGGGCATAGTTGGTTGTGCCATCCAGAGGATCAATTGCCCACAGGAATGGATTGTCCTTGAGTCCCGAAAGACCCGATTCCTCCGCTAGCACCGCATGGTCTGGACAGTGGCGATGAATCACATCCAGTACCGCCGCTTCTGACTGGCGATCGGCCACCGTGACGAGGTCACCAGAGCGCCCTTTTTCCTCAATCTCACTCAGTTTGCCCCAGTAGTGCTGAAGGACAGCGCCCCCGGCCAAGGCTGCCTCCGTGGCAATTTCTAAATAACGCTGCCGCTCATGCTCCGGCAGTGGGCAACTCACGGCTGACATGGCGCACTAGTCCTCATCGAGGGGTAGCCCCAATTGTACTCGCCCTTTGCCAAAGTAGCGGCCAAATTGCAGCTCATAGACTTCATCTTCATCTTGGGTTTCCACCTCAAGGTCAGAGCGGGCATAGCTGACACACAAGAGGGCATAGCCTTGGGCTTGCAGGGCTGGGGAGAGTCCCATGGCTTCGGGTTGATAGACATGGCCAGAGAGAATGCGCACCGCACAGGTGGTACAGGCACCGTTGCGACAGGAAAAGGGCAGCTCAAGGCCTTGGCTCTCAGCGTATTGCAGGATGTAGCGATCGCTCGGAACAGTAATTGTGTACGTCCGCGTGGGTGGATCCCCCGGCTTGAGGGGACGCACATGAATGGTCACCGTGTAGGTTTGTGGCGTGCTCATCGTTTCGCTATCTTACCGTGAAAAGGGCTGTTAAAGGCCTTCTTGCTTCGTCCCTTAGCTACAATACCGCAATCCCAACCTGCTAATGACAATGCTAGGGTAGGAGCGGTTCTATGACCCACCTTCATAGGGAGACCTAAAGTTATGAGTACCTTAGTG
>FMSI01015935.1_pt1 | contig 36153 bp, 27 predicted proteins | sample 1504471 | NCBI WGS metagenome assembly FMSI01 (sample SAMEA4475357, study PRJEB15587) | soil metagenome | biome: Soil; feature: Field | place: India | collected 2015-03-11 | depth 0 m
AAAATTTTATCATAATTCAATTCTTCCTTTATTTGAAAACTTAAAATAAATTTAGAATATTTTAGAATATTTTTATTAAATTGGTATTTTGCAAAAACATTTATGTTGAAAAAAATAAATTGGCTTATCGAATAACCTTTCCTCTTTTAGGGTATTTTTTCTTAATTTTGTAGTTTTTAGTGACTGAAATGGAAATTATTAAAGTACCCCGTGGTACACAGTTAACCTGCAAAAACTGGCAGATAGAGGCTGCTTACAGAATGATACAACACAACTTAGATCCAGAAAACGCAGAAAAGCCTGAACAACTTATAGTTTATGGAGGTTATGGTAAAGCTGCGAGAAATTGGGAATGTTTCTACGAAATTCTTAATTCGCTGAAAATCCTTGAACCAGACGAAACCTTGCTAGTGCAATCTGGTAAGCCAATTGGCATTGTCCAAACTTATACATTAGCTCCAAGAGTAATCATTGCTAATTCCAACCTTGTCCCCAAGTGGGCTACTTGGGAAGAGTTCCGTCGGCTTGATAAGTTAGGGTTAATTATGTTTGGACAGATGACAGCCGGAAGCTGGATTTACATTGGCACACAAGGAATATTGCAAGGTACATACGAAACTTTTGCTGCGGTTGCTCGACAACACTTTGGAGGCGATCTTTACGGACGTTTCTTATTGACTGCTGGAATGGGTGGAATGGGAGGTGCCCAGCCGCTTGCTGCTTATTTTGCTGGCGCTGCTTCATTAACTGTTGAAATCGATGAGAAACGCATCGACAAACGAATTCACGATGGTTATTGCCAAATTAAAGTACATAGCTTAGACGAAGCTCTATCAATTGTTCTAAAAGCTAAAGAAGAAAAAAGAGCAGTTTCAGTAGGTCTCGTTGGCAATGCAGCAGAAATCCACCCCGAGATACTTCGAAGAGGATTAATACCCGACGTTATTACTGATCAAACAGCTGCACATGACCCATTGAATGGGTACTACCCAGCTGGATATACAAAGGAGGAAGCTGATAGGTTACGAGTAGAAAATCCAGAAAAATATCTCGAAGAAGCATATAAATCGATCGCGACGCATGTTCGGACAATGATAGAATTTAAAAATCGAGGTGCAGTTGTATTTGATTATGGAAATAACATTCGAGGAATTGCAAAAGAATATGGCAAAGTTGAAAATGCTTTTTCATTTCCCGGCTTTGTACCTGAATACATTCGACCTTTGTTTTGTGATGGCAAAGGACCATTTAGGTGGGTAGCTCTTTCTGGAGACCCAAAGGATATTTACAAAACAGATGAAGCGATTATGGACACATTTCCAAATGATTCAGCATTGCATCGATGGATTCAAAATGCACAAAAGCATGTAAGGTTTCAAGCACTTCCTGCGAGAATTTGTTGGCTTGGCTATGGCGATAGACTTAAAGCTGGTTTACTTTTCAACGAGTTAGTCCGAAAGGGCGAAGTCTCTGCACCAATAGTCATAGGACGAGACCATTTAGATTGTGGTTCCGTAGCTTCTCCCTATCGCGAAACGGAGAATATGAAGGACGGTTCGGACGCTATCGCCGATTGGGTTTATTTCAATTTTGCCCTCAACGCCATTGGTGGAGCAAGTTGGATATCCTTCCATCATGGTGGTGGAGTAGGTATGGGTTTGGCTCTCCACGCTGGTATGGTTGTAGTAGCAGATGGTACAGAAGAAGCAGAAACTCGGTTGCGCAGAGTTTTAACTTATGACCCAATGACTGGAATTCTACGACATGCCGACGCAGGATATGAAAAAGCAATAGAAAATGCCAAAAAGTTTGGCATAAAAATTCCTATGTTAAAATTTTAACAAATTATTGAAACTTTTTTCAGTTTCTGGTGTCTATATAATTGTAAGCATTATAAAAATATAAGATAAATAAATGTTTTAAATTATACCATTTTACGAGGGTTTATGAAAGATTGATACAATTTTTCATTGAAAAGAAGAAAAAGGAAAAAAGATGAAACGAAAAATTTTGGGTTGTTGCAAGAATGAAAAGTTGACATTTTGTCAGATTGGTTTAACCCTTAGTATAATGGTGTAATTTAAAATATTAGGAGGATTTATGGAATTGCAATCTCAAATCGAACAACTATTCAAAACTGACCGTAAAAAGTTTCTTGGATTTATTCGGCAAAGAGTCCGAAGCCAAGAAGAGGCCGAAGACATACTCCAAGACGTTTTTACAAACGTATTAGCCGCATCGCAGCAAATGCAAAAACCCATCGAGAATATTTCGTCGTGGGTCTTCACTGCAATTAGAAATAGAATTATTGATTCTTATAGAAAAAAACGAGCCGAAACATTTTCGGATATGCAGTTGCCAGGCGCAAGCGATGATCCAGCAGACACATTCGAAAGTTTTATTTCAGACAAAACTTCAGACCCAGATACAGAATTACTTAGAAAAACCATTTGGGAAAGAGTTCAGGAAGGCTTATCCGAACTTCCACCTGAACAAAGAGATGTTTTTATTAAGAATGAATTCCACGGTGTTTCTTTTCGCGAAATGTCGGAAGAAACAGGTGTGAACATAAATACTCTTTTAGCTAGAAAACGTTACGCTGTGCTTCACCTTAGAAAAAAGCTCAAAGAGCTATACGACTCCATGAATGGCAATTAATAGTTGTCGCTCATATTACTGACAAAAAGGCAGTCGTGGACTGCCTTTGTCATTTTGTCAAATTAATTTACAATATGTCAGGTCTATTACATATTAAACTCAGGTAACTCAAGAACCTTGGATAAACCAGCACCTGGCCTAATAATTTTAAACTCATCTGTGGTCATATCAATAACTGTTGATTCCCCCAAAAAATTATATTCATCAGTTTTCACTGCAACATCTACAAGGTTAAGAAATTTCTCCAGTAGCTCTTCTGGGTGTGAATACTCAAACCCATCGATTTTAGCGCTTATTGAAATAATTGGGGAACCAAGTTCTTCGAGTAATGCTTGAGAAAGTACATGATCGGGGACTCTGATCCCAGCAGTCTTTCTTTTTGGGTCTTGGGCATAGCGAGGTACTTCTTTCGAAGCTGGTAAAATAAAAGTGTACGGACCGGGAATTAACTTTTTGATAGTTTTGTAAGCAATATTTGTAACTTTTGCAAATTCAGAGATATTAGATAAGTCCCGGCAAAGAAAAGTAAGAGCTTTATCTTCTGGGATATTTCTTATTAAGCGAATTTTTTGAATTGCATCTTTATTTGCCAAAGCACAACCAAGTGTAAAACCAGTATCTGTGGGATATATAATCACCCCACCTTCGTACAAGGCATCGCAAACCTTTTGTAGCTTCCGCCTTTCAGGATTTTTTGAGTGGATAGTGAAAACTAAAGCTGGCATGAATTCCCCTTTTTTGGTTTTTCAGATAAAGTTTCTATATTTTTATTTTTTTTCATAAAGTAAAAATAAAAAGGAATTCCAATTAAAACAAGAACCATCCCAAATACCGAATTGATAAAATCGGTTTTGCCTTGCTCATACATTTGTATGTCGTTGATAATAGTAAAAATAACAAAAATAAATGCAAATATTACAAAAATTGCTGGGAGGACTGGGTAACCAATCACTTTATATAATCTTTCTTCTTGTGGCATTTTTTTTCTTAAAACAAAAACTCCTAAAGCACCCATTGCGTAGAAGAACCAACTAACAAAAATTAGCATATCAGTAAGTATATCAAAAGTTCCAGAAATCACCAAAATGCTTGTCCAAAAGGCTTGAATAAGTAAAGACTTTGAAGGAGTACGGAAAACAGGATGTACGTAGGAAATTGGTTTGAAAAATAATCCTTCTTTTGCCATCGAATAATATAATCTTGCACTTACCATAATTGTTCCGTTTGATGTTCCGAAGGTAGAAACCAAAACTGCAAATGATACAAATGTCCCACCAAAAACACCCAAAACACTAATAGCGGTATCGGCAGCAACAAGAGTGGAATTTGCAATCTTTTCAATTGGTAAAACATAAAGGTAAGCCAAATTAATAGCGAGATAGACAGTAATAACAATTAAAGTGCCTAACGCTAATGACAATGGTATATTTTTTCTTGGATTTTTTACTTCCCCTGCAACATAAGTAATATTATTCCATCCATCGAAAGCCCAAAAAGCAGCAGAAAGTGAAACCAAAATTCCATTAAAAAGATTGATTTCCCCACTCAAAAAACTATTGGAATCTCTGTGAAAATTTTCAACATTACCAGTGCCTAAACCAAAAGCAAAAACTACCAAAAACAAAATTGCAGCGACTTTCATAAAAGAAAAAATTGCAGAAACGCTTCCTCCAAGAACAACACCACGAATGTTAATGAAAGTTAGAAAAAAAATTAACCCAATTGTCAAAGTTTTAACCCCGAAGTTTGCCAAAGGGTAAATGTACCCGATAAAAGGTAAATAAATTCGAAAAGATTCTTCAAGATGGGCCTCGAATCTGGGTAACTTTACGAAGAATTGGGCATAATCGGAAAAAATGTAAGAAATGGAAGCAATAGAACCAGTCTGCACAACAATAAACATTGCCCAACCATAGAGCCAAGCAAAAAATCTACCGTACATTGCCTCGAAAAATTTGTATTGTCCACCCGTTTCGGAAATAAAGCTGGCAATTTCTGCATTTGTCAATGCACCAAAAAGAGTAATTATTCCAGCAACGACCCAAATACCTACCATTAATTCAGGGGAACCAAGATGCAGTGCCATTACGGTGGGTTTTTTAAAAATACCAGAGCCTATGACCGCTCCCACAACCACTGCCACAGTTGTAGTTAAACCAAGACCTCGAATTAACTCGGAATTCTTAATATTGGATTCGTTTTTCACACTCAATTTTACAGTGATATTGCATTGGTAATTGTTTCGATTTCTTCATTTGTCAAATAAGGATGCATTGGCAAAGAAAAAATTCTTTTTGATATATCTTCTGCGACGGGGAAATCGCCTATTTTATATCCCAAATCTAAATTGACCTTTTGTAAATGAAGTGGTATTGGATAATAAATTGCAGTAGGAATACCTTTCTCTTTAAGTTTGTTTAATATTAGATTCCTTTGTAATTCGTTTTTTGCAAGGACCGAATACTGTGCCCAACATGATTGATATCCATCTGGTACAAAAGGGGTTTCCAACTTTTCGGAAAGCTTATCCGAATATTTCTTTGCTATCTGATTGCGAAGCTGAAGTTCTTCCTCGAAAATCTGAAGTTTGGAAAGCAAGACTACAGCTTGAATTGTATCTAATCTTCCATTTATACCTAATCTAACATTTTCGTATCTATCTGTTCCTTGGCCATGAACTCTGATGGAAACAAGCAAGTTATACATTTCCTCATCATCGGTAAAAATTGCTCCACCATCGCCATAACAACCGAGAGGTTTTGCGGGGAAGAAAGAAGTTGCAGACACTTCACCAAAAGAACAAGCTCTTCTACCATTCAATTGGCCACCAAAACCTTGGGCAGCGTCTTCAAGTACAAAAAGCCCATATTTTGAAGCAATTGGCAATAAACGTATGTAATCAGCAGGCAACCCAAATAGATCTACGGGAATAATACCCTTGGGTTTAAGTTTGCCAAGATTCAGAACTTCCTTTATCTTTTCCTCAAGTTTAGATGGATCAATATTAAAAGTTCGAGGATCAATATCTACAAAAACCGGAGTTGCCCCAACGATCCGAATGACCTCGGATGTGGCAATAAATGAAAAAGGGGTAGTAAAAATGGCATCCCCAATTCCAACCCCATAAGCCATTAAAGGCATTATCAAAGCATCCGTGCCAGAGGAACATGAAACACAAAATTTTCTTCCAACAAAATTGGCAAGTTCATTTTCTAATTCTTCGACTTCTGGACCAAGGATAAACTTGCAATTTGAAAGAACACTTTGAAGTTTTACATTCAGAGAATCTTTTATTCTCTCATATTGCCTTTGCAAGTTAATAAATTGCACTTTTATCTCCCAATACCTTTATAATAAATTCCATGATTTAAAATGTCGCTCTTGTCAAGAAAATTTCTACCATCTATAACAACCTTTACACCAAATTGCAAAAGAAATTCCCCAGTTAGCACACGAAATTGATCGTGGGCAGTTGCAAGAAGAATGGCAAATGTTCCATCAAGAGCTTTTTCTAAACTTTCGACTGAGGATAAATTTTTTACAAATGGGTCGAAACAAATCAGTTTTGCTTCCTTTTCTTCCAATATACTTTTTATTTTCAAGCTTGGACTTTCACGTAAATCACCCAAATTTGCTTTATAAGAAAGACCAAGTAAAGCTATTTGTGTTCCTTTAATAGGTTTACCAAACTTATTCAAGGCATCGACAAGGTGATTAACTGTATGAAGGGGCATAGAATTGTTGATCTCCCGAGCAAGTTTCAAAAACTTATGATCGAATCCACTTTTAGAGGCACGGTCGATTAAGTAGTATGGATCAACCGGAATACAATGACCACCAACACCACAACCCGGGTAGTGGGGTAAAAATGCAAATGGTTTATTCGATGCTCCTTTTATGACCTCAACTATATCAATTCCAAGAACTTCAAAGCTTTTTGCTAATTCATTAACAAAAGCGATGTTAATATCTCGGAAAGTGTTTTCTATGATTTTAGTGGCTTCAGCAGTTTTCAAATTAGGCATTTCATAGATTTCGGCATCCAAAACTTGGCGATAAAACTCTGCTATGAGCTTTGCAGCTTCTTTGCTGGATGCACCAATATTTCTTGGAATATTGTAAACATTCCAAAGTGGGTCACCGGGATTAATTCTTTCTGGACAATGAGCAACATTGAAATCACGGACAACTTTCAAACCAGTTAAATTTTCTAGCATAGGAATAACCAGTTCATCGCAGACACCGGGGTTAACAGTAGATTCGATAACAACGTATTGACCTCTGCGTAGAAACTTTGCAATCGTTTCTATTGCCATAGTTAAAGGTTTTAAATCGGGAGTGTAATCATCTAGTACCGGTGTTGGAACGCACACAAAATAAATATCTGAGCCATCGATGATTTCTTCGGAAGCGGACGCTTTGATTGAATAATTTTTCAAATCAATTTCTGCTTGCTTATCCTCAATAGGACAAATTCCGTTAAGTATTTTTTCAACTTTTTTAGTTTTGGGGTCGAAACCAACAACTTCGTGGTCTGTTTTCTTTCGAATTGCCAAAGCAAGAGGTAAACCTACATAACCTAAACCTAAAACTGCAACTTTCATATAATTACTTTCTATAAACCACAAAATTAGAAATTATATAGCAAGCAAAAAAGTTTTTACGAAATTTTTACAATTCAAAAGGGATTTCTTTGAAGTATCAATAATTTTTTTAAAATTGAAATTACTTCATTTTGTATTTGCCTAAATTCTCTTGTAAACCTTATTGATTACACAAAAAGCTAATCTTTTTCGTTTGGTTTTGTTATAAGTAACAAAAAATTGGTGCCAAATGGAAAGAGCTTATTTTGCAGGTGGTTGCTTTTGGGGAGTTGAGCATCTCTTCAAAAAATTGCGTGGAGTGGTTGAGACGAGTGTTGGTTATTGTGGTGGAATTAAAGATAATCCAACTTACGAAGAAGTATGCTCCGACCAAACTGGGCATGCAGAAACTGTGGAAATCCTATTCGATCCAGATAAACTCACCTTTCGCGAACTTGCAAAGCATTTTTTCGAAATACACGACCCGACTCAATTGAATAAGCAGGGACCAGATATTGGTACCCAATATCGTTCAGCAATTTTTTATGTTAACAACAATCAAAAAGTAATTGCAGAGGAACTGATAGCTATTTTAAAATCTAAAGGCTATGATGTTAAAACCGAAGTTGTACCTTTCAAGAGATTTTGGCCTGCAGAAGATTATCACCAAGATTATTACGATAAAACTGGCAAATTACCATACTGCCATATCTATCAGAAAAAATTTTAATTATTCTCTATACATTTGTAAAATAAATGAATTTTCGCGAAGCCACTTTTCTTTTTCTGAATAATTTTTTGAAAATTGGGAAACAAAAAATTTAAATTGCTTTGAATGATTCTTGTGTACTAGGTGTGCAAGTTCGTGAATTATAATATGATCAATTAATTCTTTAGGCAATAGTATCAATCTCCAGTTCAAATTAATAGTTCCATTTTTCCCACAAGAGCCCCAAAGTTTCTTTGCATTCTTGAGGCGTAAGGTTTTATATTGCAAGCCCATAACATCTGCCCAGCGATCAAGTTCTTCCTTCAATACTTCATAGGCTTTGTTAAGAAAAAATTGCAAGAGCTTTCTTTTCAAAGTGGACTTGTCTCCTTTAGGTAAAAAAATAACTTTACTAACAAAATCAATAAAAATATCACTTTTGTCGTGAAAATCAATCAGAAGCCAATCCCCAAGAAAAAGAAGGGTTTCCCCTTTTTCGAAAACCAAGGGTTTAGTTTTTTGGTTGTTTTGAATTACAACCTGGCGTGTCTTGACAATCCAATTTAGTTTTTTTTGAACAACCCTTTTAATTTCGGATTCTGTTGCAAAATATGGTGCGATTACAATTAAATCTCCATTCTGGTCAATTCGTAAACAAAACCCTTTTCTTTTCCTAAAGATAAGCTCTTTTATTTCGATTATCATTTCTCAATAAGCTTATTCGACAGTCACGCTTTTCGCTAAGTTTCTTGGCTGGTCGACGTTGCAACCCAATTCAACCGCCATATAATATGCAAGAAGTTGCAAAGGAATAACAGTAAGAATTGGGGTAAGCATTGGTAATGACTCGGGAACAAATATCACTTTTTCTGCATATTTTTGGATCTTTTCATCATTCTCAGTAGCTATTGCAATTACTCTACCCTTGCGAGAACGAACCTCTTCAATATTTGAAATCACTTTATCGTAAATTTCATCCTTTGGGGCAATAAAAACTACTGGCATATTTTCATCGATTAATGCAATAGGTCCATGTTTCATCTCGGCTGAAGGATAGCCCTCTGCGTGTATATATGAGATTTCTTTCAATTTTAAGGCCCCCTCCAAAGCAACTGGAAAGTTGTAGCCCCTCCCCAGATACAAAAAATTTCTGGAATAGGAATATTCTTTTGCAATTTCTTTTATTATTTCACTATTTTCAAGAATCTTTTCTACTTTCGATGGAAGTTCGGCAATTCCACGAGCAATTTGTATTCCATCAATTTGGGATAAATTCCGCATTCTTCCCAAAAGTAAAGCAAACAAGGAAAGCACAACCAATTGGGAAGTAAAAGCTTTTGTCGAGGCAACTCCAATTTCTGGTCCTGCGTGAATATAGACACCAGCATTTGTCTCCCGAGCAATAGAGCTACCCACAACATTAACAATTCCAAGGACTGTGGCATTTTTTTGTTTAGCTTCTTGGACTGCAGCTAAAGTATCGGCTGTCTCACCACTTTGAGAAATAGCAATCACAATATCATTTTTGCGAATAATTGGATTTCTATACCTAAATTCCGAAGCATATTCAACCTCGACTGGAATACCACATAGGTTTTCAATTAGATATTCTCCAACCAAACCTGCATGCCAAGAAGTTCCACAGCCAGTGATAACCACTCTATCAACTTCTCGTAATTTATCGATAACTGGAAGTAACCCACCAAGCCTTGCATTGCCTTCTTCTATAAGCAAACGACCCCGAAAAGCATCTCTAATAGTCTGTGGTTGCTCGAATATTTCTTTGAGCATAAAATGTTCAAAGCCGCCCTTTTCTATCTTACTTAAATCGAAATCTACCAAATGAATAATGTTATTAGTTAAGACATTGTCAATTGTTTTAGTGCTGTAGCTTTCCCGGTTAAGGGTGACCATTTCATTATCATTAAGATAAATAACCTGTCTTGTATATTGAATAATAGCAGCTGCATCGGAAGAAACGATATATTCATCTTCACCAATCCCAACAATCATAGGACTACCACGGCGTGCTGCAATTATTTTGTCTGGTTCATAAGCCGAAAGCACTGCAATACCAAAGGTACCTTGGACCTCTGAAAGAGCCGTTCGAACTGCTTCTTCAAGGTCTTGAGTTTTATCGTAGAAATATCCAATTAATACAGCTAAAACTTCGGTATCTGTTTCGGACACAAAGTAGAAACCTTTTGAAAGCAACATTTGCTTCAAAGAATGGTAGTTTTCTATAATACCGTTGTGAACAATAGAAATAAAATTTGAATTGTCAGTATGTGGATGAGCGTTTATGTCGTTTGGTTCTCCGTGAGTTGCCCATCGAGTATGAGCAATACCTATAGTAGAGTTGAATTCCTTCTTTTCAAGAAGGTGAACCAATTCAGAGACCTTTCCTTTTTTCTTGAAAGTTAAAAGTCTTTCGTTTTCAATAATTGATAAACCAGCAGAATCATACCCTCGATATTCCAATCTTTGTAATCCATTAACAAGAACTTTTACAGAGTTTCTTTTCCCAATGTAACCAACAATTCCACACATATTGCATCAAAAAAGTGAAATTTGTAAATTATTTTTTCTAAAGTTACAAATTAATGGAAAAAATTAACATAAATTCACTTCCAATCTTTAAGTTGTTGGTTTTTCTTTTCCCTTCATTACTACTTGGTATTTTCCTTCCTAATTATTTAAAAACTATTCTTTTGTTAACATTAGGATTTTTTGGTATTCTACTATTTGCTTTTGGAAAGCTTCGAATTTCTTTTGTTTTAATTGCTCTTGCTTTAGGACTAGTGATTTCTTTTAATTTCCGTCAGTTTTATCAAACTAAAAAAACAAATAAATTCAGTATAACAATTGCAAAGATTTTTGGAAGAATAACAGACCTTTTTCCTACTGACGAAAATGCTTTGAGAATCCGATTGGTAGGTGAAATACAAAGTGAACATATCAAAGGTTATCATACCACAATTTTGTTGGATGTTTGGAATTTTGACCAAATTTCTTACAAATTAGATGTTGGAAACCAAATTTTTTGCCATGCAATTATTTGGTACCCAAGGAAATCAAATTTACCGACCGACCCCGCGGAATTTCATTCTGCCTTGGCTTATGATGTTGAATTTCGAGGATTAATTTATCCTCAAGACATCATAAAGGTTTGGGAAAATCCTAAAGCATACAAAAAATTTCTTATGGAAACTAGGAAATCCCTGCAAGAAAATCTTAAGAACATTTTCAATAGTGAAAATTACACAATATTTTCTGCTCTTCTACTTGGTAATAGAACGCTATTGGAGGAGGAGCAAAAGCAAAAGTTTGCAATAACAGGAATGTCCCACATATTAGCCTTGAGTGGGTTTCATTTTGGCATACTGTCGGCTATTGTTTTCTTCTTATTTTCTTTTTTAAAAAGCAAGTGGTTTAGATTTACTTTGGTAGCAATTTCTCTACTGGGATATCTTGCCATTGTCGATTTTCCACCATCAGGAATTCGTGCGACAATAATGATTTTGTCGTTTCTTTATTCTTACACGCTTGAAAGAAAACCTTCCGTATTCAATGTTTTGTCTTTAATCTTATTGATTATTTTAATTTTTTCACCTAAATCTCTTTTTAACGTTGGGTTTCAATTATCTTTCTTTGCAGTTTTAGGAATCGTACTTTTTTACCAAAGATTTTATTTCTTTTTCACCAATATGGTCAAAACTAAAAACAAAGTTTTATTCTTTTTTCTCTCAATTCTTTCTGTAACTATTTCGGCACAAATTTTCACTGCACCCCTAGTCGCTATTTATTTTGGTTACTATACCTTTGTTTCTTTTTTTTCAAATTTAATTCTTCTTCCTTTGTTCTCGATGGCAATAACATTTGGCTTTGCTTCTTTACTTATTTCGTTAATTTCAACATCATTTGGAAAAATATTCGGGTTATCTGCAGATTTTTTTATTTTTATAGCAACTCAAATAAATGATTGGCTTGCCAAAAGTTTCGAAAATTTTATAGTTAATGAAAATGGTGTAGTTTTATTAAGTATAATTATCTCAATAATATTTATTTGGCTTTCTGCAACATTACATTTCAAACAACTTTTATTTAAGACAGCATTTTCAGTTGTAATTCTAATTCTCCTTTTAACTAACTTGGGAAATTATAAACATGTTGATACCTTGCAAATATTTCCAAGGATGAAGTACGTTGCTATTGTTATTCCAAGTAAAGAAAAAAGTATTTGCCTACTTTTAGACAGAAAACCACGGCAATTTCCTTCCGGAGATAAAGCAATGGAAAAGTATATTACAAGTCTCTCTGGAAAACTAGTAATTGGTGTCTCGGGAAACGCCGGTATTGCTGTTTCGGATAATATTAAAAAGCAAAGGGATGTAACTATACTCGAAATACCCAGCGAATTACAAAGGAAAATATCCTATGCAATCTATGGAGATTTAAGACTTTTTAAACTTTAGGTTAATATGGCTTTGAGGATTATCGTTCCTAGTATTTTCCCAAAAAACGAAATTATTGCCGGAGTAACCGAGCGAAATTTACAAATTCACCCACTCGGATTTTCATTTGGTGAAACAAATTTATTCGACAAAACAACAGTAAAAGAGCACCGAAGAATTCTTGCAAATCAACTGGGCATAGACATTTCAGATTTTGTCTACCTCAATCAAAAGCATAGCGATACAGTTATCGTCTTCGTGGATAAATTTGAAACTCTTATCGGAGATGCTTTGATAACTAATGTTAGAGGTAAAGTTTTGGTAGTTAAAATTGCTGACTGCGGGGGTGTTTTAATTTACGACAAAAAAAAAGAAGTTGTTGCAGCAATTCACTCGGGATGGCGGGGAAGCTATAAAAGAATCGTAAGAAAAACTGTTTCAAAAATGCGTGAAACATTTAATAGTAAACCTGAAGATTTGCTTGTATTTGTCTCACCTTTACCTTTTGCAGAGAAATACGAGGTTGGCGCAGAAGTGGCAGAACTTTTCGAAAACTCAATCATAAAAAGTAACGAAGGGAAATTTTTCTTCGACAATAGAAAAGAAATCCTTTTTCAATTAAGAGAAATCGGTATTCCCTCGATAAATATTGAAGTATCTAACCAGTGTACAATTTCGAATACAAACCTACACTCTTACAGACGAGACCAGGAAAAATCGGGAAGAATGGCTTGCTTCATTGGATTGAAAGGTTAATTTTTTAAAAAGAAGCTAATTTTTCGAAGAGAAAATATTCAAAAAATTTGTTAATTCCTCTCGCCAAGAAGGAATTGCAATTCCAAGAAAATCAGAAATTTTTTGATTGCTCATAGCCGAAAATTTGGGTCGACGTGCTGGAAGCTGGAATTCATCGACTTTAGCAGGAACTACATTTACCCGTAAGCCAAGCTGCTTCTTTAATTCTAAAGCCCATTCGTATCGGGAAGCAAAACCTGAATTGGTAACATGAAATAGTCCAACAAGTCCTTCTTCGATTGCTTTCATTGTAATATCAACGACATTACGGGTTGAGGTTGGAATAGAAACTTCGTCTATCGAAACTCTCACAGTATCAGTTTCTTCGCTCCAATTAAGAAACTTCACAATAAAATTCTGGGTACCAAAACCGTACACCCAACTAGTACGAAGTATAAGATATTGATCTAATTCTTCTGCAATTGCTTGCTCACCAAAGTATTTGGTTAAACCGTAAAAGTTAATTGGATTTGTTTTGTCCTCTTCTACGTATAAAGTTGGCTTTTCTCCATCGAAAACATAATCCGAACTAAAATGAACCAAAAGAGCATTGTATTTATTACAAACGTATGCTAAATTTCTTGCTCCAATAGTATTAACTTTAAGCGCTGCCCAACGATCGACTTCAGCCCTATCAACATAATTATAGGCAGAACAATTAATGACAAATTCGGGTTTGATAGTATTAATAATTTTATTCACATCATCTAAATTCCCGACATCAAGACTTGGCAAATCAGTTTCGTAAAAAGAAATCTGTTTTTTTTGAAAAAATTTTTTGAATTCTGTTCCAAGTTGACCTAAGCTTCCAATTAATAAATACTTCATTTTCTACTTTGGTAATTTATTTTTAACCATTTTAAATACTCCCCACTACGCACCCTGTTAAGCCAATCGGTGTTTTTTAAATACCAATCAACTGTAAGCTCGAGCCCAACAGCAAAATCCACAGATTGTTTCCATAAAAGATCTCGTTTTATTTTGTCACAATTAATTGCATATCTTCTGTCATGACCCGGCCTATCTTTTACAAATTTAATTAAGTCCTTGTAACTTTCAACACTCTTCCCTGTTTTTTTTGCAATTATTTCACAGAGGAGTTCGACCAGTTTAATATTTTCCCACTCATTTTCCCCACCTACATTGTAAGTTTCGCCAATCCTTCCTTTATTTAAGACTTTCCAAATAGCAGTACAATGGTCGTAAACATACAACCAATCGCGAATATTTTTACCATCCCCATAGATTGGCAATTCTTTACCTTCTAACATATTAATAATCATCAATGGGATTAACTTTTCGGGAAATTGATATGGACCATAATTGTTTGAGCAAATAGAAATTGTTACGGGAAATCCGTAAGTAGAAAAATAAGAACGAACTAGATGGTCTGAAGCAGCTTTAGTTGCAGAGTAAGGGCTTCGAGGCTTGTAAGGAGATGTTTCGTAAAAATAACCTCTAGAACCTAAAGAGCCGTAAACTTCGTCGGTGCTAATATGATGAAATCTAATTTGTTTACCCTTTTCAAATTTTTCGCGAACTGCTTCAAGGAGCGAAAAAGTACCAAACACATTTGTTTGGACAAAATCACTAGGTCCAATAATTGAACGGTCGACATGGGATTCGGCGGCAAAATGCACAATTGTATCAACTTCGTACTTATCTAAAATTTTGGTTATTTCTTTGAAATCGCAAATATCTACTTTATGAAAAAAATACCGCTTTGGAAACCTTTGTTGAATATCCAAAAGATTTTCTGGGTTTGCAGCATATGTTAGTTTATCGACATTAATGACAACAAAATTTTCTTTTTCCAGTTCAAAAAGAAATCTAATAAAGTTTGTTCCTATAAAACCACAACCGCCTGTAACAAGAATAGAGTTAACCATCTATTACAAAAGTGAAAAATCGAAATTATCAATAAATGGTGCATTTGCATCTTTTTCTGAGATAATGAAATCATTTTTGAGTTTGGGCCAAGGAATAGAAATTTTTGGGTCGTTGTACCTAACAACGAAATCATGCTCTTTGGAATAAATATTATCTGTAAAGTAAAGAACTTCTGTCGAGGGGAAAAGTGTAAGATAGCCATGTGCAAAACATTTAGGAATGAGAATTTTATTGGGATACTTAATGACATAGTCACAATTCGATAATATATCCTCGGAGAAATTAACTTTGGTTAAGGTGGAATCCATCACAAGAAAAATGATGTACTTTAAAAAATTTTTGCTAGTGGGTCGCATATCCACAGCAACATCAAAAATTGCTCCTTTGGGGCATGTTACGATTTTACTTTGACTAAAGGGGTTTAGTTGAAAATGAAGCCCCCGTAGCGTCCCAGACTCAATGTTAAAAGAATGATTTACTTGCAGTATAGGAAAATCAATCCCAATTTTCCTAAGGTTCGCAAAATTATAAAGTTCTGTAAAGAAACCACGGGAATCGTTGAATATTTCCGATTCAATAATTAAAACCCCGTCTAATTTTGTTTCGACTTTCCTCATACAAAACTATTTTAGCAATACAAAATTAAACATAAATGGTACTACATTTTGAAGAAACCTACAGAGAAATGTAACGAAGTTTATTATTTTCATTTATTATCTAAATTTGTATTTTCATAAATAAAATTTATTTGCTATGAAAAGATTGGTTTTGTTTTTAGGTTTTCTTTTACTAAGCTTCAATATAAAATCTCAAGACTTACCCCTTGTATCTGCAAGTGAGCTTTACGATCAGTTGCCAGATGTGAGTAACTGCAACGAAGGTAAATTAAAAAATTCCGAAAAACAAAAAGCAATGCAGTATTTGAACTATATTCGGTCTTTCCATAATTTAAAGCCCGTCCAATATGCATCCCAATACGACAATGAAACAGCAAAGAGCGCTTTGATATCGGTTGCAAATGCATTGCTTGACCATTTCCCGAAGACATCATATCATTGCTATACCCCAGAGGGAAATACCGGTTGCCAAACTTCCAACTTATACCTTGGTTCTAATTTTGGTCCTAACTCGGTTATTCCTACTGAAAAAGGGATTCAAAGCTGGATAATCGACTTGAATGTTGAAGATTTAGGGCATCGAAGGAATATGCTTAATCCTTTTTTAAAATATACTTCTTTTGGTCGCGTAGATGGTTATTCTAAAGTAAATTCAAATTATTATCTAACTGGTATGTCCATTAAAGTTCATCAATTCCCAGACTACCACAGCCTATCCGACTGGACTTCTGAATTCATTGCTTACCCATTCAATGACTACCCAAGCTCATACTTTAATAGCTCCTGGTACCTTTCATTTACGCTTGTAGTAGATAAAGGAAATATTTGGAATAACGACCAAAAGAGAATTGATTATTCCCAAGCAAATGTAAAAGTTACCGATCCAAATAACAACCAACTTGCTATATCAAATTTGAAATACGACTATATCGGATATGGTGTTCCCAATTGTATTTATTGGAAAACCACAGGAATCCAGAAAGATGTTAAATATACTGTTACCATTTCCAATGTATTAGTTAATGGAAAACCGAACACATATACTTATTGGTTCAGAATTACAGACAACCCACCCACAACTGGAGTTCAACCACCAATTCTTCAATCTCCTCCCGATAATGCCACGGATGTGGAACCTCCCGTTACATTATCGTGGTCTAATGTTTCAGGAGCTCAGTCTTACTCCTTGCAGTTATCCACAACCTCGAATTTTGACAATTTGATTTTGGACCTAAAAAATATCAGCACAAATAATTACACAATAACCACTTTAAATGATAACACAAAGTATTTTTGGAGAGTTGCTGCTTTCAAGGATGTACAATCAAGCAACTGGTCCACAATATTTTCTTTTACCACAAAAGCAACCCAACTTTCAGCTCCAAGAATTATTAAGCCATTTGAAGCCGAAACTAACGTTGACTTGAAGCCAACTTTTATCTGGAGCAAAATCCTCGGTGCAGAAAAATACCACTTACAAGTAAGTTTAGATGATAGTTACGACGACTTTTCGCTCCTCATCAACAAAGATGATATTACAGACACAATTTATACTTCTACCACAAAATTTTTCCCAAACACTATTTATTACTTGCGAATCCGTTCAATCAAGAGTTCCAGCTATAGTCCATGGTCACCTACTAGGACTTTTTGGACACTCAACCCCAGCCTTGTCACCGAAGATAAAGAAAATTCCCCTCTCTGTTTAGTTATTGATGATTTCAGCAAAGCGAAAATCGACCTCAAGGATTTCGGTAATATTAGTTCCTTTAGCTTATACAATGCTTTTGGAGAAAAATTTAACCTAAAATCAGATAATATCTCCAATCAATTAATTGATATTCCATACAATGAAATATCTTCTGGTTTTTGGATACTCGAAATTGTCGACCACCAAAATAAATACACCATCCTATTGTTGGTCATAAAGTAGGAAGACATTTGAAAGAGGAAAAAGATACATTACTCAAAGTTTTGCAATCTTTAAGAAGAGACTATACCCAAGGCAAATTTAATGAATCAACCGCAAAGGATGATCCTCATGAGCAATTTGCTGAATGGTTCAACGAAGCCCTTCATTCAAACTTTTTAGAACCAAATGCGATGGTTGTTTCTACTGTAGGGAAGGATAATATCCCATCTTCTCGTATTGTGCTTTTAAAAAAATTCGACAAAAGTGGATTCGTATTTTACACAAACTATGAAAGCCAAAAGGGGATAGAAATTGAAGTGAATCCAAATGTTTCCTTGCTCTTTTATTGGGATAAACTTGAAAGACAGGTAAGAATAACTGGAAAAGCACATAAAATTTCCAAAGATGAATCGGATGAATATTTTGCAACTCGGCCTTATCTTTCCAAAATTGGTGCTTGGGCATCACGTCAAAGTTCTCCTCTAAAATCCCGATTCACATTAATGCGGGAAGTTGCAAATCTTACATTAAAATTTCCTTTTGAAGTACCATTACCACCTTTTTGGGGTGGGTTCAGAGTAGTAGCAAATTATTTCGAATTTTGGCAAGGACGCCCAAGCAGACTTCACGACCGAATTGCCTATTACTTGCAATGCAACGGAACCTGGAAAAAGCAAAGGTTATACCCATAATTACATTCTAAATACACCGTATTTTTGGTCGGGAATAGGAGCATTTAATGCCATTGAAATTCCCAAAGCAAGTGCAGTTCGAGTATCCAAAGGGTCGATAATTCCATCGTCCCACAATCTTGCGGTGCTGTAATATGGACTTGCTTCATCTTCGTATTTTTTTATTATTGGGTCTCTTATTGCTTTAATTTCTTCTTCGCTCAATGTTTTGCCACTTGCTTCTAATTGCTTTATTTTTACTGTGGCTAAAACATCAGCGGCTTGTTCCCCACCCATTACAGAAATCCTTCCGTGGGGCCACATCCATAGAATACGTGGATTGTACCCACGACCACACATTGCATAATTCCCAGCACCGTAAGAACCACCAACAATGATTGTAAATTTGGGCACTTCAGCATTTGCAACGGCATGAACCAATTTAGCTCCGTCTTTTGCAATACCGCCATGCTCATATTTCTTACCAACAATAAAGCCGGTAATATTTTGCAAAAAAACTAAAGGTATCTTTCTAATTGTGCAAAGTTCAATAAAATGAGCTCCTTTTGAACTTGATTCCGAAAACAAAACCCCGTTGTTTGCAAGTATTCCAACGGGATAACCCATTATTTTGGCAAAACAAGTAACGAGTGTTGTTCCATACAATTCTTTAAACTCTTGAAAACGACTACCATCAACAATTCGAGCAATTATTTCACGAATATCAAAAGGCATACGAATATTCTTAGGAATAATTCCATAAATTTCTTGAGGATCGTGATACGGTTCCTCAGGTTCTTCGCGACCAACGTCAAATTTATTCGATTTGCCAAGGTTTTCGACAATGTTGCGTGCTATTTGTAATGCATGTTCATCATTCAATGCGTAATGATCGGAAACACCAGAAATTTTGCAATGAACATCAGCACCACCAAGTTCCTCGTCTGTAACAATCTCTCCGGTAGCAGCTTTTACCAATGGTGGACCGCCAATAAAAATAGTTGCTTGGTTCCGCACCATAATCGTTTCGTCGCTCATAGCAGGTACATAAGCTCCTCCAGCTGTACAGGAACCCATTACTACAGAAATCTGCGGGATATTCATTGCCGACATTCGAGCTTGGTTGTAAAAAATTCTTCCAAAGTGTTCTTTATCAGGAAAAGTCTCGGATTGATATGGTAGAAAAATGCCACCAGAGTCTACAAGATAAATGCATGGTAACCGATTTTGCATTGCTATTTCTTGTGCACGAACATGCTTTTTAATTGTCATAGGAAAATACGTACCCCCTTTTACGGTAGCATCGTTTGCTACAATCATACATTCCCTGCCATGGACAACGCCAATTCCGGTAATCATTCCAGCACAGGGGGCTTCGTTGTCGTACATATCCCATGCTGCAAGTGGAGATAATTCAAGAAAGGGGGTATTTGGGTCGCATAATTTTTTAATACGGTCCCTTGGAAGGAGCTTGCCACGACTTATATGTTTCTCGCGAGCTTTTTCTGGCCCCCCTTTTTTTACTTTTTCCAGTCTTTCTTTTAGTTCATTTACAAGTCTAACAGAGTTTTCGAAATTCTCCTTATAATCCGGAGATTTAGTATTCAACTTGCTTTTAAATCTTTCCATATTATCTATTCATTTATGAAAAATTTCCAAGCACAATAATAGTCAGGATTGGTAATATCGGGAGGACAAGAAATTGTATAAGTTTCTATTCTTTTGTCAATTGTTTTAGCAAATAAAGAATATTCAACGAAACCAACCGATTTGCAAGGAAAATCGGGCAATCCTTTTCTTCGCCTAGCTTCTTGAACTCGACAAGTTTTAACATAATGTATTAAAACATTTAAACTTTCTTGTTGACTAAATTGTTCGTTTAATAATGCATATAAACGAAAGGAAAGAGCCTTTCTTAACCCATCCAAACCAGGATCTTCTCCTAATTTCAAAAATTCCTTGATTCTTCGAGCTTCGATCTGTGTGAATTGTTCCCAAGCATCCCTATCAAATTCAATAGCTTTGTCAATCCCTAATTTTTCTTCAATGGCAAGGAACCAACATCCGTCGTGTGCCAACCAATTTTTAGCATAAATCTTTAACAACTCTAGAAGTTTTTCTTTATCTAAAGATTCAATACTGAATTCGGTCATTACATACCTCGGCGATATTTTCCACCAATTTCGTAAAGCAAATGTGTAATTTCTCCCATTGTACAGAATTCTACAGCATTTAGCAACTCTTCGAAAATGTTTCCTTGAGAAATTGCAACATTTCTCACCCTGTCTAGAGCTTCTTGCTTTTTGTCTTTGTGCATTTCTTTAAAATGGTTGACTTGCTGCAAGCGTTCCTCTTTTTCTTCAATCGAGGCACGGGTTACTTTCATATTGTCGTAATAATTAACGGGGTTTTCGTTGATAAATGTGTTAACACCAATAATTGGATAATCACCACTTTCTTTCAATGATTCATAATATAAAGACTGTTCTTGTATTTTTGAACGTTGATATTGTGTTTCCATGGCGCCAAGAACCCCCCCCCTTCGCGAAAGAGCAAGAAATTCATCTAAAACCGCCTCTTCGACAAGGTCGGTAAGTTCTTCTATGATAAACGAACCCTGATTAGGATTTTCGTTTTTCAATATGCCATATTCCTTGGATAGTATCATTTGAATAGCCATCGCTCGACGAACCGATTCCTCGGTAGGTGTGGTTATAGCTTCATCATAGGAATTTGTATGTAATGAATTACAATTATCGTACATCGCAAGAAGTCCTTGAAGAGTGGTTCTGATATCATTATACTCTATTTCTTGTGCGTGAAGACTTCGACCTGATGTTTGTATGTGATACTTTAATTTTTGACTTCGTTCATTAGCTCCATAAACATATTTCATAGCAATAGCCCAAATCCGACGGGCTACACGGCCAATCACAGAATACTCTGGGTCCATCCCATTTGAAAAGAAAAAGGAGAGATTAGGTGCAAATTCATCGATGGGAATCCCTCGATTTAGAAAATACTCAACATAAGTAAACCCATTTGCAAGTGTAAAAGCAAGTTGAGTTATTGGATTCGCACCCGCTTCGGCAATATGGTATCCGCTTATACTTAATGAATAATAATTTCTTATTTTGTTTTTCGATAGGAATTCCTGAACATCACCAATAAGGCGCATTGCGAAATCTATTGAGAAAATACAAGTATTTTGACCTTGATCTTCTTTTAGCATATCAGCTTGGACAGTGCCTCGCAATTTGCGGAAAGTATTAATCTTCAACGTTTCTTTTTCCTCCTTAGTAAGTTCAATTCCCTGAGACTTGAGTTTTTCGAGCTCACGCTTGTAAGCAACCATAAAGTAAAACGCAACCATTATAGGTGCTGGGGCGTTAATGGTCATCGAAACAGAAGTTAGTGGGTCTGTTTGGTCGAAACCTTTCAAAAGAATATCCATGTCGTCAATTGTACAAACTGAAACACCGCTCTCACCGATTTTTCCATAAATGTCGGGGTCGCGCGCAGGATCTTCCCCGTAAAGAGTTACTCCATCGAAGGCAACAGACAATCGTTTTGCCAAGTCATTTTTAGTTAAATAATGAAATCTCTTGTTTGTCCTTGCCGGTCCACCTTCTCCAGCGAATTGCCTTTTGGGGTCCTCTGTTGTTCTTTTAAAAGGAAATACCCCAGCGGTGTAAGGAAAATAACCGGGTATATTTTCCATATACAAGAAGTTTAAGAGATCAGCCCAATTTTCGAATTTTGGCAAGGCTATCTTGGGAATAAAAGTACCACAAATCGACTTTTCAAATAGGATAATTTCAATTTCTTGATCTTGTATTTTGTATCTCATCGATTCTTGACTGTAAAGACGTCTTCGATCCTCCCAAGTTAAGAGTAATTCTTTGGAATCCGGAGAAAGATTGGCCCATTTTTTTTGGAAAAGCTCATTTAATTTCTTTTGAATTTCGCCATTTTGGTTTTCTTTTTCCAAGGTTTCAATACATTTTTTAAAAGAATAAGCCTCTTCGGCAATTTTGCACTGCTCTTTAACCATACTTTTGTATTTTCTAACTGTCTCTGCAATTTCTGCAAGATAGTTTATTCTTTTATTACTAATTATTCCGGAATCACGTTCCAATTCGGTTGGTAGTAATTCAATTACCTCATCTTTTGCTTCTACACTTCCATCTTTAGTCTCTCTTAAAACTTTTAGCAAAGCTTGGAAAAACTTATTTACACCAGGATTGTTAAATTGATTGCTTCTACAAGCAAAAATTGGCAAATCTAACTGATCTAAAGCTACACCACGCGGTACTTTTAGTTGATGTGTTCGAATATAGTGTAAAATAACTTCTCTTAAAGCATCTTCCGAACCAATTTTCTCAAATTTGTTAATTACAATAAAATTAGCAACGTCGAGCATATCGATTTTTTCCAGCTGAGAAGGTGCGCCAAACTCAGCAGTCATCACATAAACGGAATAATCTGTCAAACCCTTAATTTGACTATCTCCTTGTCCAATACCCGGTGTTTCGACAAAAATTAAGTCGAAACCACAAGTCTTTAGCACTTTAATCGAATCAAGAACAAATTGCCCAACATCGCTCCCACTATTCCTAGTAGCAAAACTTCTGAAAAATACGCGACTATCGTAGATGTGATTATATCTTATTCTATCTCCGAGCAAAGCTCCACCGGTGGTACTTTTCGTCGGATCACTAGCGAGCACAGCAATATTGACCTTAGGAACATAGGCAAGAAAACGGCCAATGACTTCGTCAATCAAAGAACTTTTTCCGCTACCCCCGGGACCAGTAAATCCAATGACGAGCGACCTGCCCTTGTCGAATTTATCGAATCTTTTTCTAATTTCATCGGCATCACTTTTTTCCGGCAGTTTTTCTTCAATAAAAGTAATTTGTTTGGAAATCGAAAAGTGATCACTCACATTATTTGATTTAAGAATTTCATCTGTCAAATCGTTTAACCATTTCGATTGAATTCTTGGTTTGTTCTCTTTGATTCTCCTAATTATGTCATCTGCTATACCATTGATACCAATCTTTTGCCCATCTACGGCATGATAAAGTTTTGTTACACCATATTCTTCTAATGCTTTAATTTCAGAAGGAAGAATAACTCCACCACCGCCAGCAAAAATTTGCTTTTCCTCTGCACCAAGGGCACGAAGCTGATCAACAAGAAAACGAAAATATTCGTTGTGGCCACCTTGATAAGAACTTATTAACAAAGCGTCAACATCTTCTTGAATTGCAACAGTAACAACTTCTCGAACAGAACGATTATGACCAAGATGTATAACTTCTGCTCCACGTCGTTGAAGAAGGCGTCGAAAAAGGTTAACCGAGACATCGTGTCCATCGAACAATGCAGTTGCAGTTAATACTTTTATATTCATTTTGCTTTCGTTTTTGTTCAACAAATCATTTCAAAATATGTCTTGCAATAACTAACCTTTGTACTTCACTTGTACCTTCATAAATTTCAGTAATTTTTGCATCGCGGTAATATCGTTCAACATTGAAATCCTCAGTATAACCATATCCACCATGAATTTGGATTGCTTTACGAGCAGCATCCATGGCAACTTCGGAAGCTTTAAGCTTCGCCATAGAAGCTTCAGCTGAATATGGTAAACCTTTGTCTTTCAAATAAGAAGCACGCCAAGTAAGTAACCAAGCGGCGTTGTATTCCATCCACATATCTGCAAGCATCCATTGTATAGCTTGGAAATTAGCAATTGGTTGGTCGAATTGAACTCGTTCTTTCGCATACTTAATAGAATCCTCGATACAAGCTCGAGCAATACCAAGCGCCTGGGCAGCAATTCCAAGCCTACCGCCATCAAGGGTTACCATGGCAACCTTGAAACCTTGATTCAATTCGCCAAGAAGATTTTCCTCTGGTACTTCAACATTTTCCAAAATAATTTCTGCTGTAGACGATGCTCTAATACCAAGTTTTCTTTCAATTTTGCCAATACGATAACCCGGCATGTCCTTTTCAACAACAAATGCACTAACACCTTTAGTTTTTTTACCAGGGTCGGTAGAAGCTATAAGAACAAATATGTCTGCCTCGGCTCCGTTAGTAGCAAACAATTTTGAACCATTTAAAATCCACTTATTACCATTTTTTGTAGCTGTAGTTCTTGTATTTCCAGCATCGGAGCCAGCTTGAGCTTCTGTTAAGGAAAAACTTCCGATCTTTTTACCAGATAACAAATCGGGCAAATATTTTCTCTTTTGTTCCTCAGTTCCAAACCTGTAAATAGGGTCGCATACCAGTGAGGAATGCGCAGAGATTATTACCCCAGTTGAAGCACACCATCGCGAAATTTCTTCGATGGCAAGAAAATAAGATACAAAATCCATACCAGCACCACCGTATTCTTGGGGATATGCTATACCCATCAAACCAAGTTCAGCAGCTTCATGGATTATGTCCCACGGAAATCTGTGGTTTCGCTCATTTTCAGCTGCAGTGGGTGCAACCCTTTCTTTGGCAAACTTCGAGACCAAATCTCGAAGCATTATCTGTTCTTCTGTAAGCAAATAGTCCATAATTTCTCCTTTAACATAAACACAAAATTAATTTGAATAAGTAAAAAAAATTTGTTAATATTACATTTCATAATATATAAAATTTTTGCTTGAATAAAAAAATTCTTTTTAAATTATATGTAGAAACATACCGATAGATAATGGGAAATAAATTTAATCTTTCAGAAGAGCAAATATTGCTTCGGGAAACTGTAAGACGTTTTGCCGAGGAGGAAATTAAACCAATTGCACGCGAGCTGGACGAGAAAGAGGACTTCTCCTACGAACTTTCAAAAAAAATGGCTGATATGGGATTTTTCGGTTGCTTCCTTCCCGAAATATATCATGGTTCGAATCTCGATTATCTTTCTTATATAATTATTGTGGAAGAACTTGCTCGAGTTGATAGTTCGCAGGCTGTTACCATTGCTGCCCACAACTCGCTTGGAGTTGGCCCAATTTATTACTTTGGAAATGATTCGCAAAAAAGTAAATACCTTCCTAAACTGGCAACTGGCTACCTTTGGGGCTTCGGATTAACTGAACCAGAAGCCGGAAGCGACGCAGGCAATACCAAAACCTCTGCTGTAAAATCTGGTAATAATTGGATAATTAACGGAACAAAAATTTTTATTACAAACGCCTCAACAGAAATTACTCTTGGTTCAACAATTCTCGCAGTTACAGGAATATTGCCTAACGGAAAAAAGGAATACACTTGCTTTTTAGTAGAAAATGGCACACGTGGATACACAGCCCGACCTATGAAACACAAAATGATGTGGCGCGCCTCGAACACCAGTGAACTTATTCTTGAAGATGTGGTAGTCTCCGAAGATAATATTTTAGGTAATCGAGGGGACGGATATAAACAAATGCTAAAAACACTTGACAACGGACGTCTTTCAATAGCTGCTATGGGTTTGGGACTTGCTCAAGGTGCATTTGAATATGCTCTTAATTATGCAAAAACTCGAAAAACTTTTGGGCAACCTATTTCGATGCACCAAGCAATTGCATTTAAACTTGCAGATATGCAAATGCATATCGACCTTGCGCGAACTTATCTTTATAACACTTGCAGAATGCTGGATAATCATCAAACAATAACTATGGAGTCAGCTATTGCAAAGTTATATTGTTCCGAAGTTGCTCACCTATGTGCAAATCACTGTGTGCAAATTCTCGGCGGTTATGGCTTAATGAAGGAATACGATGCAGAAAGGTTTTATCGCGACCAAAAAATACTTGAAATTGGAGAAGGCACAAGCGAAATTCAACGGTTGGTCATTGCTCGTTCAATAGGTTGCTTCAAGGAATAGAGGTTTTTATGGCTATAGATAAACATTTCATTCAAAATTTACCCACAAACCCATTAATCGGAGAAACTAAAATCATCGAAGAATTCCGTAAAATAATGGAGGAAGCCAGTAAAAATACAAGTAGAGAGATGTTTTACGAAGACTTACTGGATTTGTTTAGTCTTTATCAAGTTTATGCAGCTAAGCACTCGCTCGACATTTTATTTCCCCCGTTGACTAATGATAAAAAAATCAATACCGGAATTATAAAGAATTTTTTCGAAACAAGACATAAAGAAATTAACGAGCAACTTGAGGATTTTTTGTCTATGAAAACCTTAGAAGCAAAAAAAACAACATTCGAATCCATCTTAAGCCAGGATATAGCATATAATCTAACAGACAAAGATTTGAACACACTTTATCACAAATTGGATATTATAATAGACGCAGTAAATGAAAATTTTGACATAAAGCGTAATCTGAAATCAAGATTGATTAACCTGCTTGGAACATTAAAAAAAGAATTAAAACCAACAATGAATAGCTTGGATAAATTTTGGGCATTAGTTGGATATACAGGTATCCTTTATGGCTTGTACGAAGACAAAGTAATGAAACTATTAGATAAAATAAAGGATGTTTTGAATTATATCTGGAAAATTCAAGCAAAAACCGAAGGTTTACCTTCGACTAACCCAGTGATAACTATAATTTTTAAAGAAATACAGGTTAAATAATTTTATTAACAAACGGGGTTCATATATGATTGGAATTGTGGGATATGGAGCATATGTTCCTATTTACAAAATCAAAAGCGCTACTATAGCTAATCAATGGGGGAGCGATCCGGCATCAATTGAAAAAGGATTAATGCTAATCGAAAAGACTGTTCCGGGAATGGACGAAGACACAATTACTATCTCTGTGGCCGCAGCAAAAAATGCGCTTAAGAGAGCACGTATTGATCCACAAAAGATAGGTGCTGTTTATATTGGATCCGAATCCCATCCTTATGCTGTAAAACCTTCTGGTACAGTACTTATCGATGCAATTGGAATTGGTCCAAACGTTCACGTTGCAGACTTTGAGTTTGCATGCAAAGCGGGAACTGAAGCTATGTATGTTGCATACAGTCACGTAAAAAGTGGTGAAATGGAATATGCTATGGGAATAGGGGCAGACACATCGCAAGGGGCACCCAATGATGCTCTTGAATATAGTGCATCAGCTGGAGGAGCTGCTTTTATTTTCGGCAAAGAAAATGTCGTTGCTGAAGTACTTTACACTCACTCTTACACTTCGGATACAGCAGATTTTTGGCGAAGAGAACACCAAATATTTCCTCGGCATGGTGGTCGTTTCACGGGGGAACCAGCATATTTTAAACATATCCTCGGGTGTGGTAGAGCTTTGCTCGAAAAATCTGGACTAAGACCAGAAGAGTTTCAATACGCAGTTTTTCATATGCCAAACGGCCGCTTCCCTTTGAAAGTGGGAAAAGAACTTGGTTTCAAGCAAGAACAAATCAACGAAGGTTGGATTGTAAATACAATGGGAAACACGTACTCTGGCTCTTCAATTACTGGATTGACTGCAATCCTCGATGTTGCAAAACCTGATGATAAAATATTTTTGGTTTCCTTTGGTTCCGGTGCTGGTAGCGATGGTTTTATCTTCCAAGTCCAAGACAAAATTGTCGAAGTGCAAGACCTTGCACCCAAGACACGCGAAATGCTGGATACTCCTCACAAAGTTTATCTCGATTATGGTAAATATGTTGCCTTTAGAAAGAAAATTCATTTTAACGAATATTAATAAATAATGAGGTGATAGATGCGAGAAGTTGCAATTATAGGAGTTGGAATGACAAAATTCGGCGAACTATGGGACCAAAGTATTCGAGATATATTCGCCGAAGCCGCTTTGAAAGCAATGGAAAATGCAAATGTAGAGAAAATCGAAGCATTGTACGTGGGTTCTATGTCTAGCGGTCTCTATGCATATCAGGAACATCTAGGATCATTGATGTCTGATTACATCGGGCAGATTGGTATACCAGCAGTACGCATCGAATCTGCTTGCTCGTCTGGTGGACATGCAGTACGAATGGGCTTTTTAGATGTCGCCTCTGGAATGCATGATATTGTACTTGTTGGAGGGATCGAAAAAATGTGGGACGTTGAAGATGGCACTTTTGTTCTTGCTACTGCATCCGACCAGGAATATGAGGCATATAACGGGGTTACATTTCCTGGACTTTATGCAATGATAGCAAGGGCATATATGGAAAGATATGGGCTAACCCGTGAAGAACTTGCTCAAGTTCCAATTAAAAATCACAAACATGGAGCAAACAATCCAAATGCACAATTTCCATTTGAAATTGATTTAAAGACTATCTTAAATTCTTCCGTTGTAGCAGAACCACTTCGACTTATGGACTGTTCCCCAATTACTGACGGTGCTGCTTGTATAATCCTTTGCCCACTTGACAGAGCAAAAGAGTTCACCGATAAATTTGTAAAAATTCGGGGTGTTGGTGCGGCATCGGGTCCTATTGCTTTACACGACCATAAAGACATCACTAAACTGGAAGCAGTTCAAATAGCAGCTCAAAGAGCGTATCAGATGGCTGGAGTAGGCCCAAATGATATTGACTTCGCTGAGGTTCACGATTGCTTTTCCATAGCAGAAATTGTTGTTGCAGAAGAACTTGGCTTCTTTGAATATGGTAAGGGAGGTAAATCTATTGCGGAAGGTCAAGCAACTTATGGCGGAAAAGTTGTTATTAACCCAAGTGGTGGGCTAAAAGCAAAAGGTCATCCTGTTGGCGCTACAGGTGTTGCACAAATAGTTGAAGCATATTATCAGTTGACAAATCAAGCCGGCAAACGACAAGTTGCAAATGCCAAACTCGGCATTACCCAAAATATGGGTGGCTCGGGTGGAAGTTCAGTTGTACATATTTTGGAGGGAATGTAATATGGCAAACAGTCAAAGATATACAAGGGAAATACCCCATAGATATAGATTGGAAGCACAAAAGTTTCCAAGTGGGTTCGTTTCGCTACCTCGTCGCTACGTCGACCCAATTACTGGTAAAAAAGAATTTGAAAATATTAAACTTAGTGGATTTGGAACAATACTTTCCTATACTGTTATTCATATTGCAAGCGATCAGTTCAAATATCAAACCCCTTATGCTGTTGCTATAATTGAAACTGATGAGGGCGCAAGAGTTACAGCTATGATAGCAGATTCGAAGTTGGAAGACATCAAAATTGGTGCTCGTGTAGAATTTGTTTTTCGGAAGATAATGGAAGAAGGTGCCAGCGGAATAATCAATTACGGGTACAAAGCAAAACTAATAGATTAATGTATTACTTTAAAATAATCATTACTCAAATTATTTTTGATTAAAGCCCCGAAAGAATTGCAAAACCTTTTGGGGCTTTTCCGTAATAAACATATTTTTATATCTCTAAGTAAAAATATAATAATTTTGGATTTTAATTTAAGTGCAATCAAATACAAATTAGAATTTAGACATTACAAGAATTTATTTGATCTTAATAAACTTACCAAAAACTGGGTCGGAGTATATTTCCCCGACTATACTTATCTTGAAGAAGTAAATACCTTGCGAAGTGTAACGACCTTCGGAATCTAAGCCATCCCAAAAGATGTAATCCTCGTTTAAATTAATCGGTTTAGAAATGGACCGAATTACGTTACCCATATAATCATAAATATCAATTATAGCAGTAGCTCCAACTTTAGGAGAAACATAGTTAACATAAAAAGTTGCACCCTCTTTTGTTGGATTTGGTCCAACTGAATAACTCACTATTTTTGCTTTCCTGGCGACATAAACTGGAACGTCGAGTGTGTCACGATTTCCAGATGGATCAGTGGTATAAATGGTAAAATGGTTCAGCCCATATTCAAGCTCATCTGAAGTAAAGGAATAAGTACATTTTAAAGGTACATCTTTACCGTAGCTAATGAACTGAAAAATCTTGGAAATTTTCTTAATATTAATCAATAAAGTTGTAGAGTTTGTATCGAATGGTAAACGGCCATTGTCGTAAATTTCAATATAAACAGAAGGGATCTTTGATACATATTCACCCCCTTGGATTTTCACTCCATCAAGGTACAACAGAATTGATGGTTTGTTAGTATCTTCTTTAATATTAAAGAACAAGGATTCAGAGTTGTTAAATTTATACAACTCGTGGTAACTTTGTTGAACATCAAATACTATATTTGTCGAATTATCAAATTTGTCGGTCACTAAAGTTCCATTGAGAAAATATATCTGATTTTTATCCAAGGATTTTAAGCTAAAAATGCTATAATCAAGTTCTTGTGATATTGATTTTTGCTTTAGAAAAATTAACAGCGAATCGGTTGAAGTCCTTGGAGATAGATTGTGTACAGCTACTGAATAAGTAACTTCTTCGCCACGAAGAGTATCAATAAATTTTTGCAATGGTTTTTCTATTTCAATAGCAATTTCTGGAGTTGGAATAAATTCCAGATTAAATCTTCGAAAGCTAATGTCCTTAGCTTCCGAAGGATTTGAAATTGTTGTTTCGAATTGAATGTATGGATACTTTTGTGCGTCAAGTTTTGATAAATCAAATGAGTTCAAATCATCAACCTCAAGGATAAAATCCTTTTTGTAAGGCTGAGGAACAGAATACCCAAAAAGCTTTGTTTTGAACCTAATTGTGGTATCTATAAAAGAAATGTCTAAATTTAAAAATTTCCAAAGCTTTGCAGGGCCAAAAATCGGAGACTTAACCAATGCTTTATTAGGAATTTGATAAATAAAACCTTCTGATTCCACGCTGTCCCCATCGAGATCGAAACCTTCGTCTAGTAAAATTTTTTTGCCTTGAAATTTTCTACCAACCATAAAGAACGAATTACCATAATATCTTAAGTCGGATCCAATTGAATCTGCGTAATTGCAGCCCCATTCGCGAAAAACTTGGCGAAGAGAATCAAGAGATCCGGGGCTGGTCGGATTTGAAATTTGGTGTGATATAGGTACACGTAAAGCTGAGTTATGTACTACAAGAAATATATAATCATTGTCGGGAACAGAATCCCTAAGGAATCTGATTAAGTGAATGCTACTCGAATCTTTTTCAGGTGGTTCAGTTCCCCAGGTTTCAAAAATCACATATCTTTCGATTGAGAAATCTTTATGAGAAATTAAAACAATATGAAAGCCTACAATATCAAGGTCGGGTGCCATTGTAACGTAAACCTTATTGTTTACTGTAATCTCTTTACCTTTTTCTGAGCGATTGTTGCCACTGCAGGATAAGATTTTATAAGGAATTCTTAAAGGTTCAATTTTCATCGAATTGGCGGAGGAGTCAAAAGACATATTTGTGAAAGTGAAGGTTGAATAATCAAATTCTTCTTTGGATGAAAATGAGAGAATCACTATTGAATCGGAGCTACTTTCTTGTGTGTGAAATGGAATCCATTGGCTTTGGTTTGGTATTGCAGTATCTTTCGAAAATTTTTCAGCAAATAACCAAAAATGTCCTTCGGGTAAAACAATTTTTGGTTTCCAATCGATACGAACATTGGTTACCTCTATATCCTGACTTTGTGATACGTACAACAAATTTCCGAAATATCTTTTTTCGCTGAAAATCGAAAACCTATAAGAATCCCTCTCCTGTTCGTAATTTGGGTCGACAAATCTAAAAATTGGATTTATCTTTTGGATGTTCCAATTACTTAAAGGATCGATTGGAAAAAGTGAACTTACATAAACTTCGATATTATAACTAAGAGAATTATTCGAATAATCATACTCAAAAAGCTTTTGCTCTGGATTTATAATAATTTTAAAACTGTGCAAACCGGCTTCTTTTGAAATTGGAATTTGAAATTGAAATTCATTAACTGAACAAAGATCTTTAAACAACTTTTTCAAGGTGTCGGCCCTTTCATTGTATTGGTGAATTAGCCACACGCTATATTCGCCTTTTTTGGAAAAACCGATATTACCAACCAATCCCCTTATGATGAACAACGAATCGGATTGAGTAAAATTCGATTTTCCAAACTCATTGCTTATATCGACCTTATTATCGATGAAATATAAATCAGGATATCGCCGAATTCTTAATCGCAAAAGGGGGTCTCCAAGAAAAACATAGTGATAGATTGTAAGGATATTCTCGAAATCGACATAACCACGAATCATTCTTTCCTTTGCAATGTCTACCAAATCGACAAAGTAATCGGTTTTTATTGTGCTATCGGCAATGATTTCGAAAAGGTATGTGGCAAGAAGGAGGGAATGAAGCCGAAGCCCTACACCACCAGAACCCAAAGTACCCACAAACCCTTTTTCGGGATAAATAACATATTCTTCGTTGCGGGAAACTAAGGTTGGTTCAGCAAAATTAGCAGTATTGCAAGAAAAAGATGCAAAGAACCCATATTTACCCTTGTTATTAAGGGTTTGAACTTTCCATCCATCGGTATCGAAGACTTTTGCAGAGCCATGACCAGCAAACACCATAAATTGGACACCATCGTTAATCGCTGAACGTATAAAACTAGCATCAGCCTCACTTCCAACTACGGCGTCGCTCTTACGAATTACTTGAGTTCTAACACAAATTGGGCTTATTCTTAGAATATACTCGGCAAAATCCCCATTTAATCTTTCAAAAAAATATTCCCTTTCGAGTTCATTTATACCACCACTTAAGAAAAGAAACTTTTTCATCCATGGGGCTGTAAGTGCTCGGTCGTATTCCTTTATTTTCTCCAAATAAGCATATCCTTCTTGAATATTTGTAATTGGAATTCTACCTACGTGAATATCAGGATTAAAATCATTACCAGCAAGAAAAGAGTACCAAACATCAGTTGCTGGGTAACCAAATGTTGGGACATGATCTTTGTATATGCTTCCCGTGAGCACATTTCTGGGATCCCTATTTGCATCGCCTATAATCACAAGGTATTTTGGACGTGGATTTTTCCATTGATAAAATGCCCAAACAAGAAACCTTTTTACAGCTTCTGGGGACTTTTTACCAAAATTGAACTCTTTGTATACATCTTCTACAAAGGCAAGGAAGAACTTCTTATCTGATTCAGTTGTTTTTCTGTATTCGATATATTTATCGGCTACATCCTTGAAAATCTTCGGGGCAACGACTATAACATCGGCTTGGCGATTAGTTTCGTAAAGGTCAGTTCTTTCGACACTTCCAAGTCTTGGTGTTTCAAGAGCAAAGCCATCGGAAACAAAAAAATTAGCTTCCTTAAAATTTTCAGGAAAGTTAATTAAAGTTGAGAACTTGTTGGAGAAACTTGCCCCAAATTTGCCAACAAGAGCAATATTATTCGAGTTTCCAGCAGTTTCAAATTGATCTTTTGTACCAATTTTTTTAGCAAAAATCCAAACATTCCCATCTTTAACCCGACTTGCTGTATTGCTTCCTTCTGTAAGAAAAAAGTTTAATATTTCATTGTTTATCTTGTTTCCATTGAAAGCAACTAAATAAACAGAATTATTGGGAAGGTTCCTAATATCGGTTACCACTTTCGAGTTTTCGTCCGGGTAAAACCAATATTTTATTCCATTGGAGATGCTATCAAATGTGACAAGATGCAAACCTTTTTGAGAACTGGAAAACAAAGTATCGTTAAAATTAATTCGAAGGTTTCTGTTGTACGAATTTACCCAGAATGAAACAGAAGGAACAGCAGAAAGAAACCCGATTTGTTTATTTGTAGTATCAACTAAACAAACCGTGGGTGTTCTAAAGTTGTTGATTTCAATAGACTTATTAGCAAAATCAGAATTTAAATTAAACGATACAAACCCATTGTTAGCAAAAGGAATTTCTTTAGCTGAATATTCAAGAAATTGAAAACCAATAACGTCCGGAAGAGCCAATTTACCATCGGTTTTTATTGTGCCTTTACTTACTATTTCAAAACTGTTTTCACCTAATAAAATCTTGCTAGTCGGAAATTTAAATGAAAAGTCAAGATTTTTACCCCCAGGGAATATGTTTTGGTATGCAGTATCTCCATTGATAAAAACTATGATATTGTGGTTTGTATATATCGAATCAAATTTTGAACTAAATGCAAAAAAACGAAAAGTAACGGAATCAGCAAATTGCCAAGGATAAAGACTTCGAGTAAAAGAAAATTTATCTTGTTTTATCCAATCATCGCTTGGTGAAAGAAGCTCCCAAACCCAACCTTCTCCATTCACTGTTTGGGAGGAATGTTCCGGTTGACCAATTGAGTATTGATGATGTTCTTCGAAATGATATGTAACATTTATGTATTGAATCGATAAATTAGCATTTGAAGGCTTAACAAAATTCGTGAATCTCAAACCTTCGTGGCTCTCATCATATGTTAAATAGAAAACCTCAAATTTAGAAAAGGGATCTAACCAAGTGGTATCCCCAACTGGTCGGCTACCGATGAAAAACAAAGTATCACCACTGTCGAAAAACTCGTTTCTTGAAATTATGTAGATAGGAATTTCTTTACCTTTGTGAAGAAGATGGAAAAATTTATGTTGTTTATTTACAAATGATGGTTCGTAGGTAAATATGCTATCAGATAGGATGTAGTAAATTTTATCTTGGTTGGTGGATATTTTTACATATTTTTTTTCGGGTTGATACCATTGGTAATCGAAAGGAATTTTATAAGAATCGACTAGTCTTGTCAATTCTTCCTTTGGTGTTTGGCTAAGTAGATTGTAAAAGGAAAACAATAAAAATGCAGTATTTATTAAGATTTTATACATTTCTTAAAACATCATCTTAATTATATATCCATGAGATATTAAAATTATAAGACGCATTTAATAAATAGTATTGCATTTTTCAAACGTTGTAGAGTTATCAATTTTTTCTAATTTAAATTTATACCAAATCGTTGCGATTCATCGTTTTCTCAAAAGACTTATTTTTTCGAAACAGGTTTGCTCGATTCTCAACCCTTGCCAAAGAGTAACTTTCAAAATTAAAAGATAAATATTAGAGATATCCAAATAGAATTTGTTAAATCCAATTTCTAATCTATTGAAAAGAAAATGGGTTGGTTTTCCAGTTGTCTGATAAATGCAAACTTAAAACAGGATAATTTACTTTTAAAATGTCTTGCAAATTCCAACTGGAAGTATAATGAAAATAAGTCGACCGAAGCAAATCTATTAAATTATTCTCTTTTTTCTATGCTACTTCGCAAACTTCCCAGTTCTCATCAACCCACAATCCTATGATTTTTGCATCGAAACCCCAAGAACTAACTTTATCAATAGCAGTTCGAATATGATTAATTTGATTATCTTTATTTGTGGGATTCCCAGCACAATCGTGGTGTCCGATTATTGCAATAAGTTTTGAATTGTGGTAATTAACTGAAATTTCTATGCACTTCTTGACAGACTCCATTGTAGCTTGTTCGCCTACCGCTAAAAGGTAATTAATACCCGGGCCTGTAATCATATCTACAAAGTTCACACCAAAGTTATTTTTGATATAATCAATTACGGGTATTTGAACTCGCCCATCCATACAGTTAATTGCTGTTGCAAAAGTTTTCATTTTCCTCACCTATGAATTTATGACACAAAAATTTTATTGTCTTAGCAGTGTTTGCTTCCTTGTTCTGTTCGACTAATTTATCATGCATCCCGAGATTTTTTAATATTAATTCAAGTTATCGTTGCACTATTGATTCTATCACAAGCCTCATTTGCAAATTTATGAACATTTTTTTCATAAAACATTAACCCAGATTACCATAAAATGTTTTAAGCAAATCATAATTTACTTTATTCTCTTTCACAAAAATTGTCCCTATGTAGTTATTTTCTATTCTACCTTCTCAACTATAATTTTAATTCCAGCTTGTTTTATTGCAACTGTAATTTTATCATCGTATTCTGAAGTTATTATTTCTCCATGTTTTG
>FMSI01042162.1_pt1 | contig 35950 bp, 29 predicted proteins | sample 1504471 | NCBI WGS metagenome assembly FMSI01 (sample SAMEA4475357, study PRJEB15587) | soil metagenome | biome: Soil; feature: Field | place: India | collected 2015-03-11 | depth 0 m
CTAATGGTTTTGCGCTTGCCCCTGAGAATTCATTTAATCTTAAGGTTCAATTTCGAAATCCTCAGGATATTAAGCCAACAAGTAATTTAAATAACTTTGAGATATTCAACTTTAATCCTCCTTGTCCGGATCCTCCTGCTGTTTGCACTGATGCTGGAACTTGGACAAGATTGACAACTACCGAAAAAACAGATACAACCCTAAAGGCAACTAACATAACTCTTTTTGGGGACTTTACTGCTGGTTTACCCGCAGGTATTGTTTTCTGGAGTCGCAACAATGGACTTTGGAATAATCCAAGCACTTGGTCCTGGGCAAGTTATTATTCAGACAGTGTTCCTACAAGGATACCCAATCAAGCTTATGATATTGTTCGAATTGGCAACAACAAAACTGTTACTATTCCCGACGGCTTTGTTCCAAATGTAATGGATATCTATGTTGAAAAGGATAGCATTAATAATTTGCCCGGTACATTGCTAATTAACGGCACTTTGGGTTATTTAAGTGGTCAACGATTTGTTTTGGAAGATAGTTGTACTATTGGAATACAGAACCAATATGGGATTGCCAGAGTAATAGATGGAAATATTGGTGCTATTCAAACTAACATTCGTAATTACGGTGTTTCTAGGTATTATTACAATAGCTCTGTATCTGCTTTAACTACCGGGCTTGGACTTCCCGATTCAATCAAAACTTTGATCATTGAAAATTCGTTCCCTTCGAATAATAACGTATACCTATCCACTTATTCTGGTGCTACAGCTTTAAAAATTGCCGACACATTGCTGGTTAAGCAAGGTACTTTCAATGCTGGGAACAGAAACCTAACACTATATAAAGTTATGATTTTAGATAAGACTACAAATGAAGGAAGATTTGATCCCACAAATGCTGTAGTAACCTTCTCTGGACTCGGGGATAAGTATCTGATTTTAAAAAATCTTTCAGGTGTTACTTTTAATAATTTATCAATTAACCAAGGAAATTTAAACATCACTCGTCCAATTATTAATAATAATTCAACTCAACACGTAACTGTAACTGGCACATTGACTTTTTCGAATCCAAATACGTTTGTAACTCTTTTAGACACTGTTAACCTAAGAATTTCAAACAATTCGATTAATTCGATTATCAACTTTGGTTCCGATCGCTACATTAGAACATCTCTTGCAAGTGGTTTGCTAATTCGAGCTATTACATCCGGTCAAAATTATACTTTCCCCGTAGGTTCTGATGGTTTGTATGCACCAGCTGTTTTCGAGGCTAATGCATCTGGTTCTGCGGGTATTATTGGTGTTCGAACTTCTTATGGTCAAAGTACTTATCAACCTAATGGACATGTTGGATTTTCTCCTAGCACTGCAGCTTCCTATCTTAAAAGGTATTGGACTTTAGACAGTGTGACTTCAACAATTAATGGTAAATGGACCTTTCACTACAACGATGCTGATGTAACTGGCAATGAAGCAGAGTTAACTAAGATTGGTCGTTGGCGACCAACGTTTGAAAAATTGACTGGCTCTTGGTCTCATCCCTTTAATCCTTCGACTATTAATACCACAAATAATACTTTCGAGACTACTTCTAATTATAATTATTTGGAATTTTACGGGGATTGGACAATTGGCAACGAAGCAGCGTTCCGTCGAATTTTCTTCTCTCGCCAATCTGGACTTTGGTCTAGTGATAATTCTTGGACATGGTCACCTACTCATAGCGGTCCCATAGCTGGCATTGGTCTTTTCCCAAATTCAGAAAAGGATTCAGTTGTGATTGGTGGTGGCAACAATGGTTCTGGGAATCATGAAATTATCCTTGATATATCGAATCCATTTAGTAATCCACTTGATGTTGGTATTTCTGTGGGAACTGGGGCTGCGAATACTGGAACTTTAAATCTTGGAACAAACATTCTTAATGGGCAATATTTTACACTTGGCGACTTTTCAACTTTGAAAATTGGTTCACCTTCTGGAATTGCCTCCCTGGGTAACAATGTTGGTAATATTCAAACAACGTCTTCGCGAAACTTCAATTCCAATGGAATCTATGTTTATAATGGTTCTGGAAACCAAGTAATTGGCAATGGTTTACCGTCTACTGTCTTCTCATTCATCGTTAATAATACTGGAATTTACCCGAATAATAAAGTAACTATCGACAAAAGTATTACTGTCCAAAATGACTTAAGAGTTTTGAATGGCACTCTTGATTTGCAAACTTTTGCTATGAATGCCCAAATTGGCAGTCTTGGTACATTCGAGCTTGCACCAAATACAAGATTACTTGTTGGCGGAAACAATAACCTTGCGACCACCATAAACAACTATTCAAATTACATTATTAATACAAATAGTATTATTGATTTTAATGGTTTAAATCAAATATTTACATCGTTGCCCACCAATCTTACACAGAACTTTATTACCAATAATGGTGGGCTTGGTACAGTTTGGCTTTCGAATACTGGCACAAAATTTGCAAATTCCCCTTTACTGATTCGAGGTGATTTAGTTATTAATGTTGGAGTTATGTTACAAAACAGTCTTGGGGTTGACGCCCTATCTGTACGCGGAAACGTTATCAATAATGCTTCAATCTATAACGAAGGAGTTATCGAAATTGGAAATGAACCGTAACTTTAGGTATTTATACTTATTGAGCATATACATTTATTAAAATAATTTAGTATTACATATAGGAGTAAACAATGAAAGAAAAAAATGAGTTATGTCGAACAAAAAGGGAGGTAGAAATGCCTCGGAAACCCAACAAAATCAGCTACTTAGTAGCAATCGTGCTTCTTTTTGCTCTTGCATATTCCGAAGTCTTTTCCCAAGATTTTACAAATAACACCGGTGGTACCTACCAGGTTGGTACTGGCGGAGGTACTATCCGTATGCGCTCAAGTGGTGGTAGATTTAACGGGACTGCAGCTTATGGAACGCTAACCAATCCTATTCCAGGTACCGTGGTTTGGTATTGCAACACTAATATGAATATTGGCGGTTTGCATGATGGTACTAATTATTTACCTACTTACTACACAAACCTCGGAACAAATGGAACAGGCGTGAAAACCTATCTCGAAGATATTTTCATTTCCGGTACTTATCAACCTCTAGGAGGTAATCGTGACTACACTACGAACGGTGTTATTGTTACCTATAATCAAACATCTGGAAATCAAACAATTGCTGGGGAATACTCAGGCAATGGTACCGGTTACTATTCTCTTGTCCTCACTGGTGGTTCCACAAAGGAAATTTCCGCTGGGGCAACTGCTAGCGTTGCAAATACCTTTACCCTTTCCAATACAAGCGGTGCTTTGACTAATAATGGTACAATGAACTTGAATAATACTCAAGCAAGCACTGCTGATGCAAACATAACCAACAACGGAACCTGGAATTTTTCTGGAAGTGGGACATTTACAAGTACAACACTCTTTTCTAATAATTCTGGTGGGGCTGGTGGTGGAGTTTATGTTAATAGTGGGACTGGAAATCTTAACTTCAATGATTTCTCTAATCAAAGTGGAACCTTCCAACTTGCCTCTAATACAACAGTTTATATGAATGGAAGTTTTACTCAATCTGGTGGTACTATTTCATTTGATTGTGCTTCAAACTTCCATTATTCTGGAGGAGCCCAAACTATTTTAGGTAATGGGGCTAATTTTGCCTCCTATGGTAACTTGTTCCTCGTTGGAACTGGTTCCAAAACTGCTGGGGGAAATGTAAGCATTTGCAATAATTTAACTGTTTCTCAAGAAGTTGATATGGCTCCCGGTGCAAACGATTATATTCTCACTATGTTAAATACAAATGGAACCGGAGTAGCCACTTACACAGGTAACGAAGAAGTTAGAGGTAAATTCCGTTGGCAGAATTTGAACACAACGACTACCTACACCTTCAACAATGCTAATACTCAAGTACAATTTTCCTCGGTTCCAACTTGGTTCCAACTCGATATTCGTCAACAAACCGTCCCAACGAACTTAAACAATTTCAGCAATTCAACTGATATTCGCCGTTCGGTTACTGCAAACTTCTCGGGTACTGGAACAATCAGTTCACTTAGGATTTACTACGAGGATTCAGACAAAGATGGTAGTTTCAATCCATCGGCTGAGAATTTGCTTCGTTTTGCCGAAGGCTTTAGTTCTGGGTCACCTCATCAAAAGTTAATCCGAGTTGGCAACATCTATACACGTAATATTACTTCTGCCCCCAAAAACATACTTTATGCTGGCGGTACCGGTAGCGGTATAAATCTTATTAGTGCTGGTGGTGGTGGTACAGTATATGAATTATCCGATGGTTCAAACATTGTATTAACAGGAACACCACTCACAATCGTCTCTGTCACCAATGGTAGATGGACAAATCCCGGAACATGGGATGTTGGGTATGTTCCAAGTGCGGTTGATGAAGTCGAAATTCGGCACATCGTTTGGACTGGTATCGATCAAGCCGTGTTTGGTGGTACTGCTTATGCTGATGACGAAGTTGATGGTAGTGCTTCCGGCGATGCTGGGGCTGCTGCAAATAGCATTACTATAGCAAATGTGTCTGGTGCTGCTTTAGTTATTGGTAACCAAGATCCAACTATGGGTTCTGGTGGTGCAGAAAGGATGTTCAGAACTCGATTGACCGATGTGGCTGGATTCCAACCGGCAGGAATTTTCAACTTGAATACGAATGCTAATACTGGGGATGGCGATGGGAATAGTGCAACTGGATTGCAAGGTCTTTGGATCCGACCTTACACTACTCAATTTACGCCAGTCCTTGGTGCTCTACGACTCACAAACAATGGTTCTATTATGAACAAGAGTATCCTCGAAATTGGTATTTGTCCATAATAGACTTAATCCCCGGGGGATTTACCCCCGGGAGATTTTTTAAACAAATTGGTAGGTTAGCAAATATGAATAAAAGAGCGGAGAAAAGAATAGTAAAGAAAATTGCAATCAATATGATTGTGTTTTTCCTTACTATTTATTTTCTCCAAGCTCAAGGCGTTTCTATCGATAACACTGGGGGGAAAATTAATAATCTTGGCACAATCCGAGTTCGCGCAGGCCAAGTAAAAAATTTGAATGATACAATCGATGGTAGATTCGAATATACCTCGAATTGTCCTGCGTTTACCCAAGAAGTACCCAATATTGTTTACAATCAACTTGTAATTAGTGGTATAGGATTGAAAATTATCGATACTGTAAAAAAGGTTGGGAATCAACCTGTACCTTTAATCACCCGAGATAGTTTACTATTAATAGATTCAGCAAGAATAAATCTTTTCCGAGGTGACATTTGGGCGTTAGGTCCAGTTGCCAATACAAGTACCATTTTTGGGAGCAGAGAAGTCCGACTTGCCGGTAACAATTGGCAGGATATTATGGGAAGTGGAAATTTTCCATCTCTCCATTTGGATAATCCTTTTGGTGCTGTAGTTGTGCGTGGGGGAGGTTTTAAAGTTGATTATCAATTAATTCTCTCGCGCGGTGAATTTCGAAATTCTGTTTCGAGCAACTTCTCTTTGGGCGATTCTGCCAAAATCGTTCGTTACTTTGGATCTTCGCTTTCGGAAGCTCCATTATTCGGAAAAAGAGTAGATTTAGAATATCGTGGGAATGGAAGAATACTTAGTGGACCAGAGATACCTAAAGATTCGAAAACTTTAGGAAATTTGGAAGTAAATAATACAGACGGTGTTGTATTGTCCGGGGATGTCACTGTAAACGATACTTTGCGTTTATCTTCAAACATTTTTACCGAACCCAATGACACAACAAAATTTACTCTTACTCTGACTTCAGGAAATAACCCGGAATTTATTAATCCCCAAGCCGAAATAGATGGAAGTTTTAGAAGAACAACTTTGAAAGCAGATTCGAGTAAGATTCTCTTTAATAACGCATATACATACCTTATTTTTCCCCACGAAAATGCAAAAAATGGAGCAGCAGATGTAACTTTCCGTGTAAAACCTAAAAGATTTCCACCATACTTCCTTGGAAACACTAAAGTTAAAAGGCAAATTTCTATTTTTGCGCGTAATTCAATTGGAAATACTTTACCAGAATTTTACCCCATTGTTGGTTATGGCTGGCGGCATTCCACAGATACTTCAATTGATGAAACCAATGGCTTAGATGTTTATTCTCTTAGGCTTCAATGGTGGAATGGCTCTGATTGGGTTAATGTTGGCGAAGAGGATGTAGTTCAATTTGATTCCGTTAATGGTTGGGCATATAACATTATGAGGGATCCTTATGTGGTTAGCTCCGGGGAATTTGCTATAGGGCAGTCTTATTTGCAACCACTTGCATTCAAAGGGAAGGCTGTTCTCGAGGGAGCTTGGCGAGGGCTATCAATGGCTAATGATTTACAAAAGCGAAATCTTATACCCAAAACTCCACCTAACGTTTTTCCGTATAATCGCGACCCACAGCGGGATAAAATTTATGTAGATGTTATACCAGATTCTGTCGTCGACTGGGTAGTTATCGAGTTTCGAAGAACTTTAACTGATCCTAAACCTATAGTTTATACTTGTTTTATTACAACTGATGGCAATATTATTGGTCGAAACGGAGAATTTCCTTTAACCGACAGATTGATTAAATTTGACTCAACTCAAACATCTTACTATATTGCAATTCTCCATCGCAATCACTTAGCAGTTGTTACCGAAGAAAAAATTGATCTAACTCGAAAACAAATTATTGCAACAATTGATTTTACTAAACCCGAACTTGTTATGGGTAGGGAAAATTCCTTGAGACCACTGGCAAAGACATTGGATGGTTTGGTTTTTGGGCTACCAACTGGTGATGTAAATGCTGATGGTGTTGTCGATATTTTTGACCAGATTAAAATTTGGACTGAAAGAGATTTCGAAGGTTACCATGTTTGGGATACAAACCTTGATGGGATAATTACTACGCGTGATCTTAATTATTCAATTAACAACAAAGGTAGGAAATCATTCTTGCCATGAGATTAGGAAATATTCCAATTTTCACAACTCTTTTCTTACTTTTAACTTTTGAATTATTTGCTCAAAGGGTTTACTATGCTAATGTTACTTTAGATAGTATAACATTAGTAAAGAACGATGAGCTTGAATTTGTACTTCGTTTAGAGCGAGTTAGCAACGAATGGTCCTATTTCGGAAATGGGACATTTCAATTTGTTTTCGATAGTGCAGGATATAATGTTTCGCCAGTAAGGCATACCATTGAAATGGTACCCAATTCGAGCGATTTACCAATTATTGCAATTCCGGGCATCCTTCCTACTACAAGTTATATTGTAACCCCAAACGTACTTCCTGGCCGCTTTAGCATTACTGTAGCTGGCCCAAGTGACTTTCAGAACTGCGTTTCTCCTTTGCTTGGGACCGAAGGCCTCAGAATTGGCAAATTCGTTGTTAGAACAAAAGATGGGACTATGCCACCCCAGAAACTTCGTTGGCTTGAACCGTACGTTTATTATCAAGCTTTGGCTTACAAACTTGACAGGGATAGTCTTTTTCTCCCTAATTTATTTTATGCACAGGTGAATGACAATATTGAGATGGACGATGGAGTTCGTTCCTTTGTCAATTATGCAACATCAGACCGTCCCAAGCCTCAGACAATATTAAAATTTTTCGATGCCGATTATGTTGGTTTGAAGAAAGTTCGTATTACTTGGGAAACTGTTTCCGAAGCTTATGTCGAAGGTTTTATTATTGTTCGTGGGGTTCGTACTCCCGAAAAACCTAATCCTACCGATGTTTACTATTCGGACACTATTGCAGATTTCCGTCGTGCAGACCCGATGAACCTCCCTTTGATTGGTTTGGGGACATCTTCTACAGGTAAATTGTATTCTTTTGAATTCGACTCAGTTGCATATCGCGGTTTCGACTATTGCTATAAATTATTGTATAAAGATTTCTTCGGTAATATCTTTACTCTTGCCTATGATTGTGAAAGAATTCCAAACTCAATTATTACAAAAGCCACCCCTTCCCCCAATCCCTTTAGTGTTTCTACTCGTATTGACTACATTGTCGAAGATGACGTTATCGTTGATGCTTATGTAAATGATTTAAAGGGTAAAATTGTCACTCGTTTGCTCGACAATGTTTACACTTCAAAAGGGGCCCATAGTTTGGACTTCTTTGCTTCCTATTTAGTACAGGAAGGCTTTTACAATGTTATTTTCATTGCTTATCCAATTGACGACCCTACTGTTGAAATATCGCGTGCAATTGTTAAGTTGCAACTAATAAAGTAGGGACCTTGATGTGGCAAAAAATTCTTTTCTTTTCATCATTTTTTTGTTAGTAAACACATTTAGTTTATATTCCCAGATTTCTTCGCCTTCTTCAAACGATTCAGTAATAGCAGGGAATGACTTAATATTTAAGTTTAAAACAAAAGATAATTCTCTACAATATCTTGAATTTTCATTTGATAAGCAAAATTGGGTAGAAATTGGAAAATTTTCTAACCGAAATGAATTTATTTGGTTACCTCCTTTTGTTGATATCGATACAATTTATTTTCGATACGAGTCGCACGATTTTTCATTACCAGAAAAGATTCAGTCTATTGTCAATGGGCATTCCTCCGAAATTACCTCTATTGATTATAACCCGGAAGATTCAGTTTTTCTTTCATCTTCCTTTGATGGACAACTTTTGACTTGGAGTCTAAATTCTTTCAATAAATTAGATTCGTTTACCCATACAAACAGAATTCTTTCAGCAAGGTTTTTTTTTACCAGTCGAAAAGTTATCTTCTCGAGTGATACTTCAGTTTATTTCCTGGATTTTTCTAAACCTTTCTTATCTTTCAGGTTTGGCAGCAGTTCTGGTTTAATTAGAGCAATTGCAATTAGTTACAAAAAGCGCAATTGTGCTTTTGGTTCTTATTCTGGGGATTTAGTGATTTTCGACTCTAGCTTAAATGAGCTTTTACGAATCCAAACTGGGAGGCAGATTTACTCCATCGCCTTTTCTAATTCTGGCGATTTACTGGCAGTTGGTGATTACGAAGGTTTTGTATCAATATTTGATGTTTCTAAAGGGCAGCTGCTTTATGAATTTTCCACAAATAAAGATAGCTCTTTTAAAAATGTTGTTTGGTCGATCTCTTTTAGTCAAAACGATAGTTTGGTTATTGCCGGTGGAATAGATGGTAAAACAAGAATTTTTGACATTTTCAAAATGCAATTACTATCTTCCTTCGCATCCCATTCTTTTCATATCCGAGGAACTGCTTTCTGCGAATTTGCACCGGTAATCACTTCTGTTTCGCTCGATAGCACAGTGTATCAAATTCTTTATCCACTGAATTTCCCCATACATTTTCCCATAAAAGAAGAGTCGGCGATTACGAGTTTAAAAATCATAAATGGTGGGAGATTCTTTTTAGTTGGAATGCGGAATGGTTCGATTTCATTCTATAAAAATTTTGAATACGAACACCTAATCGAAAATTTGAATCTTCCTTATTTTGTGCCTGTTATTGCAAAATGTCAATCATTTCAATCAAATGCCGGACGGTTGGTTAGTTTTTCTATTATCTTGAAAAATGTTCACGAAATACCATTAATAAGATTCAATTCAAATAATTCTTTTGCAATAATAAATTTACCAATTGAGCATTTTGGTATTTTCCATCCAGAAACGGGCAACATTAATTTTGGGCCAAACGATACAATTTGGTCCAACTTACGCACAATTGGTATTAAAGATACTTTTGCAGTAGTTCAAGCTTACACCTTGCATCCTTGGGGAGATAGGAAAGGAGTCTTCAGCATTCAAAAAATAAAATTTCGAGATAAAAAGAATATTTATTGGATAATGGATACTTCAAGCGTTGAAATTGTTGAAAATTGCAAACCAATCGAAGATTTGGTAAAATTCGAGTTGCTACCTAATATTAATTTTGATGTAGTGCAAAATCCCTATTCCAAAGAACTTAAACTTAGAATATTTAGTGATAATGCTATTTTTTGTAAATTTGCACTGATTAATTCAATTAATGGCATGTATCATGATCTTTTCGAAGGCGAGGTTCAAAAAGGGGAAACAGAACTTAGCTTTAATACCAGCAGCATTTACTCTGGTGCTTATTTTTTGACATTCAATCTGAATTTTATGCGTTTGGCAAAAAAATTGATTATCTTGAAGTGATTTATACTTGAAGGATGAATATTAGGTTTTTATTTTTATTTGTTATCTTTTTTATTTTTGCTCAAAAATCAAGCGGGCAAGCACCGTTTGGTTCCTTTATAGATTATAAAGTTCAACCAAACCTCGATACACTCGTTTTATATAGAAGTTATGGGGACTGGTGGTTCGGAGCTTTTGGAAATTTGGCATACAATCTTAATTTTGGCAAATTACTTATTCCTGAACGTCCTTATTTGCCTCTGAGTGATACGTTAAACAGGTTGCTTACTCATGAAAGCAAAAATAGTTTTAATATTCTTCTTGGCTTGACAGCTGAATATGTCCCGAAGGGTTCACATTGGGGTGGGAGTATTAAATTTGCTTTTTTAGAAAAACGATATATAGAATCGGAAGCAGTTTTATCAAAGGATCATAGCTACTCTTTGAATCTTGATTTTCGAACTTTGGTTATTTCTCCCTCTGTCCGATACAATTTTCCTATCGAAGGTCTGCATGTTTTTACAGGGTTCGATTTTGAATATTTCTTTGGTGATAAATCTCTTTTAAGAGAAACCGAAATAAAAGATGGTGCGCGAATTGTTACCGATTGGGTTCTTCGCGCAAGCCCCAAGCAATTTCGATTGAATATTCACGCTGGGGTTGGCTGGGATTTGCTTTTTCTGGGTATATCTAAAGTAGTGCGTGTACGAGCAAAACCATTCTTGAGCTTGCAATATGGTACGGACGTTTTTAGCGGATACTCTTCCTCTTTGAACACATTTCATATTAGGGGAGGATTTGCTCTTTTGTTTGGTCCAGACGATGTAGAAGTTGAATATCGAAAATTTGATTCTACCTATGTCAAACCACCAGAAGCAGTTGCTCAAATCTCACCAACTTTTCAACGTGGGGTATTTTTTGCAGGTTTCCAGCGGGAAAGTCCATTTGGTTCGATTGAGTTAAGTATGGTTCCCACCCCACAAATTCAAGCCGAGGCAGGTTTAGGTGAAGGTGAAGAATTTGCTTTAGAGGTTAATGTTTCAGAAACACCTACAAAAGTTTCTATTAATCCTAACCGAAGAATGGTACTTCATGGCTATAATCGTTCAGATTTAGTTTCTCTTTCCCCAGGGATGAGGAAAACTCTTGATGCGCTTGCCGAATTTCTCTTAGCTAATCCAGATTACATTGTTGTGATAGAAGGACATTCCGATAACCAAGGAACACTGGAACAAAACACGCAACGAGGCCAAATGAGAGCCCAAGTTGCTGCCAACTATTTGATTTCTCGAAAAGTGAACCCAGCTAGAATTAGAACAGCTTCACGTTCTTCCTTTTATCCCATTGCTGAGAATACCACGGAAGAAGGTCGACGTAAAAATCGCCGGGTTGAAATAGTGCTTGTTAAATAAATTTATGTAATTTATTTTTTTTGTCATATGGAAACTTCAAAAGGTGTTGTTTGTATTATCGAAGATAACAAATCTATTTCGAAACTCTTTGCCACTATTTTGCAAAAAAATGGTTACGAAACTGTTGAATTCTTAGATGCAACAAGTGCTTTGAGCTGGTTGAAGGCAAATTTACCAATTTGCATTTTGACTGATGTGCTACTTCCCGACATGAATGGTACAGATTTGTTGGAAAAAATTCGCACGATTGATTCAATCAAAAATCTTCCAGTTATTGCAATTACTGGGCTTGCACAACCTGGTGATGAAAAAAAATTACTTGAATCTGGTTTCGATGGTTATATGTCTAAACCAATTAACATTGCTACATTTGTTTTAGACATTGAAAAGGTAATACAAAATAAATTAGTAAATAGGTAAAATGGCTAAAAAAGAAGAAGAAATTCTTTCGTACGAGACAATATTGAAAGAAATTTCGAAAAAGAAAAAAGGTATTTTTTCCTTTTCCCGATCTTACGCAGCATATTTGATACTTGTTTTTATGCTTGCTTTAAGCTTCTTTATTTATTACAACTTTAAGCAAAAAGTTAAATCGGATAACATTGCTGCTTTTGATAAGGCTGTATCTTCTGTGCTAACTCGTTTTCAAATTGGATATAATGTGCATCTACAAATTGCAAATTCAATTCGAGGCCTATACGACAATCTCGTTCAAGTAGTTCGCGATTATCTTCTTCTTTATGCTTCGGTACCTACCAATACTTATAAATCTATTCTTGGGGTTATGTCTGTACAAAAAGTTCCACGTGCAAGAGTTACTGAGTATATATATTACGTTCAAGGACAAGGTTATTTCGATTATAAAATTAGGCCTTTTGTTGACAAAAGTGTTTATTACCCGATTGAGTTTATAGTCCCCGAAGAACAGAATAAACATTTTCGCGGTTTGGACATCAGTTCTATTGAGCGGTTAAATAACTGGTTTCAGTATGCAATTGATAAAGGTGAACCCACTGCAACAATTGTTTTTCCTTTTCGTGGCCCCGACACTTTGAGCATGTTTTTGATTTTTCCAGTCTACGACAGGAGTTTTCCAATTGAAAATAAAAAGCAAAATCGCGAAGCTTTTAAATCTGCTGTTTTAATGGAAATAGACATTGCTAAATTTTTTAAACAATCTTTAGGCGCAGGTGTTCCAAGCGATACAACAATTGTTTTCTATTGCTATCAGAAAGAGAACGATTTGATGGATAAGCTTTTATTCACTTCTTCAAATTATGAATTGTTAAAATCTGGATACAAACCATTATTGTCCCAAACTTCTGAATTTAATATACTTGACAAAAAGATCCATATATATTTTGCAACTATTCCAGATTTTGGGGGTTCTTTTCAAAAGATTCTTCCTTTAATTGCCCTCGGTGTTTCAATTCTTCTTTCGTTCATTTTCTTCGGATTGATTATTTCGATTACAACCAGCAGAGCACGAGCAATTGACCTTGCCGAGAAAATGACTCGTTCTCAAAGGAGAATTCTCGAATCCACAAAAGATATAATTGCTGTACTAAGTTTTGACGGTGTTTGGCGAACAATGAATCCAGCCTCTCTGCAAGTATTTAACTATGAACCAACAGATTTGATTGGAAAAAAAATCGACATTCTCTTTTCGAACACCAAAGATATAAGCGATTTTTACTCTTTGATTAATGGGAAGACCAACGAAATTACAAAAAAGGTCGACTATTTGATGAAAAAGAAAAATGGTGAGGAGGTTTGGATTAACTGGTCTTTTACTATTTCCCCTCAAGAAACTTTGGTCTATGCGATTGGCCGCGATATCACCTTGGAAAAACGGGCTGAAATTGAGGAACGCATAAAAACCAAACAAATAATGCTTGCCGAACAAATTTCCCGCGAAGCAAGCGAGTTCAAATCATACTTTATGACAAAATTTAGCCATCGTCTTCGAAATGCTTTGACCACTATCGAAGGTTACCACCAAATTCTTCTCGAAAAGAAATTCGAAAGCGAAGCAGAGTTGGAAACTTTTCTCACTTTAGCAATAAACGAGACTCAGGAGCTTTTGAGCACTTCGACTGATTTATTTGATGTTGCAGAATTCGGGCAGGAAGGTTCTAAATTCCTTAGCACACTTAATGTTTACAATGTTTTGAATGAAGCCAGTGTGAATTTCAACAATAAATTTAAGCCCAAAAGTACTTTGTTAATATTTGAAGAAGGTAGCCAAAACGCCACTGTAACAAGTGACCGTGATGATTTGCGACGTGCTTTCGAAACACTTTACTTAGCTCTTATAAATGATTTACCGACAATCGAAATGTATGTTCAAATTATTGAAAGCCGTTCCGAAGGAGTTGTCGAAATACAAATTCTTGCATCACCCAATGAAATTGTTTCGAAAATGATTTCCATATACAATGAAACTCTTTCTAATTTAATAGAAGCGCTTCGATACGATGTTGACAATGTTCTTCTTAATCTCTCGATATTTGCATCTATGATTAGAACTCTTAACGGCCAAGCAAAGTTCGAAACACTTGGTGCCGAAGGGAATGTCGTTACAATTGTTCTCCCTAAAACTCAATAATTTGTAACTTTTTGTTAATAAATTCGTTATCGTTTTATTTCGGAGGGAAAATGAAAAGGGTTTATTTTTTGCTATTCTCTCTGTTTCTTATATTGTCATGTGCGCAAAATACCGTTCATGTTGAAAATCCAATTCGTCCTTTGGATGAAGCGGAAAAACATGTAGTCTCTGGTATTAACGATTTTGCTTTTTTGCTTTTCAAAAAAGTTAATGTGGAAAAGCAAGAAAAAAATGTATTCATTTCTCCAATGAGTGTTTCCGTTGCCTTGGCAATGACGATGAACGGTGCAAGGGGCAAGACTTTCGAAGCAATGCAAAATACACTTTCCTTCCAGAATCTTTCAATACTGGAAATAAATAATTCGCTTAGGGAAATAATCCCTATGCTATTAAATGCTGACAAAAATGTAAAATTTGAAGTTGGAAATTCTGTTTGGGCAAGGCAGGGTGTTGAATTCGTGGATGATTTCCTAAATGTTTTAAAAATCTATTATAATGCCAAATACGATGTTTTGGATTTCAACAATCCAGAGTCAAAAAATATCATCAACAAGTGGGTTGAAGAGCAAACCAAAGGAAAAATTAAAGAAATTATTCGCCATATTCCAGATTATGCTGTTATGTATATTCTAAATGCACTTTACTTTAAAGGAAATTGGAAGTACACATTCGACAAAAACAAAACTCGTGATGGTGATTTTGCTATAACCAATACTAATTTAGTTAAAGCAAAGTTTATGATGCAGACTCGCGATTTTCATTGCTTCTTCAATGATGAATATTCTGCCCTTCGTTTGCCTTATGGCAAAGGCAACTTTTCGATGTTAATTATCTTACCAAATATTGAAACAAACATCAATAATTTCATTTCTAAATTTGATCGAGCTAAATGGGAGAATTGTTTGAAAAATTTGAAAGAAGTAAAAAATGTGCTGGTTTATATGCCTAAGTTCAAGGATGAATTCGAAATGGATTTGAAAGATATTCTTGCTGCTTTGGGTATGGAAATTGCCTTTACAGATTTTGCTGATTTTTCGGGATTGTGTAAAACTTTACGTTGCATGATAACTGATGTAAAACACAAAACCTTTGTTCAAGTGGACGAGGAAGGTACTGAAGCTGCTGCTGTAACTTCAGTTGAAATTGGTTATACAAGTCTCAAACCTGAATTTTATTTAACTCGGCCATTTGTTTATGTGATTTATGAACAAAACACCGGGGCAATTTTGTTCATGGGTAAGTTGTACAATCCTACTTCGAACTAATTTTTTATTTGAAAATTTTTAAAAAAGCAAGAGAAATTATTTTTTCTCCTTTTTTGTGTTTTTTAACAATATCCTCTTCAGACATAGAAAAACTTTAAGTTTCAAATTAGAATTTTGTTATTTTTATTATTTTTAAATGTCGTGCTAGAATGAAACCTTTACGAATTTGTTTCCTTTGGCATCAGCATCAACCTTACTACCGAAAGGAAGATAAGTTCATTTTACCGTGGGTTCGTTTCCACGCAATAAAAGATTATCTGGATTTGCCTTCGATTTTATTTGAATTTCCCGAAATTAAACAAACATTCAACATCGTTCCTTCTTTACTACTACAAATCTTTGAGTATACTAAATCTGGAGTTATAGACCGAGTCCAAGAACTTTCACTGAGACAGCCTTCTGACCTAAATGACGAAGAAAAAAATGAGATTGAAAAACAATTTTTTGTGTGCAATTTCCAAAATTTAATTGCACCTTATCCACGCTATCTTGAACTTTACAATAAAGTTAGCTTCGGAAATAAACTAAACGAACAAGAATTAATTGATTTACAAGTTTGGTATAATCTTGCCTGGACAGGACAAATAACCCGCAAGCGACCTCAATTTAAAAGATATTTTTCAAAAGGGAAGGGTTTTACACAAAAGGAAAAAGAACTTTTGCTCGAAAGCCAACTTAATGTATTAAAAGAAATAGTACCAACTATGAAGCAGTTGTATGAACTGGACCAGGTAGAACTTAGCGTTTCTCCTTTCTTTCATCCGATCTTGCCTTTACTTTGTGATGCTACAATTGCTAAGATTGGCTTGCCAAATTTAGAATTGAACGAACCAATTTTTAAATTTCCCGAAGATGCAGTTGCCCAGGTAGTTAATGGAAAAAAGTTTTTTCAAGATGTTTTTGGTTTTGAACCGAAGGGCGTTTGGCCTTCAGAAGGCTCTCTTTCTTCGAAAGTTCTTGATATTTTTGCAGATGAAAAATTTGAATGGACTGCAACCGATTCAAAACTGCTCTACCAGACTTTAAATAGCTCCAATTCTGGGCTTCAATATTTCCCATACATTTACCAAAATGGGGATCGTCGCATAGTCGTATTCTTTCGAGATAGCTTTCTTTCCGATGCGATTGGTTTTAATTATCAAAATTGGAAAACTGAAGATGCAGTCTTTGACTTTGTCAACAGATTAAAAATGATTCGAACAAGTATTATTGGTAATTTTGGTGAGGATGCTCTTGATTTTGCTTGTGTTCCAATAATTTTGGATGGTGAAAATTGCTGGGAATACTACAAGGATAACGGCTTGCCATTTCTTCTGATGTTGTATAAAACTATATCAAGTGAAACATGTTTGCGAACATTTACTTTTTCCGAAATTGTTAATTCCTTGCCCAGAGATTATACCTATGTAATTCAGGAAATTTTCCCGGGTTCTTGGATTAATGCAAATTTTTACACTTGGATTGGACAACCTCAAAAGCAAATAGCTTGGAACCAGCTTGCCAAAGCAAGGTATTTAATCGAGCAGCACAAAGAAAACAATGAATTATATGCCAAAGCTATGGATTACGCATTCGTTGCAGAAGGTTCTGATTGGTTTTGGTGGTATGGCGACGACAACATAGCCCCAAATAAAACTGATTTCGATAAACTTTTCCGGTGGTATTTAACTAAAATTTATCAATTGCTTGGGGTCGATGTACCTTTCGAGTTGCAAGAACCCTTGGGAGAGACTAACCATTTGTATTTATTGACTTTTCCTACGAAAACAATAACCGAAAGCAATATTAGGACACTTTCAACAGAAATTGGCTGGGGATTGTATTATGCAAAGTCTGCAATTGGTACTATGCATTCGAATAAAGCATTTATTTCGGAAATATATTTTGGTAACACAAAAAAAATGTTTTTGATTGGATTGAAAATTTTAAGAGAAATACAAGAAACCGACAAGGTATTTGTTTATTTGACACAACCCAAGGAACTTAAATTGCAACTGACTTCAAATGAGTTTGCTTTCTTTTCCCCAACACCTATAGATTTAAGAAATTTTTACTTTGCCTTTGGAGAATACTTTGTTCTTGGGATTGATTTTTCCTCCATTTTTTCAATAAAGGATAACTATTCTGGCTCAATTCTTGAGTTCTTTGTTAAGACGGAAAATGAACTTGGTGAAATGATTTACCCGATGGAAGGGACTTTTACTTACATAGTGGTTTGATTAAAACAGCTTGTTTCCTATTGAAAAGTAGAAATGAAGAGGACCCCAGACAGTTGCATTTGGGTTCTTGATAAAATAGAAACCATTACCTGCCGAAAACCGAACTGGCCCAATTGGGGTATCCAAACCAAGTGTAATTCCAAAACCATGTTTCAATTCGCTTATCCTAATTGCCTCAAATTGTGACCAGACTGAACCAGTATTGTATGTCAGTATAAGGTAGGTATCGAAATAAACTTTGAAAGGAAGATTGTATTGAAGAGTTAAAGAACCATTGAAGATTTGGCGACCAAGAAATTCATTTTGACGGTAGCCAATAAAATTCCCATCTCCCCCTAATGAGAAAAAATCTGGAAATGGTAAATTATTATCGGCAAAACCAAACAGCAAAGAAGGTCGAACGACAAAGGGTTCAATCGAATAGTTCATAGTATGGACAAACATAGCCCTGGTGAATGCTGTACTATTAGTAGCTTTAAACAAAGGTGATTCGAAATAAAGATTTAAATAGCGACCGGATGTAGCAAATTCAACCTTGTCTCTTGTGTCGTACACAAATCCTATGAAAAAATTACTAATATAATAGAACTTTGGCTTTTGAGGTTCGTTTTGTTCATAAAATCTTTGTTTTTCGAATTTTATGCTAAAAACCAAATTACCCAAACGCTCGATTTGTTTTCCGGCTGTAATGTTGAAATTTAGTCGTTCTGTTATTATTTCTTTTTCAACATAATTCTCAAATTTGTTAATAGGCAGAGGATGTTTTTTTACAAAAATAGGGATGATTTGGTAAAAGTAATATGATTCTAAAGAAAAAGTGTAATTTGTTTTCCAAATTCTTGGTTGCGAAAGATTAATCTTTGCAAGTAAGTCTGTTCTGCATCCAGTCAATGAAAGTAAAAGTCTTGTACCACTGTTTAAAAGGTTCTCGTGTATTAAATCGGTTCCCCCTTGTAAGTTGTTTTCGTTGTCGATGCGCAACAAAATGTTTAACACTTGAGTTCCACGCTCTTTGGCTGAAACAAATATATTGCATGTTGCGTAATTTGTGTCAATTTGAAAATCAATGAAGACTTCATTAAAAAGGTCTGTATTTACGAGATTATTCCACGATTGAACTAGCTTTTCGGCATTTGTATAATCGCCCTCTTCCAAAGGTATTTCCCGTCGTACAATGTAATCACTAGTTTTAATGTTTTTATCCAAAATTATTTTACCAATTATGTTTGGCTTTATTTTTATTGTTAATCGCTCCGAAAATGAATCGGGATAAACACTAACTTTTGTAAAAGAATAACCATTGCGAGCAAATGCTTTTTTTAACTTTTCTATTAGAAGTTGTCTGACCGATGGGTTATCATATATTTTTATAAATTGGGTTGAAAGGCTATCTGCAATTCTTTTTAGATTTGGCAATTCGGTTTCTATTATGATTTCCTTTATTAAGGGATATTTCTCAACCTCGAGAATTATTTCTTTTTCTGCCTCGAAAAATTTCAAGTTACCAACGGTTTGATTGTCCAAATGCAAAAGAAAATCTTCGAGCGTGGAGTCTGTGGGATTGTTTGTCAAGTTGTAATATTCTTTGGTTATTGAAGACTTTTCCAAACTCGTTTTCTTCAAAAAAATCTTTTCACCATGAAAATCAAACTCTTTCTTAACATTTATTACTTTTGCTTTTACAATTGAGTCTTTGATTTGCTCAATTTTTTTTCTCACATATCTTCTTAAGATATTCTGTGCGGACTCCTCCCCTTTTCTAATCAATGAATCGAGACCTTCGAAGTTATCATTCGGATGGTTTCCAATTTCTGGAGTTATAATAAAATCTGCTTTTTCTAAAGACTCTGCAACATATTTATTCATATATATTGTAATAATCTGAGAGGCAAGAGTCCAAGGTTTTAATAATTCTTCTCTTTTTGGTAATGGGGAAGTAGTATTTACAGCAATTACAATATGGGGTTTAAAATCTGCAACCTCCTCAACAGGAATGTTTGCAAATAGACCACCGTCGACCAAAAGCATTGTGTCCAAATTCACGGGTGTGTTCAAGAGCGGTATCGCAGAACTGGCTTTCATAGCTCGTATTAGGTTGCCTTCTTTGAGAATTATTTTTCGTCCATCGATTATGTTCGTAGCAACTGCTCGAAAAGGTATTTTTAGGTTGTCAAAATTGTCTGAGTAATATGCACCATTCCATAACAATTTTTGAATAAACGAATTGAACTTCCACCCCAATGAAAGTGCTTGTGGATATACAAATTTGAAATTTTGAAACCTAAGCGTTGCAAGTGTTCTATCTTGTATTAATTTTTGGTCTAAGAACAATTCGACTCTTTCCTGCTCTTTTAAGACTGATAAAACATTTTCCCAATCAGTTGTCATAACGATTTCTTCCAATTCATCTGGGGTGTATCCAACTGCATATAGTCCTCCAACGAAAGCACCGATACTTGTTCCAGAAATAAAATGAAAAGGCAAACCTTCTTTTTCGAAGGCTCTTAACACCCCAATTTGAGCAATACCACGCGAACCACCACCACTTAAGGCAAGCCCTATTTTGACTTCTAAATCTTTGGAATTAATTACCAATTCTTTTGCAATGAGACTCGCTAAATTTACAAGTATTCCAATGAATAATACAAGCAAGAGAATAAAAACTTTCATTTAAATTATTAAAATTTAGCTGATTTCAAATCTTGTAAATTGGTTTTTGGGCTCTGAATATTCAACTTCAACTTTTTGGACATATGCATGTGTTGGACCAATTTTTAGTAGATTGTGAAGCTCGTTGAGTTTTTCTTCTTCGCCCTCGGCTACTACCAGCACAGAGCCATCGTAAAGGTTTTTAGTAAAACCTTTAAGGTTTAGCAAAGATGCTTTTCTATAAACGAAATATCTAAAACCAACACCCTGAACTATCCCGTAAATTCTAAATTCTGCCCTTTTCATTTTTTATTTATCTTATATAAACAATATCTCGAGCTATCTTGTCGGAAAGCTCTTTGCTTGCAAGCAATTGAATTATTTTAAGTGCAAGTGGAATCGAAGTGCCGGCTCCGCGACTTGTGATTATTTTTTCAAAGATAACAACTTCTTCGTCTCTGTAATTGTATTTATTGAATTTATCTTTGATTGAGGGATGACTAGTGATTTTTGCATTTGGTGGAATAATTTCGAATTTATCTAAAAGAAGTGGGGCAGCACAAATTGCAGATATCCAACCATCTTTCGATTTTTGTCTTTCAAGTAGTTCCTTCAATTTTTCATTTTGCAATAAATTTTCTACTCCTTTTGCGCCTCCTGGGATAAATATTAGGTCGTAATTTGATTCGTTAGGTATTTTGTCGAAAAGTATATCTGGTATAACTTTCATACCTCGAGCAAAAGTAACAATCTCTTTTTCCCCTGCGACAACTACTTCAAAGTTGGCTCTTCGAAACAAGTCGATTGGAACAGTTGCTTCGATATCTTCGGTGCCATTGGTAACAATAACTAAGACCTTTGTTTTTTTTTCCATATTAGTTATTTGCTTTTTTCAAAAAATTAATAAATTCGTCGACATCTCTTGTAAAAGCGCTGGTAGCTATAACTTTTTCATCAGGAGTTTGGATAACATACAATGGTAATTCTATGGAATTGAACCGACGCATTTGCATTTCTTTGTTTGAAATGTAAGGCTCTTGTTTTCGGTCGGTAAAAAGTCTAACTTTCACCATGTTAGAAAGTAGTTTCTTTACTTCTGATTTATTAAACATATTAATCTCCATCCACCTACAATTTGTACAAGTAAATCCGCTAAAATCTAAAAACATATGTTTCCCAGTTTGTTTCGCAAGTTGTAAGCCGGATTGATAATCGTGCAACCAATCTTCGTTTTCGTTTGAGTTTTGGATTTGGTTATTTTCATAGAAGTTCCCAGTTGTGTTTGCTTGAGAAGAAATTATTTGCTCGTAGTCAGGTGGAGGAAGAAAAGCGTCCAACTCTCCAAGTTTTTTGCCAAATAGTCCACTCATAAGGTAAAAGCTGATTGATATGAAGAAAGTAGCAAAAAGGACGCGCATAGTTCCAACATTTTCAACTGGAGAGTCATGGGGCAACCGAAAAACACCAAGTATGTAGAGAGTAATTAGTATACCGATCCCAATCCAAATACCGAGGAAAAGTTCCCTCGGCATAATTCCCAGAGCCCAAACAAGGTCCGCATTGCTTAGGAATTTTATTGCAGCAGCAATTTCGAGAAATCCCATTACAACTTTAATGTTATTCATCCAAGCACCGCTTCGGGGCACCTTTGAAATTGCCGATGGAAATAGTGCCAGAAAAATAAACGGAAGTGCAAAGATGAATGAAAATCCAAGCATTCCAATTATTGGGTAAAACCATTCTCCACTTGCTGCTGAAACGAGTGCAACGCCTACAAAAGGTACTGTGCAGGTGAATGATGTCAGGGAAAATGTCAATCCCATTAATAGCACACTTAAAATTCCACCGCCTTGGCTTTTTACATTTAAAGCGTTCAACCAAGAGGTTGGTAATTGAAACTCGAAGGCTCCAAATAAATTTAAAGAAAAAATAATAAAAAGTACAGCAATTGCTAAATTTAGCCATGGGTTTGTTGCAAAATTTTGTATACCAGAAGCCCCAAAAAATAAAGCAAGAAGGAAACCCAGAGCAGTAAATGTTAGGATTATACCTAACCCATAGATGATGGAATCTCTTAACCCTTTACCGGGATTTTTTTCTGCTCGTTTTGTAAAGAAAGAAACTGTTATTGGTACCATAGGAAATACACAAGGGGTAAGTAAAGCAAGAGCCCCCGCACCCATTGCGAAAAAAAGGTACGCTAAAATACCTTGCTTTTTGGCAGTTTCTATTTCTTTGCTTGTGTCAGTTTTAAGATTTTCTTCGTTTTTTGTCTGGAGTTCAGTCTTAATATAAGAGTCTGAAGTCGCAATATTTGAGTTTTGAGCAAATTGATTTGAGTTGCTTGAAGTATCTACTTGGGCAGCCTGCACAATGCCTTCTGATGTGATTATTTTACGAAAGTCCATTCCTGGCAAACAAAGATTGTCTTTGCATTGTTGAACATAGATTTCAGCAAATATTTTATCTTTCGAGAAATCTATGTCTTTTAATGCAACAACGGGGATTTCGAAAGAAAATTTCCCACTAAATGTTCTTATGTCTATGTAAAAAGCGCTATCGTACTTAACTTTTGGTTTGGGAGTTTTAATTTTGCCAGATATTTTTAAATATTCTTTAGGAATAAGTGTGATTTCTGTTTTTTGGGGTCCTAAACCTTCGGGACCGATTTGTTCTATGAGATCGTAAATATACCAACCTTTATCCATTTCAAAATCGAGATGAATTACAAACTTATCACCTGCTTTTGCTTTTAGGATATTTGCGCTTGCTTTCCAATCAAAATGTTGGTTTTTTTCGCGAGCAAAAATTCCAATTGAATTAATTATTGCTAAGAAAAAAATAAAAAAAGTTTTCATCTTTGCACAGTAATCCATAAAAATACAAATGTTTAAAACGAAAGGTTGATTTAAAAATTTTTGTTTAACAACATTCGATTTGATACCGTCATTGTTTCTTTGGTTAATCGTTGGAAAGTTAATAATTTGCTAGTTATTTTTCTTTAATTTGGAAAAAATATGGCATACGTTTCTAACACTGAAGAACAATTTGAAGAAATGTTGCGAGAGATAGGGGTTAGTAAATTCGAGGACTTAATAACCTCTATACCAGAAAGTGTCAGAATAATGGATAGGTTCAATCTTTTCCCAGCACTTTCTGAAGCGGAAGTCGTTAATTTATTATCTGAATATTCAAAAAAGAATTTTAACTCTAATGAATTTGCCACATTTATGGGACTTGGTGCTTACGACCATTACGTTCCAGCTTTGGTTAACTTTATAATAGACCGACCTGAGTTCAAAACTGCCTACACACCGTACCAAGCCGAAGTCTCGCAAGGTACCTTGCAAGCGATGTACGAGTTTCAATCGATGATTTGCGATCTCTTTGGAATGGATGTTGCTAATGCATCTATGCTCGATGCTGGTTCTGCTCTTGCAGAGTCCTTGCTTATGTCCAATGCGCATAATAGAAAAACTAATTTTGTTTTTGCTGGTACTATTAACCCAAATTACTTTGAAGTTTGCAAAACCATTACTTATGGAAAGAACTTTACTTTCGAGTTTGCTATTGCACCCGATGGGACTTGCGACTTGGAGAAGTTGGCAGCTTTAGTTGATGCAAAAGTTTCTGCAGTTGTTGTTCAACAACCTAATGCTTACGGAAACCTCGAAGAGATTGAAGAAATTGAAAAGATTGTCCATTCAAAAGGTGCACTTCTTATTTCTGTTGTCGATCCAATATCCCTTGGAATTATTAAATCCCCTGGTGAATATAATGCAGATATTGTTGTTGGAGAAGGTCAATCACTTGGAATACCATTAAGCTTCGGCGGACCATATCTTGGCTTGTTCGCAACTAAGCAAGAATTTATTCGCAAAATTCCCGGTAGACTTTCAGGAATGACTCTTGATGCTGATGGAAAAAGAGCCTTTGTTCTTACATTGCAAACACGCGAACAACAAATTAAGCGAGAGCGGGCAACTTCTAATATTTGTACTAATCAAGGATTGATGATGCTTGCCGCAACAGTATTTCTTTCAATTATGGGAAAGGAAGGAATAAAAGAGCTTGCCGAGCAATGTTTCCAAAAAGCACACTTTCTTGCCGACCAAATTCAAAAGATACCCGGGTTTAAATTGTTCAACGACAAGCCATTCTTCCGTGAATTTTTAGTTATTCCACCTGTTCCAACACATAAAATTATTGAGCAAGGAAAGTCTATGAAGTTGCTTGCTGGTATAGATACCGGTAAATATTCCAATCTACAACCAGGTTTGCTAGTTTCTTTAACCGAAAAACGAACTAAAGATGAAATGAACAGACTTTTGGAACTTTTGAAATCTTTTTGTGCTTGATGCAAAACATTGAAATAAAAAGGAAATTCTTCCGTTTCGTTTTTGTGTTTGTACTATTAGCTTGGGTTGGTTATATATTGTTTTTTTCTAATTATGGTTTTGTTAGGAAATGGCAACTTGAAAAAGAGCGTAAGGAATTGTTAAATCAAATACGGGAAGAAATTCGCCGTCGAGATTCACTTGAACAGAGAATTAAATTGCTTGAAACCGATACGCTTGAAATAGAACGTATAGCAAGAGAAATTTATGGTTTAGTTAAGGAAGGCGAGGAAATTTATGCCATCACCAAGAAAAAAGCAAACTGAAAGACAAGTCGATATTTTCACAGAAGACCTTTATTTAGGAGTGGACATCGGCGCTTCGAACCTTAAGTATGGGGTATTGGATGCCAAAGGAAATATAATTTACCAAAAGTCCCAATCCACCAATGCCAATAAAGGTCTCGATTATATGCTGGTTTCTTTGAAGCGATTAATTTTGAACCTCCAAGAAATGTATCCCAAAATAAAAGCTATTGGTGTTGGTGTTCCGGGAATCGTTCTTTCCGACGGCACGGTTAAAATTTCTCCAAACATGCCAGAATGGATCGATGTACCTCTTGGTAAGTTTTTGACTAATGTTTTTGCATTACCAGTTATTGTTGAAAATGATGCTAATTGTGCTGCTTACGCAGAACTGGTTATGGGTTCTGGAACTAATTTTAATAGTTTCATTTATGTTACTCTTGGTACTGGTGTCGGTGGTGCGATTGTTTATAATCGACAAATTTTCAGAGGTGAACACAATGCTGCTGGCGAGTTTGGCCACATAATTTACAATCCATTCGAAGCACTTAACACTAAAATGTCCTTTCGTACCGGCGTGATTGAAGAATACATTGGTAAAAATCAAATTACTAGCTTTGCAAAAAAATATATCAAGGACAAGCCCCATTCTGTCTTGCATCATTACGAAAAAACCGATCCATATTTTATTTCCGAAGCTGTTGAGAAAGGCGATGAAGCCGCTATAGAAATTCTAAATTTCGTAGGGCATATTCTTGGAATTGGCTTGTCCACTGTAATGAATTTACTTGATATCAGTGTTGCTATTATTGGTGGTGGTGTTTCCCTTGCACCCGACCATTATTTAATATCTGCAATTGAAACAATCAAGAAGCGTTCGTTGCCGCATATTGCTGAAAATGTTCAAGTACTACGCGCCCATTTTACTAAGGATTCAGGATTTATTGGTTCTGCGCTTTTAGCACGAGATAATTTTCAAACATAAAAGGGTGTTTTATGAAACAATTAATAGAAACTGAAAATGCTCCCAAACCAATTGGACCTTATTCCCAAGGTGTAATTGCCAAAGGAAATTTCATTTTTGTTTCAGGACAAATTCCTCTTAGAATTGATGGATCAATTGTTGAAAATGATATTAAATCCCAAACAAGACAAGTTATTTTAAACATAAAGACAATTCTGGAAAGCGTCGGAGCCTCTCTTGATAATGTTGTAAAAACAACTGTTTTCCTTAGCGATATGAATAACTTTTCGGCTATGAATGAAGTCTACAATGAGTTTTTTAAAGATAGCAAACCTGCACGCGCAGCCTTTCAAGTCGCTCGCTTGCCGAAAGATGTTCTTGTAGAAATCGAAGCTATTGCTGTGATTGAATGAAGTTATTTATTGTTCAACTTTTTTGCCTGTTTTTATTCTTTAATTCGACTTGTGCTGCCTCGCAGGATAATAACAAGGATACTTTAAACAAACTGGAAGAAACTCAGTTTTCAGATACTTCCAAGTTATCTATAAAACAGAAGTCCCCATTAAATGCTATTCTGTATTCTTTGCTTGTTCCTGGTTTAGGGCAAGTTTATGTCCAACAATATTGGAAAGCACCGCTTTTCTTTGCTGGAGCTATTGTTATGTATTATTATTCTATAAAGCACCACAAAGATTTTCTTGATTATTCTAAACAATATGATGAAATTTCGAAAATCAATCCACAAGACCCTAATTTATTTTTCCTAAAGGTGCGACGTGAAAATTCACGTGATAATCGCGACATTAGTATTTTTTTTCTTGTAGGTGTCTATGGTTTATCAATGCTTGATGCTTATGTGGGAGCTCATTTATTTAGCTTTGATGTGAGCGAAAAAGTTTCGCTAGCATTTCACCCAAATCCATGTGGATTTAGATTTTCTATTTCTATTTTTCGATAGCAAATATTAATTTGCCTTTTTTTGAGTTGCATTATGAAAGACATTGTTAAAACGGTCGAAAGCATAGCTAAAACATTATCATCGTATTACGAGATAGTTGAATTCCGTGGTCAATTTACCTTAGTCGTACCACCTGAAAGGCTTGTAGATCTAATGATTGAGTTACGTGACAATCCTGAAACGAATTTCGATATGTTGATAGATATTACCGCAATAGATTGGCTTGGGAAAAAGAAGACTCGCTTTGAGGTTGTTTACTTCCTTTATTCAAACAAACACAAAGCTAGGTTGCGTGTTAAAGTCCCATTGCTAAACAACGAGAACCCCACTTGCCCGACCATGGTTGATGTTTGGCAAAGTGCAAACTGGTACGAAAGGGAAACATATGATATGTATGGGATTAAATTCGAAGGACATCCAGATTTGCGTCGTTTTTATATGCCCGAGGATTTCTTGGATCCAGACACCGGTGAGCCACTATATCCTTTGCGTAAAGATTTCCCCCTTTTGGGTATTCCAGGTGCCTTGCCTCTACCTCCTTATCCAGAACGAGATGGAGAGGTCAAATAACTAAATTGCGCCAATTGCTTCATCTACAGTATTGTAAAAATTAAAAACTCTATCCAATTTAAGAATTTCAAAAAGCTTTTTTATGCTCTCCTGGACTCCAACGATCATAGTTGGAATCCCATATTCCCGCAATTGCCGATCTGCAAGCAAAAAAGCACCAAAGCCAGAACTATCAATGGCTTCAACTTTGCTTATGTCTATTATGAGGGCGCGTAAATTTGGTTGAGCTTCGATAAGTAATTTGGCTTTCAGGTTTGGACTATTTTCCGATGTAATTTTACTTTCGTTGATTCTTAAAATTGTAACTTCGTCGTTGTGCTCGATTGTTAAATTCATTTTAGTCGATTTAATTTTTAAAATACTAAATTAGTGATTTTATTTTTATGTTTGAAATGCAATGAAGATTTTAATTGTTCGGTTGTCCTCCCTCGGCGATGTTATTCTTTCAACTTTTGTAGTTCGCTTGCTCAGAAATGCTTTTCCAAAAGCACAAATAGATTTCTTGGTTGCAAAAGACTTTTCTATCGTTTATAAATTTAACCCAAGGGTAAACCGAATCATTGAATACGACAAATCTAAACCTATCTTTTTACATTTCATCGATACACTTTCGATTAATAATCCATGGCACTATGATGCAATCATCGATTTACAAAACAACTTTAGAAGTTGGATTTCCACCTGGGGCAAAACTTCTTCTTTTTTTCGTTTCGATAAGCGACGTTTCTACAAGTTCAAGCTTGTTTATTTAAAAAAACGAAAAAAAGAATTTTTTCCAATTCCAATTCTTTACGCTAAAACTTTTCCAAATCTCTTGAATTATGATGATGGTTTTGGTTTGGAACTTTGGACTTCAAAAGATGTAAGTACATACATTCCGTTCACCAAAGAAATCTCAAGTATTAAATTGAACAAGGTAGCAATTGCCCCCGGAGCGAAACATTTTACTAAACGCTTACCCACGGATAAATTTGTTGAACTAATTAATTTGCTTCAGTCTAAATACGGTTCAGAAATTCTCTTGATTGGAGATACCGGAGACTTGGAAATTTGCAATAGTATTTTTGAACAGACAAAATCTGTTGTCAACCTAGCTGGTAAAACAGATGTTATTCAAACTGCTGAAATCTTGGACGAGTGCGACCTTGTTATTTCAAACGATAGCGCAGTTGTTCATATTGCATCTGCTCGAAAAGTTCCAGTAATACAAATCTTTGGTTCTACCGTTCCAGAGTTTGGCTTTGTGCCATTTCTTACACCTAATAAGATTGTAGAAAATAACAACTTAGCTTGTCGGCCATGCACACATTTTGGCAAACCAAGGTGCCCGCTTAAACATTTTCGTTGTATGAAAGAACTTGAAGTAAGCGACATTATCAAGGAAATTAATGAATTGTTAACTAATTTTAAATTCAGAAATTGAAGATTTTATTTTTTAACCAAAGCCACTAATTTATTTTTTGAAGAGAATATAATTCCATTTCTGAAGAACTTTCTGAAGAAAATAATTTGGGAAAATATATTTTTCTTGCAAATCGCATTTTCATGCACCCACAATTTTTGTACTCGTTTATTCTTAATTTTGTAAAATTTTTTTTGAAAAAAGAGGAAATGATGTTTGAGCACGAAAAGATTATTGGCGAAGCTTTAACTTTTGATGATGTGTTGATAGTACCAAGATACTCCGAAGTCCTTCCACGCGAAACAGATTTGAGAACGCGCTTGACCAAACAAATTTGGCTTAATATTCCGATTATAAGCGCTGCGATGGATACGGTTACCGAGGCCCCTATGGCTATTGCCATTGCACGCGAGGGTGGACTTGGTGTGATACACAAGAATATGTCTATAGGCGAGCAAGTTGACCAAGTTGACCGTGTTAAACGTTCCGAAAGTGGTATGATCATGAATCCAATTACTTTGGGACCGCAAAATACAATTCGTGACGCTTTGGAGCTTATGGCAAAGTTTCACATCTCTGGTATTCCAATTGTTGATGAGCATAAAAAATTAATTGGTATTGTTACAAACCGAGATTTACGATTCAATCCAGCTTTGGACTCCCTTGTCGAGGAGGTAATGACAAAGAATAATTTGATAACAGTTCCCGAAGGTACAACACTTGAGCAAGCCGAAAAGATTTTACAAGAAAACCGAATTGAGAAATTACCTGTAGTCGATAAAAATTTTATTCTAAAAGGCTTAATAACTGTCAAAGATATACAAAAGAAAAAGATGCACCCGAATGCCTGCAAAGACGAACTTGGTAGGCTACGTGTGGGTGCTGCCGTTGGCGTGGCATCCGATACCCTGGAAAGGGTAGAAGAACTTAAAAAAGTAGGCGTCGATGCTGTTTTTATAGACACCGCCCATGCTCATTCTCGTGGGGTTATTGATATGATAAAAAAAATTAAATCAAAATTTCCGGAAATTCAATTAATTGCTGGGAATATTGCAACAAGCGAGGCTGCCGAAGATCTTGTTCGCACTGAAGTGGATGGTATTAAGGTTGGAATTGGGCCAGGATCGATTTGCACTACTCGTGTAATTGCTGGTATTGGAATACCACAACTAACAGCAATATTCAATGTGTCGAAAATCACCAAAAAGGTTGATATTCCTGTAATTGCTGATGGTGGAATTAAGCAAACTGGGGATATAGCTAAGGCAATTGCTGCAGGGGCCGATTCGGTTATGATTGGAAATTTGCTTGCTGGTCACGAAGAAAGCCCTGGGGATAAAATTCTCTACGAAGGTCGTGCATACAAAATTTACAGGGGTATGGGTTCTTTGGAGGCTATGAAGAAAGGTTCTGCAGATAGGTATTTCCAAGATGTTGAAGATGAGATCACTAAGCTTGTGCCAGAAGGCATAGAAGGAAGAGTTCCATACAAAGGAAATGTGGCAGATACTATTTTTCAGCTGATTGGTGGGCTTAGGTCTGCCCTCGGTTATACTGGATGCCAAAATTTAGAAGAGCTGAAAAAGTATGCTAAGTTTGTGAAAATTACGGATGCAGGTTTGCGTGAATCCCATCCACACGATGTTAGTATTACTAAGGAATCTCCTAATTATTTTGTTAAATAATAGCTTGGTTCATGTATGGGTAAAAAAACTACCGCAATTGTTGATACACAAAAGAAATATTCAGACAAAATAGACCAGCGTTTACAGCAAATCCGATTTAGAATTGAGGAAGAAAAAGCAGAGGGGCTGTTTGTTGATTATCTTCCTAATATTCGTTACCTAACAAATTTTTCTGGATCAAGTGCATCCTTAATGATTTTGAAAGATGAAATTTGGTTCTTTACGGATGACAGGTACGAAGAGCAAATTCGCACCGAATTGTATGCATTACCAAATTTAATAACTTTTATTACTCGCGATGTTTGGGATTATTGTGTAAAGAAGAAACTTCTCAAGGATATTAATGCTTTGGTTTTTGAATCAGAACGTCTTAGTTATCAGGATGTTATTAATATTCGAAATATTATCCGACCGGTTAAATTCAAACCTGCTAATGCGATTGTTGAACCTTTCACCATGCCTAAATCAAACGAAGAGCTTGAGTGCATTCGTAAAGCTTGCGAAATGAGCGAAAAAGTATTCGACCAAGCTCTTAAAAACTTTAAAATTGGAATGACAGAAAAGGAATTAGCGGCAGAGTTGGTTTACATTGCGCGAAGATTAGGGTCAGAAGGTGAACCATTCCCGACTATAGTTGTTAGTGGCAAAAGGAGTTCTCTTGTCCATGGCAATCCATCCGATAAACCCATCAAATCTGGCGAGATTGTAACTGTTGACTTTGGTTGCATTGTAAAAGGTTTTTGTAGCGATATTACGAGAGTTTTTGCTGTTGGAAAATATACAAAAGAACAAAAAGCAATTTATGAATTACTATTGAAAGCCAAGGACGCTGCGATTGAACGAATAAGGCCATTTGTTAACGGAAAACTCGTAGACAATGCTGCAAGATCATTAATTGCAAAAGCTGGTTACGGTGATTACTTTCAACATTCTTTAGGTCATGGAATTGGAATTGTTACCCACGAGCAACCCTTGATTACTTTTAGAAAAGACGACCAAATTATTCCCGAAGGTTGTGTTCTAGCTATTGAACCGGGGGTTTATATTCCAGATAAATATGGTCTACGCATAGAAGATAATGTTTATGTTAACCGAGATGGTGCTAAATATTTAACAAAAGCACCAACTGAGTTAATTCTAGTTTAATATTCACATCAATTAGAATTGCAAATTATGGACAACCGTAATGTTCTAATAATTTCCTTTTATTTTCCCCCCATGGGGCTTAGTGGTGTTCAAAGAACGCTAAAATTTGTAAAATATCTTCCCGAATTTGGTTGGAATCCATTGGTTCTTACAACTTCTCCCAAATCATATTATGCTTTCGACGAAGAACTTCAACAAGAAATAGACGAAAGCTCAGTAAAAATTTTTAGAACTGGAACTCAAAGTAAAAGAAAGCTTAGAGGTTTTCCTTCTAATTATATTTTACAGAACGCTGGAAGATACATAGCAAGCTTCTTCTTACAACCAGATACCAAAATCAAATGGAAGAAAAAAGCAATTGAACTGGGAAAAAAAATATTGTCTCAAAATAATGTGGATGTTATTTTTGCAACCGCACCACCTTTTACAAGTTTTTTGGTTGCAAAAGAACTTTCGGATGAGTTTGGCATTCCATTTGTCGTAGACTATAGGGACGTTTGGGCCGATAATCCTTTTCATTTCTATCCAACTTTGTTTCATAAAATGTATGTCCGAAGGTTGGAAGAAAGCATTTTGAAGCAAGCAAGTAGAATTATTGTAACTTTTAGAGGTACCAAAGATGTTCTTCTAACAAAGTATCCATTTCTAAAGAGCGAAGAAGTTGTAATTATTCCTCATGGCTTCGACGAAAAAGATTTCAATTTGACTGAGAATATTAGACCAGATCCCAAAAAATTTGTTGTAACTCACTCTGGACTTTTCCAAGACAACAGAAGTCCAAAATATTTTCTGAAAGCTTTTTCGAAATTCCTCGAAGCAAGAAATGATGGGTTTTCCAAAGAAGCCTGGTTTGTTGGGATTATGAGGAAATCACACATTCGCTTGATAAAAAGATTTCGCTTGGAAAGTAATGTTAAACTTTTTGGATATCAACCACATTCGCAAGTTGTTCGCTTGTTAAAAATGTCCAACCTTCTTTGGTTGATGTTCGAGGATAATGTGCGTTCCCCAGGGAAATTGTATGAATATTTTGGTGCGAGAAAGCCAGTTCTTGCTTGCGCCCCCGATGGGTATATGAAAAGCTTAGCATTAGAATCGGAAGCAGCTATCTGTGTTGGACCAAGAGATGTCGAGGGCATATATCGAGCTTTGAATACTTTTTACGACTTTTGGCTTAGTGATTCATTACCAGAGCCTTCTAGTTCGTTTTTGTTAAAGTTCGATAGACGAATATTGACGGAGACTTTAGGATACCAACTTGCACTGGCTTGCAAAATCTAAAATAAAATAGTATATTTGACGTTTAAAAAATTTGTTCCATAAAAAGGATATACCAATGAAAATTAAGCCTTTTCTCTCGATTCAAGCTTTTCTTTTAGTTTTCTTTCTACTTGTTTCGTGCGATGAGACAACTAATACAACCGAACCAAATCCCGCTGTTGTTGGCCCCGACAGCATGAAAGCTACCTCTATGAATGAAACTACGGTTAGATTGCGTTGGAAGCTTTCCGCCGACGAAAGTAAAACCTACTTCAAAGACTATGTACTTTACATTTCCCCCGGTGCTTTTGCACCGCGTATCATTCCCAAAGGAACTAATACTATTGATATTTCTGGTTTGAGCGATGGAACCATATACACTTTTGAGTTACGTGCTCGTAATATTGACGACAAGGAAAGTGTTAAAAGTGCTAAAATTCAGTGGTCCCCAGCTTTTCGCTTTACAAAAAATATTAACGACGAAGCTATTCGAATTTACGAAACTGCATCTCAATTTGGTAGTGGTTTGCAACTTTTCGACCCAAATAGTGGGAAACCACGCACTCTAAAAGTCGCAAGTGGTGAATTTTGGAATCTTGGACTTTACACAAAATCTGGTGAACTAAGTTTTTACACAGCGAATTATATTTCTGATAATAATCTTTATAATTTCCCTACAAAACCAAGTTATACAACCGAAATTAGCGAAGATATTTTCCTTACCAATACACTCGACAATGTTTTCGATAGTCAAGCTCTTAATGCTCGTAATTTTTCTAAAAATTACTACATCGACCTCGCCGACCAAGATTACAAAAATGGTGTTGTAATTATTGTAAGAACAAAAGCACCCGGACAAACTGATTGGAATTATGCGAAAGTTTTGATTAAGCCAGGACCAACCGGGCTATTGCAGGGAACTCCCGATAATCGTTATATCGAATGTGAAATTTCTTACCAAAAGAAAGTAGGTGTACCATATGCCAAACCCATTAATTAAGGAGGAAACAATGAAGAGATTCTTGATTGCAATTATTGTTTTATTTATTGTATCTGGGCTTTCGAATCTTTATTCTCAAGAGGAAGCTGGCAAGAAGAAAATTGCCCCAAAAGAGCGAGAGACCAAAATCGAACAGAAAGTAACTACTGGTGATGTAAAACAAGCAACTCAAACAAAGCCAAAATCTGGTAAGCCATTGAAAGGTAAAGTTGTTAGTCTTGCTAAATTTGTCATCGATGGGAAAGGCGAAGTAAATAGAGAACAGGCTACAAAAGAAGCCGACGAAGGGAAACCAATAGTATTTCTAGTTGGGGAAGGTAAAAAAGCAAAAATTTATTTTGTTTTTAACGAGGATGGGTCCTTTGCTAGCAAGAAACTTGCAAAGTTTGCGGACAATAAATTTGTTGGAATTGTTGGTAAAACCAAAGTTGTTAACGGGATTAATATCATTATTGCTGAAATGATAGAATCCCTAGATTGATATTGGTCCTTTTGCTTTGGATTTAAAATTTTAATAACAAGGGGTTTTGGCCCCTTGTTCAATCATTTTTGAGAATATTAATGGGAGACCAAATTAATCCACAGGAGATAACAAATTTCTTGGAAGTTAGTCCGGAGCAGACGTATAATTGCTGGACTTGGAAACTTTACGACCAAGCAACTGGTAATTTTCTATTCCTTTCCCTTTATCTTGATATTTCTTTTAGCGACGCCAAATACAGATTGGTATCGATTCAAACAAATTTTGGTTACTTCGAACTTCACAACTTTAATTCCATTATTTTTATTGACCCAAACGAAATTGCTTTTGTTCAATTTGATAGCAAAAAAATAAATTGCTTAATAATTGGAAAGAATTGTACATGTTCCTTATACTCAAATATTGACCGACAACTTGTTAAATCTAATATGGCTGAACTTGATCCCGCATTTCTTCTTTCGGCACTCCAGCTTGCACTTCTCGAAGAATCATTTTTTTGATTTTGGTATAATCTTTGTTAATAAGTTATTTCATTAATTTTGCTTGGTCATGAGAAATTCGATCAGAATTTTCAATGATACTAATCGAAAGCGTATTCCAAAAAAGAAACTAACCGACACCATTGCAAATGTATTGAATTATTTTAATAAAACTATTGATATTTCAATAATTTTGGTCGATGAACAAACAATATTTGAATTAAACAAAAATTTTTTAAAGCACAATTTTGTAACAGATGTTATAAGTTTTGACTTAAGTGACGATATTACTTATATGGGAGAAATATATATTTGTTTAAATCAAGCAGAAAAGCAGGCAAAAGAGTTTAAAGTTAGTTTACAAAACGAAATTTTGCGTCTGGCAATTCACGGAGTTTTGCATATTTTGGGTTTTGATGATAAAACTCCCCAAAAAAAGAAAGAAATGCATAAGTTAGAAAATTTTTTTTTGACTTACTAACATTAGTTATGGAAAGGTTAATCGACATTCTTGTTTATTTTGCTACTGAACTTACCAAAAAGAAGCAAATTGATGAATTGGATGTAAAATACCTTTTAAATAAGGGTTATAGCAGATCGGAAATTTCTTTAGCTTTGAGTTGGATCTTCGAACGACTTGAAGATGGAAAATCTACACTTTTTCAGAATTTGCAATCCGCTGGTAAATCTTTTCGTTACCTTCACGAAGCTGAGCGGGACTTGTTCACGCCAGACGGATGGCAGGAATTGTCGCAGTTGTACATTTTGGGCTTGATCCCTTTAGATTTATTTGAGTTATTTATCGATAGAGCTATGATGATTGGATTGCGTAATATAAATGGCGAGCAAGTTAAAAGGTTTGTTGGAAGCTTACTATTCGACCCAAGTGGCGGGGATGGCTTCTTAGGATTGACTCGAGACGAATTAATAAATTGATTCGTCTCATTAATCAAAAATTAAGCTATTTTGGTAGTCCATCATTAAGTTGAAAATAATTACTATTTAAGTTTTTTTTT
>FMSI01064957.1_pt1 | contig 35837 bp, 34 predicted proteins | sample 1504471 | NCBI WGS metagenome assembly FMSI01 (sample SAMEA4475357, study PRJEB15587) | soil metagenome | biome: Soil; feature: Field | place: India | collected 2015-03-11 | depth 0 m
TTTTTTTGTGTCGTCAGGCGGCCGGGATCACGCTGATCATGCGAAAGTGGTTTTTGACAAAACCAACTATGAGATGTTTTACAAGGCTTCAAAATAACGACAGAGACGCCAACTATGGCACTGAACTGCGATGGACGTGTATGCAAATTGCGTTTGATTTGTACCCGTAGCAGTTGGTGCCGGCTTACTATTGGAGCGGTATTGTATCAGGACAAGTTTGATGGCAAAGCCGCAGCCGAAGACACGGGGCAGCGGATTTAGATCGGTATAAGCCAGTATAATCCTATTGAGACAGGCTGCTTGACGGTGCGGATCGAGCAGCACACTGTGTCGCCGTATTTTGATCTTGACAGTAATGTGTAATGGGGGTGGTTAAGCGTTGGTCGTTTGTGGGCGAAGTTGGCGCAGTGTGCACTGGCAGTTCAGATGTTGGACTTGCACTGGGCTGGGCCTGGCACAGTTGACCCAGCCGAGCTGCGGGATAAGACCAAAGAAATCGAAGACACGCTCGAGCCTTTCAAGTTCTGGCCAGTAAAAAATTTGGCGTTTGTTTTTCGTTTTAGTGAATGCTTTTCGTGGTGGAGCTTTTTACTGTCTTCTGTACAGGTCAAGATTGCTCCCGTAAGTGGTACATGACGCTGGCGTTTGAGCTGTAGCAGCCCAGGTAGCTTGCAGGTTCTATATGTCCGCGCATAAATTCTCCGACATCCGGTAGTTAACACCCAATGAAAACAGCCGCATTTATCCGTGTGATCAACAAATGTGGTGACCTTGACTTATGTCGAAAATCTTTTGCGCGGCTATATAGCACTGTTGATTCGGTTGCGTGGCGCACGGCAGCACCGTTGACGCATGATTTTGTTTATGTGGGTCTTAGCTTGGAAAAAGTTGCAGACGAGGTAACCTTGAACTTGTGAGGACCGACCTGACACCGCGTGAACGGTTGTTGAGTGCGCTTGAGCATCGTGAGCCGGACCGCGTGCCGATTGATTTTGGGGGTTACCAGACGGGTATCCACAGAATCGCATACCAAAAACTGCTCGATTACCTTGGGCTACGTGAGCAAATCGAGGTGATGGACATTGTGCAACAGCTTGCAAAACCGTCTGAAGCAGTGCTCGCGCGGTTACATGTTGACACGCGATATGTGTGGGCCAAACCCGCCTCAAGTTTTAAAGGCCAGATTGTTAAGAGAAAAGACAATGGACGTGTCTGGTACGATTTCACGGATGAGTTCGGTGTGACGTGGTCGATGCCGGGGGAGTCACCCTTCTATTATGACATTTCTTTCAGTCCGCTTGCTGGGTTATCGCTGGAGCAGATAAAAGAATACCCGTTTCCCAAGGGTGATGACCTAACCCGGTTTGATGGGTTACGCGAGTGTATCCTCACTTTGAAACGCGAGACGCCGTATGCGGTTGTGAGCGGTATTTCCGGTGGGGTGTATGAGACATGCTGGTACATGCGCGGGCTTGAGAACTTGTACACAGATATGCTCCAGCAACCCGAGGTGTTTGAAGCGATCATAGAGCGGGTGTTGCAGTTTTGGCTGGACTGGTTCAAGGTGTTTTTGGACGAAGCTGGTGACATTGTGGATGTGATTATGCTTGGAGACGATCTGGCTGGTCAACGCGGGCCACTTTTCTCGCTGCAGATTTACCGTCAGATCGTTAAACCGCGTCAGAAACGACTCGTGCAATACATCAAGGCACGTACGCGTGCCAAGATATTGTATCATACGTGCGGTTCAGTTGCGCAGTTTATACCCGAGCTATTGGACAATGGCATTGACATACTCAACCCTGTGCAACTTTCAGCCCGGGACATGGACGCTGCCTGGCTCAAAGCCAGGTTTGGTCAGCAACTCGTGTTTTGGGGTGGTAGCATTGACTCAGAGCACATTTTGCCAAACGGCAAGCCGGACCAAGTCCGCGAAAATGTCCGCCGACACATCGAGCTGTTCAAACCGTGCGGCGGTTATGTGTTTGCACCTGTGCACAACATCCAAGCTGATGTACCGCCGGAGAACGTGCTGGCGATGTTCGATGCAGCCATCGAATACGGTCGGTATTAAAAAACCTGACCGGTTTGCGAGATCGGCTCGAGCCAGGACAAGGCCTTAGGAATGATTGTTTTAATTTCCCAAAGGCGTCCTCAGAGTTATCCGCTTGACCTTTTGGGTTACGCACGGTTAATTTAGCCCGTAAGCAAATTCATGTTCGCGCAACTTAAAAGCCTGTTTTCCAACGACATCGGCATAGACCTGGGCACGGCAAACTCTTTGGTTTACGTTCGTGACCAAGGGATTGTGCTGCGCGAGCCGAGTGTAGTTGCAATCCAGGCGGGTACAACGAACGTGTTGGCTGTGGGTGAAGAAGCCAAACGCATGTTAGGGCGCACCCCCGGAAACATCGTTGCAATCCGGCCAATGAAGGACGGCGTCATCGCCGATTTCGAGATAACAGAGGCGATGTTGCGGCATTTCATTCAAAAGGTGCAGAACCGCAAGTTAATAGCGCCGCGAGTTGTTGTAGCCGTGCCATCTGGGATAACCGAGGTTGAAAAACGGGCTGTGAAAGATTCCGCCACGCACGCCGGTGCGCGTGAAGTGTACCTGATCGAGCAGCCAATGGCATCCGCAATTGGCGTTGGGCTGCCAGTGCATGAACCAGCAGGCAACATGATCGTTGATATAGGCGGCGGCACGTGCGAGATAGCCATAATTTCACTGGCTGGCATAGTGTTCAGCCGCAGCCTGCGCGTTGGCGGTGATGAAATGGACGAAACGATCATCGCGCACATGAAGCGTGCTCACAATCTGATGATTGGCGAACGCACCGCAGAAGAGATCAAGATTCGCATAGGCTCGGCTTATCCGTTGGAACAAGAACTGACCATGGAAGTCAAGGGCCGCGACCTGAGCAGCGGTTTGCCCAAAACCATTACCGTGCGCTCAGAAGAAATTCGCGAAGCCCTAAAAGAGCCGCTTTCGAGCATACTTGAGTCAATCCGGATCACCTTGGAACGTTGTCCGCCTGAGCTTTCGGCAGACCTGATTGATCGCGGCATAGTGATGGCAGGCGGCGGGTCGTTGCTGCGCGGCATAGACCGGTTGGTAGCCGATGAAACCGGCCTGCCGGTTCACATCGCTGACGATCCGTTGAGTGCAGTTGCCGAGGGCACAGGCCGTGTGCTCCAGGAATTACACTTCCTGAAGCGCGTTTCATCAGATTCAACGGTGTAACTCTGCGTTGCGTTCGCCACGTTGTTTGCCTGTGGCGAACTTGACACGCACACAATACAAAACTGTAGGCTTGGTGGTACTGCTGACGCTGGTGCTGCTTAATTTGCCCAGCAAAACGGCAGAATCGCTCAAGTCTGCATTGGCGAGTTTATTCCTTCCGTTGATCGGGCTTGCTAGCTCGTCTGAAGCACTTGCCGCAAATGCAGTTGACAAAATTACGCCAAGAAAGGAGTTGGCAAGGCAAAACAACCTCTTACGGCAAGAAAACCAACAATTGCGTGCGCTCCTTTTGCAAACTCAAGAACAAGCACGCGAAAATGCGCGATTACGCGAGCTGCTTGCCTGGCAAAAACAAACCCCATGGAACTTGAAGGTTGGCCGTGTAATTGCGCGTGAGCCAGCCAACTGGTGGCGCGCGGTACACATAGACCTGGGCAACAAGGACGATGTGCGTGAAAACATGCCAGTGCTTACGCCTGAGGGTCTGGTGGGCCGGGTGGGTACAGTCGGGCTGGCCAGCGCACAGGTGCTGCTTTTGGGTGATCCGAACTGTCGAGTCTCGGCAACCGTCGAAAACGAAAGGCGCGACACGGGCATTATTGGCCCGGCTGGCCCGATCCCGACCGACATTGTCGAGCTAAATTATCTACCCCGCACTGCGGATGTGAAACCCGGGCAAGCTGTTGTCACCAGTGGTTTGGGCGGAGTTTTCCCTAGAGGAATTCCGATCGGCAAAATTGTTGATGCGGCCCCAGCACAGGACGCCATGCACATGAAAGCGCGGGTTAGATTGTCGGCAAACTTGAGTGCACTCGAAGAAGTGTTTGTATTGATGCAATGAGCGATCAAACGATACTGAACATTCAGCCAGCCGCACGGCAAACAGCCGTACCGCACGGCGATGTGCCCCTGAGGACACATGCGGACTCTGCCAAGCCATGAGATGGTTCAGGGTAATTTCGGTTTTGTGTGTTGCATTTGTCGGTGTGTTTTTGCAGGCAAGATGCGAGTTTATACGACATTTGCTCGGGGCACAGCTCGACGTCCTGCCGCCGCTTGTGGTTTACACAAGCCTGACGGGCGGGCTTGGTCTGGTTGCGCTTGTAGCGGTCTGGGGCGGGTCATGCCTTGACGCGCTTTCGGCAAATCCGCTCGGCATCAGCATTCTGCCGCTGTTTATTGTGGGGCTTATGTTACATAAAAAACGCAACTTGATTTTGCACAGTCAATTCACCGCCAGATTTGTTCTGGGAGCAATCGCAGGTGCAGTTGTACCTGGGCTTACTGTGCTACTGTTGCTCAGTGTCGGACACAAACCATTGCTCGGTTGGGGATCGGTCTGGCAACTACTTGTTATGAGCGCAGGCGCAGCGGTGTTGACACCAGCCGTTTTCAAGTTGTTCGAGCTTGTTGACCGCGCTTTTGCTTATCAGGCGCTCGGCCAGACAAGCTTCAGACACGACCGCGAAATTAGGCGCGACAAAATACTGAAAGTAACAGACTGAGCGTATGCCGATTTACGACCAACTGAAAAAAGCCGACCCGCAGATTCGAGCAATCGGACTGCTGATGTTAGCGGGTCTGGCGGTTCTGCTGGTCGGTCTCTGGTGGATACAAATTGTGTCTGCAGCCGAGTATTGCGCACAGCTCCAAACGCAATCATTTCGTACAGTCCGAATTCCGGCTGTGCGCGGCAAGGTTCTGGACCGGAACGGCTTTGTGCTAGCTGATAACCAGCCCAGTTACAACGTTTGCCTGTATCTTGAGGCGTTGCGCAGCGCGTTCCAAGAAGCTTACAGGAGTGAACTTGAGCTTTTCAGAGAAAGCCTGCGCACAAACTCAATGCAAAACACGGCTAATCAAACGCATCGCAGACAAACGCAAAAGATTTCTTCCAGCGACAAAGCGGCGCTACGCAGACGCGCACGAGCCATCGTTGTGAGCAACATCGTTGCACAGTTGAGCACGCGACTCCAGTTGCCTGTGACATGGGATGAAGCAAAGTTCGAGCGGCATTATGCTCAGGCGTTGCCGTTGCCTTTCCCGATGTTGGCAAGTCTGGATCGGGCTTGTTTGGCACGGTTCGAGGAACAATCAGTGACACTGCCCGGACTTGAATTGGACGTGTTGCCCATGCGGGTGTATCCACACGGCACTTTGGCTGCGCATTTGCTCGGCCAGGTGCGACGCGACACAAGCTCGGCGGAGGGCGAAGATGCATTTTTCGATTTTCCGTTGCCGGTGTATCGTGGGGTGGTTGGTATCGAAGCCGGGTTCGATCAATACCTGCGAGGGCGTGCAGGCGCTAAGTCCGTTCTGGTGAACAATCTAGGTTACCGTCAAGCCGAGACGGTCTGGAGCGAAGCGTTGCCAGGCGACAACGTGGTTTTAACAATCGACGCAGCTATTCAACAAGCTGCCGAGAAAGCCCTGGCACGGCTCGGCCAGGACACACGCGGCGCAGTGGTTGTGCTCGACCCGCGCAACGGCGACGTGTTGGCGCTTGCGTCAAGTCCAACCTATGACCCGAACGTTTTTGTACGGGGCGTGACGCAAGCCGATTGGGAACAGCTCAACCATGACAAACTGCGTCCGCAGATCAATCGCGCAACGCAAGCAGCTTATCCACCAGGGTCAATATTCAAAATTGTAACCGCACTGGCTTGTTTGGAGGCCGGACTGGACCCGGCGGAAAAAATCTACAACTGGCCATCGCCATCAAACCCGAATCGTGGCCACATTCGAATCGGACGCCGGATCATTCACGACACTGCACCACCTGGCGAATACGATTTCAGACGCGCCTTGCTCAAGTCAAGCAACACGTACTTCATCACAAACGGGCTTAAGGCGGGCATCCATAACATCATCAGAATTGCGCGCAGATTTCACTTCGGCGAACGGACTGGTTTACCAACACGACAAGAGGTTGCTGGTACAATCCCAACCCAAAAACAAATCGGCAGCTACTGGTATGATGGCGACACAGCCAACGTGTGCATCGGCCAAGGGCCTGTGACTGTCACACCGTTGCAAATGGCGGTTGCAACCGCTGCAATCGCAAATGGGGGCAAGGTGTTTTGGCCAAGAGTCGTGGACCGTGTGCAACCGCAAGATGAACTCAGCAACAGACCGGTTCTGTCTTTCCAACGTGGCCGTATCCGAAGCGAGCTTGGCGTGCAACCGCGCCACTTGCAACTGCTTCGAGATGCAATGTTGGCTGGCGTGGAAGACCCTGAAAGCACTGCGTATGCAGCTTTTCATCAGTACAACCGGCCGCAGCTCAAGACATTGCGTGTGTGCGGCAAAACAGGCACCGCCCAGGTCATGAACGAGCACAACCAGGTCATTGATCACATCACATGGTTTGTGTCGTTTGCGCCCTACGAACAACCGCGATACGTGGTCGTAGTCATGGTCGAAAGCGGCGGGTCCGGCGGCAGCACGTGCGCGCCCGTGGCGCGCGATATTTACAATGCAATCGAACGGCTCGAATCCGGGAGTGTACTTGCTGCAGGTTTAGCCTCAGAGTGAAAAATGCATGTGACCGTCAGTCAAAAAATTTTGTTCATGCCGGCGCCTCGGCGGACCAGGAGGCAAGCGGCCGCGCCACAAGAACGGTCCCGACATTCAAAGAAAGGCTCACGCAAATGATCAGTGCAAGACTCTATCAACTCCGCGTCCAGGCCGACAAGGTACAACTTGTTGCGCTGGGGGCGTTGATGTTGCTTGGAGTCACCTTCGTTTACAGCGCCACAATGGCCGGTGAACCGCTCGGGCTGCTCCAACGGTTCACCGAATCGCGGTTTGTGGATTTTATGCGGTGGCTAGGTGAGCGATTCTTTTTCAAACAGCTCGTTTGGTACGCGATTGGCGCAGCGGCTGCCGTAGCAATTTGCCTGGTTGATTACCGTGTCTTGGCGCGCTGGTCACTGGTTATTTACTGGGCGAGCATAGCATTGCTTGTTGCAGTTCTTGTGCCCGGCATAGGCGCTATGCGGTACGGTGCACGACGCTGGATTGACCTTGGGCTGTTGCAATTTCAGCCCACCGAATTTGCAAAGCTGGCAGTGATTCTTGCACTGGCACATTACCTGAGCCGTCCCAAAGACGAGTTAAAACAACCCGCTGTGTTTGCAAAAGCAATCGGCCTGTTCGCGTTGCCTTTTGTTCTGATCTTGAAAGAACCGGATCTTGGTTCTGCAGTTGTGCTTTTGCCGACAGCACTTGCCATGCTGTATGCAGCAGGCGCGCCTCGGCGGTACATGCGCATGTTGTTGGGCACAATTTGTCTGCTTGGCGCGCTGTTCTTAGTTGATGTGCTGTTTGCACCGCCGCATTGGCAGATCAAATTGCAGGAGTACCAGCGGCGTAGGTTGTTGGTGTATTTCGGCCGAAGTTACACGCCACCTCCGGGCGCGTCTCAAGCTGAGATCGAGCGCCTTCGCAAACAACAGCTTGACGATGCTTATCATGTGCGCCAGGCACTGATCTCAGTGGGCTCGGGTGGACTAACCGGCAAAGGCCTGCGCAAAGGCACTCAGAGTGCACTCGGTTATCTGCCGCGCACTGTTGCGCACAACGATTTTATCTTCTCTGTCATTGCCGAGGAGAAGGGATTCGTAGGCAGTGTTACTGTGCTTGCGCTTTACGCGACGGTGCTGTTCACCGGCCTGCGTATCGGCTCACAGGCACGTGACCGGCTGGGCAGGTTGCTTGCAATTGGCATAGTTGTCCTGCTTTTCAGTCACGTGTTTATCAACATCGGCATGAACATACGGCTCATGCCAGTCACAGGTGTGCCGTTGCCACTGCTTTCGTACGGTGGAACGGCTGTGGTTGGCACATTGATTGGCATCGGGCTATTGCAAAACGTTCACATACACAGGAAAGGATACTAACCATGAGCAACAAAAATCTTTCACGACGTCGTCGTGGTCTGCGGTTCCGTCCAACTGGCGGTTTGGGACGGACTGCTCAAATGCCACAACACGAGGCGTCACAGGCACGTGCTGCGGCTGAATCAGAAGAGGCACTGCACGAAGCTGTGTTTGACCAGCGCCACGAACGTGAAATCGAGCGCGCCCAAGACATCGCAGCTGGCATTAAACAAACAAATCGCCCAACGCACGACCAGCGCAATACCGAACAACCCTTCCAGGTTGCCGAATCTGAACCAGTGCAAGAGAAACATCAGCCAAAAACTGAAACTGTTTCTGCAAAGCCATACGAGCCTGTAAAAATTCCCGAGCAGCCGCCAAAAGGCATCGTTGAAAAACTGCGTGTTGCGGCCAGTGCACTCGTTGAAAAGGTCGAGCGCCTGATCAAACCGCGTGCGAAAAAGGTACACAAAGAAATCATCATCAATACCGAGCCGCTCGAAACTCGAGTTGCACTGCTGGAGGAAGGCAGCTTGGAAGAGTTTAACATTGAGCGCCCGGGCGATGAACGGCTCGCCGGTAGCATTTTCAAGGGCCGAGTCCGTAATCTTGAAGAGGGACTGAAAGCAGCTTTTGTTGACATTGGTTTCGAGAAAAATGCATTCCTGCACTACTGGGACATCGTGCCGACCGGGCTTGATAGCAGCGTAGAGCTTGTCGAGCGCCCTTCCGCACGGGACCGCAAACGCGACAAGCCGCGCATAACGCAAAAAGACGTGCCGCGGCTATACCCGCCCGGTAGCGAAATAGTCGTGCAGGTCACAAAAGGCCCAATCGGTACAAAAGGCCCGCGTGTAACAACAAACATCGTGTTGCCAGGGCGGTTTTTGGTGTTGCTGCCCACATCGGATCAGTGCGGCATATCGCGCAAGATCGAAAATCAACAGGAACGACAACGCTTGAGAAAAATCCTGCGTGAACTTGCAATTCCGGAGAACATGGGGGTAATCATGCGCACTGCAGCTGAAGGCCAGCGCAAAAGGTACTTCATACGTGACCTTGCGCTGCTGCTCGAGGAATGGCGAGAGATTCAGGAACGCATCAAATCCATGCCAGCACCTGCGTGCGTGTATCAGGAACCCGACCTGATCGAACGCACCGTGCGTGATTTTCTTACCGAGGACGTCGAGCGGATCGTGGTGGACAATCAGGAGGCGTTCAACCGCATCGTAGAAATGATTTCGAAAATATCGCCGCGCTCGGCCCGCAAGGTTAAACTTTATACCGAGCCGCAACCTGTCTTTGATAGGTTCAACATCACACCCCAACTTGAAAGCGCGTTTGCGCGCAAGGTTGCCCTGCCAAGCGGCGGCTACATCGTGATTGATGAAACCGAAGCGTTGGTTGCAATTGATGTAAACACGGGCAGCCACAAGAGCACAAGCCAGCAGGAATCAACCATTCTCCAGGTTAACCTCGAAGCTGCAGCCGAAATTGCACGGCAACTGCGCTTGCGCAACATCGGGGGGTTGATCGTGGTTGACTTCATAGACATGAAATCAAAACGCGACCAACAAACACTTTATCAGCGCATGAAAGAGGCGCTGCGCAGAGACAGGGCCAAAACACATCTTTTGCCAATATCGGCGCTCGGCCTGATGGAAATGACACGACAGCGCCACACCGAAAGTGTGCATCAAGCCGTTTACGACGATTGCCCGTATTGCCTCGGACGCGGCAAGGTCAAAAGCCCACTCACTATGAGCGCCGAGATCCAGCGTAAAATAATCGAGATCTTACGCAAACGGCCGCGTGATGAATCAGATTTTCAGCTAAGAGTAGTCGTGCACCCAACAATCTTGGAGCGGCTCAAACACGAGGATGAAAAGCATATCATCGAGATCGAAAAACGATACTTTGGCAAACTTACCTTCAGGGCTGATCCGTCATTTCACCCTGAACAATTTAAGATCATCAACGCTGCAACAAACGAAGAACTTGCAAGTGCTGGGTTCGCGACGTAGAAGCAGTTTACTGCAGAGGACCAGCCCGGCACATGTACGGATTGACTAATTGGTTTAGTGTGGTTGACCGTGGGCGGCGAAATTCGGGGGCGGATTCGCACCAGCCCATGTGCCCCGCACATAGCTCAGACCAATAGCCACATATGCACAGTGATTGGCGCACCTTAAACGGCTTTTATAGTTGTCAGGCACTCTTCAAAATCGCAACTTTACATCTGGCGTATTCAAACCGCGCGCACGACAGTGTATGCTACGCAGCCGCTGTTGGTTGGTGTGATGTCCCGGTTCGGTACTACACAAATGGTTCGTACACACTGAATCTCGATGCAGCTTGAGGACCATCTGGGCGATATAATTCGTAAAGCACGCGCGATGCGCGGTGTACCGGTTGCTGCTGCCGCTGTTGCAGCAGGGTTAACGGAGGCTGAGTTTGCTGCGTTTGAGGAATCGGGTGTCGCCGGTAAAAAAATTGACTTGGTCGGTCTCGCCCGGGTGCTTGGGTTGAACAAAGTCAAGCTCGAGGCAATTGCAGCCGGGTGGATGCCACTGCAGCAAAACTTGGCCAGATGGCGCAGACTCGAAAAGATCAGCTCCGCCGTAGGGTCGAACACGGTCAATTGTTTTTTGGTTTGGGACGAGCCGAGCGCCAAAGCCGCGTTGTTCGATACCGGTTGGGATGCGCGTCCGATTTTCGATGCGTTAGAGCTGAACCGGCCGGAGTTGACGCACATATTCATTACGCACATGCACAACGACCACGTGGCTGCGCTTGAACAAATACGACGCAGATTCCCACAGGCGCAGTTGCATTCGGGTATTGAATTGGCTCGGACTGATCACCCGGTCAACCCAAGAGCGCAAATCGAGCTCGGTCAGCTCAGAATCAGTGTGCGCCCAACACCCGGCCACGCAGATGAAGCCCTCAGTTACATTGTTGTAAACTGGCCGGACAACGCGCCGCCAGTTGCAATTGTCGGCGACGCGATCTTTGCGGGATCAATCGGCTGGGGATTTAAGTCATGGGAGCTTAGCCTGCGCTCGGTTACCGAACAGATATTGAGTCTGCCAAATGACACTTTGATCTGCCCGGGTCACGGCCCGCCGACGACTGTTGCGCAGGAGAAAGCACACAACCCGTTCTTTTAACCGAAACCCAAAGCTTGACTGGGGGTCGCACACGGCTTGCGCGCGGTTTCGGCGGCCGGCCGGAAACAACTTTAACCGGTTGCTTGCCCCATTCCGGACGGTCTGTCGGGCAAGCCCAGTGCACTGACCAAATAGCATTCATGCTAGTCAGCCCGTGAGCCGCCAGCCACCACACGGCAGTCTTGGCGACAACTGCCCCGAAAGCTTTCGGAAGTCGGCTCGGCGGTACGGGTGTAAGCTTGGCTGTTTGCAGAACAGCCGGCTCATTCAGACTTGAAGTTACGCTTTTACGCCTGCTCGCGGATTGCAGAAATGACGACGGCATACAGTGTGTTCGTGGCTGTGCTCTCGTTCATGTGCTGTGCTACGAATTTTTCACGCACGGCATTGAACTGGCTACTCTTCGCTTGGATCTCAGCGCCGCTGCCGGGCGTGCTTTTCGATAAAGGCCATTCGTTCCTCAGCGGTCATTTTTGCATCGGCTCGGGCAGGGCTTCGGTGTTCAGCTTTGGTGGGTCGAAAGTCATTCGCCCGGGCCACGTCCAACAGATCCCAGCTTGCGTTTTGGTAATTGGCCGGCGTTTTCCTCGGGGCGCGCTGAACAACAGCCCAAGATGCAGGTGCCAGCGTGGTAATGATGGTTTTTTAAACCGCCTGACGCGCCACACCCACTCGGCCTTGCACGCCGTACGGTGGGTAGGTCTTGTCCAACTCTGGACCGAGCCGCGCGATCTGCACGTCTTGTGAGGCTGCGATTGCAACCACGACATGGTTCTGGTCTATCATCATGTATTCACCATCGGCCAGCTCGGGGTCATCATTCCATTTGGTTTTTACCCCCTAGGTTTCGTTGGCGCAATTAATCCTGTTTACGACGGTGCCTTCGGTAATCGCCGCTTTGCACGCTTCAGCGTAATGAACCGGTTCTTGCGTGAATGGTTCGTTGCCAACGATAAAGATGGCCTTGTAAACGTCCGCCGCCGGGTCGCAAGCAAGGTCTTCCCTGTGCGTTGGAAGACCAACCAGCAATATTCCTCGCCGCAACTGGTGCGCTGTGCGAACAGTTCCTCGGAAATTTTGCCGAGGCCAGTGGTCAACGGCAGGCCCTGCTGAAACCAACCCGATTCGCGCGAGAGCCGTGTATTACCGTACTCGTGAAGCGCCACCTGCACCTCTGGCGCGAACACGGCCTTGCGGCGCTTTGATGAACTTGTTGCAGATCTTCCATAGCTGGCTTTAAGCCTGCTCAATCAAGTCGTCCATGCTGTTACTGGAATCCACTAGTGAGGCGATTTTGGACCAACGGCATGTTGGTTCATTGCGCAACAACGGTCTAGGCCGGGCCCTTCGCTGCGGTGCAGTTAACAACGGCACTCATCGTAATGAGTGTGAATGGCGTGTCGGGTTTTGGTTTTTAGTTTTCCATTGGATGCCTTCTGGTGGACGTAAATTGCGTGTGCTAAAAATCTCGGGCTGCGCGCCAATGACAACACGCCTTCAGCTTGTCGGGGCCACCAATCGGCCCAAGAAGAGAATACTCCCGGTTTGGCGCTCGCGGATAATGAACAGAAACGGACGGTCAACGCGCAGTTCTAAGGGCCGAGTTGTCCCAACCGCAGTCACCCTTATCGTGACAGCCGTGGCTGCGGCGGCTTCAGTGCCTTCCTCGTTGACATCTACAAAGGCTTGGTGGACAACGTGGCTAATAAATAGATCGTTGGCGTGCGAGATTCCAGTAAAGTCGGCTCCGCGTCGGAATGCAGAAGGCATCCCCATTGCTGCCAGCACGTCGGCCAATTCCAAGCGGCAGTTCAGCTTGAACCTGGGCAGATAGACAATGGCATCTTTTGCAGGGGCCTTGTCGAGTGCTGCCAGCCACGTTTGCAACCTGGATGCGGTCAACTGGCTTTCGATTGGTTCAAGTCCATCCAATGTCTTTGGCAATAGAACCACAAATGAAAGGTCTTCACCTGCATAGGGCAGCGCAAAAAGCACAGCATCGCCCGCGGTGTGAACTGGCACCTGCAAAGTTTGCCTCATTAAAGGCACTTTTACTTGTCGTTCTTTCGTAATGAAGAACGGTTCAACTTGCGTTGCCTCCGGGCTGAACTGGGTAAGCCAGATGCCTTTGAAGTAAATCGCATTGCAAAGCACAAGCCTTGTGAGTTCGGTAATCTGGTTTGGCTGAATTAGATCCCGGATTTTGCCATGCGTCTTTTCCTCGATCCACGCGTTGATTTCCCCCCGGGTTTGCTCCGGTTTACCCATGAAATCCACCAACCGTAGTTCAGCGCGATAATACTTCAGGTTTAGGTCCAGGAACGTGTCTAGGAACGGATACGTTCGTTCGCACCAAAGCGAGTTTGCCACAATTAAATTGATCTGTTTCCGCTTTTCAATTTGTGCAAAGCGCTCGCTCAAGTCTGCAAAAGCGCGGTGCAGTTGGGCCTGCGGCAGCGTGAAGTGAAGCACGCAGGCCATTTCCTTTTCGGTTTGCCCGCGTGCGCCTGCATAAGTCATCGCCAACGCCGTGGAAATGCTATAAGGAGAGAAAAACAGATTCCCACCCTGCGTTCGTACCCGATGGTAAAGATCAAGCGCAAAAGCTGTGTTGCCATCCACTACCGGTGATGCGGCGCTGGTGCCGGTTGCAGCCAAAATCAAAGTGCCAACTATTAAAGCTGCACACCAACGCCGTCTGCTGTTAGCCGGTGAACAATGCAGGTGAAGAGCCGTCGTTTTTTCCAGTGGGGACATCTTCGTTATCTGCTCATCACATTCCATTTTCATAGGTCTCCTATCTTTGGTTCATTCATAAATCTCGAACACTGAGCCGTCCAGCACGAACTGAAGCATTTTGCCCCGGTGTTTATGCTGAACTTGTCAATCTGTGGGCCCTTAGGCAGGCGGAACAGGTAAGCGCCTTCCAGCCGTGATGGGTTCGAATTGTAGAACTCCTGGTCCACGGATGTGGTGGCGACATGACTGCCAATCTTCATGTTGACACGGTGGTAGATGACCTCTAGCGGCGCGAAGATGTAGGAGCGTGGTGCCGGCCAGGGTGGCGGACTTGGGCGCGGCGGCGGCCGCCAATGCGCCGGGTCAACAACAATAAACCCATCCGCCTGCACCTGTGGCATGGGCAAACCCGAACCGGTCAACAGCACCAAAGCCGACAGTGGCAAAAACCGTTCCATGTTTCATTGGACGGAGACGGCGGGGGAAAGCTCCCGAATCATTCGGACTCCCGAACCCGAAAATCTAGAGCGTTCCATAGCCGCTGTAGCGATGCGTCCCGAAAACCATCCCAATTCACTATGAAATGCAGCCGTTCAGTGTAACAAACCGCTTCATAATTCATGGAAATACTCCAGGGCGAACGGCTGAGCGCGCACGGTCTGCGTGCCGGTTTTCGGTGCCCAGCCGAAAACACCATTCGCTGTCTGCTCCTTTTGGATTTGCCGTTGCCCCTCAAAATGGCATTGCCTTAAAAGTGTATGTTCAGGCCTGTCCAGCGAAGCCGGCGGCTAGTACCGCTTCATTGGCTGGGCGGGTCACATACGCTTCCCAACATGGGTTTCAGGGCGAGTTGCCTGTAACACGCTTTCCTAAACTCGGAGCTGTTTCAGTTCGTGGGTTAAAGCTATCAGTGGGTTGGTGTCAGCAAACCGGCGGGGTGCTGGGCCAATTGCTCGAGAAAGCTGATCCATGCGTCCATGCCAGCGCCGGTTCGAGCTGAAAGCTCAAAAACACGCGCCTGTGGTGCTACACGAGCAATGTTTTCGCGGGCTGCGCCCAAATCGAAACCGGCAGGCCCGACCAAGTCCGTCTTGGTGATCGCTACTGCAGCACTGCCATGGAAAATTGGTGGGTACTTGAGCGGTTTATCTTCGCCCTCGGTCACAGGTAACAACACTACTCGACAGTCCTCACCCAGGTCATAGCTAGCGGGGCAGACAAGGTTCCCGACGTTCTCGATAAACAATAGCTCAAGCCCATCTAGCTGTAGTTGCTCGAGCCCGGCAGCAACCATATGTGCGTCCAAGTGACAAACCGTACCGGTTGTAATTTGCACGGCCTGCACGCCGTGTTTGCGGATCCGCTCGGCGTCGCGTTGTGTTGCTAGGTCGCCCACGATAACTGCGCAGCGTCGTCGGCCTCTGAGACGCTCGAGTGTTGCCTCGATCAACGTTGTTTTGCCTGCTCCAGGCGAAGAGACAATGTTGATAGCCCTGATCTTTCTTGCGCGTAAAAAGCCGCGGGTTCGCTCAGCCAGCTTGTTGTTGTGCGCAATAATAGATTCGGTGACTGAAACCGTGCGTGCTTGTGCCGTCTGCTCTTGCACAGGCTTATGTGTGTGCAATGATTCATGTGGATGCGAGTGGGAGTAAACCCGGCCACGCGCGTCTATGTGCGTGTGCCAGTGCGTTGTATGAGCCGAGTCAGGCCCGGTCACGTTAAAATTGCTAGCTTGTCCGCAGCCACAATGTTCGCACATCGTCTTGAATCTTGAATCATGTTAACCGGCCGGCCGCAGGCCCGCTGGACTTACCGAACTGCCCGGCGTTGGCCGGATTGTGTTGCGCAACGGTATTTTCGCCCTCGACAAAAGCAAGCTCAAGCGCTGTGCCGCCACCGCGTAACACCATCGGCCAGCCACAACGTGCGCATTCGAACTCGAATTGCGCCAGCTCGAACTCGACCTGACAATTTTCGCACCAGAAGCGTGCCGGCACAATTTCGATTTGTAGCTTTGCATCTGCTGCAACCGTGCCGGACCGCAACACTTCGAAGGCGAACTGCAGCGCCTCGGGCACCACGCCGGATAACACGCCAACACGTAGCCCGATGCATGAGACGCGCCCCAGGCTATTCTGCTCGGCCACACGCGCAACCGTCTGCAGGGTAGATTGCATCAGATCAACTTCGTGCATGGCGCAAGTTGTCCCGGCTCAGCCGGTTTATTCATCGGCGTCTTTGACGCCCTGCATGCGTTTTGTTGGACAACCGGCCCGAAGCCAAGCATGCACAAACATGTCGAGGTCCCCGTCCAACACCGCGTCGGTGTTGCTCGTTTGCACGCCGGTGCGCAGGTCTTTGACCATTCGATACGGCTGCAACACGTAACTGCGGATCTGGTTGCCCCAGCCGATGCTGCCTTTTTCGCTGTAGTACCGCTCCATTTCGGCGCGTTGCTGGTCTTCGCGCAGTGCATGCAACTTGGACAACAGCAAGCGCATTGCTATGGCGCGGTTCTGGTGCTGCGAACGCTCGCTTTGGGAGGCCGCAACAATGCCTGTCGGGATATGAATGATGCGCACGGCTGTCTCGACCTTGTTGACGTTCTGACCGCCTTTACCCCCCGACCGATACGTTTCAATTCGCAGTTCGTTCGGCGGGATCACTATCTCGCCGTCGTCTTCGCGCTCAGGGATCACATCCACACTGGCAAAGCTCGTGTGTCGGCGTTTGTTGGCATCGAAGGGCGAGATGCGCACCAGCCGATGCACACCCCGTTCGGCTTTGCAATACCCAAATGCATGCTCGCCGCTAACCATCATTGTTGCGCTTTTTATTCCGGCGACTTCACCCGGCAACGCGTCAATTACCTCGACCTTCCAGCCGCGCGATTCAGCCCAGCGCTGGTACATGCGCAATAGCATCGCCGCCCAGTCGCACGACTCGGTACCGCCTGCGCCGGCGTTTATGCTCAGAATGCAGTTACGCTTGTCGTGCGGGCCACTCAAGAACACGTGCAGCTCGAGTTCATCAAGCTCCTTTAAGAACGTGCCGAGCTCGCGCTCGAGTTCGGGCAGGTGCTTGGCTTGCTCGGCTTCAGGTTCGGATTCAACCAACTCCACCAACACGCGCAAGTCATCAAGCCGTTTTTGCGCCTTGAACAGCGGCTCGATTTTGTCACGCAAACTGTTTGCTTCGGAAATGACTTTTTGCGCCTGTTCCGGGTTTACCCAGAAACTCTCGGCGTTCATTTGCGCCTCAAGTTCAGCCAGGCGCGTTTGCACGCTGCCTACGTCAAAGAAACCTCCTTACTGCCGCCAGTCTATCTACTGCTCCAGCAAGCTGTGCTTTGAACGTGTCAGTCATGCGCCCCAAAATACATCAATCCAGCCAAAGACGCCAGTGCCCAGGCGTGTCGGGTCTATCAGCCTGCACTGTGCAGGTTCAAAGATTCGAACCGATTTTTTTCGCGTTGACCACGTTCAACCCGAGGTGCAGTGAGCCAAATCCCAGCCCTGCTCAACCCGTAATCCAACATCGAGATCCAAGCATTATCTGGAAAAAAGCTCCCTCTAAGCCGATTGTTGATGATCCTTGCGGCTACCTGCGAGATTCGCGTGGCCTTTTGTTAAAGTTGGCAAGTCGGGCAGATGATTGTGGGTGACACCGGCTGTTCAAACGCGCTTGTTATCACGGGCGGTGGCGTGCTGAGATCTGGTCAGCTCCCATCCTTCTGACTTCTTTCGTCAGAGACAACTGAACGAGGCAGCCGAACCACCAGCCAGTCGCATTGGTCGCGCCTCCAATCGGAAACAGCGTGCGCGAACAAGGCTGTGCCCATGCCGACGACGAAGTAGACTCGGATAACCAAATAGATCTCTGCTCGCAATGCCGCAATCTGCGCGTTGCCGGCAGCAACCACCAACTGCAATGCACTCGCGCCCGCCTCCGCCCTTGCCGTCTCAGAAATCCTCAGAGCCTCTGGTGGAAGCTCAAACGCGCTGCGCATCACGGCGCTTAAACGAACAACCGCAAGCAGGAGAATCAGACCGAATACAAAGCAACAGATAGCCAGCCACCGCCACGCATGCCAATGGCGGCTGCGCTTTTCCATATGAGCCGCGTAATCGAGAAGCACTTGCCGTTCTTCGGATGTGAGGTTGACGCTTTGCATGAGCGCTAACGGTTCAGTTCAGGTACTGCCGGTGCGCCGAACGCGCCGATGGGATCACCGAGCGCAGCTTGCGGATTGTCCTCAGAAACGATGTGTTTGGCGTCTTAGTTCATGAGCCAGAGACGGTGTTGGAAAACAGGTTAAGTACGACGACGCCAGCAACGATGAGTGATATGCCTATGATTGCTGGAAGATCTAGGGACTGGCCGTAAAGCACCCAAACGATCAGCGCGATTAAAGCCACACCCGCACCAGACCAGATTGCGTAGGCAACGCCAACTGGAATGGTCTTGAGCGCAAGAGAAAGGAAGTAAAACGCCGATGCATAACCTGCGACGACAATTGTTGAAGGCCACAGGCGAGAGAAACCATCTGACGCCTTTAGCGCAGATGTACCGATTATTTCGCTAACGATTGCTACGGCAAGAAATACCCACTGCATTGCATGATTTCTAGGATTGAGGTGTTCCACCACTAAGTGTTTTGCTCTGACAACTTGATAATGGCATGGTTTTCAGGTAACCAAACCCGAAGTTTGCTATCAAAAGGTCGGGGAGCATTAGCATCGCACAATGCTTGTGTCGGATAGCAAATGCGGTCAAGCGGATTTTCGTGTCGCCTGTTGGACCAGATGCGGTGGATGTTGCGGCTGCACCATTGTTCGATCCACACCCAGTAGTCATATGCGGCTGGGTTGTGCAGCAGGGTCGGTTTCGCTGGCTGCAGTTGCAGTTGACCCTGTATCTGGGTGAGCTGGAAATTGAGGCGATTCTTGAGGCATCTGGCAATGCAGGCGTAGTTGGCACCTAGGGTCAGGCCGCACGCTATGCTTGATTTGAGAGTCCGGGTTGCGGATTTCAGATGCAGGTGCAGGCGTAAGGTGGTGTCTCGTCGTCAGGAGGTAGCGCGTGGCTCAATTTGTGACTGGTAAGTCGGTTAGGGCAACCTCCCACAGGGTAAAAGACCGTGGTGACCACGCAGATATACCTACACCTGATTGGCAAACGGATCCGAGCGTGGGAGGGCCATCGGATACAGATAAGTGGTGAGTTATTTGAAGCCAAGATACTCTCAGTGCATTACTCACCGCGCAGGCATTCTGGGTATTAAACCAATCGAGGGTACACGGTGGTGACGACGTTCCTAGCGTGAAGCTGGCAAAACAGTGTCTTTTACACACTGGCCAAAAGCTGGCGTAGCACATAAGGCAAAATGCCGCCGTGCCGGTAGTATTCGAGCTCGATGGGAGTATCGATCCTGCATAGCACGTTTACGCGCTCGATTGCGCCTGAGCCGCGTCGGATTTGGAGTGTCAGTTCCTGTTGAGGCCTGAGGTCGGGGCCTAAACCGAGCACATCATATAGTTCGCTGCCATCGAGCCTGAGCGTTTGTGCATTTGTGCCAGGTTTAAACTGTAGTGGGAGCACCCCCATACCGACGAGGTTACTGCGGTGTATTCGTTCGAAGCTTTGCGCAACTACAGCTTTAACGCCCAGCAATGCCGGGCCTTTGGCGGCCCAGTCGCGCGAGCTGCCTGCACCGTACTCTTGTCCGGCAAACACAACCAATGGCGTGCGTGTTTGGGCGTAACGCATTGCGGCCTCGTAAATTGTCATGCGCTCGCCGGTGGGCTGATGAATTGTGAATCCGCCCTCGGCGCCGCCGAGCATGAGATTTTTGATGCGTACATTGGCGAAAGTACCGCGCATCATGACGTGGTGATTTCCGCGCCGGGCGCCGTAGCTGTTGAAGTCTGCGGGGGACACTTGTTGTTCGATAAGGTACCGACCGGCGGGTGAATCTTTGTGGATTGCACCGGCAGGTGAGATATGGTCTGTGGTAACGGCGTCGCCGAAAATTGCAAGACACCGCGCGTCTCTGATTTCGGCGATCTGCTCGGGGTAAAGGTCGAGCTGCTCGAAGTAAGGCGGTTCTTGGATGTATGTGCTCGCGGGGTCCCATTGATAAACCAGGCCGCTGGGTGCACGTAGCTCGGTCCAGGTGGGGTTATGCCCGGTTACATCCGAGTAGAGCTTCCTGTACGTAGCCGGGTCAACTGCCGTATTGAGTAAATGCCGTATCTCAGTTGTGCTTGGCCAAATATCACGTAGATACACCGGCTGACCATCTTTACCTGTCCCGATCGGTTCTGTTGTCAGGTCAATATCAACCCGCCCTGCCAACGCAAATGCAACGACAAGGGGCGGTGACATGAGGAGGTTCGCCCGGATACTAGGGTGCACGCGTGCTTCGAAGTTTCTGTTTCCGGACAGAACTGCGGCTGTTACCAGTTCATTTTCGACAACTGCCTGTTCGATGTGTGCTTCGAGCGGGCCAGAGTTGCCGATACACGTTGTGCATCCGTAGGCAACGAGATTGAACCCGAGCTGGTCAAGGTATTGCTGCAATCCTGTGCGTTCCAAATAGTCGGTCACGACGCGTGAGCCTGGGGCCAGAGACGTTTTCACCGCTGGATTTACAGCCAGGCCGCGTTGGACGGCTTTTTTGGCGAGCAAACCTGCAGCGAGCATCAAGTTCGGGTTAGACGTATTTGTGCAGCTTGTGATAGCGGCTATGAGCACTGTGCCATGGCCAATGTGGCAGCTAAGGTTGTTGTTATGCACCACGACATTGCTGGGGGCAGGATGCTGGTTGCGCATCTCGCTTTCGCTGGGCTCGACAGCCGGTTCGCCTGCGTTGGCTGGCCAATGTGTCCTAAACTCACACGGGTTTAGCCCGCTTATGTTGACGCGTTTATTGAGCTCAGCCTCAGTTTTGCCGTATCCACCTTCTTTGACCGGTCGGGTCAAGGCTTCAACGAAGGCGCGTTTGAGTTTCCCAAGTTCAATCCGTTGTTGAGGTTGTTTTGGCCCTGCTACGCACGGTACCACAGTGCCTAAGTCAAGCTCGACCACAGCCGAGTACGCCAGTTCACCAGCCTTTGGCATGCCCCAAAGGCCTTGAGCGCGGTAGTACGCTTCGTAAAGCCTGCACTGTGCTTCGGTCCGACCGGTTTGGCGCATATATTGGACGCACGCTTCGTCGATTGGGAAAAACCCGATTGTAGCCCCGTACTCAGGTGCCATGTTTGCCACAACTGCGCGGTCTGCCACTGGCAGGTAGGCTGCCCCTGGGCCGAAAAACTCGACGAGCTTGCCCACCACATTTTTCTTACGCAACAGTTGCGTGACTGTGAGGGCAAGATCAGTTGCAGTGGCGCCTTCGGGCAGTTCACCTGTAAGGTGCACACCGACCACATCGGGCATGAGCAAGTAAACGGGTTGACCAAGCATGGCTGCTTCAGCTTCGATCCCGCCCACACCCCAGCCGACTATGCCAAGCCCGTTTATCATGGTTGTGTGCGAATCTGTGCCAACCAATGTGTCGGGGAAAAACAGTCGGGCTTTCGCTCCATTCAACCTGATTTCGTTGTATAGCACACCTTGCGCGAGGTATTCGAGGTTAACTTGATGTATGATGCCTGTGCCTGGAGGTATGATGCGCAGGTTCGAGAATGCCTGTGTTGCCCATTTCAAGAACTCGTACCGCTCGCGGTTTCGTGCGAACTCGATCTGGAGGTTTTTGGTGAAAGCATCGGCGCTGCCCGCAAAGTCAACCTGCACAGAATGATCAATCACAAGGTCAACCGGCACAATCGGCTCGATTGTTTTTGGGTCTTTGCCGAGGCGTTTGACTGCCGAACGCATCGCAGCGAGGTCAACCAACAATGGCACACCGGTAAAATCTTGTAGCAAAACACGGCCGACTACAAACGGTACCTCGGCAGTGCGTTGGTCGTTTGGTTTCCAGTTTGCAAGCATTCGGACGTGTTGCTCGGTTATCCGGCTACCATCGCAGTTGCGTAGTACTGATTCAAGAAGCACACGCAAGCAAACCGGCAGAGTTGATACCGGTCCGACGCCGGCACGCTCGAGCGCCGGCAGTGAATACAAGTATCCTTCGACGCCGGTACAAGTGTCGAATCGTTGCAATGCGCCAAAAAAATTGTGCGGCTCGGCCATTTTCTAATCAATTTGCCCAGTCAAAAAAGCTGGTTCGCAAAAACCTGAAGTGCTTACGGTACACTGTCAAGCCAAGGTTGCGAGGGGCAATCCTATGGCACAACAACGCAAGTTGGTATTCCCCCACAACTGCTTGTGTTGATGCGATGTGTGGTTTAGGATTTGGCGTCTGTTGCGTCGTGGTCGGTATAGGCAGGTCCACTCTCATCCCAGCCTGGCCAGTGTGGCCTTGATCGCGTCAAAGTTCGGCAGGTCTTTAGGTGTTGGCGTCTGTTCGCTGTATTGAACAATGCCGGCCTTATCAATCACAAATGCGGCGCGTGCACTGACGGAACCCAAACCCAGCAGGTCATCAAGCAACACACCATACGCCTTTGCGGTAGTTTTATTGAGATCACTGGCCAACGTGATTCCGATTCGTTCCTTTTGCGCCCAGGCTTCCTGCGCGAACGGACTGTCAACGCTTATGCCGATGACAGCTGCATCGAGTTTTTGAAACTCGTTCAGACCCGCTGTCACGTCGCACATTTCTTTCGTGCACACACTTGTAAATGCCAACGGAAAAAACAACAGCACAGTGTTGCGTTTACCAAAGTTATCGCTGAGCCGCACATCAACAAGGCCATCTGGTTGTTTCGACTTCAACGTGAAGTCAGGTGCTTTTGAACCGACTGCTATAGCCATGGCATTTGTTATTTTGCGTTTACGGTTTTTGCGACGCACAAAAACGGCGCCGCATTTGTTCTTGAACCTCATGCACGACGCATTGTGCGTCAAGTGACAAATCGTGTGACACCCGAATCCTCAGCCACGCGGAAGGTTATGCCGGGTCACAACCCCGAATTCACCAGACGCGGGTTGCTGAGTGTTTGTAGTGCAGCCTTTAGGCTGAAGAATCACAGGCTAAAGCCCGCCCAACAAACCAGTTGTAACTACGCGGCAACTTCCTGAGTTGCACACAGGGGCCGTGTTTAGTTAGCTTGTCGGCAGCCAAAGACATGAAGATTTACATCGACGGTAAATTCTACGATAAACGCAACGCCAAGATATCGGTTTTTGACCACGGTTTGCTCTATGGCGACGGCGTGTTCGAGGGCATCCGCGCTTATAACGGGCGCGTGTTCAAGCTCAACGAACACATCGAACGGCTTTACTGGTCGGCAAATGCGATCTTGCTGAAAGTCCCGATGTCGCCCACCCAGATGAAGCGCGCGGTGCTTGATACGTGCCGCGTGAATAAGATTTGGAACGGGTACATCCGGCTGGTTGTAACTCGGGGGGAAGGCAACCTCGGGCTTGATCCAAATAAGTGCAAGCGCCCAACCGTGATTATCATTGCAGACAAGATTCAGCTTTACCCGCCGTCCCTTTACCGGAATGGGATGGCCATTATTACGGTGCCGACCGTCCGTAACCTGCATAGTGCACTGAACCCTGCAATTAAGTCGCTCAACTATCTGAACAACATCCTGGCCAAGATCGAGGCAAACATTGGCGGGTGCGAGGAGGCCGTGATGCTGAATGCCGAAGGGTTCGTTTCGGAGTGCACAGGCGACAACATTTTCATAATCAAAAAAGGGCAGTTGCTAACCCCGCCACTATCTGCCGGCGCGTTGCGCGGTATCACGCGGCAGGTTGTGATAGAGCTTGCAGGTGAGCTTGGTGTACCTGTGGCTGAACCGAACCTGACGCGGTACGACCTGTTTAATGCTGACGAGTGTTTTTTGACCGGCACAGGCGCTGAGATAGTGCCTGTGGTGCGCATTGACGGTCGTCAGATCGGCACGGGCAAACCGGGGCCCATCACGCTCAAACTTGTGGAGCGGTACCATGCCTTGACGAAAAGCTCGGGCGAGCCGATATACAAGTAGGACAAATTATGCTCTGTTGTTTTTGCAAACAGAAAGAGGCAAAGGTGCACTACTCGAAGGTCGAGGGTAACAAGATTCAAAAGCTCGACATGTGCGAGGAATGCGCCAAACAGAAAGGGTTCGATGACCCGACCGCGTATGCGTTGGCGGACTTGCTGTTGGGTCTAGGGGCGACCCAGGAATTCGAAGGCGCAACTGGTGGCACCGAGCTTAAATGTCCAAAGTGCGGTTTTTCACAGACAGACTTAAAGAAAAGCGGTCGGCTTGGTTGTCCCGAATGTTACAATACATTTGCCAGCGGACTGGAGAACCTGCTCAAATCCATGCACAAAGGCACGCGCCACGTTGGCAAAGTGCCCATGGCAGCACAACAAACGCGTGACATAACCGAGCGAATCAAAAGCCTCCAGAAACGGTTGGACAAGGCAATCCAAGACGAAAATTTCGAGCAGGCGGCATTGCTCCGTGACGAAATTAAGCAACTAAAAGCGCAATTGGCGCATGGGTCGCTGGCGCAGCCGATGTAAACGACTCGATAAAAAGATGAAACTAACCGAGTTCCTTCTTCCACCAACTGAGTCGGCCCGGCGTCTAGGTCCGCATCATCCTATTGTAATGTCCAGCAGGGTGCGGCTGGCACGCAATGTCAAAGGCGCGCCTTTTCCGGGCTGGGCAAAAAAGGCGGACCGAATTCGCGTTTTTGAGAGCTTACGGCCTGCGGTTGAGTGTTTGTCAGCAATGACAGGTGCTTTCTCAGAAGCGATGGAGAACCTGTCTGCGTTAGATAAACAAATTCTGGTCGAGCGCCATTTAATTAGCCGTGAACATGCGGCAAAGGGTGCGGGAAGCGGTATTGTTCTGACCCGCGACGAATCAATCTGTGTGATGATCAATGAAGAAGACCATCTGCGCATGCAGGCGCTCAGACCCGGCTTCAGGCTAAAAGAGGCCTGGCTTGCGATTGACAAGATTGACACTGAGCTTGAGAAAAAGATCGAGTACGCTTTTAGCCCGACACTAGGTTATCTAACTGCCTGCCCGACAAATGTTGGCACGGGCATTCGCGTCAGTGCAATGTTACACTTGCCCGGGCTTGTGTTGGCCGAGCAGATCAACGCTGTGATTCAATCTGTTGCGCGACTTGGCTTGGCTGTACGCGGGCTTTACGGCGAAGGCACTGAAGCGCTCGGCAACGTGTTTCAGGTGTCCAACCAGATGACACTTGGCGAATCGGAGCTGACCATTGTCGAGCGGCTCGAAAAGGTTGTCGCGCAGATCATCGAGTCGGAACAAAACGCGCGCGAGTCGCTTTTGGAGAAAAAGGCAAAAATGGTTTACAACCATGTGGGACGCGCCTACGGCATTTTGGCAAATGCACACAGTATATCGTCCAAAGAAACACTGAATCTGTTGTCGTTGTTGCGGTTGGGTTTGGACTTGGGTTTGTTCCCGGGTACAGAAAAATCGTTGACGGATGAGCTGTTTATCTTGATTCAACCTGCTCATTTGCAACTGCAGTTTGGCGAAAAATTAAGTCCTGATGAACGCGACATATTGCGTGCGGACCTTTTACGCGAGCGCTTGGCAAACCTAAGCCGACCCGTCACAAAACCGAATAGCCCTGACCCGAGCAGTTCTGCGATGGACAAAAAGCCCTAGTTGTAGCATCTTATGCGGTGAACCATGGATGACGACGCTCTAAGCAAGTTTACCCCGCGTGCGCAACAGGTGGTTGCACTCGCACGACGTGAAGCCGATCGGCTTAATCACGATTGGGTGGGGACTGAACATTTATTGCTCGGCCTGATCAAGCTCGGCCAAGGCGTTGCGGTTAACGTCCTTCAGAAAATGGGTCTTGACCTGGAAACCATTCGAATGGAGATCGAAAAACACGTGCCGGCCGGCCCGAGCCAAAAAACAATAGGCCGTATCCCGCTTACACCACGTGCGCGCAAGGTACTCGACCTTGCGCAACGTGAGGCCAGAGAACTTAAACACACCTATATTGGCACCGAACATATTTTACTTGCGTTGCTGCGTGAGGGTGAAGGCGTTGCTGCGCAGGTCCTCAAGAACCTTGACCTGGACCACGAACAGCTCAGACAAGAAATACTCAAAGAGCTTGATCCGAATTTTGCTGCTCAAGAAGAACCGGCCGAGGCGGGCCAAAAAACTGCTGAGCGAAAAGGCGAGGTCAAAACACCTGCCCTGAAAGCTTTCGGCCGTGACCTGACCGAGATAGCGCGCCGCGGCGAAATGGACCCTGTGATAGGGCGCCGGAACGAGATCGAACGCGTGATTCAGATTTTGTGTCGGCGCACAAAGAATAATCCGGTTTTGCTTGGTGAAGCCGGCGTTGGCAAAACTGCGATCGTCGAAGGGTTGGCTCAGGAAATCGTAAAGGGCAACGTGCCGGAGTTGTTGCGTGACAAACGGTTGATAACGCTTGACCTTGCGTTGATGGTGGCCGGCACAAAGTACCGTGGCCAGTTCGAGGAGCGCATCAAGGCCGTCATGGACGAAATCCGGCGCGCCAAGAACGTGATTGTTTTCATTGACGAGCTGCACACGATTGTGGGGGCGGGTTCGGCAGAAGGCACGATGGATGCCTCCAACATAATCAAGCCCGCACTAAGCCGGGGCGAGATGCAATGCATCGGCGCAACCACTCTCAATGAATATCGCAAGTATATCGAGAAAGACGCTGCGCTCGAGCGCAGGTTCCAGGCAATCAAGGTCGAGCCACCCACTGTCGAAGAGACAATCCAGATTCTGCGCGGCTTGCGTACCAAATACGAGGAACACCATAAGGTCGAGTTCACAGACCGCGCACTCGAGGCCGCAGCGCGGTTGTCAGACCGTTACATAACAGACCGTTATCTGCCTGACAAAGCGATTGATCTGATGGATGAAGCCGGCGCGCGGGCGCGGATCAGCGCTATGACACGACCGCCTGAGGCAAAGGAAATCGAAGCCGAAATTGAGGAGATAAAGGCCAAAAAAGAGCGCGCAATTCGCAATCAGGATTTCGAAGGCGCCGCTGCAATGCGCGACAAGGAACGGCAAGCTAAAGAACGGCTCGAAGCAGTGCTTGCCCAGTGGCGTGCTACGCGCGAGGAAAAACGCATCGTGGTTGATGAGGAAGACATCTTGCATGTTGTGTCCAAGTGGACCGGCATACCGCTCAAACGCATGGAAGAAGGCGAGGCACAACGGTTGTTGGCCGTCGAAGAAGAACTGTGCAAGGTTGTAATAGGCCAGCGCGAAGCCGTGGCTGCGATTTGTCGTGCGCTGCGCCGGTCACGAGCCGATTTGAAAGACCCGAAACGGCCCATTGGCAGTTTTGCTTTGCTCGGCCCGACCGGGGTGGGCAAGACGCTCCTTGCCAAAGCGCTGGCCGAGCATCTGTTTGGCGACGCGCGTGCGTTGATCCAGCTCGACATGAGCGAATACATGGAGAAATTCAATGTATCGCGTCTGGTCGGGTCGCCGCCGGGGTACGTCGGGTACGAAGAAGGCGGGCAATTGACTGAAGCCGTTCGGCGCAAGCCGTACTCGGTTGTGCTGTTTGATGAAATCGAGAAAGCGCACCCTGATGTGTGGAACATTTTGTTGCAAATCCTTGAGGAAGGCAAACTGACCGATAACGTCGGCCGAGTGGTGAACTTCCGCAATACGATTGTGCTGCTGACTTCGAATGTCGGGTCGGACACTATCCGCCGCCAATCAACGCTCGGCTTCTCCCCCATATCCGACGAGACAAGCTACGAAAAGATGCGCGAGCGCATTCTCGAGGAAGCAAAGAAGACCTTCAGGCCCGAGTTTTTGAACCGGCTTGACGACGTGATTGTGTTCCGCGCGTTGACCAAACCGGACCTTATTCAGATTCTAGAGCTGGAGGTTGGAAAAGTCGCAGACCGACTGAAACACAAAAAAATCAAGATTACACTCAGCGAAAAGGCCAGAGAGTTCCTGGTTGAACGCGGGTACGACCCCAACTACGGTGCGCGGCCGATGCGCCGTGCCGTCGAGCGGCTACTTGAAGACCCGTTAGCTGAGGAAATCCTGCGCGGCAACATTCATGAAAATGAACCTGTGGTTGTTGAACTTGAAGGCGACAAGCTCGTTTTCACGCAAAGGTCTGCCGCGCCAGAGGAAGGTGCAGTAGCAAGTTGACGTAGCTCTGCAACCCCGTCGGCCCGTATGGGATCGGCTCCGGGATTCAATCAGTGCCGGAACACGCCGGCAAAGACCACAGGCTTGTGTCTGACCTTAAAAACTTGGAGCGCGGTTCTTATTGCCAATTGCTTCCGGGAATTACCTAACCGAGCAGTTGACCTACACAGGCACATCAGCCAGGATCGTCAGCTTGTGTTGTTGCCGAGTCGGTTTATCGCGTGTGCTAGCGTTTAACTCAGCGTTGTCGCGTTCGCAGATATGAATGTGCTTTACACAGAGTTGGTTGGGCAATAAATTAGGTGCGGCATTTAACAACGGAAAGATAGTTGATGGCAAATACACTGCCCAAATCAAAAATAATTGAGCAGTTCAGGTTGCATGAGCGCGACACTGGTTCAGCGGACGTGCAAATTGCTTTGCTGACGGCTCGCATCAACCACCTGAGCGAACATCTGCAAAAATATAAGAAAGACTACAGCTCACGACGCGGGCTGCTGAAAATGGTAAGCCAACGACGCAGGCTGCTGGAATATTTGCGTGAGACCGACTTTGAACGGTATCAGGCTATTACACGAAAGCTTAAACTACGCAAGTAACCCGCAGTCGGCCGCCATGCAGTGCACGGCCCGCAACCTTTTTTCGTGTCCGTGCGAGCGAACCGACATTGTAAACCACGATTTTTGCTCTGGTAGCGTGCCACAGGCAGTTTTTTGTTCAGAACATTGAAACAACCACAACTATAACCAAAATAATGCCCGCTGCGCCCGGGCGATTTCATTGAATCCCGAACATCGAGTCGGGTTTCACTGAAGTTACTCGGCACAGCGGGCGGTATAAACTGAATTATGTCAGAAAAAGTAACCGCCCAAGTGGGCGAAACCCAAATCACAATTGAAACTGGCAAACTGGCAAGACAGGCCGACGGCGCTGCTCTAGTTCAACTTGGCGAAACCATAGTGCTGGTCGCTGCCGTCGCCGCCGCCAAACCCAAGGAAGATGTTGATTTCCTGCCGTTGACGGTTGACTACCGGGAGAAGGCTGCTGCGGCAGGAAGGTTCCCCGGCGGCTACTTCAAACGCGAAGGCCGCCCGAGCGAAAAAGAGGTTGTTACCTCACGGATGATTGATCGGCCGTTGCGCCCGTTATTTCCCAAGGATTGGCGCTGCGAAGTCCAGGTACAAAGCATTGTGCTGAGTGCAGACGGCGAAAACGATCCGGATGTGCTAGCTGTCAACGGCGCATCAGCAGCGTTGATGTTGAGCGACATACCGTGGAACGGACCCTTGGGCGCAGTGCGAATAGGTCGTGTTGACGGCAAGTTCGTTATTAACCCGACACATTCGCAGCTTGAAAAGAGCGACTTAGACCTTGTTTACGTTGGCAGCGAAAAGGAGCTTGTGATGTTTGAAGGCTCAGCACGCGAGATCAGCGAGTCAGAGTTCATGGCTGCACTTGCCTTTGCGCATGAGGCCTGCCAGCCGATGATCGCCGCCCAAAAGGAACTCGCAGAGCGCGCAGGCAAAAAGAAACGCGCGTTCACGGCGCGTGTGTTGCCAGCCGAGCTGTTGGCGGAGGCACAGGCATTGACTTCGGAGCGTTTGGTCCGGGCGCTGCTTACGCCCGGTAAACTTCCGCGTGAAACGGCTGTCAACCAGCTGTTCGACGAAGTAAAAGCAAAGCTTGTCGAGAAGTTCGGGGCAGAAGTTGCAACTGAGTCTGTCCTTAAGGAACTGTTTCACAGGATTCAGCGTGACACTGTTCGCGCGCTTATACTGGATGGTGAAAAACGAATCGACGGACGCGCGTTTGACGAAGTCCGCCCGATACATTGCGATGTGGGAATATTGCCACGTGCGCACGGCTCAGCCCTGTTCACCCGGGGCGAGACACAGGCGGTGAGCCTAGCCACGCTCGGCACTGACGAAGACGTGCAGGAATTTGACGCATATACAGGGGGTGAAACAGAGAAAAAGTTCATCTTGCACTACAACTTTCCAAACTTCTCTGTGGGTGAGACAGGCCGAATAGGCGGCCCTGGCCGACGCGAGATTGGCCACGGCGCACTGGCTGAACGCTCGATTGCACCGCTGCTGCCATTGGATTCGTATCCGTACTCGATCCGTATCTCGACGGAGATAATGGAATCAAACGGCTCGACCTCGATGGCGGCGGTTTGCGGCGGATCGCTCGCGCTGATGGATGCTGGTATCCCACTGGCAAAACCGGTTGGCGGCATCAGCATTGGGCTTTGTACCGAGTTCGATGAGGCCGGTAACATTGCCAGATACAGACTGCTGACCGACATAATTGGCGCCGAAGACGCATTTGGCGACATGGACTGCAAGATAGCAGGAACCGAGAAAGGTATTACTGGCTTTCAGCTTGATCTGAAACTGCCGGGCATACCGCACTCGATTATGGCGGAGGCGCTCGAACGGGCCAAAATAGCGCGAATGCACGTACTTGGTGAGATGAACAAGGTGCTGGCTGAGCCACGCAAAGAGATCAGCAAATACGCACCGCGGATACTTACGCTCAAGATTGATCCTGAAAAGATCGGTGCATTGATCGGTCCGGGGGGCAAAAACATCAAGAAGATCGTGGATGAATCCGGCTGCGAAATCAATATCGAGCACGATGGCTCGGTCAAGATTTTCTCGGTATCAGAAGAGGGAATGCGTATTGCGCGCGACGCAATTCTTGGGCTTACGGCCGAGGCTGAGCCCGGCAAGATTTATAGGGGTAAGGTTGTTACGGTCAAAGACTTCGGCGCATTTGTCGAGTTTCTGCCCGGCCGAGATGGGCTGGTGCCAATCAGCGAGCTTGCAAATTTCAGGGTTAAAAAGACCGAAGACGTCGTCCGCGTTGGCGACGAGATCTGGGTAAAGTGCCTTGGTGTAGATGAAAAAGGTCGCGTCCGATTGTCGCGCAAACAGGCCATGGTCGAGCGCGCCAAAGAACTGGAACGTCAGCGACCGAAGGAACAACCAAAAAAGCACGAGCAGCGCGGCAGATAGTAGGACGGCCCCAGCGCGTCAATTTGTGAGGCGGCCGGTCCCGCTCCTGAGCTGGATTCCGTAGCGGATTTGAGAGGTGCGCGCCGTCGGCGTTGGTTAATTCTGTTTGCAGCGCAGTCTTGTTCCCCACCACAATTCAACCACCAAAAGGCGGGCCAGAAGAATCATGGCTCTGTGCTTGCACTACCGCATTACGCAGCAGTTCGGGCTGAGTTTCGTTATCCCTTCAAGTATTGAGTGTTCGGCTTGTTCGTCGTGGTAAGGATTCAGGTTACCGCGGTGCTTGCCGCGGGTTAGAAACGGCCTAAGCCCGTTTCAAAAACAGCATCACGCTATCGCCGTGCTTAAGTGTTTTTACCACTTGCCAATGGGCCGGCACTGCCAGCGTATCGCGTCTTGCGTGACCGAGTACAAACCGGCCATCGTCGGTCAGTAACCGTGGCAGGTGCGGATTGTCCAAGAGCCTTTGTGCAAGTGAAGTTGACCTGTGACCAACGTTTTTCTCGCCGTAGGGCGGGTCGGCCAGGATCAGATCGAACCGCTGGTCTGTTGCTGCCAACTGCGCAATTGCGCTGAACACATCCTGGACGCGCACTTCAATTGCATCGGTTGGCAAACCAGCAATACGCGTGTTCTGCCGGATAAACTCGGCGTGTTTATTCGATTTTTCGACACATACTGCCGCAGTAGCACCGCGACTCAGACAGTCAAGGCTTAACGCGCCCGTACCGGCAAACAACTCAAGCACGTGCGCGCCTACAACTCGTGTGCCCAAGCTGTTAAACACGGCTTGTTTAATAAGATCCGATGTCGGCCTGACTGCACCGCCTTTTGGCACCTTGAGAATCCGTCGAACAGCTTTACCGCCGGTTATTCGCATGAGACAAATTGAACCAACATAGGCCGCTGCTGCCAATGCTTGTTTTCAGTGTGCGTGCCTGTAGGTTGGGTCCGAGGAACCAAATTTGTCGGTGCGGTTTAAGTATGGAACAGATTGAACCGCCAGACTTGCATTATCTGAACGCTGCCATTGGATGGCTTGAGCTTGGTAGCCCTGCCGAGGCACGTACCGAGCTGGACAATATCAGCATGGTGAACCAGATGCACCCAGATGTGCTCGAGGTGCGCTGTATGGTTTACGCCGAGTTGAAAGATTGGTCGGCAGCACTCGCAAGCGCACGTGCGTTGGTTGAGCGCGCACCAGACCGCCCGAGTGGATGGTTACACTTTGCCTATGCGCTGAGGCGTGTGCCTGGAGGCGGCCTGCAAAAGGCGTGGGAGGTGCTGCGGCCGGCCTATGACAAATTCCCGGACGAACCGATCATTGCCTTTAATCTTGCGTGTTACGCCTGCCAGCTCGGCCAATTGACCGAGGCACGCCGTTTGCTCAAGCGGGCATTTGCAGTTGGAGACACCGACAAGTTAAAACAAATGGCGCTTACCGATCCCGACCTTGAGCCGCTATGGCCCGAAATAGGATCGCTTTGATTCAAAGTGCGTCTTCAGTTTTTTGCTTATCCCTCACGGAGCACCTACGGCCCCAAAACAACCAAAGCAAAAAAAGCGCAATTCCCGCCCCGGCAATATCAATTAACACATCGCGCATCGCACCTTGGCGCGAGGGCACAAAACTCTGGCGAAATTCGTCAAACACTGCGTACAGCGCCGTAAGAACGAGCGCCAGACGCGCATCTGCCCAGTGCCAGGTTAGCTTGTTTTTTTTTGAAGATTTGGCAAGTGCGCGCCAAAACAACAACGCCAGAACACCGAATTCGACTGCATGTGCGCATTTGCGGATACAAAGAATAATTACGCTGGCTTGGTCCTCAGGTATGTTCGGGAAAAACCATCGGATGATCGGCCCCAGAATGCGTGACGTGTTCGGAACTGAAAGCGCATTACCTGACCCGGAAAAAATTAGGGTCATCCAGATAACCACAGGCAGCCAATATCGGGCAAAGGACGCTATGCCGGACACGCCCCATAGCAAACAAGGCCAAGGTCGTTTTGGCAAGAGTTTGCTCCGGCACAGGCTCGGTTGTCCGGGCAGGCCTTAGGTTGTGATTACAGCGTGCTGGGTGCCTTAAGCGCTTCAGCCCGGCCTTCGGGTAACTTGCCGAGGTGATAGATCAAAAATCCGTGTAAGAATTGGCGCAATTCAGTTGTTTGGGTATCCGTTGGATGCAGCCGCGGAAGCGCGTCCCAGTCACGCTCGATCAGGTATTTAACGATCTGTTTCGAGCCCGGGCTGAGATGCATTTTATCCGGGTTGGGTTTAAGTCCCAGCTCCGTCAAAAGCTTCAGTTCAAATGCAAAAATAGCATGTGCACCAGACGGGTTAGAGCACAAATGCGCCAACAATCCCAAAAAGAGATTGAACATACCTGGTAACGGTGTTTCGGTTTCGGTTGTTTGCTCGATAAGCGCAGCGCAATATGAAGCCTGTTGGAGCCGCCCAAGACTTGTCCGCAACACAGGATGTGTTTCACGTACGCTCACCTCTTTGAGTGTATGCAGATCGGCCCGCCTGCTGCGGTAGAAGTTTAAGTCGCACAAATAAAACAGGTCCAGTTTCCCCCTGAACGGCGAGTTTGGCCTATGTGCGCCCTTGGCTGCCGTTACGATTCGACCGTGTGTGGGGGTGAGCCAGTGCACAAGCAGACTGGTATCAGTCAACGGATAAGTCCGCATCACTATGCCTATGGCAGACTCGATCACAGGGGCCTATGCACCGGTATAATGTGTAGCCATTAAAGCGTTACAACACGGAACAGTTTGACGGCGGCCGGTGTTACATGTCGGGTGCACTTGTGGTTTTTGGCGTCTGTTAAGTACGGGTGGCAGAGGTTGGCGTGAGTGGTTGTGTTCCATAGTCCGGCGAAACTGAGCCAAGGCTGATTATGTACTTGATGCCTTCGGCAACAGACATGTCGAGTTTTGTGACCTTGTCTTCAGGCACAAGCACAAGAAAACCCGTTGTTGGATTTGGCGTTGTAGGGACAAATACGCACACGACCTTTTCTTTGGTTTTCGCCTGAACTTCTTCGTGTTGCTCGCTTGTGACGAACCCAACTGCGTATAACCCCGGACGCGGGAACTCGACCAAGACAACCGTTTTGAATGCGGTTTTTTTGCCGGACGTGAGCGCTTCATTGACCTGTTTGACCGTGCCGTAGATTTTGTTGAGCAACGGCACACGCAACATCGTATTGTCGAACCACGTAATAATGCGTTTGCCCATATAGTAGCGCGTCAGAAGACCAGCCAAGCAAACCAACAAAAACGCAACTACAAATGCCATTACGCGCCAATACCATATCATCGGGCCGCGCCCGTCGTCCGTGTGCGTAATTGCGCGCGGCATAAAAAAAAGTAGCGTGTCGGTAAATGCGGCGATTGTGCCAAAAAGCCATTTGACGACCGCCAGTGTAATTACTGCAGGCAAGACCACCGCAAGCCCGGTCACAAAACACGCGCGCCAGTGCACAAAAAACTTTTGCTTCACGACGTGGATTTTAGGTTCTAGCAGCTTGTAGCTCAAGGCAAAGGGCCAAGACCGGTCAATCAACCCACTTCAAAATGTCCGCTTGCGCCGTGTATGGTTTGACAAATGTGCAATCTTACATCCAAACGAACTTCAAGACGCGCAGTCGCTTGCGGAACCGCAGTTGGAAGCAGTTTTTTGTGAATGTGTGGGTTAGACCCGGCACAGACGTTGTTAATGACGCAGGTTACGCTCCCATTGCGTCAGTTTAATCGCTGAATCTGCACATGCGACTGTATCTTGTTACTTTCTTGGCACCATGCCCGACAGACCAGTCTCTTTGTCGCTCACTTGATAAGTGCTGAGCGTACAGACGCACTCGAAAATGCAGCTTACCTAACCCACCACAGCTGCAGCAAAGTTGTTTGCTGCTCTTGAAGTCAACCTTGAAAAGCGATCTGGTCCACGTTTTTGTGATAAGAATCTGATGCGGGTAACCAGCGATCAGCGGCCATCGGCATGGCCGGGTTGACGCTCTATACTTTTGAGAGGGAATTCGCGCGCAATTTGACGAAGCAACTTGTCTTCGAGCTTCTTCATTTTGCGGCGGCTGGCCGGTGTTTGATCGTCGTAACCGAGCAGATGCAATACGCCATGCACAAGATACCGACTAAGCTCCGCCTGCCACGAGGTGTTAAACCTGCGCGCTTGTTTGATTGCCTCGCTCACACAAATGTAAATCTCGCCGTAAAGTTCGCACTGGGATGGTTGGCACGGGTCAAACGCGTGCATGTGATTGGCCGGCGCATTGCCGTAGTCAAAAGCAATCACGTCTGTCGGGCCCGACTGCTGCAAGAACGTTTCGTTTAAGTGGGTTATTTGCGTTGTACCAACCAGGCACACCCCTAATCTGCAGGAAGCAATTCCAAGTTGTTTTTCGAGCAGCGCAGCGGTCATTTTGCGCAGGAGCGGCGTGTTGACACTGCGGCTGCGCTGGCGATTGGCTATTACGAGGTCAAACCGGCCAGGAAAATGTGCGCGCTTGATTTTAGCTTTT
>FMSI01005210.1_pt1 | contig 35032 bp, 46 predicted proteins | sample 1504471 | NCBI WGS metagenome assembly FMSI01 (sample SAMEA4475357, study PRJEB15587) | soil metagenome | biome: Soil; feature: Field | place: India | collected 2015-03-11 | depth 0 m
GAGAACTGCATGGATGAAATCCTTCAGAAACTGCTAAGCTCTGAGCTACTAAGCGAAGAAGCTAAGGCCGAAATCTCCTCACAGTGGAGCACTGCCGTAGAAGAGTACAAAAAGCTCGTCCGCGAAGAAGTTACACTTGAGGCCAAGGCTGAAATTGCCGAGATGTGGGCTACTGAAAAAGACGCTTTGATTGAAAACGTCGAACAATTCGTCGCAAAGAAACTACAAGAAGAAATCGAAGAGCTTAAGGCTGATATAGAGCGCTTCCGTGATCTTGAAGCAGAATACGCAGAAAAGATCGTTGAAGAAAAGCACGCTATGGCTGAACAGCTTTCACAGGAACTTGACCAGCTTGTTGACAAGATGGACGCGTTCTTTGAGCTTCGTCTCTCAGAAGAGTTCGAAGAGCTTCGTGAAGATCTTGAAGTTGTTAAGCAGAATGAATTTGGTCGTAAGATCTTCGAAGCCTTCGCTTCAGAATTCAATAACTCTTATGTTGACGAAGATTCGATTCAATCAAAGCTTGCTGCCGCTGTAGCTAAACTACAAGACGCAGAAAAGACCATCAACAAGCTCGAAGAATCTCAATCTAAGATGATTCGTGAAGCTAAGCTTGAGAAGATTCTTTCACCACTCAGTGGTAAGAAGCGCGAACAAATGGAGTTCGTTCTCAAGAATGTCGAGACAGCCCGTCTCGAAGAAGCATACAACCACTTCATTAGCCGCGTGCTTAAGGAGGAAGCTCCAGCACCTACTAAGGAATCAGCTACCGAAGCAAAGCCAGTTCTTACTGAGTCAGCAACGGTTGTCGTAACTGGTGACGAGCCTCAAGCTCCAGCCAAGCAAGCCTCAGACAAGTACTCTCACCTGAGAAAACTTGCTGGCATTTAATTCACACATAAGGAGACTATAAATGGAACTCTTTGAAAATTGGCAAGAAACTAAGGAGACCCTCTTAGAAGGTCTTCCAGAAAGCAAGAAGAAGATCGTTGCACCTGTTCTTGAGAATCAGCGTCAGCATCTTATGGAAACCGCTGATGCGCTCACTACTACTGCTGGCGCAATCGGCAACTTCCAAAAGATCGTTATCCCAATGATCCGTCGTATCATTCCTGGTACGATCGCAACTGAGCTCGTCGGCGTTCAGCCAATGAGCGGCCCAGTTGGTCTTGTTTACTCACTCCGCTTCCTCTTCTCTGAGGCAGTAGCTGGTCCAGCTGTTACTCCATCAGGCCTTGACAACGCTTACACCGTTGCTCCAGGTGATGAAGTTTTCGGTCACGTTAATCCAAAGCTTCGCCGCTTCTACTCATCAGCTGACGTTGGTACCGCTGGTTACCCACCAGCCCTTACCGCTGCAACATCAGACGGTATGGCATCACTAACTGCTGACTATGAAGCATTCGGCGGTCGCGCAATGACCCTCGAAGTTCTCAAGCAGACTGTTACCGCTGGTTCACGCAAGCTCCAAGCTCGTTGGACTCCAGAGGCAATGCAGGATCTTAAGGCTTCACACGGTCTTGACCTCGAAGCTGAAATCACTGCATCGCTCTCAGCAGCAGTTGTTTCTGAAATCGACAACGAAATCATCAACGACCTTATCGCGCTAGCAGGAACCACCGAGTCATTCGACATGGCAGGTCCATTCACTGGCGTTCCTAACTTTGTTGGTGACCGTCACGCAGTTCTTGGCGTCCTCATCAACAAGGTCGCTAACGAAATCGCACGTAAGACCCGTCGTGGTCCAGCAAACTGGATCGTTGTTTCTCCACTCGTTGTTTCAGTTCTTCAGTCAGCTGCTAAGTCAGTCTTCGCACCTGCTGTTGCTGGTTCATTCGATGGTCCAAACAACACCAAGCTTGTTGGTACGCTTAACGGCAACATCAAGGTCTACACCTACATCTATCACGACCAAGGCACCGAGCCAATTCTTCTTGGCTTCAAGGGTGGTTCTGGCGAAATGGATAGCGGTTACTTCTACTGCCCATACGTTCCACTCATGAGCTCAGGCGTTGTGGTTGATCCTAACACCTTCAACCCACACGTGTCGCTCATGACTCGTTACGGTAAGGCAACCTTCACCTCAACAGCAACGTCGCTTGGCAATTCGGCAGACTATTATGGCCGGATCTCGGTTGCTAACCTCACCTTCGTCTAATCGACAAGGCAGGGAGCAGTAAGTGTGAAAAAGCCCGCTTCGGCGGGCTTTTTCTTTTTTCCGAGTAAATAGAGCAAGGTCAATACAGGCACCAAAAATGATTAAGATTCTGTTTGTTCTAAAATATCGCGGCACGTACACAAATGAGTATAACTCATACACTAACGAGTATAGTGAGGGCTACATATCCTCTGGTCTTTACAACTCTGCGCGGATGATGGCTGCAGCTTTTGAAGAATTTGGTATCTATGGAGAAGAAGTTGATGCAAAGATTGTGCAGCTAAACAGCTACAACCTCATTGATGCTGAAGTAGTTAGCTTCAACCCCGACATAGTTATAATTGAAGCTTTATGGGTACCACCATCTAAGGTAAAAGAACTTGCTGGGCTGTGGCGCCACAGAAACAGAAAATGGATAGTTCGCAACCACAGCGAGATTCCATTCTTAACGCTTGAAAGAAACTCTCTTACGTGGATTCCACAGTACCTTACTGGAAGTCCAAACATCTTTACAGCTTCTAATTCAACAACATCTTTAATTGACATTCGTGAAATTGTTGCAGAAGCAAATGGATGGCCTATAGAGCAAGCTAACGAGCGCGTTGTCTTTATTCCAAACTATTACTTAATAGAAAGAGAACCATCATGGGTAGCACCACCTTTGTCAAAGAGTCACGTTGATGTTTCTTGCTTCGGTGCTCTTCGCTCTCTTAAGAATCATACTGAGCAAGCTGTGGCTGCGATCCGTTGGGCAAGGCTGAGAAATAAACCACTTAGGTTTCATATTAACGCTGGTAGGGTTGAGATGGGAGCTGACAACGTCCTAAACAACCTGCGCGCAATCTTCAATGGTGCTGGAAGCGCTGAGCTTGTGGAGCACGGTTGGCTTGATCATGATAACTTCCTTGATCTAATTGCTACAATGGATGTTTCGATGCAAGTGAGCTTCAGTGAAACGTTCAACATCGTTACTGCGGATGCTGTTAGCTGTGGGGTGCCAGTTGTTGTTAGCAATGAGATAGGATGGATTAATGATTCATTCAAATGCTTGACGGGATTCTCAAACGATATAGTTAATGCTCTTGAGCGAGCTAGAACAGCAGGGGAAAGAGGACTTCAACTTGCCAATCTTGATAACCTTAAGCACTACAACAGGACAGCTTACTTGGCTCTTGAGGAAAACATTGATACTGTTCTTAGAAAGGCAATAAATACAGCGCTCTTATTATAAGGATAGAAAATGAAAGTGTCAGAATTATTTGAAGCAGCTAAGGATAAACCGCAAAGCGCGTACGAGATGATGTTCTCTAACGGTAAGATCAAGAAGTTTACCGCTAAGGATGATAATGACGCTAAGCGCATAGCTAAGGGATTAGGAGCCAAGAGCGTAATTAGGCTTAAGAATGGCGTTCCAGCGGGCAAGATTACCTAAGGAAAGATGAAGCAAGAAACTGCCGCTCAAGCCTTCGCTCGTTATGAGCAGCTTAAGAAATCCAAGGCAGATCCAGCTATGCTTGCTAAAGTTCTTGAACTAGCAAACTCACTTATGGACGCGCAGTTTAAGAAGACCCAGCAGAATCTTGAAGCTAAGTTCGCTGGTGCTGATTGGTGGCAAGAAGTTAAGAAGATGTACAAGCTTAAAGAGCAGGGTAATAAGTGGATCATTATCTCAAACGCCCGTGATTGGAAGCAAACAAAGGATTGGGAATTTGACACTAAGTATGAAGCGCTCGAGCAGCTTGAGAAGCTTGTAAAGTATAAAGCTGCAGACCGTAAGGCTGGTAAGGGTGACATTGATAAAGATTTTGAGCGCGTTGAGATGCTTAGAAAGCGCGAAGCCTCTATGACCGAATCCACAGCTAAGAAGTTTTTTGCAACTGATGTTTCACATGAGCCTGATGGAGTAATGGTTCTTGTTCGTGGAAGTACGGCTGACATGGATGATGAAACTTTTAACAACTACTATGGCGTAAACGTTGTATTTGGAAAAGGTGGAAAGGTCAGGGACCTGGTAAGCAATGATAAGATTTCAGATGAAGATGTAAAGAAGCACAGAAATGAAATTATAGCCGTTGCCAAGAAAGAGCTCGGCAAAGACGAAATGAAACATTTAAACTCACTATAAGGAGAATAAACATGCACCCACACGTAATCGTAGCAATTAAGAAAAATAGAACTGCAGTATCTCATGTTCAGCTAGCATCAGGGTCAGTCCTTACTCAGGATGACTGCGAGTGCTTCATCAAGTCAGGCTGTGAGTTTGTTACTCAAGATGCTGATGGCAACACTTCAAAAGTTGTGGTTGTTGAAAGCGGCGACAGTCAGCACCTAAGAACAGTCAGAAATGATATCGAGACTGATAACCTTCAAAACCTACCGCTCTTTGAATGATACCTCCATCACCAGAAATCATTTACAGCATTATTCTCGTTTCATTTTTAGTTGCGATTTCCTCAGCTATGAGTGGCGTTCTCATGCTGCTCGTGCTAAAAGAATACTCAGCTTATATCAAGAAGCGCTTTAACAGTGATCTTCCGAAGATCATCATGCTATCTGCATACAGCGGTGTTACTTTCTCATTCATCACAGCAGCTTTCTTTATTTTTAGAATAGCTTTTCTTCTGCAGTCTGGGGTCGACTATGGTATAACTGATTGGTTTGCTTATGACCTTATGATAGGGGCATACATGTTCTTAATGAGTGTGTTCTTCTTTACGGTCTACAATGAGCGAAAGCACCTTGATTCCATCTTCGATGCGCAGATTAAAAAGAAACTAAATAAGCAGGATAATCAATAAAATAGGTTATAACACATGACATCACCATTTCAATTTCCAACCGAGCTTCTTAAAAATGGCTCAATCCTTGAGCTCAACTACGCAGGATCAGAAGCTTTAACGACTAAAGTTCCCAAGATGAAAAAAATGTCTGAAAAAGACATTCTCACTGTTTCAGGAATGCTAAAAGCAATGTACGTTAATGACGGAATTGGTATAGCTGGAAATCAGGTTGTTGTTAAAAAGCCTCTTAGAGCTATTGCCTTTGACCCTCGCCGCCTTACCTTCAAGAGTAATGGGAAGATCATATCAGCGCCGCACGCCATCTTTAATCCTGAGATTATTGATCAGAGCGACGAGATAGAATACGAAGAAGGATGCCTTTCATTCCCAGAGCACAATGAGAAGAAAACGCGCTTCGCTAGGGTTGTTGTAAGAGGGCGTGATATCAACTGGGAAGAAAAGGAAATTGAAGCTTTTGGTCTTGTTGCTATCATGTTCCAACACGAAATTGATCACTTGAACGGTGTTACCTTCATCGATCACCTGTCTAAGCTGAAGAAGGACAGGATAATTAAGGCTGTAAAGAAAAAGATTACCACAGAGAAGAAAGTAAAGTATAATTAAGCTATCTCAGTAGCTTAATTTTTAATGAACATCTTCTACCTGGATCATGATCCCGCTGTTTCAGCGCGCTTCATGTGCGATAAGCACATTGTAAAGATGCCCCTTGAATCAGCGCAGATGCTTTCTACCGCGCACAGGTTGATTGATGGAACTCCTACTGAGGTGGTTTGGCAGAGCGAAGGAAAGGTCAAGACCAAAAAGCTCCATCTTCTAGATGGAGAATCCTTTGAAGTAACTTTAGTTGAAAGCGCTAAGGGTGGGAGCAAGCTAAGACCAGTGTACATTAACCCGCGCTGCTATTCAGTTGCTCACGCTAAGCACCCATCAACCGTATGGACCATGAGCAGCTCCGCTAACTACAAGTGGCACGTTTCGTTATTTGAGGCGATGCTAAATGAGTACACCGCTCGTTATGGTAAAAAGCACAAGTCTAGCGGGCTGCTGGATTTCTTCAAGAGAACGCCGAAGAACATCAAGGCTGGAGAGTTTTCACAGCCAACCCCAGCGATGCCTGATCGCTACAAGACCATGGACTCTATAGTTTCATACCGCAGGTATTACGCTGGTGATAAATGGAAGTTTTCTAAGTGGAAGCACGGTGAGCTTCCTAGCTGGTTTTCTACCTACATGAAAGCGACGTGGGGTGATGACGCGCTGATGGAAAGAATGAGCGTTCTTTACAGCTTGGCTAAAAGAAAATCACAGGGAAAAACTATCGCAACGGACAACAGAGTCTATATGCTAGCTCTTCAACTATCAAATGATACAAGCCATCAAGAGCTGGTTTAAAAAACCACCTAAGGAAAAACATATGCAGCACTTTTCACATGAGTACCTTGAAAAGCTCGTCGCTGAGCACCGCCTAGTATCAGCAGCAATTATTGAACTTTCTAGACCGCCTGGATATCCTAAAAAAGTAAAGGAGTATGGTTTAGATGTTGTGGACGCGGCGCTCAAGAACCTCAAGGCGAAGAAGGTAGAGCTTGAAACCATGATTGATGTTCTTTCGGAGTACTTAAATGGGTGAAACTGTCAACAATCTTTTTAACTTCAGGGGTAGATCAACTAGATCAGAGTACTGGGGTGTCCATATCTTGGCGCTCATCGCGCTGTTTTTCGTCGTATTTTTAACCACGATAGTTTCAGGCGGACAACCTTCGGTGTTAGATGCGGTTATCATTTTAGCATCAACGATCGCTTACGCGTGGGTTATTCTGGCTGTTTCAGTGAAGCGGTGCAGAGAAGCTGGTATTAATCCATTCTGGACAGCAGCAATGTTTATCCCTTACGCCGGATTTATCGTGTTTGTTGTAGTTGGCTGTCTTAAGTCAGTAGAAGTAAAAACTTCATCGTGAAGGCGAGGGTGAATTGGGATTAACACCCTCATGCCTGGTCGCAGGACAACATCAGGATTTATCTCCTTGAATGCTTTTTTCATCTCTTCTGTTTCTTCAGCATTCAGCTTGTAGTGGTTGCACTTTTTTATCGCACCCACAACCGTGTTGCCAGGCATGAACATAAAAGAAACTGCTCTGTGATTTGGTGTAACTGCCATTTTTCTCTCTCCTTTTCTTATTTACAGTCATTTTCACCTTAACTGCTATAAAGGCATAAATAAGCTATCTCCTTGCACACTGGAAATAGCTGCAAATGTCACAGATATCTCAAACATCAACTAATGAACTGTGGACTGATGGTCGAAGAATAGAGTTAACTCTAACTAAGACAAGTCCTACCACGGCTAGAATATCTTGGGTAGTACCAACGATTACAACAGCGTATGATGGTGCTGTTGTTGTTTTAGCTGATGAACCATTAAACTCATCTAACTTTCCAGAAGATGGTACTCGCTACACTCCATCTTCAAACTGGACTGCACCAGCTGATACCATAGGAAACGCGCACGTAGTAGCAGCCTTCTACGGCTACTTTGGTGACGATCCTAGGGCTCAGACCTACGTTGATGTTACTAACTTAGATCCTGATACCATCTACTACGCCAAGATCCACGCGGCGTCGAACGTTCTTCAGTACTTTACCATTGGTACTCAGAGCTATCCGCTTGAATCATCGCGCATTGAGAAGAAGTCTGATACTTACGCTGGTTCGATTCCTATCTCAGTAGATGCCCCAGAAAATCCTTACAATGGTCAAGTCTACTACGATCCAACGTCTAACCTTGTTCTAGTTTGGAACTCTGATGTTGGTGCTTGGTCTCAAGTAACGCAGAAGACAGCATCTGTAGGTGAGCGCTTACCTATTCAAAAGTATCAGCTGCTCTACAACACCGCTGAAGCAGCTCTAAAGTTCTTTGATGGTCAGCAGTGGGTTGAAAGCACCCCATCTAACACCCGCGTCAAGCTTAGCTCTTTGTGGGTGTCGTTCGCTGGAGCTACGACCATCGCGACTCTTCCAGATCCAGCTACCCCAGGCGAGTTCATCTACTATGAGCGCCCAGCTAGAATAGGTGGACCTAAGGCTGGTGAACTAAAGGTGTATACCGCTGGTAACTGGTTTATTCCATCATCAGATCTTGTTCATGTTTTTGATGGTGTTGATTGGGTACCAGTTGTCATTGGTGATAGGCTGTTCGCCGATAGAGATCCAGACATTCCAGAAGTTGGTGATTTCTTCTATCAAAAAAGCTCACGCGATCTTTTTGTTTGGAGTGGGACAGACTGGGTAAAGGCTGACACTGCTGAAGAAGGCACACCAACAACTGAGAAGATTGGCATAGGTAACGATGGATCATACAATGAGCGCCTTAGACTTATTAAGATTCTTCAGAGCCAACTAGGATGGCCCCAGCTCTGCGTTGAGTTAACTGAAGAGCAGTTCAACATTGCTGTTGACAACGCTATTGAAACATTTAGGCAGCGCGCTGACAACGCGTACGCGCACCGCTACATTTCCATATCGTTAAGAAGAGGTCAAGACATTTATTACCTCAATGACCCAAGAAACAAAACGAACAAGATAGTAAACGTGCTCAAGATTCACCGCATCAACATGCTTGGATTGAACGCGCTGTCATCTGAAACAGGTCTTTACGCGCAGGCTTTCTACAACCAGCTGTTTACTGGGCAGATGATTGACCTAACAGCTATCCATCTATTCCATCAGCTCTCTGAAACGTTTGAGAAGATCTTTGCTGGAAACTTGATGTTTACTTGGAATGAAGCTACTCGTGAGCTTCTTATCCTTAGAAGACTTAACCACACTGAAGAGCGCGTTATCCTAGAAGTAGTTGTTGAGCGCACTGAGCAAGAGCTTCTTGTTGATCGATGGATAAAGCAGTGGCTTCAAGCATGGGCAGAGTCAGAGATGCTTGAGATGCTTGGTTTAATTAGGTCAAAGTACGCGACGCTTCCTGGACCAAACGGCGGTATCACCCTTAACGGTGATCAGCTCATCGCCCTTGCCTCTGAGAAGCAGCAAGATCTACAGCGCCAGCTTCTAGATTATGAAGTTGGTAACGGTGGGGTTAACTTTGCTAACACCGCGTTCTTTATAGGTTGATCATGCGCTTCAAGCAATTCTTACTTAGCGAGCAAGGTCAAGCACCTACTGAAACCGATCCTAGTGAAGTTTTAGCGTGGTGCGAGCAGCACTGTTCAAAGTATCTACAGAGAGCTGCGGAATTTCCAATCTACCGCGGAATGAACCTTCCCAACGATATTAACACTTCAATCTATAATACGAACTCTTTCACTAGAAAGTCAGCAAATACTTACAACTACTACACGCTTCTTTTTGATAATCACCCTTCTTGGAAGGATTACCCAAAAAGAAGCAAGTCAATGATCTGCACTACGGAGTATTCAACAGCAGATGGTTATGGTAACGTGTTCATAGTTATTCCATCTGACAAGGCAAAGATAGGAGTTTGTCCAGCCAATGATTTGTGGAATTCTTTTGATCACTTTTTAAATAACTTTAGTGATGATGCTGGTGACATGGATGAGTTTAACGTAATTATTCACCTGCTTGCAAAAAGAGGATTGAACAAAGATCTTGGTGACGACATAACATACGGCGAATTGGTAAGCGTGATGAAGAAGATGACTGCAGAAGTAGCTTTGATGATCGCAGACAAATACAAGGATGAGGGGGGATTCGACGCGCAGTTTAACCGCAGAAGATTTTCAGCTCTAGCTAATAACTTTGAGCGCCATGGGTTTAGTAGCGCTTTTGATGCCTTTGAAAAAGAAGGTGGACCAAGTAAGAATGCGTTTGCGCTTAGAACAGGAGCTACGTTTGATGTTGAAGGGAATCATGAAGTTTGGATTCAGGGCGAAATCGCGCTAATTAGTCATGACGATCTTTATAACAACAAGATACCAGAGCTTGCAGATTTTGCAAAAAAGTACTTAAAGGTTTAATATTAAATGCCAACACTACCCTGTGAAGATGGTGGCGGAAGCCTAAACAATCCGAACAATCCAACTAACCCAGAGAATCCAGTTGGACCATACGTGCCGCCTGAGCTCTGCGTTGGACAGCTGGAGCTTTCTAGCACCAATCCAGACCTCTGCCAGCTGCTTGATCAGCAGCGCCAAGAATCATACGTTGCTGAAGCTCTCAATATTTCAGGAGCTCCTATCAACATCTACAAGCTGTTGGGCGTCCATGAGCAGGGCCACGGCTCAATAGTCGATTCAGGTCTTATCATAGGAACCACCGCTCTTCCAGGATATCCTCTATCACAGATAAACACTGGAACAGGTGCGTGGCGCTCAGCTCAAAGCGGAACAGGTGTCGCTGGTAGCGCGTACGTGGGGGTTGACTTTGGTATCAAGCTTATTCAAACTGGTGATTCTGAGTACGCACCAATCAAACAAAAGTGGACTAAGGTTGGCGCTCTTACTATAACTCAAGGCAACACTCCCAATGAGTACGCCCGCCAAGTAAAAGTAGAAATAACTGATGGAGCCGTTGAGCTAGGTGGAGTAAGCTTCCTAGGAACAGGTGATGGGCAGCTCACTGTTAATGACTTCGGATCAAGCGCTTCTCAGTGCACAGTAACCGCTATGGCAGCATCACCAACCAGCTTTGACGTGTTTGCTGCCTATCCTAATGGAAGCGTTATTAGTTTAGGAAGGGCTTTTGTTGGAACCCCATTCAAGAGCGTTGTTGTCAACTTTACTATAACAGCCGGAACTATCCCGTTCACTAACACTGATAGCTTCTTCATTACGATAAACTACGTATGGAAAAGAGCAGGAATCTTCAACTTGGTTCAATCACCGCTTGCTCAAACTCTTAACTTGAACAAAGAGCTTCTTGTAAAAGCAGTTAGGGTTATTCCCACTTTGTTTACTGGAGCTGGATCATGGGAAGTTTCTGAACTGGACGTTTTAGATTCGCCGGCAACCAACATCGACAACATTCAGGATCTATTCTTCAATGAGAACCGTGATAGAGATTACGATAAGGTGCCGCTTGAGCTAAAAGTTCAGTACAGTCCTACTGATGCTATCAGCGATCTTGCTAAATTTGGCATCAACATTCTAGATCAGTACATCTTCACTACATCATTTGCGACAATGGTTCAGCGCCTCGGGCGTCCAATAGTTGTTGGTGATATCATCGAGGTTATTCCTGAGCTGCAGTGGGATCATAACCTTAAACCAGTCCGCAAGTTTCTTGAAGTAACTGATACAGGCTGGTCAGCTGAGGGATTCTCTACTCACTGGAAGCCAACAGTGTACCGCTTCACCGCTCAGCCAGCGCTACCATCTCAAGAAACACGCGACATCTTTGGAACGCTCGATACTAACAAGTACCTTATAGCTGATGAGGTAGTTGCTGATGATACCATCAGCAAGCAGCTTGACATTACAGAGCTGACTAAGGTAGAAGAAATTGCCAAGGAAGCAGCCGATAAGGTACCAGAAAGAGGTTCAGACGCGCAGCGCACAACCGTTGGACAGCCACTTCCTTATCCTTTACCACCTACTAACCCCAAGGGTCAACCGCCTGGACTTGAAAAAGAACCATCTCCAGCAGGAAAGCAAAACCTGTACATTGAAGATGGTTTACCAAGGAACGGAGAACCATACGGTGAAGGATTTAAGCTACCTGACATAACAACTGTTAACGATGGTGATTACTTCAGGCTTTACTATCCACCAGAAACTCGCATTCCTCCGCGCCTTTACCGCTTTAGCGCTGTAAAGAACCGTTGGATCTACATGGAGACTGATAGACGCGGTGAGTACAGCTCGCACAAGCCATCTATTCAGAAAATTCTGCAATCTAACACCAAGCAGGGACTAGGAAAGAAACAAACATGAAGTTAATGGAAATTTTTGGTCGAAAAGAATCTGCAAAGTAATCTCCTCTTACGCAAGAAGAGCGTGATCTTATAAAGCGCCTATTTCCAGATAGCAACGTTATGCTAAAGATGGGTAACGGTGAATACGTTTTTCCAAACAACGCGCATGCAGTATATAAAAAGCTAGGCTAAGTTTTCAACTGAAGTAAATATAAACAACCAGGCTGAATTTAAGAAAGCATACAGCATATGATAACAGAGTACTTTTACGAGGGTCAGCTTCGAAGCTACCTTCTTCAGTTTTGCAACATTTTCGCTGGTTTAAGAGTTGCTACTGGTAAAGGCGAGTGTGACGAGATAGAGTACATGACTGTTCCTATCAGCGTCGGAAGCAAGGACCGTGTTGTTGCTGCTATTCAGGCTGGCAATACTCAAAATAGACCATTTACTCTTCCCGCGATGGCAGCATCAATAACAAGCATCAACCTTTCTCCTTCAAGAAAGGGCATTGGTGTCGTTGATCGTCGTGTCTACCTTCCTCAAGGAGGAGTCTATCCTGAAGATCTAAGAACTGTTATTCGCGTAATGCCTATTCCATACGTCATGGGCATTGATCTTTCTATCTACGCGTCCAACACTCACCAGCTTCACCAGATCCTTGAGCAGATCCTCATGCTTTTTGATCCAGTGCTGCAGATTCAAACCTCAGACGCGGCGTTTGATTGGACTAAGATCACGACAGTTGAGTTGATTGGAGTCAACAACGAGGAAAACTATCCTCCAGGCGGCGATAGAAGAGTGCTGCAGTGGACTCTGAACTTTTCTATTCCTATCTATATTTCTGCTCCTATTGATATTCGTGATGAAATGGTTAGAAAAATCATCATAACTCTAGGTGATCTATCTGGTTTCAGCGTTAATGAGTACGATGAAGATGGTAACTTGGTGCCGTTTGACCCTGGAATGGAGTACGCGCGCATTGAAATAACTGAGCGTGGAAAAGCGCAAGGGTTTTAAGATAGAAACTGGATCTGGGATAAATACTTCTGTCATAATCCCGGTGAGAAGTTTTAGAGCCGGCAACTTGAAAAGAAAGTCATAAAGGAGACATAGATGGCAACATTAGTAAGCCCTGGTGTATCAGTAACCGTTATCGATGAATCGTTCTACATTCCGGCGTCAGCCCCAACGGTTCCTCTGTTCTTCGTAGCTACTCGTTCTGGAAAGCTTCAGCCAAACGGCGTCACTCCAGCAGCTGGTACCCTCGAGCACAACGTAGTTCGTACTGTAACTTCTATCGGTCAAAGCGTTCAGCTTTATGGCATTCCTTATTTCTGGAATGATATCTCTGGTAATGAATACCACGGAGATGCAAGAAATGAGTATGGTCTCTTCGCCCTTAATCAGTTCCTTGGGCTTGGAAACCGCGCGTTCGTAGTTCGTGCAAACGTTGACCTAACAGATGCTCCAGACACCTTCGTTGGTGTGGGAGTTCCTGTTGCTGATAACACAACTTTTGTTGGTGTTGGTAATGGAACAATCGTTTCAATCACAGCTACTTCAGCTTTCGTAAAGCCAGAAACCATCAATGTTATCATGACAAGCGCGACAGAGTTCACCGTTCAAGGTTCTCAGTCAGGCATCATTGGTATCGGTAACGTTGGTTCTCCTTTCTCCTCATCAAAGGTAAACTTAACGGTTAACGCAGGTTCTACACCATTCTCAGCTGGTGACTATTTTGAGTTTGATCTTGTTTACGTTCCAACTTCATACGTTGGAGCTGGCGACGGTGAGATGGTAAACATTAGTACTGATGTTAACGCTATTGATGAAACTTGGGTTATTGAGTTTGATTCTCCAACAACATTTACCGTTGAAGGCTCTATCTCTGGTCCAGCTGGTACTGGTACGGTTGGTGCACCGTTTGATAACAACTTTATCAACTTCACCATCAACGCTGGTTCAACTCCATTCGTAGTAGGTGACATGTTCACCTTAACTCTGAACACCATCAACTTGTTTAATCCACTAGGTGCAAACGATGCAGCTAAGCGCGTAACTATCGTTACTGCTCTTCAGGCAGCTATCAATTTAAACACAGATGTTCGCTCAGAGCTGTACGAGTACAACCTTATTCTCTGCCCTGGATATCCAGAAGTTGTTGACGAGCTTCTTTCTCTATCAAACGACATCGCTGATGAGGCTTTCGTTATCGCTGATACCCCAGTCAACCAAACTCCTGAGCAGGTTGCTAACTGGTCACTCACATCAGCGCGCGTAAGCTCAATGAACATCGCTTACTACTACCCATGGGGCCTCGCGTCTAACCTCGATGGTCGCAACGTTTGCGTTGCTCCTTCAGGCATCGCGCTTCGCACCTACGCCTACAGTGATAACGTTTCATACGTTTGGTTCGCTCCAGCAGGTGTTCGTCGTGGAACAGTTAGCGGCGTTGGACAGGTTGGACACGTTACTGGAACTCTTGGTACTCCAACAACTTTCGTTGAGGTTAACCTCAACCAAGGTCAGCGCGATAACCTTTACGAGTTCTTCAAGAACATCAACCCAATCTGCTTCTTCCCAGGTCGTGGACTTCTTGTTTGGGGTCAGAAGACTTCTTACGGTGCTGCTTCAGCGCTCGATCGTGTAAACGTTGTACGTCTAGTTATGTACATGAAGCGTGGTCTTCGTAAGGGTTCATTCCCATTTGTCTTCGAACCTAATGACAAGATTACTCGCGATAACCTAAAGGCGGCGGCTGACGGATTCCTTAGTGATATTCTTGCTAAGCGTGGTCTGTATGACTTTGTTACGCTCTGTGATGAGAGCAACAACACACCAGATAGAATCGACAGAAATGAACTTTGGTTAGATGTTGCTATTAAGCCAGTGAAGGCGGCAGAATTCATCTACATTCCAATCCGCGTTCTTTCAACTGGCGCTCAGATGCCATAATGCGATTTGGGAGAGGTTCCTCTCCCATTCTACCTAAGTAGAGGAAAGTAAATGGCACTTCAGTTCAACCCTTTCTTAAAAAGCTCCAACGGATTAATTCTGGGTTTATACAATGGAGCCAACGGTAGCTCAGTTGGCACTCTTTTTAACACAAGTACAACTACATTTCTAAGAATTTATCCAAGCACTGTTGCTTATCCCTCATCACCTATTGAAAACCATAGTTTACTTCCAGGGGGTAGCATTTTAAGCTACAATAACTTAGTTTTTACAGTATCTGGATCCTCAATAATTGTTACTGGTGGCCCATTAACAGCAAATGCCACTGCTGCTGGAACTTTATCATGGTTCTCGCTTTCAAGCAGTTCAGCGTCTGGTGACGGCTCATCAATGGTTATTATTTCAGATTCTGTTGGCCCAAATGGAAGTGATAATATTTTAACTTTAAGCAATATGACTCCTGGAATTGGGAATAGCGTAAGCATTCTTTCATTTACAATAAAATTAGTTTAAGAGGTTAAATCATGCCTACAGTTAGAATGTCAAGCACGCTCGTTAATAACATGGTTAGCAATGGAACAGGAGTACCACTTGGTAGAATAGTTTCATCTAGCACCACTGCCACTGGTCCATCCTTACTTAGTGGCGGAACAAATGGAACAACTTTGTTAATTGTTTACAAAGGAACTGTTGTTGATTTTGCAACTTTTACTGATAGAAGCACTAGAAGCTCAGATGCTTTAATAACTTTTTCTTTAACTGCAGGAACAGGAAGCTACCAAAGCGTGGGTTTGACTAGTGGCGCAATGAGATACGTTCTTGGAAGAGCTGTTACACCTGTAGCAGCGTCAGCATCTGGACTAGCGACATGGTTTCTACTTTGCAGAGCGGGCACAAGCACCCTAACTGACAAGGGAGCTATGATTGGCACAGTTGGTCAAGCTGGAAGTGGAGCTGACTTAGAAGTTCCCGATCCTAACATAGTTAGTGGTCAGCTTTATTCATCAGGGGGAATCTACATAAACTTCCCGCTATCTTGGACTTTCTAAATGGCCCTTGTTATTCTTACTTGGAAGAATAAGAATTCTTCAATAGAATTTACTTCTTCCAACATCACGGTAACCGCGCCAATAGCATTTTATCATGGCGGAATCCAATCTTTCTTCTCTCCTTTATTTAGCGCGCTAGCACCTATTTCATTTACAGAAGATGCGTCAATTGCGTTTTTAGATAATGATACTAGCAGAATAGCACCAACGCTATTTGAAGGTGATGATATAGATGCTGCTGTGTCACCGCTAGATAATACTTTAGCTCCAATTAACTTCTCTTACTAACACCATGGAAACAATAATCGCTCAAATTTTTGCTGCTCGTGATATTGCGCACAAGCTACATCTTTCCACTAGATCATTCGCTGCCCACATGGCGCTTGGTGAGCTTTACGATCAGTTAGTTGTTTTAGCTGATTCACTTGCTGAGATGCACCAGGGTAAGTATGGTCTTATGAACGTACAGGTTGAACCTCAGTACTTTAGCTTTAACAGCACTGATGCTGTTACTTTCATAAGAGAGCTTGCGCAGTGGGCAGAAAACAGCAAAGCTGTTATCCCACAAGATTCTCACATGCTTAATGAATGGGACGTTGTAGTTGCTCTTATCTACAAGATAAAGTACAAGCTAGAAAATCTTGCGTGATATCATTCAAACAATTTCTTTCTGAAAATACTGGTAAGCAGCTATTATCATTTGATGACGCGATAGATTTTATCAGCACTCACTGCAAAAAATTCTTATCACTATCAAAAGATAAACCGTTGTTTAGGGGGATGCCATATCCAGGAATTGAGCTGTTTAATCATTTTGGTGTCGCTTATTAAATGAATGGTTTAAACCGAGCTCCGGGGGCAACTTTACTCTGAAGTTTCATAAATAAAACATGCTGAAGAACACAGCAACAGATATAATGTAAAGGAGACGCAATGGCTACTCTATCACAGATGGGTATACCGGGTGCAGGTTTTGGTATCCTGCATCCAAAGCAAAGACACCGCTGGCAAGTTACTTTCGTTCAGCTCGCTAGGCTCGTTCCAAGCGCTAGCTCAAGAGAAATAACTCGTCAAGCAACGACAGTTACCCGACCAAACCTCTCGTTTGAGAACGTTCCTATTCACCGCTACAACTCAGTCGCGTACATCGCTGGTAAGCACACTTGGGAACCAATCTCTCTAACTATCGAAGATGATATCACCGGACTTGCATCATACGCTGTTCAGGGTCAGCTTGAAACTCAACAGCGCCTTATCGGTGCTGATCTTCCAGGTGAGTGGCTCAATGCAGCAGCAACTGGTTCAGATTACAAGTTTGGTACCATTCTTGAAATGCTTGATGGTAATGAGGGAGTTGTAGAGCGCTGGAAAATTGAGGGTTGCTACATCCTTTCTGCTGACTACGGTGATATGGATTACTCAGCCTCCGAAGCAGCTACTATCACTCTTCAGATTCAATACGACCACGCCCGTCAAGAGCTCACTGGTCAGGGTTATGGTACCGCTCTTAACGGTAACCTTTAATAGGAGAAAGAAATGGGAGTTATTTCTGACATGCTCGCGAGCGTTCCAGGTGTTAAGCAAGACTGGAAGGAAGATTGGAAGGAAGATGCTAAGGCTGATTGGGCTGTTGATTGGGATTCAACACCTGGTCCAGCTCCAGCAGTAGCACCAGGTAATACTGTTGCACCAGTAGCATCTGGCACACCAGCAGTTGGCGAAACACTAACCTCAACAGCTGGTACTTGGATTGGCAACCCAGTTCCAACGATAAGCTATCAGTGGTACGTGAATAGCGCTCCAGTCTCAGGTGAAACAACCAACAGTTACGTTGTTCAGGCTGGAGATGTTGGCTTCAACGTATTCTGCCGTGTAACAGCAACCAACACTGAAGGATCAGCTTCTGTTGACACCAACCCACTTGGTCCAGTAGTTTAAGCTTTTTTAAAGCCAAAGAGAAAATAGGAGCCTAGGCTCCTATTTTTTTGTCAGGTGAAACAATAAATAGTTTGTCGTCTGTTTAAAGGTACTAAATGCAAGACCTAAGTGGAATCATAAAATCAACAGGGGTTGCTCTTGAAAGAGAAGCATACAAGGTTTTTGGCGCTGCGGTCGAGAATCAAGTAAACAGGGTCCTGGGCGGTATCTTTGGATCTCCACAAGCCAGACCAAGAAATCCTACTGATGCCGACGTTGTGGTCGGCAACATTGAGCCTGGAACATGGGATGCAGCAAGGGGTGCGGCGCAATTAACTTCTAACCGCTTGGGTGGTTCTGCTATATGGTCGCCAAGGCTCAAGTTTCTTTTTAAGGTAACTTTTAGGTTTAATCCAGCTATAATTCAATACGCTCAGCTGCTAGGAATTGACGTTAGTCAGCTTCAACGTGAGCTCACCTTTGTTATTAAGCAAGTAGATTTGCCAAAGGTTGATTACGAGTATGAAGAAGTTAATATGTATAACTTCAAAACAAAAGTTCTAAAGTCAATAAGCCATAAAGAGTTGAATTTTATCTTTTATGATGATATGAAGAACAACGCTCTTGACTTTATGAACCTCATGAGAATGATCTACATTCCAATATCAAGAAGAGAATTTGAAAATGGAATTAGGCTTGAGGATTATGGCTTTGCTTTTAGCAATGATCCATCTTCTATTAACACCGCAACCCGCGCTAATCTACCTGGCAACATAAACTCTCCTCTCACCCAAATGATAATTCACCAATACTACGTTGACAGGTCTGGAACAAATGAAGCAGCTCTTGTTAAGGTAAATGATTTTGTCTTCACTAACCCACGCATAACCAGTCTAGATGCATCAGATCAAGACCATGAAAATGGTGGCACCCCAAATATGGTTGCTGGAACTTTTGATTATGACGCGCTCTACATAGAGGTTGAGCAAGATGCTAAGACGCACAAAAGAAGAACATCATCAATGACGTATGATATTCTTTCTGACTATGATGAGGGAGCCCCAGAAGTTACTAGAGGCGCAGAGATTGGGCCAGGAAAAACTAGAAATCCATTTATTGATATACTTGCAAGGCAGGGCCAACGCTTAGTTCAAACAGGAGTTACTAACGTTTTAAACAAAGCGCTTGGCGGTGTTGCTGGTGGTAAGCTAGCTAGAGGTCTTTCTGGCGCTATAAGTGGAGTGTCAGGAGCTCTTGGTGAAGCGGCTAAAAGAACGGTTGAGGGCGTGGGTTATGGTGGTTCAACTGGAATAGCTTTTCCAACTGTTAGCTTAGTGCGTGACAGCAATTCACCATCTTCAACAGCAAATTCTAACTCATCTCGCCAAGCACCAAATGATTTAGGCGATTTCTACGGTTGAGCTAAATGGCTTTTAGAGCGCGCTTCATCCCTAGAAACCCCAGCAAGTACGTAGGCGATGCTAACAACATTTTTGCTCGTTCTACTTGGGAAGTTTCTTGCATGAAGTTTTTTGATAGCAGGCCAGATGTTCTTAGGTGGGGCAGCGAGGAAGTAGTTATTCCATACCTCAGTCCTTTAGACAACAAAGTTCACCACTATTATCCTGATTTTTTCATAGAGTATCTTGACAAAGATGGAAATCAGATTAAAGAGATAGTTGAGGTAAAACCGCTCCATGAATCAGAAGAACGCTTCGCTAAGAATGACCGCTCTAAGAACGCGCTCATAGTAAATGAAGCAAAATGGAAATCAGCCGCAATCTTCTGTGAGCAGCGTGGAATGAAGTTTAGAGTTCTAACCGAAAAATCTATCTTTCATCAGGGTCAGAAGAAAGTAAGAAATGGCTGAGCAGCACATCTTCACTCCTAAGAACCCACAAAAGTACGCGGGAGATCCAAGAAGAATAGTGGCGCGCTCTAAGTGGGAACTATTCTACATGAAGCGCCTTGATGAGGATTATCGTGTGGCAAAGTGGCTTTCCGAACCAAGAAATCTAAATATAACATACCTTGACCCAATTACGCGTCAGGTTAGACATTATTGGCCAGATTTTTTGATTCAGTTTGTTAATAACACCATTGAGATAGTAGAGATAAAGCCGCTTAAAGAAACTCTAGTTGAAAACGCAAGATCAAACTATGATAAGCTTATGCTTGTTAAGAACGTGACAAAATGGAAAGCTGCCGCTATGCTTGCCAAAAAAATTGGCGCGCGATTTAGAGTTTTAACTGAAAGAGATTTATTTGGTGCAAAACCAACGCAGCGTCCTTCAACTAGAAAGCCAATAGGAACAAAGCCAACGCAAGGTACAAGGGGAACAAGAAGATGAGCACGTTTAAAAATCCACTTCAAGATGTCTTCAACATGCAAGAAAGTCCAATTGATATTGAGAAGGACTACGCCATGACTGAAGGTCAGCTAGTTGCGCCAACAGAAGCTCCAGTTGACCATAAAGATGAGGATGATGTGATGGTTGAAAAGAAGATAGATGAGGTGTATGATGCAGCAATCACTGCTTTTAGAAATCAAAACGCGTACCTTGAGGTTATTGAGCCGCGCTACGCTGCCAGAAACGCTGAGGTTGCCGCTAACTACCTAAATATAGCTTTAGCTGCAGCTAACAGCAGAGCGAAGGTAAAGGTTGACAGAAAGCGCGCAAACGCTACTTTTGTTCCTTACGCTAACGCCGGTGGAAAAACAACAAACAACATTTTGATTGCTGATAGAAATGAAATCTTAAAAATGATAACCATAGATGATGACAAAAAAGAACTAAAATGACAACTTTTAAACAGTTTATTTTAGAAGGCAACAATATAGTTAAGCCTTGGGAATCTCAAGAGCTTGATGCTAAAGAAGCCATAAAGCTTATGAACAGTAAGGCTCGTAGTGGCCTTCTTGCTATAGCTAATGGGGGCCTTCTTTTTAGGGGATTTGGTAAATCTCCAGGAAAAAGCAATTCTATAGTTAAGATGGATTCATCAACTGGTGAAAGAACATCTCGAGATACTGACAATTTGTATCAGCTGATGATGAATGAATCAAGCAAAATGAAAGATTATCCAAGCAGAAGTAAATCTTTTATCTGCATAACTGATTATGAAGAAGCGATCAACTATGGAAGACTTTATGTTATGGTTCCTTTTGATGGAACAAAAGTAGCAGTTTCTAATAAAAGTGATCTGTTTGCTCAAAATATAAAGACCCCCCTATACAACGGAACGGTACAGGACATTTCTTTAGATTTTTCATTATTTTTAAGTGCTGCAGTTGGAAATAATGTAAAAACTTTTAATGATGCAGCGCTGTTAAATACAGCGCTGTCTAAGTTTTCTCCAGAAGAACTGCTCTTAATGTATGATGCGTGTAATTTTGATCAAGCCGTAAAGTTTAAAAACCCCGATCATCAGAAAAAGTATAAGCTTTTTGCTGCATCTGCTGGAAAAAGTAAGATGGCATCCAACGTGAAGTTAATGAATCAGTTAAAAGAGCTTTCTACCATTGCTAAGAAAACAGGGGCCCTAGATATAACTGGGGCTGCAGATGAGCTGTATAAGTTAATGAAGAAGTGCAATCCATCTTCAAGATTTGCGGCCATCGCTAGTACTATCTGCACGCCTGAGAATCTAAGGCTTTCTTTGAACAACTTTGGAAGCCCTCTTCCTCAAGGCGTAGAGTGCTGGTTTTCTGGTCCTTGCTTCGCTATTCCAGCGCTGCTTTTTTCTAAAATGCTTATGCAAATTCAGAAAGAAAAAATAGTTAAGCTGCATCCGCGCGTTGAGTCATTCCTGGAAGATTATGAAGATTAAAGAACTGCTTGAGAAAGTTAACGATAAGCTCTTCTGGAAAGGGTATGAAAAAACTAAGCCTATCCTAGATGGGCAGTACACGCTGCACGCTGCAGCGGGATATGTTAAGCTTGGGGCGAAGCCTGACTTTAAGAGTGAGCAGTTTAGAATAGAGGCAAAGACAAAGAAGGGAACAGTTGCTGGGTGGGTTAACTTTGAGAACATCAACAACAACCTCGAGGCCCTTGATCTTTGGGTTGATCCAAAGCATCGTAGAAAAGGTATAGCTTCTGAGATGTATAAGTTCGCGCGCGAGCTTGGTAATGACATAAAACCATCAAGCAAGCAGACAGGAATGGGAAAGATTTTTTGGACTAAGGATCACAGCAAATGATAAGCTTCAGAGAGTTCATCGGCGAATCAATAAATGACAAGGGCATATTGAAAGCTATCTTCGTTATTGGATTGCCTGGAGCTGGGAAATCCTACACGATAAGCAAGTTAGCTGGAGCTGTGTCTCCAAGAGTTGTTAACACTGATAAAGCTGCAGAGTTTCTTTCTAAGAAGTGGGATAAGAAAATAACATCTGATACTTGGAAAGATTTTAAGGATTCTACCCACAAGATTACTCAAACTTCCTTAAGTAATTACATTAATGGAATGCTTCCACTCTTCATTGATGGAACATCAAACGATGCATCAAATATTCTTCACCGTATAGGCATTCTTGAATCTCTTGGATATGACGTGGGCATAATTCATGTAAAAACGTCTCTTGACGTTGCTAAAGCCAGAGCTAAGAAAAGAGCTGAAGAAACTGGAAGGCACGTGGATGAACACTTTATAGAGCAGGTTTACAAAGAAAATGCTGAGAATGTTGAATTTCTAAAGTCAAAGGTTTCATTCTTTAGGGAAATAAACAATGAGGCTGATAACCTTGATGATGCAACCATGCAGTCCGCTTTTAAAAAGGTGCTTTCTTTCTTTAGTGAGTCTATAAAGAATCCTATTGGCGCAAGGCACGTGGAAATAATGAAAGACAAGAAGCTGCAGTATCTTTCACCAGAAATTATTTCAACTGACGTGCTTAAGAAAAAGATACAGGGTTGGTACAAGTCATGATAACTTTTAAGCAGTTCATTACTGAGGAAAGCAGCTTTGACCTTGAAAAGTTTAAGAAAGATTGCGCTCCATTTCTTTCACACTTGAAAGGACAAGATGGGAAAGCTGTTCTTTATCATGGAACAACTAATTATCCAAGAGGAACATGGGATGTTAGAAGCTTCAAGGAAAGAACAAAGCCAAGGGACTCAAGTAAAGATCTGCACAAGGCGCTTAATGAATTCTTCAAGGATAAGTTTGGTATTGAGCCTCGCAACTGGCTCTTTAGCACAGGATTTCCTAATGAAGCGCGCGTTTACAGTCGTTCAAACGACGGTGTTTTAGCTATATTTCCTATTGGTGAATTTGAGTGGATTTGCGGTTTAGATGATGATCTTCGTGATTTGACGGGGTGGCACAGTCGCTTAAGATCAGATATAATGGTAGCTGACGTTAAGAATAAGATATCATGGGATCAGCGCCATAAGATGGCAACTGATTTTATGATGAAGAAGATGGGCTTGATGAATTGGAAGCACAATACTGATCTAGTGGAGTGCATTAAATCAGATAATGAGGTTATGCTGAAGTGCAGCAAGTTCTACGCGTTTCAATACCTCGAAGAGCCATTTACTAACGTAGTTAAGCCATTCTTGGAGACGCTATGAAGCTTACTGAACTTTTTGAAAAACACGGAAGCACCCATGAAGCCTTTGAAAAATGGGAAGATCTTTTGCATCACATCGCTGAAGAGGAACTTGTTGCTTGTAAGGTTCATGACATTGAACTTGAGGAAGGAAAAAAGCGAGTAGTTAAGTTCATCGCTGATTGCAATGATGATGTTAGAAAAGAAGGTGTTCAGCGCGACCTAACTGATAAGGTGAATGAGCGACTAAAGAAACATGAGTTTCCAGGGTTAGATCCATTTACAGCGATTGTTATCCATAAAGACATCTACAAGAAATGAAGTTCAAGGATTGGTTAAATGACTTTAGCGTCATAAAAGAAAAGTGTCAGCCTTTCTTTGATGTAACGCACCTGCCAATGTATAGAGGAGCTGCAGTTCCTCTAAGCCTTTTTTCAAGCGTTAGAATTGAAAAGGTTAGAAAAGATAGAAGACCTAGAGACTCAAGCGCTTTTACTCATAAGCTCATTGATGATTGGTTTTTTGAAAATATGGGAATGCGTCCGCGCTCTCAAGGGGCGTTCTGCACAGGTAAACCACAGATAGCTGATACCTACGGCAAAGTTCATTACGCGTTTCCTATTGGAGATTTTGATTACTTATGGGGGAGATGGAAGGTTGATTTTGTGGAATCACCCAGCAAAAGAAGACCGGTTTCAAAAGGTGAACCAGTTGTTGACACGCTGGCGCTATCAAACGCTTTAAAAGAAACAATGCAGCTAAGAAGAGATGATGAAGCTAAGGAAGTAACTGATTCATTTATGAAGCTTATAGAGTGGAACAAAAACACTGGTATAGATTACGCTCTTACTAATGGTGGTGAGGTTGTAATTATATGTGATGAGATAGCTCTTGTTGAAAAATCAAAGATTAAAGATTATTCAGAGTTCTTAAAAAAGGTGGTACGATGAGGTTTAAAGAGTTCATAATTGAAAGCGAATCGACCGCCGAAGATGTTGCGGAGATGGTGCTTGCTGATTATCAGCCATACTTAAAAGAGAAATTTACAAATGAGATTCAAGCAGTTTATTCTTCTAGAAGATTTTACTCCTGAGCAGGCGGCCGAGCGCGTTCTCAGCAATTGCCAACCATTTCTTTCTAAAGCAAATGGTAAGATGCTTTACAGGGGGCTGCCATTAAGAGCTTTGGCAGATTTTTTTAGCAAGCACCTTGTGACAAAAGATAGAAATCCCGTGGATACTAGACTTAGCATTCATAACGCCATGGATGCTGCTTTCAAGCACCTATACGGAATAGCATTCAGATCAGATGCGGTCTTTTGCACAGGTGATTCCTATCAAGCAAAAGAATATGGCTCAGTGTGCGCTATCTACCCAATTGGTGAGTTTGATTACCTATGGTCAACCAAAATAGGTGATGCTTATAGATTTTTTGATAATGGTGGCTTCGCGCACGCTTTTGGTAAAAAAGAAATTGAATGGTTTATTGACCAGGATGTGCGCGAAACAGATCCAACCTTTCATAAAAAATACGCTGAAGCAATTTATAACTTTATAGTTGCGGGTGAAGGAAATTACATGCTTAACGCAGGACTTGAAAGGGCGCTTGATCATGGTCCAGAGATTATGATTCATTGCGATGCGTACTACGCTATCTACTTACCATCAAAAAATTCAATACTAAAACCACGATTCGATGCATCAAAATCAGAAAAAGCGCTCGAAATCATTTATGGTAAATAAATATGAATGGCACCACCATGGGGAAAATATGAAGCTCACTAAGGAACTTTTACAAGACGCAGCGTACGATTCAGGTCGTCCAAAAACACTATCTCAGCTTCCAGGCATTCCAAAGTTTACTGTAGATGATATAGCTGTTGGTGGAACAGTCATATATCCTGATAAAGTCAAGGGTGTTTACAAGTACTCAAAAGTGAAGATGAAGGACCTGCGTGATGTTCTTCGCTTAGAGAACGGAGATAGCGTAAGAGCTCATGAGGTTGTTTCAACTGATTTTTCAGATTGGAAGGACTTCAAGAAGATGGTTCTTTCTGATTCGCTTAAGGAGTGCAAGGTTGGTGACAAAGTAATTTACAAGAATTTAAAGGGTGAGCAAAAAACAAGCGTTATTAGAAAGATAAAGTCAGATGACTTTATCTCACTCCAAGATGGAAGCAACATTCAGAAGAAGGCAATCATCAAGGTAATGGAAGCTGCAGAGGATGATCTTCTAGAGTACCTTACAAAAGCTCACCGAGCTGTTATAGCCCATGGCGGACTTGATACGTACGATCAGCGAACTGTAGATAGAATCTACGAGACTATGCGCTCATATCTTAAGGATGGTGATGTAAGTGGATTTATAAACGCCTATTCAGAAGCTGCGGCCAAGCACCCAGATGCCTTTGATTTCTTCATTGATGAAGTTCTTGCTCAAGCGGGTGTTAATGATATTGACAAGCTTTTCTCTAAGGTCGGCATTCGTGAAGAAGTTATGGCTGAAGCAGGAATAATGAAGAAGCTTGCGCGCGGCGTAAAGGGTTGGGCAGCCTTTGATAAGGATGGTCCCACTGAGCTAGTAAAGCGCAATAAGGCGTACGATGATGAAACAATCAAGCTTCTTAGAAACCCTTCAGCCAAGGTAACAAAAGGATCTCCAGCTGATTTGCAACAGAGAGTTCTTGATCGTGAAGCAAAGAGGCGCGGTCTAACAACTGAGCAAATGCACGACGAGGATGAAGAGGATGATGGACCACAGGAGTTCTACGTGGCGTTTTATGACAAGGATGAGGATCGCGCGTGGATTGGTATGGTTATTAAGGATGAAAATCGCTGGGTAGAGAAGAAGTTTAAGGGTGAACCAGAGTACCGCTGGGGTCAGAGGTACATGAGCTACCTTAGCCCAGATGAAGTTATGAGCTGGATACATAAGGACTATGGTCGTGGAATGGAAATCAAGGGACCATTCATGGATGAGAATGAAGCCATTGATTACGTTGAAGATCATTGGGGAGATATCAAAGAAGCTGTTTCTTCCAAAGCGCTTTCACTTGAATCGACAGCTGTTGACGTTCTAAAGCACGCTGGAAAAATTTGGTCTAGACCAGCGCGTACTTCTGTTAGGGAAGAAAGTAAGAAGGAAGCTAAGCTTGCTAACATTGAGCGTCTTAAGAGAGACTACGAAAATGCTATGCGCTGGGTAAATGCTCCTGCTAATGATCTTCCAAATCATGAAAGAGCTAAGTGGAAGCAAGAAGCTGAAAGAATGCGCCAGCACGCCAAAAAACAGTACGGCGTTGATCTAACATGAAAGTTATAGAACTTATTGAAAAGTGGAATGATAGCGCGGCGAGCGACGCAAATGGTCGCTGGGCTAAGTATCGCGATGGAAAGATAGGTGTAGATGCCATGGCAACGTGGCTTTACAATTCCAGAGTTCACAAGAACAACAAAGCTGATAAGCTAAAATCCGCGATGGGCGCTATTAGCCAGCAGCAAAATACTTCTAAGCTAATCAGCGCAGCAAAAGCAGATGCCCTTCGCGCTGCACTTAAAAAGAAGTATGGAGTGACAGAAGAAGTTGTTAAGGGCATAAATGAAGCTTTTAAGCTTAAGGACAAGGTAAAGATCGTAAAAGGACCAAAGGATGTAGTAGGCAAGGAAGGCTTCATTGGTGAAATCCGCACTTATGTTACTGGTAAGAAGTACTTTACTATTGACTACAAGACAGATTCTGGCAGAGAAACTTCAGTAATGCTCACCGCCGATCAGATTAGAAACGTAAAGGAATAACATGACGCTAATGAAAGACCTACTTGCCCTACAAGAAGTAGATGATGGATGGAAAGATGTTGCTAAAATAGGCGGTGCTTTAGGCGCAGCTGGAGCCCTTGGACTAGCTGGCTACCGCATGGATAAGAACACACCTAAGGTTGAAATAGGTGGAACAGAGGCTTACTTAATTACAGAACCAAATGCCGGAACTGTACCGGTTGACGCCATAACGCTTACAGGAAAAGATGGTAAGAAGTACATAGTGTGGAAGGGACGCAAGGAGTGGTTTGCTGTACCAGCTTCTGCTATTAAGGAAGAAGAAGATTCAGAGTTCCCAAAGGTTATAGCTAAGGCAGATGAGTTCAGAGTTGAGCTTGACGGGGATGAACAGGTTCATCTTTTAGACGGGGAAGATACTGTTCGCGTATCAATGCCGTACGTTATTTGGAAACAACTAACAAGATGACTACCTTTAAGCAATTCTTAACTGAGATTGAGTTTGATGAAGCTCAGCAGCAGCTTGAAGAAGTTGCTGAGCTTATTAAAAGAGACTGTCAGCCTTGGCTTAAGGAAGCTGGGAAAAATCTATTTTACAGAGGACTTGATTCTAAAAGTTCTGGTGGTTACTTAAAGCCTCTTTTTGATACTGACTTGTTTCTTAAGGGTTCAGTAAGAAATGATAGGAGACCAAAGGATTCTCCGAATTGGTTGCATGACGCTTTAAATGATTACTTTATTTCTAAAGTGGGGGTTCCTCTTCGTTCAGCGAGCCTGTTTGTTGCCGCTGATTATGGTTTAGCGAGTAACTATGGTAAAACATACATGATTTTTCCAATAGGAAATTTCAACTATGCATGGTCAAAGCATACAGCTGATCCAGCGTATGAAATGTTTATGTCAGCTGCTCATGATAATACCCCGCCATCGCAAACGACCGCTGCTGAAGCGATAAGCAAAAACTTTATGGCATTCTTAAAAAAGGAAAAGCCAAATGAATACAAAGAGGCTTATGGTGATATAGAAGAATGGATATCGGCAGCACACACGGAAAAATTTGAGGATGAAAACGATGCTTGGGCAAAGTTTATCAAGAAATTCATCAAGGAAAATGATCTTTGGCTTTTTAATCAGCGCTTAAAGGATGCTGCTTCTAACAAGTACAAAGAGCATGAAGTTATGGTCGTATGTGACCAATATTACGCTGTTAGCGCAATGTACAAAGAAAAGATACCAGAGCTTTTATTTTAATCATGCCTACTACCGCCCTTAAGCACCTCGCTAAGAAAGCCAAAGTCTCTTTAGATAGAGCTGAACACCTTTGGGATAAATCAAAGGAGATTGTTGATAAAGAGTACAAGTACGATAAGAAGGATTCGCGCTACTGGGCGCTGCGCATGGGTATCACTAAGCGCATGCTTGGATTGGCAGAGAGCTTAAGCTTCAGGCAATTTCTTGAGGCAGCTGTTGGACCTCAACCAAACTACAGCGTTATATCCCAAGAAGATGCTCTTGAGATAATCAACTCGCAGTGCAGTAAAAGTAAGTGGATGCTAAGATCAAGTGATTATGCTATCTTTAGAGGTGAATCAGCACGAGCCGTTAAGATGGGCAGAGAAACAGGTTTCCTTACAGTTGATCCTTCTGCTACCCTACGTAAAAGTGAAAATACGACAAACTACTACACAGTTATTCTTGATAATACTCCATCAATGAGCCATTACCCAAAGCGCTCTAGGTCATTTATAGCTTCAACAAATATTCACACGTCTTCTCATTTTTCTTATACTGACGATCATGACGGAATATTTGTGCTAGTTCCATATAATAAAACAAAGATAGGTGTTTGCAATTACCCAGATATTTGGTTGCATGAATTTGAAATGTTTGGGGAAAAGTTTTCATTTGAAGATGCAGCGTTCTTGTTTTTACGTAGGCTAGGAATAAGACCAGATACATGGGAAGCAATAGTAAAATTTGCCGATGATCTAAAGCGTGAAGAGGAACTTCAGAAATTATTCTACGCCATCTTTAAGAAAGCAAAACCTGGTGATCATGAAAGATTTTTAGAAGAGATAGATTTTCAGTTTGCCCCTGAAAGATTAGGATTTGAGCTAGAAGATGGTTCATCGATAAGAACTAAAGCGTATGATGACAATGAAGTTTGGGTTGGTGGTCCATGCATAGCCGTATCTTATACTAAGTGGCAAGAGCTTCTTAAAAACAAATGAAAACAACTTTCAAATCATTCATAGCAGAAGCTGAATTTAAGATTGAAGACTTTGCTAATGACTGCGCGCCTTTTCTAAAAACTATAGCTGGAGTAGCTAAACACCGCCTACCATTTCATGGGACCAAAAAAGCACCAGACGATTGGGGCGCTTGGTTCATGGATAAAAGAGCACCAAGAGATACCCCCAATGATCTTCATGATGCTCTAAATGATATATTTCAAGAAAAGTTTAATTGGAGGGCTCGTTAAGATGGCTTGTTTATAAGCGGATCTGCTGAAAACGCCCATGGATACGGGACAGTATGCGTTATTTTTCCAGTTGGTGAGTTTAAATCTCTATGGTCACCAGCTGTTGACGACATAACTGAGGTGTGGAGAAGTATTAAGCGTAGGACTCAAAGACATGCAGCAGCGCTTGATGGTGAAAAGACGCAGCAAGAAATTGATGCAGAGTCTAAAGAACGCACGGCTGAATTTATAGCTGATTGTGAATGGCGCTACAACGAAGAGCGCTTAGTTGAAGCTCTTCACTCAACGAATGAAATTATCGTGAAGAGTCAGATGTTTTACATATTCAACCACAAGGGATTTACGTTTGAGAATATTGTTTTGCCATATCTTCATGATAAAGGAATAGTAATGGGGTTTAGATAAATACTCATTTATAAGCATAACACATAACAACGTGAAACACATAGTCTACATCCATGGCTTGAACTGCAGCAGCAAGATATTCAACTATCTTAGCGAACAGCTTCCTAAGCACAAAGCAACCTACATTGAATACAACAGCTCTCAACCCATTGATGAATCATTCCAAACAATGATTGAAGAGTTTCCCTATGATGAGCCTGCAAGCATCATAGGACACAGCTTAGGAGGAATCTTTGGGCTGTTAATAGCAGCAAGGTTAAAAGAGCACGTGTCAGTTGAATCTTTAGTATCTATTTCTACGCCATTTGGTGGTAGCAGCGTAGCATCAAAGCTCAGATGGTTCTACCCTGGATTTAAGGTGCTTAAGGATATAGCTCCTGGAAGTAGCATCATGAAGGAAGTAGAAGGAGCAAAACCGCGCTGCCCATTCTTATCAATAGTTAGCATAGGTGGACACTTGCCATTTATCGCCGATGAGAACGATGGTGTTGTAACTATTAAATCTCAGCGCGCCATAAAGTGCACAAAGCGCGTTGATGTTATGGCTAATCACTTTGAAGCTGTTCAAGATCCTAAGACTGTTGAAGAAATAAGAAAATTCGTGTTTAGATCAAGTAAATAAAGCTGCAGGTTTGAAAAACGTGCGCACGTTATCCTGCTATAAAGGAGACTAACTTGGCTAACAATCTAATTAAGCGCGCCTACGCTGAGTCGGAGTTCACCCCTGAACGAATTCAAGAGCTCGCGCGCTGCCAGAGAGACCCAATTCACTTCATCAAGAATTATGTTTACCTGCAGCACCCAACGCAGGGAAAGATTCTATTCAACCTCTATGACTACCAAGAAGAACTCGTAAGGCACCTGCAGGAGGAGCGCTGGGTTATAGCTCTGCTCGCGCGCCAGATGGGTAAAACGCAGACCATCTCTATGTTCCTGTTGTGGTACGCGATGTTCATTCCAGACCAAACCATTCTGATAGCGTCTAAAAACAACAGTCACGCTATGGAAATCATGGATAGAATCCGCTTCGCTTATGAGGAACTGCCGCATTGGTTAAAGGCTGGCTGCCGCTACTACAACAAGCACAACATTGAGTTTGATAATGGATCCCGCATAAAGTCTGAAGCGACTACTGAAAAAACAGGTCGTGGTCTTTCAATCTCTAAGCTTTACCTTGATGAGTTGGCGTTCATAAACCCGCGCATTCAAGAGAACATGTGGGCGTCTCTTGCACCGACTCTTTCTACTGGTGGTTCTGCGATCATTTCATCAACACCTAACGGTGACACTGATCTCTTCGCGCAGCTATGGAGAGGTGCTAACACACAGCAGAACAGCTTTAAGCCGCTCTTCTATTCTTGGAACCGTCACCCAGAGCGCGGTGAGGATTACCTTAAGGAAATGCGCGGTCAGCTCGGTCCTAAGAAATTCCGCCAGGAAGTTTTGTGCTGTTCAGGTTCGACATCTATAAATACTTCTATTGGAATTAAATCAATGGAACAACTTTATGCCTATCTTTCTTAAAGGCAAAGCGAAATATATCAAGAATCTGATTGATGGAACAGAGCACTGTCTAACAACGGGTCATTTTCTAAAATTTCTTAAATCAAAAGGAATTGAATCCATTGCTGATTATGTGATTGCGTATGAATGCCCAAATCCAAGACCTGTATGTCAAGCGTGTGGAAAGTTTGCCAAACAGGAAGGCGTTGATGGAATTAATTGGAAATTTGCTTCAACCTGTGGTGATGAAGAGTGCGCTATTGAAATGAGGCGGCTCGGAAGAAAGGCAGTAACTAAAGCGCAGGAAGCAGAATCTATTAGAAAGCGTAATGAAACCTTTGCTAAAGAGCCTAATAGATTCAAAAATATGCAGCAACGAGCACATGAAGCTAATCTTAAAATAGGTGAAGATGGTTTAACTGGATACGAGCGTGCTGCACTTAAGCGCAGACAAACACTAACAGAAAAATATGGGCGCCCAGATTTTGCCAACTGGCAAAAGACTAAGCAAACATGGGAAGAAAAAACTGATGAAGAGATAAAGGGGCATGGTAAAAAAGTGCGTGAGGCTTGGGAAAATAAGAGCCAAGAACAGAAAAAAGATGAAATTTTGCGTAGAGAAAAAACGAAATTACAGAAATACGGAATTCCAGGATGGAAGATTGCATTTAATGGAAGCAGGGGTCGACGAAGTAAATTAAGTGATAATTTTTGTGCTCAAATTCAACAACATATTAATGAACCACTAATTTTTGGGTCACAAGAACTAAATCTAAATAACAATTTTTATGATTTAACGCATGCTCAAACCAAAAAGATAATTGAATTTAACGGTGATTATTGGCATGCCAATCCAGAAAAATATTCATCAGATCAAATTGTTTCTATGAAGGGTGGTAGGTCAGCACAGCAAATCTGGGAAGCAGATGCCAAGAAGATAGCTATTGCTGAGCAACACGGATATCAGGTGAAAATAGTGTGGGAATCCGAGTACAAGAAAAACCCAGAACATGTTATTAAGGACTGCATAGAATGGCTCAACAGTTAATCAAAAACACCGCTAACCTAAAAGTACTTACACCCACCGGGTATAAGTCATTTAGTGGTATGTCAAAAACTTGGCATGAGAAAATAGTTGAGATAAAAACTGCAACAAGAAGTATTACTAGTGGATTAAAGCATAAATTTCTTTGCGACCCAGGGTGGGTAGATGCTGAAAATATTGTACCTGGTTTATCGCTTACTACAGTAAATGGAAGAGATGATCCAGTATTTAGTGTAAAAATAAAAAGCGAACCCCAATGGCTTTATGATCTACTTGATGTTGATGGGGGCAATGCATATATCACTAATGGAGTAATATCTCATAATTGTGAATTTATCTCCTCTGATGCTATGCTTGTTGATTCTATAAAGCTAGCGCACTTCAAGCCAACTCCACCTATCTCAGAGAACATGGGCTTTCGCTTTTGGAAGACAGTTGGTGGTGCTGGAAAAACATACCTTGTTGGTGTTGATCCAGCTACAGGAAATGGAAACGACTTTACTGTTATTCAAGTAGTAGAATTTCCATCGCTTGAGCAGGTGGCAGAGCTGCGTCTAAACACCGTGCATGTTCCACTTATCTACGCCAAGATAAAATGGTTGCTGAAGCACTTAAGAATACCAGATCAAAACAGAAAGCGCGCTGATGTTGTTTGGTCGTTTGAAAGAAATGGTATTGGAGAAGCGCTGGTGGCGATGATTCAGAACGATGATGGTGATGGGGTTTACATTGATGGCGTCGAGCTTTACAGCGAGAACCCAGCAAGGCTTGGTGTCTACACGACTGGTAAATCAAAGCTAGTATCGTGCATGCAGTTCAAGGGTCTAATCGAAAAGATCGCTGGTGGAATAAAGATACATTCAGATGTTCTTATCTTTGAGCTTCAGAACTTCGTGGCTTCAGGAGGTACCTATCAAGCGCGCTATGGTTGCACTGATGACGCGGTTATGGCGATGCTTGTTGTTATGAAGGTTCTCAACAGACTCTCAACCTATGATGAGAAGGCGCGCCAAGTTGTTTATGAAACAGTTCAACCTGATGCTGATCTGCAGAGCGACGATCAGTTCGGTGATGACCCTGTTCCATTTGCCTTTCTATAAGTTGTAATAAATATTGTTTAGAAAATTTGCATGGAGATGATTATGTCTTTCGCTTATAATGACGCTACTAAACTTGATATCATATCTAGTGCTGCTGAAGAAGTGGGATCTCTTCCAACTATTCCAATTCCATTCAAGCTTTACAAGAAAATTGGTGGTGATAACGTTGGATACTTCATCTTTGATGGCATTCAGTGGTTTAGATTAGGTGATACTGGAACTGGATCTAGTGGTGGTGGCAGTGGAATTGATGTTCCAGCTCCCGGAGCTGGAACAAGTGGCTTTGTGTTTACTTCTAACGGTTCAACAATAAGTCCATCATGGCAGCCAGTCCTGCGTGAAAATCTTCCTGCAACAATAACAGCTCAATGGACGTTTACTCAACAATTAACTGGCACCGAACCAACACAGCTTAATCACTTTGCTACTAAGAACTATGTTGACCAGCTTTCAATGGGAGTAAGCGTTAAACCGGCGGTGCGCGTGGCAACTACCAGTAACTTACCTTCTACGTATAACAATGGTTCAGCTGGAGTTGGTGCTACTCTTACTGGAGTTGGTGCTCTTCCAACAATTGATGGAGTTAACCTGAGCGTTGGCAATGGAATTCTCGTTAAGAATCAAACCAATACGGCGCAAAATGGCCGGTATGTCGTCACCGCGATTTCACCAAATTGGATCTTTACTCGCTGTGGTCTTTGCGATGAGGCAAGCGAAATTCCTGGCGCGCTTATCTTTGTAATTGAAGGAACTACGCAGTCTAACACAAGCTGGATTCAAACTATTTCTGTGCCTCTCCCAGATTTTGATGTAGGAATTGACCCTATCATAGTCACTCAGTTTGGTAACGCTGCTTCTGGTGGAGTTACATCTGTTGCTGGAAAAACTGGCGACGTTGTTCTAGCAGCAACAGACGTTGTTTCTGGTATTTTTGATAACGCCAGAATATCTGAAGCTTCTGTAAAGCAGCATGAATCATCTCTTCAGATAAATACATCTCAATTAACAGGAAATCTTCCAATTTCACGGTTTGATTCTGGAACAAATGCAAATTCGAGCGCTTTTTGGGCTGGAGACGGAACATGGAAAACTGTTGAGACTGGAAGACTGCCATTTCAGGCATTTGGAGGATAAATCATGGCTCAAGAAATAAAAGTTTTATATAAAGATGATTCATCATCAACCCTTACCTATACAGTTCCAAATGGTAGATATGCTAAAGTAATTTTTAATTACATAAACACCACGCTTAGTAGTGGCGGAATATTTCTTAGAAGACCGCCGTATACTTCAAATGCAATTGTTTTTTACAACACTGGAATTCCATACATTTTTGGTCAATTCAATACGCCATTTAACAGCATAAGTGGAGCAACAGCGGTTGGTACTGATCAATGGATAGGTCGC
>FMSI01074211.1_pt1 | contig 34980 bp, 42 predicted proteins | sample 1504471 | NCBI WGS metagenome assembly FMSI01 (sample SAMEA4475357, study PRJEB15587) | soil metagenome | biome: Soil; feature: Field | place: India | collected 2015-03-11 | depth 0 m
TTATAAAAGTTTTATAAATTTTATATATTTTTAGTCGAGATAATCCCAGTAATAGTCTCTAAAAATTTCTCTTAATTCATTGATTTTATTAAGACTATTCTGGGAAGGAATAATATAAAAGTTTTTTATCCGCAGCTTAGATATGACATCAGATAGGGGCTTTAAAAGAAAGGAAAGAGAGTTATTTCTTATCTCTTCTTCTGAACCTAAACTGTAAAAAATAAAATTTTTACAAAAAAAAGAGTTATTGGTGCTATAAAGAAATACCTCTCTTTTATTTAGATCTATTTTTTTCTCTAAAATCAATTTAGTCAAGGCGCCTCTTAAGTACCAATCAAGGCAGACTGTAGGGGGTTTTAAGGGTAGAGCACATCTCTCAAGAAAAGCTATTATCAATGGGAAGCTCTTCTCGTAAAAGACATAATTCTTCAATTTTTCTATGAGCTACCTCCTAATATTTTTCTATAGCAGTTAAACATTTAAGAGCTAACCTAAAATTTTGCTTATTTTTTATCTTTATTTACATACTCTTTATAAAACTTATCTAATATGCCATTTATAAATTTTTTAGATTCATCGGTACCAAATTTCTTTGCCAACTCAAGGGCCTCATCAATTGCTACCTTATAGGGAACATCTTGTGAAAACAAAAGTTCAAAAGCGCTAAGGCGAAGGATTGCCTTATCTACCTTGTGCATTCTATCCAAAAACCAGTTTTTTGATAAAGACTGAATCTTATTATCAATATCTTTGATATGTGCAGATACTCCTCGGGCTATATAGTTTGAATAATCTTTGATTTCTTCTTTCTCTTCGTTACCTTCCCAATAAATTTTAATGCAATCTTCTATAGAGTATCCAGACATCTCAAGTTGATAAAGGATCTTGATGGCATTTTCCCTCGCCTTCCTCCTATTCTTCATTAAAAATTCTCCTTAATAAGCCTCGCCATCTCTATAGCAGATATTGCTGCATCATAGCCTTTATTTCCTGCCTTGGTACCAGCCCGTTCAATAGCCTGCTCAATGGTATCGGTAGTTAATACGCCAAATATTACTGGTTTTCCACTATCCAGTCCCACCATGGCAACACCTTTTGAAACTTCACTTGCAACATAATCAAAGTGTGGAGTATTTCCTCTTATAACGGCACCGAGGGCAATTATAGCATCAAAATCTTTTTCAGCGAGTTTTTTACACATAAGGGGTATCTCAAAGGCTCCGGGAACTTTATAGATCTCAATGGCATCTTCAGAAACATTGTGCCTTTTAAGGCCATCCAAGGCACCTAAAAGAAGCTGTTCAGATATAAAGCTATTAAATCTGCTAACTACAATAGCTATTTTTAATCCCTTACCATCTAATTTTGCCTCAATAATCCTCATCTTGCCTCCTAAAAATCATATATTCTCTATCATATGTCCTAACTTCTCTTTTTTAGTTTTTAGATAACTTACATTATAATCTGTAGGTTTAATAACAATTGGCACCCTTTCTACTATAGTTAGATTGTATCCTTCTAACCCTTTCAATTTTTTAGGATTATTGGTTAAAAGTCTAATTTTTCTAAGTCCCAAATCTGAAAGGATCTGTGCACCTATCCCATAATCTCTCAAATCAGCCTTAAAACCAAGGGCTTCATTTGCTTCCACCGTATCTTTACCTTTATCTTGTAGATTATAAGCCTTTATCTTGTTAAGAATTCCTATTCCTCTTCCTTCCTGCGGCAGATATAGTATCACCCCTTTTCCCTCTTCTTCTATCATCTCCATTGACCTTTTTAGCTGTTCACCACAATCACACCTAAGAGAATGTAATACATCTCCTGTTAAACATTCGGAGTGGACTCTCACTAATACTTCATCTTCTGGAGTAATCTCTCCTTTTTGTAAAACTATAGTCTCACCTGGCTCTATATCATTAACATATACAAGGATCTTAAAATCCCCATATTTAGTAGGAAGTTTTGCCTCTGCCTCCTTCCTCACAAACTTCTCAGTTCTCATCCTATAGGCTATAATATCTGCAATCGTTACTATAGGAACATTAAACTTTTTTGATATCTCTTCCAAATCAGGCATTCTTGCCATTGTCCCATCATCTTTCATTATTTCACAGATTACAGAGGCAGGTCTAAGCCCTGATAATCTTGCTAAATCAACAGAACCCTCCGTCTGACCTGCTCTAACAAGCACCCCTCCTTTTCTTGCTTTTAATGGAAACACATGCCCTGGTGTAACAATATCGTCTGGTGTTGCTGTTGGATTTACGGCTGTTAATATAGTCGTTGCTCTGTCATGGGCTGAGATGCCAGTTGTTACGCCTTTTCTTGCTTCGATTGATACGGTAAAGGCTGTGCCAAATCTTGAGGTATTTCTCGTAACCATCATTGGTAAATCAAGCTGCTTAACAATCTCTTCGTCAAGGGCCAAGCAAATTAATCCCCTACCCTCTTTAGCCATAACGTTAATTAGTTCGGGTGTTATCTTTTCAGCAGCAACAGCAAAATCGCCTTCGTTCTCTCTATCTTCATCATCTACAAGAATTATCATTCCACCATTTTTATAATGCTCTATAATCTTCTCCATCTTCTTCAATATCATATAAAGTTTCCCCCCAAAAAACCTTTAGAGATTAAATAATCTTCGCTCAGAGAATCTTTGTTGCCTTTTAATAGGTTCTCAATATACTTACCCAATATATCAAACTCAATGTTTACAAAGTTTCCAATCTTTAAATATCTCAAATTTGTAATATCATAGGTATGTGGTATTATATTTAATCTAATCACTCCACTAAACTTTTCATTTATTGTGAGACTAATACCATCAATGGCGATAGAACCCTTAAAAATCACATACTTATCAAATTGTTTTTCATAGGCAACCTTAAAAACATAAAAATCTCCTTCTTTCCTAATCTCAAAAATCTTTCCTATAGTATCTATGTGACCTGTCACAATGTGCCCACCTAATCTGTCAGCAAGAGAGAGAGCTCTCTCTAAGTTTACTCTGTCTCCCACTCTAAAGTATTTCGCAGTACTAATACTTAAGGTTTCTTTAGATACATCAACCTTATAAGAACTATTCTTAATCTCGGTAACAGTTAGACAAATACCATTTACAGATATACTATCACCAATTTTCGTATCTTTTAAAACCTTATTACACTCAATCTCAAATAATTTTCCACTTCCTTTTTCTGAGATCGATTTTATTACTCCTATCTCTTCTATTAACCCAGTAAACATATAATTATATTAAACTTTTAACTCTAAAAAAGACAAGTATTAAAACCTATCCCAGCTTATAATCAAGTCTCTATCTATCTTCTTTGTAGTGTATTTATCTAAAAAGAAGGACTCTTCTAATGTTATAAAACCAGGACCTGATACTGATAAATGCCTATGGCCACCTAAAATATATGGACTAATAATAACAATAAGTCTGTCCACCAGTCTTTTCTCTATTAATTGGAAACTTAATATCCCGCCACCCTCCACGAGGAGATTTTGTACTTTTCTTTTGGCAAGATCACTAAGAATTGTTTTTAAATTGAGTAGATTATCTACTTTATCAACGACCACTATCTCTGCTGAAATTTTTTTCTCCTTCAATGAACTGTTTGCGGTATAAATTATTACATCTCCTGGACTTTTGAATATCCTTTCATCACCTTTCAACCTACCTTTTGTGTCAAGAACCACTTTAAGGAGATCCTTTTTTTTATGATAATACCGAATATCAAGAGATGGATTATCTGAAAAAATAGTATTAACACCGACCATTATTCCATCCGACTGGTATCTAAGTTTATGAACGTATCTTAAGGTCTTTTCTGAGACAAGATACCTTGGTCCCTTTAAAGGAGAGTTTTTTCCATCTACTGTTTGAGCAAATTTTAGAGTTATAAAAGGCATCTTTTCTAAAATATATTTAAAAAAGGGGGCATAAAAGCTTTCTAGCTCCTCCTTCAAAACCCCTTCTATCACTTCTACCCCGCCACTCTTAAGTATATCTATCCCTTTCCCTGATACTAAAGGGTTTTTATCTTTAATTCCAATGATAACCTTCTTTACACCCTTTTCTAAAATCATCTTTGCACAGGGGGGGGTCTTTCCAAAATGCGCACAGGGCTCTAATGTTACAAATAAAGCTGCCTCTTTTAAATCATCTTTAGTAATACCTTCGAGCGCATAGACCTCTGCATGAGGCCCACCATACCTCTTGTGATAACCTCTTGATATTATTTTATTTTCTTTAACTAATAGGGCGCCTACTGGAGGGTTAGGAGAAACCATGCCAATCCCCTTTTTGGCAAGGCTTAAGGCAACTCTCATAAAATATTCATAACTTGCTCTCATTTTTTGGATGATTTCTTGAGTAGTCTTTCTAACTCCTCGATAAACTGAACTGGATCTTTGAAATCTTTATAAACAGAAGCAAATCTTACATAGGCAACGTGATCTATCTTATTTAACTCTCTCATAACAAGCTCACCAATAAACTGCGTTGAGACCTCTGACTCACAATTTTCAAGTATTGCATTTTCAATCTTCTTGACAAGTTCGTCTATCTTTTCTGCTGATACTGGACGCTTCTCGAGAGCTTTTTTTAAGCCATTTTTAATTTTTTCCGATGAAAAGGGCTCCCTCTTGCCATCTTTTTTAATAACCAATGGGAAACTTAACTCGATTATCTCTCTCGTTGAGAACCTTCGTCTACATTTTAGGCAGGACCTTCTTCTCCTGATCTCAGTGCCATCTTTGTTTGTCCTTGAATCTAAGACCTTATCTTCTAAAAACCCACAAAAGGGACATTTCATTTTGTTAGTATAAACAGCTATTTAGTATATTTATAAAGATCAATACTGGCCTCTTTTATAAGCTCTTCAGAGAGTTCATCAGGATACCCATCTAAGTAATAAATTTTTTTTATACCTGCATTTATTAACATTTTTGCACATATGGAACAGGGAAAGTTAGTACAATATAGTGTAGAATCTGCAATACTTACACCGTAGAAGGCAGCTTGGATTATTAGATTTTGCTCAGCGTGAATACCTCTGCAAAGCTCATGTCTTTGTCCAGAAGGTACGTTATTACTTTCTCTAATACATCCGACCTCTAAACAATGCTTTAGCTGAGAAGGGGCACCGTTGTAGCCCGTTGCAATAATCCTTTTATCTTTAACAAGAATTGCTCCAACATGTCTTCTTAAACAGGTTGACCTTTTTGCAACTATTTTCGCTATCTCAAAAAAATACTCATCCCAGCTGGGTCTTTCTTTCATCAAAAAAGATCCTCATATATGGGAAACTTCCTGCACAAATCAATCACTTCTTCTTTGTAATTTCTCTTTTTATTGATGTTATAAGGATCTAATAACACATCCTTAATTATTTCTGCAATCTTAAGGGACTCTTTATCTTTCATCCCTCTTGAGGTTATAGTTGGAGTTCCTATTCTAATACCAGATGTAAGTGTTGGTGGTTTATCATCAAAGGGTATAGCGTTTTTATTGACGACTATACCAATCTCTTCAAGTACCTTTTCTGCTGTCTTACCTGTTATCCCCACACCTGTTAAATCAAGCAAGAATAAATGGTTATCTGTTCCACCGGATACTACCTTAAAGGGCTCTTCTACGAAAACCTCAACCATCTTTTTTGCGTTAACAACGACCTGTTGCTGATACTCCTTAAAATCATCCGTCATAGATTCCTTAAAGGCTACTGCCTTAGCAACTATGGTATGAACAAGTGGCCCTCCCTGAATTCCCGGAAATACAGCCTTATCAACCTTATCCTTTAGAAACTCTTTACAGAGTATAAAACCACCACGGGGTCCCCTTAACGTTTTGTGGGTCGTACTAGTAACAATATCAGCAAAAGGAACAGGAGAAGGATGCACACCAGCTGCTACTAGTCCTGCTATGTGAGCCATATCAACCATAAAATAGGCATTAACTTTATCAGCTATACTTCTAAACCTTTCAAAATCAATATGCCTTGAATAGGAGCTGGCACCTGCCACTATTAATTTAGGTTTGTTTTCTAAGGCAAGCCTTTCTACCTCTTCATAGTCTATTAAACCGTCTTCTTTTTTAACACCATAATGAATTACCTTAAATATTTTTGATACAACACTAACAGAAGCTCCATGAGTAAGATGACCTCCATGGGCTAAATTCATTGAAAGAATGGTATCTCCTGGATTTAAAACTGAAAAATAAGCCGCTAAGTTTGCTGCAGAACCAGATATTGGTTGGACGTTTGCGTGATCTGCCTTAAATAAAATTTTAGCTCTTTCTATAGCTATGTTTTCAATATCATCACAAAACTCGCAGCCACCATAATATCTCTTTCCAGGATAACCTTCTGCATATTTGTTAGTGAAAACACTACCTTGAGCAGCGAGAACAGCCTTACTAGCCAAGTTCTCAGAAGCTATGAGTACTATTGACTCCTGCTCTCTCTTTAGTTCCAATGATACAAGATGGGCTAACTGCCTATCATACTCTGAAAGAATGTCATGCACATTATATCTACTTTTGTTTTTCTTCTCTATCTCCATAATCTTATCCAACCTTTTCTGATGTCTGCCACCTTCAAAGGAGTTATCAAGCCATATATCTACATATCTTTTAGCATCCTCTAAGGTAAGATTATTTCCTCCTAAGACAAGAATATTGGCATTATTATGTAATTTGGAAAACTTTGCTGATTCATCATCGCTTATTAAGGCAGCCCTAACATTAAAAAATTTATTTGCAACTATTGACATTCCTATGCCTGTGCCACATATTAATATGCCTAAATCGTACTCACCATTGCTAACTTGTGAGGCTACTTTGGAACCAAAATCAGGATAATCTACAGACTCATCGTCATTATAGGTACCGAAATCAAAGACAACATAACCTTTATGGTTAAGGTGTTCTTTTAAAGTTTCTTTGATCTTTATACCCCTGTGGTCGCTTCCGATTGCTACTCTCATAATAAGGTCCTATTCAAATTTTTTGAAAACTAAAGAGGCGTTTGTTCCTCCAAAACCAAATGAGTTGGACATAGCATATCTTATGCTATTAACCTTTCTTGCTTTGTTAGGTACATAATCAAGATCACACTCTCCATCAGGTGTCTCGTAATTAAGGGTAGGAGGCACAATGGAATCTTTTATTGCCATTATTGTATAAATTGCCTCAACAGCACCTGCAGCCCCTAAAAGATGTCCTGTCATAGACTTTGTAGAACTAATAGGTATCTTATATGCTCTTTCACCAAAGAGCTTCTTTATTGCAATAGTCTCAAATAAATCATTGTAATAAGTAGAAGTGCCATGGGCATTAATATAGTCAATATCATCAGGAGATATCTTTGCATCGGCTATCGCCATCTTCATACATCTATAGGCGCCTTCTCCTTCTGGTGCTGGCTGTGTCATATGATATGCATCGGAACCCAAACCATACCCAACTATCTCGGCATATATTTTTGCGCCTCTTTTCTTGGCAAACTCAAGCTCCTCTAAAAGTAATATCCCTGCACCTTCTCCCATAACAAAGCCATCTCTATCTTTATCAAAGGGTCTACTAGCCTTTGCAGGTTCTTCATTTCTGGTTGATAGGGCTTTCATAGCGCAAAAACCACCGATTGCAAGAGGTGTAATTGTACCTTCTGCTCCTCCTGCTATCATCACATCGGCATCTCCTCTTAATATACACTCAAAAGCTTCACCTATATTATGTGTAGATGTTGCGCAGGCAGTAACAACTGATAGATTAGGACCTTTAACTCCGTACTCCATTGAGATTAATCCTGGAGCCATATTTACAATGCTATAGGGGATGAAAAAAGGAGAGACCTTTCTTGGTCCACCTTCCATTAATGCCTGATGATATTTCTCAATAGTAAGTAGTCCACCCATTCCTGCACCAACCATAACCCCAACTCTTTCTGAGATATCATCAGTAATTTTTAATCCGCTATCTTCCATAGCCATCTTGGTTGCAGCTATAGCATAAGTAAGAAATAGATCATATCTTTTTGCATCTTTCTTATCTACATAGTCTTCAGGATTGAGATTCTTTACTTCTCCAGCTATCTTAGCAGGAAAATCTGTGGTATCGAACCTTGTTATTCTGTCAATACCAGAGACTCCATTAGTTATATTATTCCAGTTATCCTGAAGATTGTTTCCACAGGGAGAAACTATACCCATCCCAGTTACGACCACTCTTCTCATATTATATCTCCTTCAAGGCAGGAGGGGAGCTTACTCCCCTACTTATTTAAGATACTTTAGATTTTATATAATCTACAGCATCTCTTACTGTTCTTATTTTTTCAGCATCCTCATCAGGTATCTCAAGACCAAAAGCTTCCTCAAAGGCCATTACGAGCTCAACTGTATCAAGAGAATCTGCCCCTAAGTCTTCTATAAAAGAAGCCTCTAATTTTACCTGATCTTCACTTACACCGAGCTGCTCCACAATAATCTCTTTAACTTTCTTTTCTACATCCATTGACATCTTATCACCTCCTAATTTTTTTTATCTAAGGGTTTCAAACCCTAACATAAATTAACAGAAAAATAATATTGAGTTATTTTTTTTTAATGTCAAACTACATATACATACCACCATTTACATGCAAAACCTGACCAGTTATATAATCAGCTAACTCAGAAGATAAAAACTTAACAGCATTTGATATATCTTTACTCTCACCAAATCTTCCCAAAGGTATCATATCCAACATAGCTTTTTTCACCTCTTCTGACAACTTTTCTGTCATAGGAGTAATAATGTAACCAGGTGCAATGGAGTTGACTGTAATATTTCTTGATGCTACCTCTCTCGCCACTGCACGAGTAAATCCCTCTATACCAGCTTTTGAAGCACAGTAGTTTGCCTGTCCTACATTACCCATTGATGCTACAACGGAGGAGATATTAATTATCTTACCTTTTCTCTGTTTGATCATAGGCTTTAAAACTGCCTTTGTTGCAATAAATACTCCCTTCAAATTTATTTCAATAACCTTATCCCACTCTTCCTCTTTCATCCTGAGAATAATATTATCCATTGTAATACCTGCGTTATTAACTAAGACATCAATTCTTCCTCGCTCTTTTAATATCTCACTAACCACCTCTTCAACAGACTTACCATCTGTAACATCACAAACAAAATATTTTATACTATCATTATCGATGGAATTTTTCAATTTTTCTAACAATAATTTTAATTTCTCTTCATCCCTACCGGTATAATATACAAATGCATCCTCCCTATATAGCTCTTCAACAATATTAGCACCAATGCCTTGGGAACCTCCCGTAACTAAAAATACCTTCCCTTTTAACATCATATCTTATCCCTCGCTATATAGTTTTGAGAATAGTAAAATCTCATCAAGAGTCTCTAAACTTATAGCCTTCACATCTTTACGAATACGCTTGACAAGATTTGTTAAAACCTTATTAGGACCTATCTCTATAAACTCATTAATCCCTTTATCTGCAATATATTTAATGCAATCAGTCCATCTAACAGGACTCTTTACCTGCTCTACCAATAGTCTTTTAATCTCTTCTACAGACTCATAGGGTCTTGCAGTCACATTTGAAACAGCTGGGTAAATAGGAGTCTTAATCTCAATATTATCCAACACGGTCTTTAGATTTTCACTAGCTTTTTTCATTAAACTACTATGAAAGGGTGCGCTGACAGGAAGCTGAACTAATCTTTTTGCACCTTTATCTTTAAGAATTTCTAAAGAGGCATTAACAGCTTTAACACTTCCAGATATAACAACCTGACCTGGTGAGTTAAAATTTGCTGGTTCCACAACCCCAAGAGACTTATCAACCTCATTGCAAGCTTCTTCAACCTCAAAATCTTCTAACCCAAGAACAGCGTACATAACCCCATCACCAACAGGCACAGCCTCTTGCATAAACTTACCACGAAGATGAACAGTTTTTACAGCATCTTCAAAAGAGAGAGCTTGAGCAGAAACAAGCGCAGAATACTCACCTAAACTATGTCCACTCACAAAGAGAGGTTTAATGTCAGGAACTAACTTTTTTAATACCTCATAAACAGCAATACTTGCAGTAAGAATAGCAGGTTGGGTATTTTGAGTAAGCTTAAGATCACTCTCAGGACCATCAAAACAGAGTTTGGAGAGAGAAAAACCCAAAGCAGCGTTAGCTCTCTCAAAAACCTCTTTGGCCTCTACAAAGTTGTCATATAGCAATTTGCCCATCCCAACATATTGTGAGCCCTGGCCCGGAAAAATAAAAGCTATTTTAGCCTCTTTTGCCATTTTTATTCCTTTTTACTTGCATATTCTTTTATAAGTTCTTGACCAATAACGTTTCTTTGTATCTGGTTTGTGCCCTCATAGATCTGTAAAATCTTTGCATCTCTTAACATCTTCTCAACAGGATACTCTTTCATATATCCATAACCACCAAGTATTTGTATAGCATCCAATGCTACCTTAACGGCTGTATCAGCGGGGAAAACCTTTGCCATTGCCGAATATTTGGAAAAATCTTTACCACCCATATCAATATACTTGGCAACTTGATATACTAAAGCCCTTGATGCCTCTATCTCAGTAGCCATATCTGCTAACATATGTTGAATTGCCTGAAAAGATATTATGGGCTTACCAAACTGCTTTCTATCTCTGGCATAATCAACAGCAACGTCTAATGCTGCCTGTGCAACACCAACCGCCTGGGCTCCTATCCCTGGTCTTGTCATATCGAAGGTCTTCATTGCTATTATAAAACCTAAGCCTTCCTTGCCACCAATTAGTTGATCCTTATGGATCCTACAATCTTGAAAAACGAGCTCTCTTGTTGCAGAAGCCCTAATACCTAATTTGTTTTCTTTTTTTCCAAAAGAAAAGCCTTCTGTTCCTTTCTCAATTATAAAGGCTGAAGCACCTCTTGGTCCCTTTGCCTTATTTGTCATTGCTACTACAGTATAAATATCAGCCTCACCACCATTAGTTATCCATTGTTTTGTGCCATTCAAGATATAATAATCTCCATCCTTAACAGCAGTAGTTTCTATGCCACCTGCATCGGAACCAGCATTGGCTTCCGTAAGACCAAAGGCTCCCAGTTTTTTACCTTTAGCTATATCAGGAAGATATTTTTTCTTTTGTTCTTCCGTACCATAAAGAAGGAATGGATAAGTACCTAATCCACTGGCTGCAAAACTTACTGAAACTCCCAAACACCCCCAACTTAACTCCTCGATAGCAAGACAGTTTTCAAAGCTGCCAAAACCTAAACCACCATACTCCTCTGGTATATAAAGACCAAATAAGCCAGTTTTAGCTATCTCATCAAGAATCTCTTTAGGAAACTCATTGTGCTCATCTAAATGGGCTCTAACAGGTAGTATCTTTTCTTTAGCAATCTTTCTTGCTAAATTCTTTATATACTTCTGATCTTCATTTAAAAAAAACTCAAACAATGACATCTCTATCCTCCTTATGAATTTTGGAAATGAAATTTACCACCTTATTAAAGCTCCACCCCAAGTAAAACCAGCACCAAAGGCTATACATAAAACCAAATCTCTTTCCTTTAAAAAACCCCTCTCCTCTGCCTCGAAAAGAGCTATAGGGATTGAAGCAGCAGAGGTATTCCCATACTTATGGATATTCACATAGGTTCTATTTTCAGGAATATTTGTTCTTTTTTGAACGGCCTGAATAATTCTCATATTAGCCTGATGAGGCACAAGTAAATCTACATCTTTACCTTCATAACCATTTGTCTCTAGCAACTCAACGGCTATATCCTCCATGGACTTGACGGCCTTTTTGAAAACCTCGTTGCCACTCATTTTAATGTAATGGAGCTTATTATCAATACTTTCATAGCTCGCTGGATGTAAGCTTCCACCACCAGGTAGCTTTAATAAATCTCCATAACTACCGTCTGATTTTATTATAGTTGATATTATACCCCTATCACCATTCTTTGCGCTTAAAACTACTGCCCCTGCACCATCTCCAAAAAGAACACAGGTTGTTCTATCGCTCCAATCAACAACTCTGCTAAGAATCTCTGCTCCAACTACAAGAATATGCTCTGCAGCACCACATTCAATATATTTTTCTGCAACTGAAAGAGCATATACAAAACCAGAACAGCCAGCAGCAATATCAAAGGAGGCTGCATTTTTAGCCCCTAACTTATGTTGTAGTATACACCCTGCAGAAGGAAATAACATATCTGGCGTTGCTGTAGCAAATATAATGTAGTCTAACTGTTTTGGTCTTATTCCTGCCTTTTTGATAGCAATTTTTGAGGCTTCTAATGCCAAATCAGTCGTTGTTTGATTTTTAGCTGCAATTCTTCTCTCTTTAATACCTGTTCGAGTAGTAATCCATTCATCCGATGTCTCAACTATGGTTTCCAGATCTTTATTTGTAAGTACACCTTTGGGGACATACCCACCTATGCCTGTAACTACCGCCTTTTTCATTGGACTTCCTCGTTATGCTCTTTTACTGAGAGCATATCTTTATATTTTTCAAGCTCTATCTTAATAATATTATTAAGCCTTTTTTCTACACAATTTACGGCATATTTAATAGCATTTTTTATAGCATAGCCAGAAGATGAACCATGGCATATTAGACTTATCCCATCTACACCTAATAAGGGAGCCCCTCCATATTCTTCGTAATCTACCTTCTTTTTTAAAGCCCTTAGTGCAGGCATAGCTACAAAAAAACCCAACTTACTTAACAATGACTTGTTTACCTCTTGTTTTAATATTGATGTAATAGCTCCTGCTACCCCCTCAGCAACCTTAAGGACTATATTACCCACAAAACCATCACAGACAACTACATCTACATTGCCATTAAAGATATCCCTTCCCTCTACATAGCCTATGTAGTTTAAAGGGGTCTTCTTAAGCAAATAATGGGTTTCTCTTGTTAAGTCTGTCCCCTTTTCCTCTTCTTCACCATTACTTAAAACACCTACTCTTGGAAATTTTATATCAAGTAAGGTAGAGGAGTATACTGATCCCATAATAGCGAACTGGACTAAATGCATAGGTTTACAGTCTACATTTGCTCCTGCATCTAACAAAACGGTAGCAGATTTAACGTTTGGCATTACAGTTACAATAGCCGGCCGTTCTACCATAGGCAGTCTTTTCATTACAAACATAGAAAAAGCCATCATAGCCCCAGAGTTACCAGCACTAATAGCCGCATCGGCTTCACCATTTTTCACCATCTCAAGAGCAACTGCGATTGAAGATTTTTTCTTTTTTCTCAATGCTAATGCAGGTGATTCACTCATAGCTACTACTTCTGGTGCATGAACTACAACAACAGAACCTTTTAAGGCTTCTTTTTTATGCTCCTTTAGAAGTGGCTCAAGGATATCTTTGTCACCAACTAAGGCTATGGTTACATCAAGCTCTTTTGCAGCCATTAGAGCACCTTCAACATTTATCAAGGGTGCTCTATCGCCTCCCATCGCATCTAAAGCAATAATCATATTAAAACTTTTCTATGGACAAAACTTTTCTTCCCTTGTAATATCCACATGAGGGACAAACCCTATGAGGTGGTTTTACCTCTCCACAGTTTGTACATTTTGCTAAAGATGGGTTTTCAAGAAAATCATGGGCTCTTCTTTTTCCGCCCCTTGATCTGGTGTGTCTCTTAAATGGATTTGGCATAATATTACTCCTTATCTTTTAGTTTTTTTAGCTTTTTTGAAAATATATTATCACTGCTAACAGAAGTACATTTACAAACTTCTTCATTTAAGTTTGCCCCACATTTAGCACATATACCTTTGCAATTTACATTACAAAGCAGCTTATAGGGTATCGAAAGCATAAGCTGTTCAATGGCTAACACTGTTAAATCAATCTCATCACCTTCAAAATATGACAACTCTGTCTCTTCCTCTTCTTCTGTTATCTCTTCCTCAGAATGCTTTTTGGGCATTAAAATATAATGAAAGTTTTCCTTAAGTTTGAACGAAGAATCGCAGAGACACCTATCACAAGAAAAGGATATCTCAGCAGAAAAATTCCCAAAAACTTCAATGTCATCACCAATACTTGTAAGATCCATATGAATAGAAAAAGGTTCAAGTAGTTTGGCAGTATTATGTGGCTCCTTCTCAAAAATTTCATTAACAGTAACCACCGATTCCAACCAGTCTCTAATTACTTTTCCTGCTCTAATGTCTTTTACAGTAACCTTCAAACAAAAAACCCCTGAAAAAAATTAATTTTTTTATTATATAAAAAAAATATATGTTGTCAAAGGATTAAAAAATTATTCCTAGTTAATAAATTTGAGATTTATAATTGCATCGGGTTCTCTAATATACAATGGTTTTATATCTCTTTCATTAAAAAAATGCCCTCTCTTAAACCTTTCTAAGGCTAGTAAACCAACCCCTTCTGAGAGAGGCGGGCTGTTTTTTAATATTTTTTTATTAAAAAATCCATCGAAGTCATCATTATCAGCATAAGATATAAAATTATCAAAATTATTTAACCTTTCAAAAACCTCTTCTTTTGTTAATATGGTTGGTTCAATAAGAACATTTATTAAAGAAACCTCCTTCTCATAGAGACCAAAATAATATAAATCTTTTCTCGCCTTTTTTATAACTGCTATCTTACTATTTTCTGGACCTAAAATAGCGTTAGCCGAAAGGGAGTCAACTGATACAATTGGTGTTGAGTTTTTTTGGGTCAATCCCTTGACAAAGGCTATACCTACTTTTATCCCCGTGAAAGAACCAGGACCTCTATCTATAGCTATAAAATCTAAACTTTCTAGAAGATTATCATAGATTTGATAAATCATTAAGATAGCAGGAGTTAACCATTGGGATGGTTGAAACTCTCTTTCTGCCTCAAGAGTAATTACAACTTCAGAGTTTAAGAAAAATGAGAGAGATGCCCTTTTTTGAGAAGATGAGATCGCTAAAAAATTCATTTTTCAAAAAAGACCCTCATAATGTCGTTATAAAAAACTGTAATAGTTAGGGCTATTATTATTATAATCCCAACCTTGATATAGGCTTCTTTGAAGCTATCCGATACCTTCTTTCCTGTTATAAACTCAAAGAGAAATAATATAATGTGGCCGCCATCTAAAATAGGGATAGGTAGCAAATTAAGCACTGCGAGATTTATGCTAAGCAAAGCCATAAACAATATCAAGCTTGTTGCGCCTGTTTTGGCTGTTTCACCGGCAAGCTTTGTAATCATTATTGGTCCGCCTAAGGATGATACTGGAATGACTCTCTGAATTAGCTTAAATATTGTTATAAGAGTCATCTTTGTTAACTCATATACCTGACTAACAGACCTACCTACTGCCTTATTAATGGGAAATCTAATTTCTATGAGCTCATCAGAGGATACAATCCCTAAAACTGGTACCCTTGCATCTTCTCCAAAAATGTTCTTAGTGCTTTCTAAGATAGGATTAACCTTAAAGGTAATAATCTCATTATCCCTTTGTATCTCAAGAGTTAGCTCTCTACCTTCTTTCGATTTAATCTCTTTAGATACCTCTTCCCACGTCTTTACATTTATACCATCAATTTTTAAGATCCTATCACCTTTTTTTATGCCCGCATTAAAGGCAGGATATTTTTCTTTCACATCACCAATTTTTGTAGAAACTGTCTTGAATCCTATGGTGTTTATAATGAAAAAAACAAGAAAGGCAAATAAAAAATTAAAAAATGGTCCTGCAAATACAATAGCTATCCTTTTAAGAGGACTTTGACTTGAAAAGGCTCTTTCTTTCTCTTCTAAAACCTCTTCCTTTTCGTCTTCTCCATGCAACTTTACATAACCACCAAGAGGAACAGCCGATATTAAATACTCTGTCTCCTTGCCTTTTATCCCCACTATTTTTGGTCCAAAACCAATAGAAAATTTTAATACTTTTACGCCATAATATTTAGCAACTACATAATGACCAAACTCATGAACCAATACAAGTATTCCTATAACAACTATTGCTGACAATATACTAATCATATTGATTTTTTCCTTTTTACAATTTTATCTACCAATTGATTACCAATTTTTTCTGCCATCATGACTTCCTCTATCGTATTAATATTGAAAGGTTTATGCTCATTAATTGCTTCATTTACTACTTCATATATCTCTTTGAAGGATATTACCCCCTTTAAAAAATAACTTACAGCTCTGTCATCGGCTGAGTTAAAAACTGCTGGATAACTTTTTTTTCTAATACCTACGTCATAGGCAAGTTTAAGAAAAGGGAATTTTTTATCAGAAACAGGCTCAAAGGTTAGCTTACTTAAATCATTTATACTTAACCCTTCATAATGATGATCCCTTTTTGGGTAAAGGAGGGCATAGGATATAGGAAGTTTCATATCTGGTTTTCCCAGATGTGATATTATAGTACCATCAATCATCTCTACCATTCCGTGAACTATACACTGTCTGTGAATAAATACCTCTATCTTATCAAAGGGTAAATTAAAGAGATAATGTGCTTCTATAACCTCAAGTCCTTTATTTGCTAATGTAGCAGAATCTATGGTAATTTTCTTTCCCATATTCCAAACAGGATGGTTAAGGGCATCTGGTATCTTAATTTTTGAAAAATCATTGAGCGGCTTATCTAAAAAGGGGCCTCCTGAAGCTGGTAAAATTATTTTTTTTATATCCTTGTCTTTTTTCCCTTGAAGTAGCTGAAAGATAGCGCTATGTTCACTATCTACAGGAATTATATTTGCTTTGCTTCTTTTTGCCTCCTTTATTATAACATCTCCAGCAGAAACAAGACTTTCTTTATTAGCAAGAGCAATAAACTTACCTGCCTTAACTGCTCTATAAGTAGGATAAACACCTGCGGTCCCTGAGATTGCAGATACAACTATATCAACATCTTCTGATTCTACAATTGTTTTTATACCTTCTTCACCTTTCAGAAGTTTTGTTTTTGAATCCCTTAACTTATTCTTCAGTTTTTCATAGGAGTGAGCATCATTAATAACTACAAAGACTGGATTAAACTCTTCTACTTGTTTTAATAGTAAATCTACATTTCTATCGGCAGAGAGAGCAAAAAGAGAAAATTTTTTTCTATTTCTTTTTATAACATTAAGTGTATTAACACCTATGGTGCCAGTAGAACCAAGAATTGTTATATTCTTCATATTCCACCAATAAAATACTTAGCAAAAAAATAAAAAAGTGGTCCAGTAAAAAATAAGCTATCCAACCTATCGAGGACACCGCCATGCCCTGGAATTAGGTTGCTTGAGTCTTTAACCCCTATAGACCTCTTAATGCCTGACTCTATAAGATCACCAATCTGTCCAATCATACTACCCAATAGACCTAATAAAATAAAAAGACCCCACTTCTCTGTCTTAAAAACAATAAAGTTAAAAAACAGCGCAACTAAAACCCCCCCTATTGCACCTCCTAATAAACCTTCTATGCTCTTTTTAGGAGATATCTGGGTAAACTTATGTTTTCCAAACCTCATTCCCACAAAATATGCAAAGGTATCTGTTGCCCAGTTGGTAATTAGAAGAAACAAAAGCCACCACCTCCCCATGGGCATCAGAAATACTCTATATATAAAACTTAATAGAAATGATATATAGAAGGATGAAAACAAGTAAAAAGAAGTATAATTAATGAAATTTCTAATACCTTTAAGAAAAAGTGAATAACAAAGAACTATAAAAAACAGGAAAACAAAAACATCTACAAAAACATCGCTTTTATAAATAAAAAGATATAAAAGTAAAGTATTTAATAAAAACCCAAAGTATCTATCTAGCAATCCATTAAAATTAAACATTTTGAGTAGTTCATAGGTACATAACAAGACAATTATAGATAACAAAACAAAAAGAACTATCTCATTTCCAAAAAATATTATTAATAAAGTGATAGGGATTAATATGATTGCTGTCAAAACACGATAAAATAAGTTAGACCTTGCCAAACCTTCTTTCTCTCCCCATAAAAATTTGAATTGCCGATTCAAGCTCTTCGGTAGTAAAGTCAGGCCAAAGTGTCTCAGTGAAATAAAACTCTGAATAGGCAGACTGCCATAAAAGAAAATTGCTAATTCTAAACTCACCACTTGTTCTAATAATTAGGTCAGGATCAGGCTGATCTCGGGTATCCAAAAAATCGCTAAAACTTTCTTCATTAATCTCAAAGGGCTCCTCTGATTTAGCTTTATCTACAATCTTTTTGACAGCCCTTACTATCTCATTTCTACCACCATAACTTAAGGCTAAATTAAGAACCATATTATTACAACTCTTAGTTAATGCCTCAACCTCATCAACAACCACTTTTACATCTTTTGGAAGTCTATCTCTATCCCCAACAACATGTAATTTTATTCCTAAACTATACAGCCAATCTGCCTCTTTTTTTAGATATTGTTTGAGAAACCCCATAAGAGCCTTAACTTCCATGTGAGGTCTCTGCCAGTTTTCAGAAGAGAAGGTATAAAGAGAGAGATATTTTATCCCTCTCTTTACACAATAATCTATCACCTCTTTAACAACCTTAATTCCCTGTCTATGCCCAAAAACTCTACTTTTATTTCTCTTCTTCGCCCACCTTCCGTTGCCATCCATTATGATGGCTAAATGAACCGGTAGTTTTTCTTTCATGATGCTATATCATCTACCCTAAATTTTTTACCAGTTAATACTTCATAAGCTTCTTTGTACTTTAAAAATGTATTTCTCGCAACATCAAAGGGAAGCTCAGGAACGATCTCTTTATTCTCCCAATCAATAGAGACTAAATAATCTCTAATATATTGTTTATCTAAACTTACTTGAGACATCCCAGGCTGATAGGTTGCTTTAGGCCAAAATCTTGATGAGTCAGGGGTAAATATCTCATCTATTAATATTATCTTACCATTAAAAAGCCCAAACTCAAACTTAGTATCAGCTAAAATTATCCCTTTTGTCTCTGCATAATCTCTTGCCTTTATATAAATGTTAAGAGATAACTTCTTTAACTTTTCTGCCATCTCCTTACCAACTATATCTACCATTTTTTCAAAACTTATATTCTCATCATGATCACCAATATCTGCCTTAGTAGATGGGGTAAAAATGGGCTCAGGAAGCTTATCAGACTCTTTTAACCCTTGTGGCAACTCTATTCCGCAAACAGTCCCTGACCTTCTATACTCCTTCCACCCTGACCCTGATATATAACCTCTAACAATACACTCTACAAGTATTGGTTCTGCCTTTTTGACGAGAACAGATCTATATTTAATGATATCACCATATTTTTTAATACTTTCTGGATACTCATTAATATCAGAAGTTATTATGTGATTGTCGATAGTATCTTTGAAGAAATCAAACCAAAATAGAGAAAGCTGATTTAAAATCTCCCCTTTATATGGAATAGGGGTTGGTAAAACAACATCGAAAGCTGAGATCCTATCGGTTGCTACAATTAATAACTTATCATCGCTTATCTGATATACATCTCTCACCTTCCCTCTTTTAAATACCGCTAAATCTGAAAGATTTGTTGTTGTTACTGCGTTCATATTCACCTCCTTATAAAAAATAAAATGGCATGGTCTTTAACCATGCCATTACCTTGTAACATAGCTTCGGAACAAAACTAACCCTGAATATACTTTTCTTTTCTTGCCTTTTTGAGAGCCCTTCTGCGTGCAGCCTTAAGCTTCTTTTTTTTCTTCTCGCTTGGCTTTTCATAGAACTCCCTTTTTTTAAGCTCCGAAAGAATGCCTGCTTTCTCTACCTCTTTCTTAAATCTCTTTAGCAATCTTTCAAAATCTTCACCCTCAAAGGCTTTTACTTCTGCCATTAAAATCACCAACCTTCCTATTTATTTTGATATAATATAAGAAACTAAAAATATCTTATCATTAAAGACGTTATCTTCAAAATCTAAAATTATACTTCCATTATCTCCTTTTCTTTCATAGCTAAAATATCATCAATCTTCTTTATGTAATTATCAGTAAGGTCCTGAATCTCCTTTTGAAGCCTCTTTGAATCATCTTCAGATATGGTCTTATTCTTCTCCTCTTGCTTAATTTTCTCAATAGCATCCCTTCTTTCGTTTCTAATGGCAACTTTATTTTCTTCTGCTATCTTCTTTGAAAATTTAACCAACTCCCTTCTACGCTCTTCATTAAGAGGTGGGATTACAAGCCTAATTGATTTGCCATCGTTATTAGGATTTATCCCCAATTCTGATTTCATAATAGCCTTTTCTATTACCGATATGGCTGAGCTGTCCCAAGGTTGTATAATAATCATTCTTGGCTCTGGAATATTGACCGTAGCAAGCTGCGTAATGGGCATTGTCTGACCATAATAATCAACCTTAATGTCATCGAGAATTCCAGCCTGTGCTCTTCCAGTTCTAATTTTATTAAACTCTTTTTTTAAATGTTCAAGAGTTTTTTCCATCTTCTCCTGAGTTGCTTTTCTAATATTACTTATCATATACTATGCTCCCTTTACTAAGGTTCCTATGTTTTCACCCTCAACAACTCGTCTAATATTACCATCCTCAACAACATTAAAAACTATAATAGGAATATTATTATCCCTACAAAGTGAGAAGGCTGAAGCATCAAGTATTTTTAGATCTTTCTCAATAGCCTCAGAGAAGTTAAGTTGATTGAATTTTACAGCTGAAGGATAAATATTTGGGTCTCTATCATATACTCCATCAACCTTTGTTCCTTTTAACAACACGTCAGCACCTATCTCAGCTGCCCTTAACGCTGCAGCAGTATCGGTTGTGAAAAAAGGATTACCTGTACCTGCAGCAAAGATTATTATTCTGCCCTTCTCTAAATGCCTCAAGGCCCTTCTTCTTATATATGTTTCAGCTACTTCCCTAACCTCTAAAGCTGAGAGTACCCTTGTTTGTACACCTCTTTTCTCTAACATTTCCTGTATAATTACTGCATTCATAATAGTTGCAAGCATACCCACGTAGTCAGCTGTAGCCCTATCAATACCCATCGAGACACTTGATACGCCTCGAAATATATTACCTCCACCCACAACAATAGCTACCTCAACACCTATCTTGTGAATCTCGGCTATCTCTGCTGCTATTTTATCTAGCTTCTCTGTTGCTATGCCAAAACCTTTATCACCTGCAAGAATCTCACCTGAAAGTTTTAATAGCACTCTTTTATATAGCTTATTAGACATTATCCTATTTTTCCTCACCTACTTGAAATCTAACAAACCTTTTAATCTGTATATTCTCACCAATCTTTGCGATTAACTGGGTAAGCAAATCTTTAACTTTAACATTAGAATCTTTAATAAAGGGCTGATCTAACAGGCAAACTTCTTCATAGAACTTCTCTAATTTGCCTTCCACAATCTTTTCAATAACTTTTTCTGGCTTACCAGTAGCCTTAGCCTGGGTCGCATAAATTTCTTTTTCTTTATTAATAACATCAGCAGGAACATCCTCTCTCTTTACATAAAGTGGCTTTACAGCGGCAATCTGCATTGCAATGTCTTTAGAAAACTCTTTAAAATCTTCGTTTCTTGCGACAAAATCAGTTTCACAGTTTACCTCAACAAGAACACCTATCTTACCACCTGAATGTATATAAGAGGTTATTAAACCTTCGTTAGCAGTTCTTGCAGACTTTTTCTGAGCTATTGATAGACCCCTCTCTCTTAAATATACTATCGCCTTCTCCATATCACCGCCACAGGCTTCTAGAGCCTTTTTACACTCCATCATACCTGCGCCAGTTTTTTCTCTAAGTTCTTTAACAACTGATGCTGAAATCTCCATCTTCATTCCTCCCTATTATTCGTTTGAATCGATTTTAGATGTGGTATCACTTGCTTCTTCATCGAGCATACTTTTATTAGCCTCTTCTTTTTCCTCTAACTCTTTTTGGGCTAAAATCTCTCTCTCCTTTTTTCCCTCTTCATAGGCTTCGGCAATCTTATTTGCAAGTAACTTTACAGCTCTAATAGCATCATCATTGGCTGGTATTATGTAATCTACATCATCAGGATCACAGTTTGTATCAACCACACCAACTATAGGAATACCCAATCTCTTTGCTTCTAAAATTGCTATTCTTTCTTTTTTTGAGTCAACAACAAAAAGGGCATCAGGAATATTTTCCATGTCCCTAATTCCATCGAGGTAGGACTTAATCTTATCCTTTCTTTTTATAAGTTTAATTGCCTCTTTTTTGGGAAGTTTGGCTAAATAGCCATCTTCTTCCATCTTCTCTATCTCTTTCATCTTATCAATACTTGTCTTAACAGTTCTAAAGTTCGTCAACATTCCACCTAACCATCTCTGATTAACGTATGGCAAACTTACTCTCTGAGCTTCTTCAGCTATCACATCCTGAGCCTGTTTCTTGGTACCTACAAAGAGAATTACTCCCCCTTGCTTACCTATCTCTTTTACAAAGGAGTAGGCAGTCTTGAAATACTCAACAGTCTTTTGCAAGTCAATGATATGAATACCATTTCTTGCTCCAAAGATATAGGGTTTCATCTTTGGATTCCATCTCTTTGTCTGATGTCCAAAATGGACACCTGCTTCTAAAAGCTGTTTCATCGTTACACTCATATTATGCTCCTTTTTAGGTTTTTTCCTCCGCCCTTATCTTGTTGCTTTTAAAAAAAGACCTAAAACAAGATATTATTTAGGCGTGTGTTTTTTTAAGTTTGTTATTTTATAATAAAAGCAGGAAAATTGTAAATAATTTTTTGTATTTAATATTTTTTCTTGACATATGCCTCGTCATTAATAAATAATTTTTTAAAAAATTTGGGGTAACAGGATGATTATAGGAGAGATACAGAAAAACGCTACTGAAAATATTAGGATTTCTAAGGAAAGCTACAAGGGTAAGGAATACGTAGATATCAGAATTTATTTCCAAAATGATGAAGGAGAGTGGAAACCAACTAAAAAAGGGGTAACATTATCTCCTGAAAAAATTGACGAGTTATTAGAAATCCTTCAAAAATTAAAGAAGTAGTTTCTTATATCTATTTAAGCATCTTACTAAGTTCTATTTATGAATAACAAAGTAGTCTGTCTCTTCAAACGTAACATCTCTATCAAAAAAAGGATTATCTTGAATCACTGAAAAGACCTTATAATTTCCAAATCTCTGTACCTGTTTAGGAATTCCATATTTCCATGAATGAAAAGTGCCTGACAGAACAACCAATTTATAGTTAGGATTTTTTTTAAGATATCTATCTATGTAGAAAGCCATCGCTTGATCCCATAATACCTGAGCCTCACAAAAATTATTGAAGTTTTTATTGACCTCTCCTTTATGAGAAAATATGCTCCTTAATAGCTCCATATATCTCCTATCAATCTGACAAGTAACGTTTGGGGGTAGATTTTTAAGCTCTTCTATTGTAAGAGACTGGAACCCAAATTGACCAACCTTTCTTGTGATCTCCTTAGGCACATTTAGAGCTACCATTGGAACATTATTATTTTTTGCGAACTTAAATATGTCCCCATACAACTTCCAGTTACTCCCCCAGTTTTCATAAAATTTTTTTATAAAAGATTGCTCATCAAGCTTGCCTTGTACCCAGTCATCTAAGACACTTTGGTCCTTTTCTTTAAACATTTCCAAACCAATAGCAACCTTATACCCTCTATTTTTAAGCTCTTCAATTACTTTAAGTTGGAACTTGTGATGGGATAACTCGCTATGTTGTTCTCCAACAAAAATTATCTGACCTTGAGATACCTCATCGATAAAATTTTTAAATGAGATAAGATCATAATTTTTAGCAATCTTGACTATTTTAGGACCTTCTTCTCCAAAACAAGTAACAAATGTAACAACTATAAAAAATATTATTAACAGCTTTTTCATTAATGACAATTATACATAAAATTATTAAAAAACTCAAAAGGCTATTAATAATCCAGATTTGCCGATAGGAAGATTGTTTTTGAGCGATATCAAGCACGCTTTTTGCTTTAGCTCTTAGCGAATGGAGCGTCAACAAACTTCACTTTTTGAATCCGAAGAGTGAGTTCGAAGTTTGTAGTATAATAAGCTTAGAGCTGTGAAAAGAACACGTAGAGCGAAAAAATGACCTTTTGTCTATCGGCAAATTTGGGATACTCCATACCTAAGTTTATCTTGACTTGTTAAGGTTTTTGACCTAATCTTTATTATGTTTTTATGAAAAGACTAGTCTTTCTAATTTTTTTTATATTTTTTTTTAATGGATGTCTTGTTGATGAGCCTAAGGTAGATATCTCAGATATCAAGATAGATGGTATCTCAGAAGAAAAAATCAACTTGAAGCTGGTTCTTGATGTGTATAATCCTAATTCCTTCAACGTTAAGGTAAAGTATATAGAATATAACCTTTATTATGATAAAAACCTTTTTAGTAGTGGTTACTGGGAAGGAGAAGAAAAATTATTATCAAATTCAAACACATACATACCTATTGCTATCTTTTTAGAGGAAAGTCATCTTATTAAGATTATATCATTGATATTAAAAGGAAAAACTCAAGAAATCCAGAATAAAATAACTATTGAAGGGAAAGCAGTTTTAAACAAATTTGGTAAAAATTTTAACTATAATTTCAAATGGAAATACAAAGATAAAAAAGAAAATCAACAAGAAAAGAAATTAGAGCCTGACCCTATTCACTGAGGTATCTTATGAAGATAATAGCTATTATTCCAGCAAGAATCTCCTCTACAAGACTTCCAGAAAAGCCATTAACAATGATAGGCAATAAGACTCTCATTCAGCTTGTTTACGAAAATGCCTCCAAATCAAAGCTTATAAATAAAATAATAGTTGCCACCGATAGCGAGAAAATTGCAAACCACGTAACTTCTTTTGGAGGCTTCTGCGAGCTTACCTCTCCTGACCATCCATCTGGTACAGATAGGGTGGCAGAAGTAGCGCGAAAGATTGATGGTGACATAATAATTAATATTCAAGGTGATGAACCTTTTATAACTTCAGATGTTATTGATACAGTCCTTAAAGTGATGATTAAAGATGAAAATGTTTCTTATGCTTCTGCCAAGACACCTTTAAGTTCAATTAAAGAGTTTTTTAACTCCAACATAGTAAAGGTTATTTGTGACGAAAAAGATTATGCCATATACTTCTCAAGAGCACCAATACCCTATTTTAGAGATGACTTTGATGCCTATAAAAGAAATGGTAAGATTGACTTTAAGACAGAGAAAGATATTCTTGCAAAGACCTTTAAGCATATTGGTATTTACGGCTACAAATGGGACTTTTTACTAAAGTTTACTAACATGAAGGAAGGCTTTTTAGAAAAGGCAGAAAAACTTGAGCAACTTCGGGCAATAGAAAATGGTTACAAAATTATAGTACCTACTGTAAAATATAATGGTTTTGGTATAGATACCTACGATGATTTAGATAGGGCAAGGAAAATTTTACGGGGATAGTTATGGATAAAAAAAGGCTCAGAACCAAATTTATCTTTGTTACAGGTGGTGTTGTATCTTCACTTGGAAAAGGAATAGCTTCTGCATCTATTGGCGCGCTTTTGGAAGCAAGGGGACTTAAGGTATCTCTTCAAAAATTAGACCCTTACATAAACTTAGACCCTGGAACAATGAACCCACTACAACACGGTGAGGTCTTTGTTACAGAAGACGGTGCTGAGACAGACCTTGATTTAGGACATTATGAAAGATTTACCACAGCCAAGATGACTAAAATTAATAATTTCACCACCGGTCAGATTTATGATTCGGTTCTTCAAAAAGAAAGGAAGGGTGAGTATTTAGGAAAAACTGTTCAAGTCATACCTCATATAACTGATGAGATAAAATGTTTTATCTTAAGAGCTGCAAAAGACAATGATATACTTATCGTAGAGGTAGGTGGAACTGTAGGAGATATAGAAAGTCTGCCTTTTCTTGAGGCCATAAGACAGTTTAGGTTTGACCACGGAAAGGAAAATACACTTTATATACATCTAACTCTTGTCCCTTTCATACCAAGTGCCGGAGAACTAAAGACAAAACCTACCCAACATAGTGTTAAAGAGCTGCAATCCATTGGTATAAGACCAGATATTATATTATGTAGAAGTGATAGGGAACTTTCCCAAGACATAAAATCAAAAATTGCTCTATTTTGTAATGTAGCAGAAGATGCAGTAATTACTGCCAAAGATGTAAACTCCATTTATGAAGTTCCACTATATTTCCACAAAGAGGGGCTTGATGAAAAGATTGTATCACTGTTAAATATCTGGACAAAGTCTCCTGACCTATCCAAATGGCAACAACTGTGTAATGTATTAAACAATCCCAAAGATGACGTAACTATAGCTGTAGTTGGTAAATATGTAAGTCTTAAGGACTCTTACAAAAGCTTAAATGAAGCATTATTACATGGTGGAATAGCTAATGAGCTGAAAGTAAACTTAAAATTTATTGACTCTGAAGACATAGAGAAAGAAGGTATTGGTGACAATTTTAAAGATGTAAATGCTATTTTAGTTCCTGGCGGATTTGGAAGTAGAGGCATTGAAGGGAAAATAATGGCAATAAAATACGCAAGAGAAAATAATATTCCTTTCTTCGGCATATGTTTAGGGATGCAACTTTTAGTTATAGAGTTTGCGAGACATGTTTGCAATCTAACAGAGGCCTATAGCACTGAGTTTAAACCACAAACTCAAACACCCATAATCTATCTAATGAAAGAATGGTATGATTTCAGAAAAAAAGAAGTTATAAAGAGAGATGAGAACTCAAATTTAGGTGGGACCATGAGATTGGGGGCCTATCCCTGTGTCTTAAAAGAAAACACTCTTGCCTACAGAGCTTACAAAGAAAAAGAGATTTATGAGAGACACAGACATAGATATGAGTTTAATAATAACTATCGGGAAAAACTTGAAAAAAACAATCTTGTCTATAGTGGTCTCTCTCCTGATGAAACCCTCGTTGAGATAGTAGAGTTTCCAAGGCATCCTTGGTTTTTGGGTTGCCAATTTCATCCCGAGTTCCAGTCTAAGCCTTATAAACCACACCCTCTTTTTGTCTCTTTCATTGCTGCAGCCTATAAAAACAAAAAAGAGAGAGAAAAATGATAAAGTTCAAAATAGGCAATTTTTTTGAGATCGGTAAAAGCTGCCCCCTATTTCTTATAGCAGGTCCCTGTGTTATAGAAGGTGAGCTAAGGACTTTAAAGACAGCAGAATTTTTAATTAAAATAATTAAAGAGCTTGGTATAAATTTTATATTTAAATCTTCCTATGATAAAGCAAATAGAAGCTCTCTAAAATCCTATAGAGGTCCAGGATTAAAAGAAGGGCTTAAGATACTTAAAAAGGTAAAAGAAGAGTTTAATGTTCCTGTTTTGTCAGATGTCCATAGATTTGAAGAGATAGCGCCGGCCAGCGAGGTACTTGATGTACTTCAGATACCAGCCTTTTTATGCAGACAGACAGACCTTATTTTAGAGGTTGCAAAGACAACAAAGGTAGTAAATGTAAAGAAAGGGCAGTTTATCTCTCCCTGGGATGTAAAAAACATTATTGATAAAATCTTATCAACAGGCAACAACAAGATCATAATAACTGAACGTGGTACAACCTTTGGATACAATAATCTTGTGGTTGATTTTAGAGCCTTTCCTATTATGAGAAGTTTTGGTTTCCCAGTAGTATATGACGCCACCCATAGTATTCAAAAGCCTGGAGGTTTAGGAGACAAAAGTGGTGGAGATAGAGATATGATACCCTACTTACTAAAAGCCGCCGTTGCCTGTGGAGTTGATGGAGTATTTATGGAGGTCCATGAAGACCCTGAATTAGCCTTATGTGATGGACCTAACTCTCTTAAATTATCTGACTTAAAAAGATTAATGGAAAAGATTATAGCCATAGATAAGATTGTTATAGAGGATAAAGATGTTAATTGATACAGCTAAAGAAGTTATAGATATTGAGATATCTGCTTTAAAAGAGATAAAAGATAAGATTGATCATAATTTTGAGTCAGCCTGCCATCTCCTTTACGAATGTAAAGGGAAGGTAGTTGTTACAGGGATAGGTAAATCTGGAATCATTGGGCAAAAAATTGCAGCAACTTTAGCAAGTACTGGAACACCAGCATTTTTTATGCATCCTTCTGAGGGTCTTCACGGTGATTTAGGCGTCTTGTCTAAAAACGATGTAGTACTAGCAATATCAAACAGTGGAGAAACAGAGGAGATAATAAAAATTCTACCGATTATTAAGAGAATGGGAAATAAACTGATTGTTATGACAGGTAGAAAAAAATCCTCTTTGGCAAAATCTGGTGATGTTTTTCTCGATATAGGAGTAAAAAAAGAGGCCTGCCCCCTAAATTTAGCCCCTACTGCATCAACAACTGCCACACTTGCTCTTGGAGATGCCCTGGCAGTTGCCCTCATAAAGATGCGGGGATTTAAAGAAGAAGATTTTGCCTTTCGCCATCCTGCTGGAGCTTTAGGGAAAAAGCTTTTTTACAAAGTTTCTGACCTTATGCACAAAGGAGAAGAGATCCCCCTTGTAAAAGAAAATACAAATATGAAAGATACTATCTATGTTATCTCATCAAAAAAATTAGGAACGACAGGAGTTATAGATGAGGATGGAAGACTTGTTGGAGTTATAACTGATGGCGATCTGAGAAGGGCTATTGAAAAACATGAAAATATATTTAAGATGAAGGCTTCAGATATTATGACAAAAAATCCAAAGTTTATATTAAAAAATGAGTTGGCTCTCAAGGCTCTTCAGATAATGGAGAGTTATTCTATAACAACTCTTTTTGTTTTTGAGAAGCCTGATATGCCTATTCCTATAGGGATAATTCATCTTCACGATATACTCAAGGCAGGGATAGTATGATCTTAATGACGGATGAGCTTATAAAAAAGGCAGAAAAGATTAGATTACTTCTTATGGACGTTGATGGCGTTCTTACCGATGGAAGTATTGTTTATGATAACGAAGGTAAGGAACTAAAATTCTTCTTTGTTAGGGATGGACACGGTATTAAGCTTTTACATAAATTTGATATTAAGACTGGTATAATAACCGGAAGAGTTTCCAAAATAGTAGAACACCGCGCAAAAGAATTGGGGATTGAGTTTGTCTTTCAAAATGTAGCAGACAAAGGTTATATTATTGAACAAATTATTAATGAAGGCTTCTATAGGCCCCACGAGATTGCCTATATAGGTGATGATATAGTAGATATCCCTGTCTTTAAAAGAGTTGGTTTTCGAGTTACTGTGCCTGATGCATCCTACGATGTTAGAGATGAGGTGGACTACATAACCCTTAATTACGCAGGGAAAGGGGCAGTAAGAGAGGTTTGCGAGATAATTCTCAAGGCAAAAGGGTTATGGCAGGGCATCATGGAAGAATACCAGTATATAAAAGACTCAACACCTAACCCATGAAAAAACAAAAGACATCTTACTCTGAGTTTGAGCTCATAAAAAAAATAAAAAAACTATTCCCAGAAAAAAAAAATATCTTTAAAGCCATTGGTGATGACTGCGCTGTAATTAAAAAATTTAATAATTACAACCTTTATACGGTTGACAATATGGTGGAAGGTGTTCATTTTGACATATCTATAGGAATGGATTATAAGTCTATTGGTTACAAGGCGATAGTCAGATCAATAAGCGATATAATTGCTATGGGTGGTACCCCAGAGTTTTATTTACTCAATCTACTCATCCCACCAAAGTTTAAAAATACATATATCGATCAAATTCTTATGGGTATAAAAGAAGCCTCTCTAAAATATAATGTTGCCATAATTGGTGGCGACATATCTACCTGTAAAACTCTTGCTATATCTGTATCAGCTATAGGTAAAATGAAAAATAATCCAATTTTTAGAGGAGGGGCAAAGGTAGGGGATTATATTTACTACACTGGTAAAATCGGTATGGCCTCGGCTGGATTACATATCTTAAAAAAACATATAAGAGATAAAGCATTATCTTGCTATGTTGAGAAATTTTTAAGACCTAATTTAAGAATGGATTTTGCTTTAATGCTTGCGAAAGAAAGATTAATTAATTCTATGATTGATATAAGTGATGGTTTTTTAGGAGACCTCTTCCATATTCTTGAGGAGAGTGAATGTGGTGCCCTTATTTATGAAAACTTTTTAAAAGAAAACTCTTCAGAAACTTTAAAAAAATTTTTTAGTAATAGAGAGATAGATAGCTTTATCCTTAATGGTGGAGATGACTACGAGCTTCTATTTACCGCTAACAAAGATAACAAAGTCAAAATATACTCTTTAGCAAAAAAGTTGAAAGTACCCTTAGCCATAGCAGGAGAGATTATCCCTAAAGGATTGTATCTAGAAAGAGATAATAAAAGGATAAAGATCTCTCCCCTCTCCTATGAACATCTTACTTAATTTTGTTTCTCCATTTCTTCTAACCATTTTGGATGTCTTCTTCTTGCATAATCATAATTCACATAACCTGTAAACATTGACTTTAAAAGCTCTCTATTATCTTTAACAATAAAAGCACCTAAATGTAAAATCAACAATATAATAAAGAATATAGTAGCAATCGTATGAATCAATGTGACAATCATTAGAAAATCTGGGTTTAAAACTATTGGGCCTAAATTTTTATAAGTTTTAATTAGTCCTGTTACTATTAGTATAAGACTAACAAAACCAATGGCAACATAGGCAAGTCTTTGTTCAGCCAAAAACTTTAGATGGGGAGGCTCTTTTTCTCCTTTAATAATTGCCTTTAACACATGTATACTCTCTTTAAAGTCTCCCTTCTTTGGTAGTAATGAAAACTCTCTCTTTTTTGAATGATAAAAAATATGAAAAAATACGGCAAAAACAAAGATTGCTGCAAAAACATAATGGATTATTAAGTTGATCTCATAACTACCCAAAAATTGCAAAAATGGAATCTTAGTTATATTATACCTTTTATACATTGGCATCTCACCAAAGCCGCTAATAATCAATACAATCCCACTTATAGCTACAAGCCAATGAATTAATATTTCTTTCCTTGTATGTCTTAAAATCTTGTTATTTTTACTCATGTTTTTTCTCCTTTCTTAAATTTTTCTTTATATCACTATTAGCAGAAAATAATGCAGATATTATTCCTAAAATAGGAGCGAAAAGTACTAATCTAGCTAAATTTTTATATTTCTCTAACATATTCTTTGGTTTGTGGAATCTCATAACCTTTTTATTGTCTTCTGTAGATGCTATAATCGCTTTATCAATCTCTTCAAAAGATACAGAGCTCAAATAAATTGTAGAAGTACCGCCGTTTTCTTCTTTTCCGTATATATATAAACCTTTTTCTTTTGCCATGGCATCTGCCATCTTAAATATCTCACTACGTCTTCCAAAACTTATAGCCTTCTTAGGACAATCTTTAACACAATAAGGGACGTTTCCCTTCTTTATCTCATCGAAACACAAATCACATTTATACATAACCCCGCCGCCTACTGGTAGAGGGTCTAATTTTGTATATATACCTACACCTGCCTGTCTTTGAGGTACACCCCATGGGCAGACATCCTTACATTTAGCACCGCCAAAGCAGAGTTTGCAATCTATGGTTACAGGACCTTCAGAGTGTTTTTTATTAACTCCAAAAGGACAGAGCTTTGCACAGGGTGGATTATCACAATGCATACATCTTCTTGGAACAGATATTTCTTCCTCTTTACCGTCTTTATTAATTTTCACTCTTTGAACAAAGATCCAGTTGTATGGAGTTAATCTATCTATGACATTTCTTTTCGAGCTCCAGTCATCATAAAACTTTTGTGGCCAATAGGGCTTTAACATTTTCTTATCAGGCTCAGGAAACTTACTTTGATTGCCATTTTTACAGGCCTTTACACAAAGTGGCATCTCATATTCTTTACAGCCATCACATTTTGTTAAGTCAATTAGAGTAGCAAAGGAACCATCATCAATCGCACTATTAGCACTTACAGCTGGCAGTAAACTCCCTGCTGTTAACAAGCCCGTGCCTAATAAAAAATTTCTTCGACTAATTTTAATATCCATAATCACTCTCCTTTAATTCAAAAAATCATATATATAATAATATTGATAAAAAATAAAAATGTCAAGCCTTTTGTAAGATAAACAAAGCAATAAAAAATTATTTAGTAATTTGAAAATTTAAAAACTGCAAAGTTTTTGGAATAGCCTATTTTGTATGTCAAACTCAACTTGGTCAATCTTTCTAACAGGTATAATCTGAATAATTGAGTTTGTTATAAAAGCAGAATAAAAATTGTCTATCTCTCTTAAAGGTATCTCTTGTTCTAAAACCTTAAAATTTAGAGCTCTCATCTTTTTAATAATAAAATCTCTATAAAGGCCTTTTAAAATTTTATCCTTTGGTGTATATATGGCTTTTTCATTAACAAAAAAGATATTACTCGTAGCACCTTCCAAAATCTTTTTTCTTTCATCTAAAAATAATACCTCATCACAATCTCTGTTATTCATTAAGCTATATATAGAGGCCAAATAATTTAAATGTTTAAAGTGAGGCAAAAAACTTCTGTAATAAGTAACAGTTTTTAAAATCACTCCTTTTTTTCGCATATTTGAGAGACTATCCTCATCTATCTTTCTTGTAAAGATAAATACTGTTGGATTTTTTGCATCAAAATCTCTCAAAGCCTTTGTAACACCTCTGCTTATTGATATTCTTACATAGGCAGAACAATCTCTCAAAGAATTGTAATCCAATAAACTCTCAATTATTAATTTGAAATCTCTGTATTCTTCTTTTATAGATATATTTAACTCCTTAAGCCCACTTTTTAATCTTTTTACATGCTCTCTTAAAAGCATTGGTTTGCCTTCGATGCACTTAATAGTCTCAAAAATACCATCACCATATAAAAAACCTCTATCAAAGGGCGAGATGTGGGCATTGACTTCTTCTAAAAAAGCACCATTAAGATATACTCTCATCTTATAACTCTTTTATCTCTGATAAGTTTAATGCCGACAAAAAAGCCTTAGCCTTAGTAATAGTTTCTTCATACTCTAACTTAGGCTCAGAGTCAGCAACTATCCCCCCACCTACATAAAAATACATCTTACCTCTTGTGATGACACCTGTTCTTATGGCGATATTAAAATCGGCATCACCTGAGTTATCTATATATCCTATTGAACCACAATAGATCCCTCTGCTAACTGGTTCTAACTCATCTATTATCTCCATTGATCTTAGCTTTGGTGCGCCTGTTATAGAACCTCCAGGAAAGGTAGCCTTAATACAATCGGTAATATCTAAGGACTTTTTCAGCTTACCATAAACGATGGAAACCATATGATGGACATTGGCATAGGACTCTATAGAAAAAAGTTTTTTTACTTTAACAGAGCCAATCTCACAGATCTTTCCTAAATCATTCCTTTCCAAATCCACTATCATAATATGTTCTGCCCTATCCTTCTGACTTTTTCTTAACTCTTTTTTTTGATATAAATCTTTTTCTTTGTCAAAATATCTTTTTCTCGTACCCTTTATAGGACAGGTTTCTATGTATCTCCCCTTTTTATAAAGGAACCTCTCTGGAGAGTTACAAACTACTGTGGCAAAGGGATCTCTTAAATAGGCACCAAAGGGAGCTGGACTAATCTCTCTTAATTTTAAATAAAAGTCAACAGGATTAAAGCTTGCATTTACCGAGAATCTTTGTGATATGTTTGCCTGATAAATATCTCCAGATTTTATATAATCTTTGGTTTTTAAGATTGCCTTTTCATAGTTTCTATAAGAAAAAGATGATCTTAAATTGTCTATTCTAATATCTTCTTTTTTAGACTTAACCTTTTTGAAGAATTTTAAGATATCTTTCCAGTCTTTATTGTCTTTCTCATTAATATAATACAGATCTTCGAATTTGTGGTCATATACCAAAACTTCGGAGTAATAATTAAATTTTATGAGAGGTAGATTTAATACCCTTTTTAACATCTTTTTTCTATTGAATTTATCAAGATTCCAACCAAAGTCGTAAGTAATATATCCAATAAATCCTGAGTTGAAAGGGAAAGCTTTTTTTGTTACCTTTCTTTTACCAAGATGTGCTCTTATAAATGTAAAAATATCATCTTTTAAAGCCCTAACTTTATTGTTTTCTCTCAAAAAAAGACTATCTCCTATACAATAGATAGAAAACTCTGGTTTAATGCCAACATAGGAGTATCTCCCTCGAGGAAGCTCGCTATTTCCGCTATCAAGGCAGTAAAATCCTTCCTTCGTACCAAGAAAGCTTATTATATCATTCAAAGATATCTTTTCTTTTAGCCTTTCAAGAATCATTGCAGTTTATTTTAAATCTTAAGAAATAAAAATATCAATTAGATTTACAAAAATATGAAAAGATATTAGAATAACATAATATATGGAGAAAATTTTAGTTATAGACGATGAGATTGAAAATTTAAAAATATTAGATTTATATCTCAAACAAAGAGGTTACTCTACTATATTGTCTTCTTATCCAAAAGATGCAATCTCTATTATTGAGAAGGAAGGCCCTGACTTAATTATCCTTGATATAATGATGCCTGAGATTGATGGTTTTACGCTTTGTAAGATGATAAAAGAAAAAGACAATATTAAAGATATACCGATAATCTTCTTAACAGCCCGATATTTAGATAAAAAAGACCTTGTTACAGGTCTTAATCTTGGGGCTATTGACTATATAACAAAGCCTTTTGATGAGAATGAGCTCTTCGCCAGAATAAATACAGCCCTTAAAATTAAACAGGTAGAAAAGAAGCTCAAACAAGAGCGAGACTTCCTTGACACTATC
>FMSI01056502.1_pt1 | contig 34707 bp, 29 predicted proteins | sample 1504471 | NCBI WGS metagenome assembly FMSI01 (sample SAMEA4475357, study PRJEB15587) | soil metagenome | biome: Soil; feature: Field | place: India | collected 2015-03-11 | depth 0 m
GCGCGGGCCGGGGCGATGTCGAGGGTGAAGTGTTTGTTCAGGCATTTACACCGTTTCATCCGGCTATCCAGTACGCTCGAAGGCACGATTACAACGGGTTTTATGAACAGGAAATCGAGTTCAGACGGCAATTGCGCTATCCACCGTTCAGCAGGGTTGCATTGGTGACACTCAGAGGGCGAAATGAACAAAAGGTCAAACTCACAGCCGAGTATCTCAGACGCGAACTTGACAAAATTTCGACGCCATTGCCGGAAAACACATCTCAAGAGGCTAACGGCGACGAAAACGAGCTAATCACGGAAAATCAACGCACCCGAACCACAGCAGCCAACGCCGAGCTGACCAAGACCGAAACAACCGGTGGTGCGATAACCGACCTGCTCATAGCCGGTCCTGCCCCCGCACCTGTATCACGGGCAATGACATTCTATCGGTACCAGATCATGCTGCGGACGCGCCAGATGGTTCTACTGAGCCAGCGGCTGACACGGTTAGCCGAAACTTTTCAGTTGCCAGAAGGCGTGAGTTTGACGATAGACGTTGACCCAGTTGATCTGTTGTAACAGCCCGGGCTCGGGCTCTCGAGCATAGCGTTTTAGACACACCAACATGGCTCTGAACTGGAAGAAACTGCAAGCGATTGCATCGGCTGAGGTCGAGACGCTCTTGGCGGCGCTGCCCAAGCCATTACAAAAAGAGGCACGAAAACTACCGATCACTTTCGAGCGCCGACCGACCCGCGCCATGGTAGCCGACGGGATCGATCCGGACACGCTCGGTCTGTTTGTTGGGCCGGAGTTCGCCGAGCAACACTCGACCAACTGGCTGCTCCCGCCCCGGATCATCCTATACCTCGAAAACGTTTGGGCCACCGCTGAAGCCGACGAGGAAGCGTTCAGGCGCGAGATTCGTGCCACACTGTTGCACGAGCTTGGTCATTACCTCGGGCTAGACGAAGACGGCCTGATAGCACGCGGGCTCGAATGAACAATTTGGCCGGTCAAAGTTTCCGGTTGGCTTGCCATGCGGTTCTTCGTACTTACTGTGTTTAGCTGCGTTTGGAGAATCCAGATGCACGAATGCTCCACGTTATTCGTCTGCGCTCCACCGAATGCGGCTACGCCACTGCCGGAATGAATCTGAGCACGCGTCAGGCTGGTTTGTTTGAACCCGTAATTTGTTGAAGCCGTAGTTTTGCCCATTCGCGTGCCTGGTCGGGGGTCTTCAGTTCATCTTGCAATTGTTTTTCGCGGATCTCGGCAAGAAGCGCCCCCATCGCAGGCCCGGGTTTCATCCCAAGCGCAATAAGGTCGTGCCCGGTCAAAAGCGGCGGACGCACCTCTGGCTGGCGCTCAAGCTCGGCGGCTTTTTCACGGAGCAAATCGTACACGTCCAACCTGCCATGCGAGCCAAGACAATCGAGCCTGTGCAACTCCAGTTCGAGTCTGAAAGTAGGGCGCAATAACAGCCTGCGCAAAGTTGACCTGCGCATCTGCATGGCGTCTTTGAGTTGCATGTGATACCTGACGACCTTGGCGACTTGGTCGATTTGTTTGCGCGGGAACCTGAGCCGCTCGAGGATCGCCCGGGCCACCTCGGCACCGATCTTTTCGTGCTCATAGAAATGGATTACGCCAGTAGCCTGGTCACGAGTTGCAGTTCGTGGTTTGGCAATGTCGTGCAACAAGACCGCCCAGGGCAGCAACGGGTCTGCGTCGGCGGGCAAGTGTTGCAGCATCAGTTTGATGTGCGTATAGACGGTGCCTTCGGGGTGGTAGTCCGGTGATTGTTCGCAGGTTATGGTCGGGACAAGCTCGGGTAACACGTGCTCGAGCAACCCGCTTTCACGCAACAGCTCAAGCCCACAAGCTGCGTGTGGCGCTTTGAATAGTTTGACGAGTTCCTCGCGGATACGTTCCATGCTGATGCCGGTTATCTTGTGCGCGTTGGCCTTGAGAGCTGCGAATGTGACAGGCTCAATCCGGAAGCTCAATTGCGCAGCAAACCTGACGGCGCGCAACAGGCGCAGGTGGTCTTCTGCGAACCTCGCGTCAGGATCGCCAATTGTCCGAATGACACCTGCGCGCAGGTCTGCTTCGCCTCCAACCCAGTCGTGCAATTTGTTCATGACCGGGTCGTAGAACAGTCCGTTAACAGTAAAATCGCGCCGTAGCGCATCAGCACGCGCGTCGCTAAACACGACCTTTTCGGGCCGGCGCCCATCAACGTAATCTGCCTCGGCACGAAAGGTTGCAACCTGGAATTGATGCCCGTCTTCAATAACAACCATCACGCCGAACTTGCGTCCGACCGGAACGGTGTGCTCGAACAACGCCTCGATTTGGTCCGGACGCGCCGACGTTGCCACGTCGTAGTCGCCGGGGTCGCGTCCGAGCAACAGGTCACGGACACAACCGCCCACCCAAAAAGCATCGAACCCAGCCTGCTGGAGGCGTTGAACGATGCCTACGGCAATCTCGCGTAAACTGCGCATGCGCATCTGCGATTTGCGAATTGCGGTCTTACAATTGCCGATTTGCGCGCAAATTACCAGTCAACTTCAATTCGAGCCGGCCCGTACCGGCGGGCCACGAGCATATGATTTGACCGGCAAATTGAATGAGCCTTCCCCACTTCCGGGTTGGCTTTAAGGGGATTATTCCGGACCAAAAACGCTTTTGACGTGTGCGATGCCAGCTTTTACTTCGTCTGGGGTAAGCGTTGGACTAAACTCGAACACTTTGATGACTTGGGGCACAAAAGCCGGCTTAAGCGCAGCAAAATCAACCGTGCCAGTGCCAGGCTGACGATGGTCGCGCGCGGGAAATTCAACATCGTGGATGTGCATGCCCACGAGTTGTTGCTTCAGCAGCTCGAGCTGATACGCATTATGAACAAACCCGATGTTCTCTTTAATTTGTGCGTGGCCGGTGTCGTGCCAATAACCAAGGTCTGGGAACGCCTCAAACAGGTCAGGCAGGTCACTGTCAATCGGCAACAGTTCAAGTGATTCACGGTTTTCGGCGACCAGCCTGACACCGAGCGTTGCGGCGTGCTTGAGCAGTTCTTTTATGCTTTCGCAAACCCGTTGCATGGCGGGTGCAGTTTTTGTATGCAACACACGATGCGCTTCAGTACACAAACAGACGAACTGCCGAGTGCCGCGCAATCCGCGGCTTGCAAGTTTCACAAGCCTGCTTGTGTAATCTTTCATGTTCAATGAGCCGAGGTGCAGAACAACCGCTCGTGCTTTGAGCCGTGCGGCGAGCTCGATTGTCTTTTTTGTGTGTTGGATAGCAAGGGCACGGTACTGGGCACGCGCATCTGAAAGCTTGAATGTGTCGGGCGCAGCCGGGTCGGTGCCGATTGGCAAAGGGCAAAAGTTGTGCAGGCTCGATATCTTGATTTCGCCTGACTCGACTGCCTCGATGATGCCCGGCACAAGACTAATGCGGGTGTTATGGCTCAGCTCAGCGTACTCGAAGCCGAGCTTGCGTATTTCGCGCAACATTTCTCGGCCGTCGGTATGCCGGTCAGCATTCCAGCAAGTGGAAAAAGAGTACATATTGAACCGTGCCTGGCAGCTCGCACCGGCTCATAGACAAACAGGTTAGCACTTTGGCGGCTTGGGCGGGATTGTGATTGCCAGCCACGGCGTCCACTGAGCAGACGATTTACAAGCGGCTTTTACTCTGAGTTACATCTCGGCATACCTAGCAGCCAACATCGCTAGAAACCGGGCAGTTTTTTCCTTCCGGCGACGTCGTTCGCTTGGTTTTTCGTAATGCCGACGTTCGCGTGCGATACGCAATGTACCCTCGCGGTCGATCTTCTTCTTCAATCGCCGCAGTGCACGGTCAATAGGTTCGCCTTTTCTAAGCCTAACCTCAGTCAGTGTCGCTCACTTCCTTTCTTAACTTGGCTGGCCGACCCAGCCGTGATAGCCATTGTTAGCGCGCAAGAAGGTAATTTGCGCGCGCAGACTGTCAACGCCAAAAATGCACTTTAAACTAACCCTACGCGGGCGGGTCAACCCGGATACTGACCGCTTATGTAGCCTTCCATTTGCTGCAACGCGGTGCTTTGCGCCGAGATAATCCAGTTTACCACGTCGCCGATTGATACCAGTCCAACCAGTTTATCCCCTTGCACAACAGGCAGATGCCGTACCCTATGTTCGGTCATCAACCGCATGCATTCTTCGACCGTATGTTCCGGTGTAACGGTGATTACCGGCGCTGAAATTACGGCGCCAAGCTTAGTTTCATGTGGGTTGATCCCCTTAAGAGTTACACGCCGTGTGCAATCGCGTTCAGAAAAAATACCCACTAGCTTTTCACCCGACATCACAACAATTGCACCGATGTTTTTCGCAGCAAATAATTTGATTGCCTCATGCACTGTAGCCTCGGGTGAGATTGACCACACGGCGTGGCCTTTGTGCCGCAACAGATCCGTGACTGTACCGACCACTTTCATGCACCGGCAATCGTAACTTAAGCGCGACTAAAGGCCAAACGAAAATCTGGTTATGAAAGCGGAGCCTGCGGCGGAACTGCTTGGCCAACAACATCGTCTGCAGGTAATGCTAAACTACACAGACGCTCTGCAACGCGCAAATGCGTATGCCCAGCCGTTGCAAACGACCCGTTACCGGGAACGGCTTTTGGGGTCTTTAGCAGGTTCTTCCTTCGATTCAGCCGGCCTTGAAAAATCCGCAGGTGCAGTTGCGTTCAATTGTTTTATTACATCCTCGGTTAGATCATTTTCTGCAGTCCGATACAGCACAACTGGTACGTTGTTTGCGCCTACTGCACTGGAGTCAATGACCAAAGTGTACCCTGCACTTTTTGCCCTGGCCTCAATTACACTGCGGATTTCATTGACGAGATTTGCACGGAGCCGGCTTTTCTTTTCTTCAAGTGTGACCCGCGCCTGCCGATCGTACTGCTGGATGGTTTGCTCAAGCTCACGCAAATCTTGCAGTTTTTTGTCTGCATCAGCTTTGCGCTTTTCCCGTTCCTCAGCCGACAAAGCCGGGTCATTGACCGACACAAGAACTTTTTGGTACTCCTCGGCCGCCTTGGTGCGTTCATCAATGAAGCCTCTGAGTTCTTTGTCCATTTCGGCAGCCTGCTCTTTGAGGGCTGCATCAGCCTGTTTCGTCCGCCAATAACTGTCGAAGGTCTTGGTCATGTCAATCGTGGCTATTCGGCCTTGCCCAAGAGCCGATTGCGCAATCACGCTCGCCAATGCCATCACCGGCACAACTGTGCAAAGCAAAAATCTCATGCGCCTAACAAAGCACAAAACCGACGCCACGCCAATAGCAAACTCACCTGACATCACGAATACTGGCGTTTCCGAGTATAGACTCGACACAAACCACTGTGCTTAAATTCACAAAATGCGCCACACTGCGATGCCTACAATCTCCAGAACTAACCAGGTAAGAACCTTTTCAAACCGGCCAACGTGTTTAGCGCACAAATAACACATGGTTTCAGCCCTCAAATGACGTACACCCGATTACACTCCAGACGCATTCGGGCTGGGCTTTACAATAACGGTTGCCTTGACATGGACAGTCCAAAATTCGACAGTTTGTGCCAACACAAATGCTGGACCGGCTCTTTTCAGCGCTCGGCATAACTCGCAAAGTTCGCTCAGGCACGGATTGCCTGCGGTATTGGTACAAGACAGCCGATTACGCAGCAGTCCGACTGCGAACGGACTGCTGCACGCGTCTTGCGACAGAGAAAGCAACCCGGCAGTTTCACTCTGCCATTGAGTGCGACCGAAACAACTGCGCATAACCTACAACAGCACACACAATGAAAACTGCTATACCATCCGTGCGGTCTTATCCTCAGATGATCTTTGTGCTGGCGCTGCTTGCTGTAATTATTTGTGCACTTTTTGGGCCTGTGTTCATGCCTGAGGTTGTGCACTTCTCAAACGACGGCCCGCTCGGCGTGCAAATGGCAGAATGGGTACGGTCACCCGCCGCCTTAACCGGCGCATGGAACGATCTGAACAGCATCGGGATAAATGCCGCTGCGTTTTCACCTTCGATTAGCACTGCGCTCAGGCTTTTGGTGGGGCCAGTTGGCTACGCGAAGTTTTACGCGCCGTTCTCGTTGCTGTTGGTCGGGTTGGGCGCATGGTTCTTTTTCAACCGGCTAGGGCTTCACCGGTTTGCATGTGTATTGGGTGCGCTGGCAGCGGTGTTGAACGGGACATTTTTCTCGACTGCGTGCTGGGGTGTAGCTGCACAAGTCATTACATTCAGCATGAACTTTATTGCCTTGGGATTAGTCGTGTCAAACAAGCCAGATACCCCTGTTACACTGCGTTATGCGCGTTTGGCCTTGGCCGGGCTTGCGGTCGGGATGGGTGTGCTCGAAGGATTCGACATCGGTGCGATATTCAGTCTGTTTACGGCGGCATTTGTGGTGTTTGCAGCACTTAATGAAGGTCTACCAACGGTTCAGCGAATCATGCGCGGTGTAAGTAACGTGGCGATAATTGCTATACTGGCGGCGTTTATTGCAGCGCAAACAATAGCTGCCATGGTCACTACACAGATCAAAGGCGTCGCCATTGCCAAACAGACCGCGCGCGCCGGCGAAAAACACTTCGACTGGTCGGCATGGGATTGGGCAACTCAATGGAGCCTGCCGAAGATAGAGACGCTTGGTTTGTTAGTGCCAGGTCTATTCGGCTATAGAATGGATACACCTGACGGAGGCGAATATTGGGGCAAAGTTGGCCGTGACCCGGCCTGGGACAGGTACTTTGCGGGTGGACCACTTCTCCCAAGGAGCATGCTCAGGGTGAGTTCCCCAGGTAACACAAACCTCGATACCACCGTGCAGGTCGGTCCAGACGGCAAGGTGTTGCTCCCGTTGGTTGGCGAAGTGAATGTCTTAGGCAAAAAAATCACCCAGGTCGAAGCAGAATTGGATGAACTTTATGCAGCAAAATTGCCTGGGCAAAAAGTAAACATTGAACTGGTGCAGCCAGTCGGATTCCTGCGCTACACCGGTGGTGGTAATTACCTGGGCGCCCTGGTATGGCTGGTTGCACTTTGGGCAATTGCACAAGCATTACGCGGGACTGCATCTGTGTTTACGCCTATCAACCGTCGGTACATCTTGTTCTGGGCAGGTGTTGCAGTGGTTGCGCTACTGCTTGCCTACGGTCGGCATGCACCGTTCTACCAGTTCTTTTATGCGTTACCGTACATGTCGGCGATACGTAATCCGACCAAATTCCTCCACGTGTTTACGTGGGCAATGCTTGTGGTGTTTGCCTATGGCGCGCACGGGCTGAGCCGGAGCTACTTGCAATCGGACGCTACCAACCTGACTGCAGCCATTGGCAGCCGATTCAAAAATTGGTGGGGCACACGTAAAGGGTTCGACCGGAAATGGACAACCGGCCTGATCGTTGTTTCTGCAGCTAGCGTAGTTGCACTGCTGATCTATTACTCGCTCCAGCCCGAACTTGTCAGCTACCTGAAAGAAACCTATCGGCCGGGGATGCAAATAGACGAGAATTCTGTGAGATCACTCCAACAGATAGCTGCATTCAGCGTGCGGCAGGCGGGGCTTTTTGTGCTTTTCCTGCTCGCGGGTGCAGCCGTGATGATTTTCATATTCAGCGGTGTTTTTGCAGCCAGACGCGCGAAACTAGGCGCTGCGTTACTCGGGTTTGTCATGGTGCTTGATCTTGCCCGAGCCAATCACTACTGGACGGTATTTTGGGACTATAAATACAAGTACGCGTCTAACCCGGTAATCGAGCTGCTAAAAGACAAGCCATATGAGGGGCGGGTGGCAATTTTGCCGTTGCCGCTTCCAGGCCAATTGGCGCTGTTTGAGCAGTTGTACAGAATCGAGTGGGCACAGCATCATTTCCCGTATTACAACATCCAATCGCTTGACATCGTGCAAATGCCGCGCACGCCGGAAGACCTCGCAGCGTTTGAAAGTGCCATGGCACACCGCGGCGTTCAGGAAACTCTGCATCTGGTGGCGCGCCGCTGGCAGTTAACTAATACGCGGTACTTGCTCGGCTACGCGGGCTACCGGGATGCACTGAATGAATGGCTTGACCCTGAACAACGCAGGTTCGACATCGCCATGCGGTTCGACCTTGCGTTAAAGCCCGGCGTAGAACAATTATCTAAGCTCGAAGACGTAACCGTTGTGCCTGCGACCGAAGGCGCACTGGCGTTGTTCGAGTTCAAAGGTGCACTGCCACGCGCACGCCTCTACTCAAGCTGGCAGGTTACAACTAATGACGAGGTCGCATTACAGACCATTGCCAGCCCGCAGTTCGACCCGTGGCAGACTGTTTTGGTTTGCACACCTCTGCCTGCCGGTGTGCCGGACGTAGCAACAAACCAAAATACGGGCACCGTTGAATTCCTAAGTTACGCATCCAAACGGTTAGTGCTCAAAACCGAAGCACGTGACTCATCCGTACTGTTGCTCAATGACAAGTTCGACCCGGCCTGGCAAGTGTATTTGGATGGTAAGCCCACTACACTGTTGCGCTGTAATTTCATCATGCGCGGTGTTTACGTGCCCCCAGGCTCGCATACGGTCGAATTCAGGTTCGAGCCACATGCGAAGCTTTTGTACGTGAGCCTGGCGGCAATCGCACTAGGCATCGTGTTGACGGGCATTATAGTACGTTTCGAGCAAGGCAAATCCGCCGTAGTAACACCGCCGCAAACACAACCAGCGGCATCTCCACCCCAAAAAACAAGGGTGGAAAAACCTAAAAAATACAACTCTGACGGCAAAGTACGATTCGGCACAGGTCAATGTCCGGGTACCACACACGGGTAACCTAGACGCCCGTCGCCACACCAAGCCAAAAAACAATCGCGCGTTTCATGTAAAGCGCTTACTTGCGTTTGGCGCCCGGGTGCGGAATAGTCAAAGCCGTGCATGCAACAATCAAACAACTTGCCGAACGACTGGTTGCTTCATACAAGCAACTCGGTGGGATAAACCATCTTGACGGTAAACCGCTACCCTCAAAGCGTGCAATAGCCGGCATTACAGAAGACATGTTGCGATTGTTGTTCCCCGGCTTTTTCGATGAGCGACCGGTCCGATTCGCCTCAATTCAGGCCGAAACTGAGTCACTACTGGGTTCTGTTGCGGCACGGCTTGAACCCGAAATTGTCAAAAGCCTCGAATACAATCCGCCTGCGAATCTCTCGGCTAGGGACGTGCGCACTTATGCACACAAGGTTACGATAGAGTTTCTGGGCGAGCTACCGCGAATTCGAGAGTTGCTCCAGACCGATACGGAAGCAGCCTACAACGGCGACCCGGCAGCGCTCAGCCGAGAAGAAGTGCTTTTGGCTTACCCGTCAATCGAGTGTGTAGCGGTACAACGGCTAGCCCATGAACTTTACAAACGCCATGTGCCACTTGTGCCGCGTATAATGACCGAATGGGCGCACTCGCGCACAGGCATGGACCTGCACCCGGGCGCAAAAATCGGGTCACACTTTTTCGTTGATCACTGCACGGGCACGGTTGTGGGCGAGACAACAGTAATTGGCAACCACGTGAAACTTTATCAGGGGGTCGGTCTGGTTGCGCGGTCGCTTTCAGCAGCAGACCAGTTGCGCGGCAAAAAACGCCATCCAACAATCGAAGACCACGTAACAATTTATGCCGGTGCTACCATTGTTGGGGGCGAAACTGTAGTAGGCGCAGGAAGCACAATCGGCGCAAATGTGTTCTTAACGCACAGTGTGCCGCCGAACTCGCTCGTACTAGCCGAGGAGGTTCGGGTCCGCGTGCTGAGCAAGAAAGACCGCCAGAAAAAAACCGGTGATGCAGTCGAGCTGTAACAGCAAGCATAGCGCGGGCTTGAACCGTGCCTCGCTGGCTAAGCGCGGCAACACGCACATGGCAGCCTGGCTAAAGCACCCCATAATACACAATGCCGATCACGGAGTGCTGATGGATTTAAGCGCTTGCTCGAGTTGAAGCCTGAGCTGCTCGCGCTGTTGTTCAGTTGCGTCGCGTGGCACGTAAATCGGGTTGGCAAGTCGCATATGACAACGCGAGAACGGTAGCGGAATTAAAAATCTGTCCCAGCTTTTGGGACGAATTTTCCAGTCAAGATCATACGAAAACGGCACCACCGGCAGCCCAGTTACTTGCGCCAACGACATCACACCGTCCTGAACAATGTAGCACGGGCCGCGCGGGCCGTCGGGGGTGATCGCAAGGTCATAACCGCGTTCAGCCCAACTCGTCAGCTCCAGCAATGCCTGTTGCCCGCGTCTACTGGTTGACCCACGCACAGGTTGTACGCCGAACAGCTCCAAAATTGCAGCCAGTAAACCGCCGTCTTTGCTTGCACTGACCATTGCCGCAAGCCGGTACGCAGGCGGGAACCGTTTCCCCAACCGCCGATATGCAATCAGCGATAACGCAAGCCGGTTGTGCCAGATACAAAAAATTGCCTGGCGCGGCAATTGCGATGCGATTTGGAACGTCTGCGGGTCAAACCTATATCTGAGCGTGGCCGCCACTGCGTGGACAAGGCCGAACACAACCCACGCAACCATACGTTGCAGAACAGTAGGCGCGTGCGGTACAACAACACCCGACCCATGCGCCTTTCTATGCGTGTTTGTGTTTGGCGTGTATTGCATTAACCACCTTGTTTGAGCGCCGCGCGCACAACATCTTCGACAGTGGCATGCGGGCCGACCGCACCGAGCGCTTTGCGCACTGCGTTGTATGCTTCGGGCTGTTTATAGCCGAGCGCCATCAACGCAAGCACAGCGTCATTGAGCTTTTGTTCCTCGGCAGACAGCGCGCGCTCGGCACTTGCTGCTTCCCATACACCAACGGCGCCGATTTTGTCTTTCAGTTCGACCACGATGCGTTCTGCAGTTTTTCTGCCGACACCCGAAATTTGAGAGAGCGCTCTCACATCCCCACGAGCTACCGCACCCCGAAATGCAGTCGGGTTCATCCCACTTAGAATGTTGAGTGCGATCTTGGGGCCAACACCGCTCACGGTGTTTACCAGCAATCTGAATAGGTCGCGTTCGGCTGCGGTCATGAACCCGTACAACACATGTGCGTCTTCACGTATTGCCATGTGGATTAGCAGCTTAACTTCAGCACCGATCGGCGGTAGCTTGTCGTAGGACGATAGCGGTATGAGCACTTCGTATCCGACACCGTTGACATCCACAGTCACGCGGGTTGGCAGTGCCTCAACAAGTTTACCCTGCAAAAAAGTGATCATTTTGCTCGTGTGAACCGTTCTATCGGCAAAATCGCACGTCCACTGCGCATTTGTGGAAAAACCGGCTTTTCCACGTTTACCACGTTTGCATTATCTGCAGCGGTCCTCATTGCGCGGTTACAACTGTTTAAACGTTGTCAACCCAAGCCGGGTTCGTTCATGTGCATAAGCCAGTGCCAACGCAAGCGCGTCTGCCGCATCCGGCTCGGGTGTGTGCGGAAGGTTTAACATGCGCTGAACCATTTTTGCCACAGCAAATTTCTGCGCTGTGCCGTGGCCTACGATGGCCAGTTTAACCTTGCGGGGTGCAATTTCGTAAATGTTAACGCCTGCCTCGGCAACAACAGCCAGCACTGCACCGCGCGCTTCACCAATTGCCTGTGCGGTCTTCGGATTGGGACCGTAAAACAGCCCTTCCACAACGCAAACTTCGGGTCGGTGTTGGTCAAGCACAGCGCGCAGTGTGCGTGTGATACGCACCAGACAACTCGAACGTGGGCAATTCGACCGACCTGGTGAAATTGTCCCATAGGCAAGTGCGCACAACCCGGTCTTACCGGCACGGATTACGCCGAATCCTGTCGAACGCAATGACGGATCAACCCCGATTATAACCTGTTCGGTCCGCTGCGGTCTGTAAACAAACGACTCCCGAATACACTCTTCGGGCTTGCCGACATTTCCACCGTGTCTGCCGGCCAAACGGTCTTGCATCTGTTTGAGCTGGCGCAGCGTAACACCCACAGCGGGATTTTTGCCCGGCCACAATGCGTTGCAAAGATGAAAAATGCAGACCGTGCGCGTCCGGCTCGGAGATTTTCACAGGTACATATTCGGGCGAGTGCACCAAGTGCAACACCACCCGTACCTATTCAAGTGAGACAATTCCCCTTGTGATGGCGTATCGTGTTAGATCGGCAACGTTGTGAAGGTGCAACTTGCGCATCATGTTTTCGCGATGTGCTTCTACTGTTCGGACGCTCAGGTTCAACTGTGCAGCAACCTGTTTGTTGGTATAACCGTTGACGATCAAACTTAAAATCTCCAATTCGCGCGAGGTTAGTTGTGCTGGCGGACGCGTTTTCGCTTCGGCCTGGCTAACACTGTGTGTTTTTTGAAGTATTTGCGCGACCGGGTGGCAAAAGTAGGTTTGGCCGCTTGCAACTGTTTCAACCGCAGTAATCAACTCCGCCGGTGTGGTGTTTTTCAGTAAATAACCTCTCGCACCAGAACGCACCACCTGCAGTATGCACTGGTCACTGTCCTCAACTGAAAGAATCAAAACGCGCACATGCGGTGCAAGTTTGCGCAACTGTTCTGTTACCTGCAGTCCGTTTGTCTTGGGCATGTTAATGTCCAAAAGCACCACGTCGGGTGAAAGCCGACATGCCATGCGAATGGTTTCTTCGCCCGTGCCGGCCTCGCCCACAATTTCGAACCGACTGTGCTGCTCCAGACAAATACGAACACCCTGACGCACCACCGGATGGTCGTCTGCCAGCAACAACCTGATTTTCTTTGGGCCGTTTTCCTTTGCCATCTGCCTCCTCTTGATCAGCGAAGTCTGCCGCCAGATCGGCTCGCCATTTACAGCATAGCCGGACACGTGCCAAAACCACAAAACACGAGCATAACCTGCTCTGCCGGCGAAATAAAAATCCTTTACATGCGTGGCCACAGCACAAGTAGGTGCCTTTTTTTGAAACACATGGTTGAGTCTTTGGACTCGCCGGGCCGGCATCAAAACGGCACACCAAGATGCCGCCATGTTTTTGCCGGCCCTTCGGCCGAAGCCTTACCCGCGCTTGAAGTCCCGGTCGCCAGGTACCTCAGTTGCGTTGCTGCTTGGATTTGCCGTTATTACCGTTTTGCTCGTCTGTGAACAAGCTTTTGAGCATTCGCATCGGTTGCAGCGGCGCAAGCAACAGTTTCGGCACATACACAGGCTCGGCCTTTGGTTCTGTGAGTGTTCCTGTGAGTCTATACTCGAAAATCTTCGCAAGCGGATAAAGCGCAGTGCTAACGAGCGGGCCGATTAACCACGTGTCGCGCAATAGCTCGGCTTCAACACGCGCATCTACTTTCTCGTGAAAATCAACGTTGCCACGGAGCTTCATCCGCAACAACGGAGCACGAAGTTCAAGGTCACTTGAACGAACCATGCCGTTTGTGATGACGAACTGTGCTCTGCCATCGGTAAATCTGCTGCGTCCAAGACCAGGTATGACGGCGTCCAGCACAGGTGAAAACACGCTAAACAATGGAACCTCCCACAAGTAGCCATCGCGCAGGTGCATCTGGCCGTGGCCTGCCCAACTCGCCCAATCAAGCGTGCTCGCCTTGTGCACGTGCAGTTGCCCTGTCAATAGCCCCTCAAGTCGGTTTGTGCGCGTTGAGATATCTTGCATCAGCAACTGTACATTCACATTTGTGAAAGCTGTATTGAATTGGAACTGCGCGCCTTCATGCGAACTGAAATCGAATTGCGCAGCCCCAGCAAGTTTGCCCGTGTAACAATCCGACTCGGTAACATTCAACTGCACAAGTTCGTCAACCCAGTGCACGCGCCCGCGTACACGAGCAAGGTTGAATCGCCACCAACGAAACGGCCCCCCATCAACGTCGAAGACAAGCCCGGCCCCAATCGTGCCATGAAATGGCACAGTGCCGTTCACACGAACATTTGGCGGCTGCACAAACCGGTATGGCGATATTGCCTGGGCTGTCTTGGGGCCGATTGCACGTGCAACTACCATCGGGTCTGCACAGCCGCCGGCATTGTTTATGCGGACAGTTTTAGTGCCAAAATCAACCTCGACGCTCTCGGCATTCGCAAACTGCCCGTCACACATTGCAGCCGGGTTCGAAAACACAAGCAGTTGGTTCGTAAAGAAAAGGTCTGTCCAAAAACTCGTTACTCGCTCGCCGCGGAACGTGAAATTTGTCAGTGCCACATGACCACGAAAACCGCGCGGCAACTTTTCGGTGCGAGCACCCCACAACTCGAGCTTAACAGACGCAGGTTGCGTAATCGCGAGCAAATCCAACCTCCGCCGGGCTGTTTCATCCAGAACAGGTCGCAGCGCGCCAGGATCAACATCGCCTTCGACACAGCAATGCATTTCGCGTGTGACATCGCTCGATACAATGCTCGCATTAACATTGCCCTCAGGACGTTTGAGGCGCAGGTCGGGCAAATGCCAGCACATGTTCGAGTAAAAAAAATGTGTGCGCGCCCAGAGCGCTTCAACGCCGCGATATGAAGCCGGACCAACTTCAATCTGGCCCGAAACCTGCAGCGTTGGCTGCACTTCCATACGCCAGTTTGAGTGCGAGTTTGTCCACGCAGGCAGTGCAAATGCGCCGTACCCGGCAAGCTTGGGTGGTGTTTCCCATTCAAAGTTGGCAAGCCACCTGCGCGTACCCTCTGTAAGAAGCGGTGCTACTGCTCGAATATCGAAATCCGAATCAAAGGCAAACTCGGCACGGCGCGTTGTAGTATCTACCCCTAGCCAACCGCGAACTGCGCCCGTGTCAAATTGCGCAGTCAAATTACTCAGCACAATCGCCGGCGTAGACCAGCCAAAGTTAAACGCAACTGTTTCGACAGGCAGGTTTGTTGAGGCAACGCCGGCCAGCTCGACTCGGCTTTTCAACGTCACCGCCGCAAAGCGAGCACCCCACACCAAATTCGTCCTTTGGTCAAGCTGTTTGTGTGTTAAGGTCCTTTGAAGCTCGATGTTTGCCTTTGCACTACGGGCCTCGCCGAACCGCGTTTTCACCCCGGCAAGGTGCACGGTGCCGCCGATTGAGGTTGGCATCGGGTTTGTGGCAAAGTGCTCGCACTGCACAGCGATATTGAGCTGGTCAACCTGTGCGTATCTGGTGACGATTGCTCGTGCACTCAGGTCAACGTCACTATGTAAAGCCTCCGGACCAGTCTCGGCAACCGACCAGTTAATCTGCAGCGAAGTGTCGGTTGCGGTGGCCCATTTATGTTTTGCACTGCCAACCTGCAACTGCAGCTTTGCTACTGGTTCCCCACCATGGCCAGCCAGGTCGTTGATCCGCAATGTCATGGTCGCATTCGAAAGCGCGCCCCACGGTGTTTCAGCACCTTCAATCGCAACCACTAACAGGCCGGTCAGGCTCTTTGGCTTGCGTGCGTCATACCCGAAATCCACGTGCACAACAGGCGCGCCATCAAACCTGATCTGCTCCAACAGCGTCACCAGTTTCCAAAGGTTCAGTTCGAGTTGTGCAGTTGCCTTTTCAACGCGCGGTTTTTCTGCCTCGAGCGCTGCGGATGCGTTTGTAAGCAAACCGACCAGGCGCAGTTTTATCCCTGCAAAATCTGCTTCGCATCGGCGCACCGTCCAACGTTTAAGTCCTTTGAACTCTGTCTGGAATTGCAGATCACGCACTTCAATCGTTTTTTGCGGTCGGTTGGTCGGTGCCACAATACAAAAAAGCCTCCCATCATGAACAACAAGTTTCCGGAGTGCAAAACGCGGTCTTGCGAGCACAGGACAAACCGGGTGCAGCTCAACTGCACTGGCTGAAAAACTTGCCTCGGGCCTGCCACCAACGCGGTTTGCGCGCACTTTTTCAGCCACTATTCCACATCGAAAACTCAGCCGGACACGCTCAACCTCAGTTTCAAGTCCGCGCATGCGCAACTGCTCAAGCAAGCGTTGCTTGAGAAAACCGGGTAGCCCGACGCGGTTCAGGTATAACCCAGCACAGACAATACACAGCACAACCGCAAGGCCAGTTATACGTATAATGCGAAAGAGCCGCCGGCCCGGCTTTCCTCTGGTTCGGTTGGCCGGTGTCTGCATTTTATTGCGTGTCGTGATTGAATCTCAGGTATGCCCTGATGTAGTCGTACAGTTGCGGATACAACTCGAATACCCACGGTTGGCCATCCAAAACGACGGCCCCGCAAGGTAGCGCGCGCGGTGAAAAACCGCCTAGCTCAAGTGTAAAGCGTGTGCCTTTCTTCGTCTCGACGGTAATCGAATCTGACTCATCAGTAAAATTGTAGCTCGCGCGTGCATCGTTTCCCACACCGAGCCACGTAACTGCAGTCAACGCACCCAACCGATGCACCGTTTCTTCAACCGCAAATGGATTCAACATTCCCTGCGAACCGGGAGCAAATGTCCACTGGTTTGTACCCGTGCGACGCAACTCGGTCAGTCTGCCTTTTTCCCTGACCAAGACACGAGCAACCTCATTTTCTGTAAACTGCCAGATGCGTCTGTCGCGCAACTGCCAGCCTGCCGACGGCAGACGAACGTAATCGCGTAGGCGGACGGCGTAAACCGACTCTTCGTCGGCTCGTTTGACATAAATATTGTCCCCCTGTACCGACCCGAACATTAAATGCACAATAACACCATCCGGGCCCACCCCGGGTGCATTCGTCGCATTTGAACGTAATATGTACTGACGCGACGGCGGCTGAAGTCCATAACTTGGCAGGTCCGGTTCTGTAACGACGTACTTGACAAATTGCACTACTTCGAGTGCTTCCAGCGCACCAAACATCTGTTGCACAAGCAGCGGATCTGGGCTGAATTTGTTCGTCGCAATCACCTGCCACTGATTGTTTGTAATCCGCTGTAGAATGAAGTTTTCCGCACCAATGACCTCGATGGTATCAACGCCGGGAGCCGGCAGTCGCAGAATCGAGCGGTCACGGAACTCGTCAAATCTTGCGCGCCACGGGTTAATCCACTCAACAGGCACAAGCACAACACCTGTCTGACCGACTTTTCTTGCATACACCTGTGCGGTGTCGTTGGTTGGGCTTGAACCAAATTGCAAATGCACAACAATGTTTGTGCCGCGGTTGAACATAAGCTCCAACGTGGGTTGTTGAAGCCCGTACGAGTCTAGATCAGCATTCGGATCGTCTGTGACAAACTGCGTGACGTGGATGCGCCCGAGCTTGCCAATCAGATCATCAATTCGTCTTGAGTCCGCCCGCGCGTCAATCGGCCGTGCAAGTCGCCACGCGCCTGTGTTTGTGTTCCACACCAGCTCAAAAACTCGGGCGCCATTTGTGAGCACGACCACATAGTCGAACACACGCTTGCCCAGCGATACAAAAGCTGTGTCACGCCAATCCTCGACCCTACGTGGGATCAAGTTCAACAAACTCGGGTCGGCAGTAAAAATGCCCTGTTTGCCAACTATGCGTACAAACAAATGGTCTTTCAGCGGCGAGAGTCGGCCTATGTGCACCTGAATCCGTTCGCGCTGCTGGTGCAGGATTATGACAAACTGGGGCGGGTCCAAGCCGAACTCGCGCTCGGGCGCTTCGCGCCCCTTAAGCTCCTGTGTAGTGATCTGATTGCGATTGTCAAGGCGCTCGAGTGCGCGCAATAACCCTGTTACAAGCTCGGCCTGTGCAGGGTAAACAATTGGTTTTGTTAATTGCCACGTACCATTTGTGCGCTCGACACAGATTTCAAGCTGACCGGCCGGTCTTACCTGAATGCTCGTAACTGCATCAGCGGCAAGTTCTGGCAAAGCACGAACAGCCTCGGGTGGCAACCCGCGTCGCCCGTAATGCCGTTCAACAAAGAAAATGAACGCAAACAGCGCGACCGCAAGCACCATCAAGCTTAATGTTGTTTTGTTACTCATCGCACGTCAAACCTTGCGACCTGCGAATTGCCTTTGTATCTCCTGCGTCTAATTTGTTCTGTTAAACCTGTTGCCCGCAAAAACGCGGTGGGTGCTTTCTCGCCGGATTCGTCATTTGGCAGCTCCTGGTTTCAGTGTCTGCGCCGCCACCAGACCAACAGCCCTATCAACAATACACCACCGGGCAACCCGAGCAATAACACCAACTGCGCAGTCTGTAATTGTTGCTCTGTCATGATTAGCCGATAATCCTTGAGCGGCTCGGGTAATATGCCATCCAACAAAACCTGTGGCTTGTCCAACAACCAACCCACGGCTAGTACACCAAAGTAATGGTTTGCAGGCGGCGACTCGATCAGTTCATTGTCCAAGCACAATGAGTCGCCAACAACAATTATCCGCGTTGTGCCGCGTTCTGGGCTAAGCCCACGCACATTACCTTGTTCGACCGCTACAATCAGCGGGAATATACCCTGTTTGTCCCAGTACGGGTTCGGATACGGCACACCGTCCCTGAACTGGCTCACTTCAATTGCGCTTTCGCTCGTTGCGGCTAACACCTCGACTTTTGGTGCATCCGGCCCGGTCAGCCCGGTGCGGAACTGACCGACTGGCCTTGGCAAAACAAGCCGCATACGCATATCAGCCGAATCAGATAACAGCGCCTTTGTGACTGGGTGCTCACTGTTCAACCGCACCGTAAGCAGATCGTTGCCCGTAGGCGAGTTCTTGGGATCGAGAATCGCTTTGTCACCCGCTGCAACATTCCATTTCAATAACAGCGTCTCAATTCCAGACCTGCCGCCCCGAGCAAGATTGTTAAGCAATACAAAAACCCGGCCGCCTTGATTGAGAAAGCTCTCAATTTTCGCAAGCTCACTGTCGCTGTACGGCATGCGCGGCCCGGCTATCACGAGCAAATTACAGTCCGCTGGTATCTCATTTGTGCCGAGCAACGAGACTTTCTCAATTTGCGCATCCATTTTTTCAGTGAGGATTTGCGCGAACCGCGCGTAGCCGTGCGGGTGCCCAAGCTGCTCCGGATCATGTTCGCCGTGGCCCTGGACAAAACCGATCTTGGTGCGACGCGGATTTGCAAGGTTGAAAATCGCGGTTGTGAACAGCGCTTCACCGCGAAAAGCAACATAGCGTTTTCTGAATTCAGGGTTTTGCTCGCCCAGCGTGCCCTCGAATTGCACATCTGCAACCTCGTTCGCATAGAAAACCTTCGTTCGACCGTCACATTCTAGCACGACGAAGTTTTTCCCTTTCAACGCGCCGAGCCGATGCGCCGCAAGCACAAGCTCGGCCTCGGCAGGCTGCCGCACCGGGTCAACTGTCCTGAACCGGATGCGTGGATTGACATAGTTGTATTGTCTGAGCAGCGACACGACCAACCCGTGCAACGTTTCTTCATCACGCGTGTTGAACATTACAGTAACGTTGATTGTGTTGGTGATGGTGTTCAGCACACGCAGTGTTTGAGGTGAAAGTCTGACTGAGCGTTGTGCTGTAGCTGCCCAGCGCAAATAGTGCCGCGCGCCAAGATAATTGAGCATTACCACCACCGCAAATAGTGCAATCACGCCAAGCGCGACGTTCAGCTCGATTAACCGCCGCGCGCGCCGCGAAAAGCTTGGTGGTGAAGTTTCCGCCTTGTCCATTCTACCTCCAACGTCGGCTTTCGATCACGCGCACAGTCAGGTACAGGAAAAACACCGTTGCAGTTGTGCATAACATAACCGGCCGGGTGTCAACTATACCCTTTGCAAAATCCTGCATGTGATCAACCAGCGCCAGATACGTGAACACTTGTGCAGCCCAGCCGGTTTGCAGCCCGATCTTGTCCCCCAGAAAACTTAACACAAAAAATCCCGTTCCAATGGCGAAGCTGATCATTGCCGCCACTATCTGATTCCGCGTTAACGCAGAACTGAAACACCCGATTGCCACGAACATGCTGCCAAGAAGAATCACCCCAAGAAACATCACGCCCACTGTGCTCAGCTCAACTGCAGTCGGGTCGCTCACGTATCGCCTGACCACCAGGATACACCCCAACAACGGCAGCCACATCAACATGTACGCCAACAGTGCAGCGCTGAACTTCCCCAGCACAACTTGCCAGTCGCCAACTGCAGTTGTCATCAACGTCTCGAACGTACCGGAAAATTTTTCCTGCGCAAACAACCGCATGGTTATTAGTGGTGTACCCAGCAGCAAAATCAGCCAGAAAAATGGTGTCGCATAAAACATCTCCGTCACAGGCATTGCCGTTGCTTCAAGCCGCAACTTCACAAGCAACACCACAAAACTTAGCCCTGTCAAAAATGCCGCACCCGCAATTGTTACATAGCCAATCCATGACACAAGGAATGACCCAAACTCGCGCCGTAACAATGTCAGGTACACCTGCATCAGCTTTCCTCGTCAGTTTTTGTTTCGGTCACATGCACGTAAATGTCTTCAAGCGAGAACCTGCTCCTGCTCAGCTCGCGCAGTGTCCAACCGCGTTCTTTTGCAAGATGAAATATCACCGGCCGCAAGTCCACCCCTGATTTTGGCGTAATCAAACAGCGGTTGAACACACTGTCTGCGCGTACTATATCGAACGATTCAATCTCTGGCATCGCTTCAAAATAATCCCGTAATGCTTCCGCCGGTGCTGCAATTTCAGCCACAACCTGGCTACCTGCACTAAGTTGGCTACGTAACTGCTCAGGCGGACCCTCGGCAAGCAAGCGTCCCTGATGCATGATCAATACCCGATTACACGTCAGCTCGGCCTCGGGCAATATGTGCGTCGAAATTAACACCGTCCGTGAAGTTGCCAGGTCTTTGATCAGTTGGCGCACAGACCGGACCTGGTGCGGGTCAAGCCCGAGTGTCGGTTCATCCAGAATCAACAGCTCTGGCTCATGCAACAAAGCATCAGCAAGACCAACGCGTTGCCTGTAACCTTTTGACAGGTGACCAATAAGCTTGCGCCCGACCTCTTTGAGGCCGAATTGTTCGGTCACAACCTCAAGTCGTTCACGTGCGCGTTTGCGACTCAAGCCTTTGAGCCGCGCGCGGAACTTGAGATATTCCCAAACACGCATCTCCTGATACAACGGGTTGTGCTCGGGCATGTATCCAATCCGCCGCCGTATCTCATCCGGCTGCCTGAACACGTCGAACCCAGCCACACGGACCGTGCCCGTACTGGCCGGAATGTAGCACGCAAGTATCCGCATTGTAGTACTTTTGCCCGCCCCATTCGGCCCCAGCAAGCCCACAATGTCACCCCGATACACCGTGAACGATACGTCGCACACGGCGGGCCGGCCTGCATAGTGCTTGGTCAGATTTGTTACCTCGATTATCGGAGCTGCATCCATAACCGTGTGTGGCTAGATTTTAGCGGGTGCATTCAGGTCAATCGAATGAAAAGCTCGCTCCTTTCTATCGTACCGGTACCTCGACCGTGCCGGTACGCGACAAAATGAAATTCCCACGCCGTTCCTGCACTACAACGCCGAGCCGGACCTTGTCGCCCGGCTGTTTCCGATAAATCATTCTTGCAGCTTCGATCAGGTCGGCAGGCCGACGACCGTCAATCGAAATAACACGCACTCCAGGCTCTAGCACGCGCGCCGCCGGTGTACCACGCTCAACACCACTTACGATGAACCCGTCTGCATCAGTTAGCCCGAGTACTTCCGCAAGCTCAGGTGTCAGCTCCTGAAGACTTACGCCAATCTTTTTTTGTATCAGGCTCGCATTGAAAAAGTCGCGCTCAGGCACAAGCCGGACCGTCAAAGTCTTCACCTCGCCGCTTTCACGCTCGACCTTCAACCGCACTTGTGTTTTTTCACCCGAGGAGAGCATCTCGGCAAGTGCGATGTAACTGCGCGGTCTTTTGCCGTCCACTTCCAAAATCACATCCCCAACCTCCAGCCCAGCCTTTGCAGCCGGACTGTCCGGCTGCACATAAATGACCCTGCGTGGACCCGTCCCTGCATAAATCCGTGCGCCAAACCACAGCCTTGCACGCGAGTTCTCAGGTATTAGCATCTCCGACAGCGCTTCATTGATGCGTTTTACCGGGATCGCAAACCCAATGCCTTGCGCCTCGCGCAAAATTGCTGTGTTCAGCCCGATCAGTTCGCCGTTCAGGTTCACCAACGGACCACCACTATTCCCTGGGTTGATCGGCGCATCAATCTGCAACCAGTTCTGTGTCTCCAATGGCGCATCTTCGACCGGTACCTGTCGCGCTTTTGAACTCAGGATACCTCGGCTAACCGAACCGCCTAGACCAAATGGGTTACCAAGTGCTAACACTGTTTCCCCCAAGAGCAGGTCGTCATCTGCGGCAAACTTGATCGCAGTAAACGTTTCGCCGGGTTTGGCCCTCAATCGCAGCAAGGCCAAGTCGGTACGCTCGTCCAAAGCAACTAACTCCGCTTCGTACACGTCGGGTTTTGTGCTGAGCTGTACCCAGATTTTGTCAGCGCGCCTCACCACATGCCCGTTTGTCAGCACGTACCCGGCTTCATCAATGATCACTCCCGACCCAAGACTGTACCGTGACTGCGGTGGTAACCGGCGATGGTATGGACCCCAAAACTCGCGGAAAAATTCTTCAAACGGGTCGCGCACGCGAACGATTGTCTCGGTGCCAATGTTAACCACGCTGGGCAACACGCGCTCGACCGCTGCCACAACTGCATCGCGCCGCGCGTCAACTGCGACGCGCTCGGCTGTGCCCGCAGAGCATAACCCAACCAACCAAGCCAATAAAATAGCCCCAAAAACAACTCGATCTCGGTTCATTTTCAGCATCAAATTCATAAAAAGCCGACAAAAACCTGGTTAACCGTGTTCAATCGGTTCGACTACAGCAACTGCCACATCCACAACAGCCAGTACATAAACCGTGTGACTTGACTTTGCCCAACGGCTGGCGCAAAAGCAATTGCAACGTGCCAACAACCTCAGCCAACCTTTACGTCCAATGGCGGTGCTGCTTCAGCGCACCTGCAGCACTGCACGACAGCGCGGATAAACCGCCGCCCGAACAGCTCCTACAAGTCATTTGGCAATACCAACGGCTCGTGCGCGACCAACTCAAAACTTTGGACGGACAAACAGTTAAAGTGCTTCATCCAGGGTTCAAGAACCGTGAGCCCGGCCCCGACTTTAGAAATGCGGTGGTCCAGTTTGATACTGCCGAGCCTGTGCGTGGCGATGTGGAAGTTGATCTTCACCCGGCCTGTTGGCGAATGCACCGGCATCATACCAATCCAGCCTACAGCGATGTGATCCTGCACGTCGTTTGGGATGCAGCCCAAGGTGAATCAGCCGACGTAAAAACTCTTGCCTTGCGTGACGTCTTGGATTCACCGTTGCAAGAGCTTAGCTGGTGGCTCGGTCAAAAAGTCGAACTAGCACCACCACAAAATTACTTCGGCATATGCAGCAGTACATTGGCCAGGCTCCAGCACGCAGCACTCACCAAGCTGCTTCATCAAGCTGCACAGTTCAGACTCGAAAGCAAAGCAGCTCAATTCCAGGCGCGTGCGCGTCAGGCCGGCTGGGAACAAGCACTCTGGGAAGGGTTGTTCCGCGCGCTCGGCTTTAAACACAATGTCTGGCCCATGCACCGGCTCGCCGAACTGAAACCGCGGTGGTTTACCCTTGGAACCTCCACATTAACGCTCCAAGCTAGGTTGCTTGGTTTGGCGGGTCTGCTCCCACACGAGTTGACCCGCAGGTACATGGCCGCAGACAACTATTTGCGCCGCGTATGGGACAGTTGGTGGCGCGAACGCGACCAGTTTATAGACTGCACGCTGCCACGCGCGGTGTGGCAATTCAGCGGTGTGCGCCCAAACAACCACCCGCAACGCAGACTCGCCCTTGCAGCGCATTGGTTGGCATCCGGCGACCTGCCAGCCAAACTTGAACGTTGGATTGCAACCGAAACAAACTCAAACCGACTTGCCGAATCGTTGCTCGAGCTGTTGCTCCCTGGCACGGACGAGTTTTGGTCAGTGCACGGGACACTCCGGTCGCGTCCACTGCAAAAGCCACAGCCGTTGATCGGTGTCGCGCGGCTAACCGACCTCGCGGTAAACGTGTTTTTGCCTTGGCTCTGGATTCGCGCCGTTGAAGGCAAAAACGATACTCTCCGCAACCAAATTGAAAGTCGGTATTTGGCATGGCCAGCCGCTGAAGATAACGCACTGCTACGGTTGGCCAGACAACGTCTGCTTGCCGGTGCACCACGCACACGCCTGAGCAGCGCAGCGGCACAACAAGGCCTGCTCCAAATCATCCACGATTTCTGCAATCAATCAGATGCACTCTGTTCAAACTGCAAGTTCCCACAAATCGTGCGCGACTGGATTTCTGACATTCCACAAACCTAAAGACACTATGCATCAAGAGTAGTTTCCGAAAACCGGTCTGGCCTCTGGGAACGGAATTTCACAATGTTCACTACGGCAGCTTGCTCGTGCTTCAAATCCACGCCTGCCAGTAAATGCGATCCGGCCTCATCATTGGCCCCTGTAGCCCTAGGATCGGATGCACCGTAAGGTACTCTGGCATGGGAGATTTTACTTCTACATCGCTTGAATATGTTGCAAACCTGCCCCTGCGTGTGCACAGCTCGAATCCATACCAAAAATGGCTACACAAGGTGTGCTGCTCGAGTCTCACCCAACTTTAAACCCGGCCCAAACAATACGGGAAAACCCGCGCCTCACTTGACCAAACTGAGCGTAAATTTGCGATGTTTACCGAACAGGCTGCGTAGTGCACGCGACAGTTCGTCTTGGATTTCCTGCAACTGCCTGTAAATAGCCACGTTTTGCTCGATTGGCTCGACTGTCTCGCCCTTGTTAAGCTTTACGAAAGCATCTGTGATTTCGCTAATGCTGACTTTTTCACCTTTTTGGAGCCGCCAGCACCACAACGCCTGCAGCGCAGCGCCATAAGCAGCGCCCTCAGCCACTTTCAATGTTACTACCTCGGCATTAAACACGTCGGCCATGATCCGACGCCAGATTTTTGATTTTGACCCGCCACCAGTTGCGCGGATCTGGCGTGTATGAACACCGAGCTCAGTCAGCCTGCGCAAACCGTAGTTCATCCCAAGTGTAACACCTTCCATTGCAGCACGCGCGAAACAGTTGGCCTGGAATGTGCGTGGGTTAACCCCTAAATAAACGCCCGTGCCATCCGGCACATTGGGCGTGCGCTCGCCCTCAAGATACGGCAACAATATAAGCCCAAGCGCGCCTACCGGAGTTTTTGCTACTGCAGTGTCGAATTGCTCGATTGTCCAACCGAAATCTTTGCGTACCATCTCGGTTGCAACTGTCACGTTCATTGTGCACAGCAGTGGCAGCCAGCGGTTGGTCGAATCGCAAAACGCTGCTATCTCGCCCTGCGGGTCTATCACGGCTGTCTCAGAGCATGCGTAGATGGTACCGCTGGTACCGAAACTGGCTGTTACAATCCCAGGCCGGGTGTTACCGGTGCCAATTGCACCCATCATGTTATCGCCGCCCCCAGCACTCACGAGCACACCAGGGTTCAACCCGAGTTGTTTGGCAGTCGAATCCTGTAGATGTCCGGCGGGTTGATCGCTCGGGATCAACGGCGGTAGTTTGTCCATCAAGTCCGGACCAATCGCATTTATAGTTGCCTGGCACCATTTACGTTTGCGCACGTCGAATAATGCGGTGCCGCTTGCATCGCCGTATTCCATTACGCGGTTGCCGGTCAACCAAAAATTCAGGTAATCATGCGGCAGCAAAACTGTCGCAAGCCGTGCATAGTTTTTCGGTTCGTGCTTTTTGAGCCATAAAATCTTCGACGCAGTGAACCCTGGCAAAACTGCTATCCCTTGTTTTTCGATCGTGGCGTTTAATCCACCCAGCTTGCCCATGATCTCCTCACATTCGGCTGCAGTTGAAGTGTCGCACCACAACTTGGCAGGACGAATCACCTCGCCATTTTTGTCCAACGGCACAAACCCGTGTTGCTGGCCGCTCACACCAATCGCAACTACCTCGGCCGGTTTCGCCTTTGCAGATTTGAGCGCAGCCTTGATTGCCTTTGCGGCGGCATCGCGCCACGTGTGCGGGTGTTGTTCTTTCGCACCTGGCGGCAAGCCACGGATAAGCTCATAGCCGACCGACGCCATGCTCAGGACCTTGCCTGTCTTTGCATCAACAACAAGTGCCTTGGTTGATTGTGTACCACTGTCAATGCCGATCAGTAACGTGCGCATGTCATTTGTTTAGCAACAAAACGGTCAGTTGCCAGCAAAAAAAATCGCACCTCTGCGCAGTATTAAATGGTTTGCCACACCTTTGCTTACCCCATACTTGACACAGCAGCAGATCGGCAACAGGCTTGCGGTCGCGCAGATGAAAACCGACTCGACACGTGCAAAGGTAAAACGCGCCAGGCACTTCATGGTGATGGGTGTGGGTGCGTTTGCACACAGCGTTGGTCAGGCACTGGCAGATGCAGGCGCGCGTGTATGCACGTACCTCACGCGTAATTACGGGCATTACCCGCCATCGCTCGTTGGGCCAACCTACCTGCGCGACGTGTATCCGAACCCGTGCGAGTTGATTGAAAAACTCGGTGTCGACGTTGTTCTGCCCCAGTCAATTGACTGGGCACAAGCGCCCTGGGCTGAAGAACTAAAACGCTGTGGTGTGGGAATTTTTAGCCCGACCGGCGAGGCCATGCTCATCGAACGCGAACGCGATTTTGCTCGTCGGCTTTGTGCAAGGTACAAAATACCATACCCACGAGCACACGTTGCGCAGAACCGGCTCGAAGCCGAGGCAATTGTGCGCCGCCGCCCGTTGCCGTACGTGATCAAAAACCCGCTATGTGCGCCCGCAAGTCCGGTCCACACAATCCTCTGCCAAACAGTTGAAGAAACCCGGGCGTGGCTGGCGCATGTCAACTACGCCGAAGGCGTGTTCCTGCAGGAGTACCTAGATGGACCTGAGGCGGGTCATATCGTGTTTGTCACTGGCGGCGAGATTTATTCGCTTGTCACAAATCAGGAATACAAACGCGCCTATGACGGTGACCTCGGGATCGTAGCAGGCGCGCCACTGGGCGGGTTAGTCGAAGTTGACCCCGGCGACAAATACGGCCTGGCACGCGAACTGATTCATCCGTTGTGGCCGTGGCTGCGTCAGAGCAAATTCAACGGCCCACTCCAGGTCACTGCAATCAAACACCGCGGCAAATGGCACGTCGTCGAATACAATATCCGCATCGGCATTACGTCCGGTCCAATGATATTGCGCATGCTACAGAACCCGGTCGAGGTACTGCTGCGCACAGCGCAAAACAAAAAGATCGAGCTGCAGTTCCGGCCCGGACTCGAGTTTGGCTGTTCAGTAACACTTGCAGGATATGGGTACCCGTTCGTTCAACTGCGCACGCCCTACCTGCCATTGACTGTGACAGACAAGTTTGACTGCGACGTGTGGTGGAACGAGGTCGCACGCAACGCTGAGGGCAAACTGATCGCCACAGGCCACAGAATAGCCGACGTGGTTGCGTTTGGCCCGACAGTCGAACAAGCAGTTGCAACCGCTTATCGGAACATCCGCAAGATCCGGTTAATCGGCAGTTATTACCGAACCGATATCGGCCGGATACGCTGGCCGCCGGGCACAATGTAAACCCGCTGCAATGTACCGCAGGCGCAGTAACAGTCGCAGTTGCGCACTGCAAAGAAAAAGCTCAACATTGCCCTCGCGCACCGATGCAACACCATACAAATGCATTCCCAAGCCGACCGGCCTGGACGGAAATTGACCTGGGTCGGCTCAGGCGAAACCTGCAGCTCATTCGGAGTGAGCTGCCCCCGGATGTATGCCTGCTTGCAGTTGTCAAGGATGAAGCATATGGCCACGGTGCAGTCGAAGTTGCCAAGATCGCGCTTGAAGAAGGCGCCTGGGGCCTCGGGCTAAGCACACTCGAAGAAGCAATGGCACTGCGCGATGCTGGGATCCGGGCGCCGTTGTTATTGCTCGGTGAACGGCAAGAAGCCGAGTTGCCATGGTGCGTTGCGCACGAGTTAACAGTGTGCTTGAACGACGCAACCACTGCAGTTGCACTGGCAAAGATTGCTGCACGCCAAAACAAATTTGCACCGGTCCACATCAAGATCAACACCGGTATGAACAGGTACGGCGTGCGCTGGGACAAAGCACTCGAGCTGATCGAGTTGAGCTGCTCGCTCAAATCGCTTCGGCTTGAGGGTGTGCTAAGTCATTTTGCGCAGTCGGATGAAGCAGACAAAACCTTCGCCAACATTCAAATCGCGCGGTTCAAGCAGGTGCTGGTTGCAATGACAGAACGCAATGTGCGCGTTAAGTTTCGGCACATTTGCAACAGTGGCGGGTTCCTCGACTTGCCGCATGCGCACTTTGACATGGTTCGCGTCGGGATTTTGATGTACGGCGTGTTCCCATCCGCTGTTTGCAGACGAATTGCCGGTATCGAACCGGTAATGTCAATTAAGGCGCGCATTGCAGGATTTCAACAACTCGAGCCTGGCGATGTCGTCGGCTACGGTATGCGTTACACTGCAAAGTCGCCGCGCCGGATCGCAATCATTCCGGTCGGATACGGCGACGGGTTCCCGCGTCTCATCAACCAGGGCCACGTGCTCATCCATGGTAAACGCGCGCCGATTGTCGGGGGTGTAACTATGGACGCGTTCATGGTTGACGTGACCGAAATACCCGAGGCGCGAATGTGGGACGAAGTTGTCATCATGGGCAAACAAGGTACCGAGGAAATTTCTGTGCACGATCTAGCCCGGCTCAAAAACTCGGTAAGTTATGACATACTGACCAGTTGGCGGCTGCGGTTGCAGCGCAAATGCCTCGAGCCTGAGTCAGGTACACTCTCACTACAGCCGCACTCCACACAGCCGGTCGAACACAGCCTCGCAAAGTAAAGAACACCGACCAAGGTGCATCTGCCAATGAAACTGATCTTTTCCGAATCAAAGTCAGACTATGCACATTACCAGTTTCCATATGCGGTGTGGGCTGTGCCGGAACCTGGTGAAACACCTGCCGATATCTTTAATGCGGGTTTTCTGCCCTCATCGCGTAACCTCGACAGGTTTTATTTATGTCGGCAGGTCCGAGTGAACCTAGCCAAATTCAAACTTACGTCTGAAAACCGCCGAATTCTGCGCAAGGGCCACGGCATCGAGTTCAAGCTAATTCCACGAGGGCAATTCGATTACACACCCGCCCGCCGACAGTTCTTCAAAACTTACGCCGACATCAAGTTCGGCAAGGATGTCATGACGTATGAACGCCTAGATGCGCTTTTTAACTCGCCTATCGTGTCGCATCTGCTTGTATTTACCGATACCGAAGCCGGCCTAGAGGTCGGCGTTGCGACGCTTTACATCGAAAGCCGTGAACTGGCCTATTATTACTATGCTTTCTACGACCTGAACTATTACGCGCGCAACCTCGGCATGTACATGATGACATCTGCCGTGGTACATTTTTCGCAGAACAAGTTCAAGTACATCTACCTCGGCTCTTGTTACTCGCGCAATGCACTCTACAAAACACAATTCACAGGCGCCGAGTTTTTCAACGGATTCCGTTGGTCAAGCGACCTCGACGAACTCAAATTTATCATCAAACGCGACAAAAAAGAGCCGTACAGGCACCTGCTCGAAACGCCCGAATACTTAGAACAATTCTACGGCGCTGACCTCGACCGCGTCTCTGCCACAACCAAGTTTAGAGTTAAACTTGAATGAGCCAGTGTGGTATTTTGTCCGGATAACAGATCCGGCACACTTGATAACGTCCTTCGCAGACAAGTCCGGTTTGCGATTACCTTGATCTCGAACGACTTGGAGTGTTTTTGCTCCCTAAAAAAACAGCTTAAACCCAACAGTGCGCTCGGCAGCTCGGCTCGCATAGGGCCAGACCGTAAATTTCACCCAGCAGGCACCCGAGTTGTTCGCTCAGCCAAAAATTTAGATGTCTTTGCTGAAAATGAGCTATTGACTTGACGAATCCGTTGCGTATTTTGTTGGGTCCGTTTCGAGTTGGAAGCTAATGAAAACGTTTGTACCAAAAGTTGATTTGTCGCAACGTAAATGGCACCTGGTAGATGCCAATGGCGCTGTGCTGGGTCGGTTAGCCGCACACGTTGCCAATATCTTGCGCGGCAAAAACAAGCCCGTGTTCACGCCGCATATTGACACAGGTGACTTCGTAGTGGTGATCAATGCTGAAAAGGTCCGTGTCACGGGCAAGAAAGAAACTCAAAAACTTTATATGACCTACTCGGGCTGGAAAGGCGGCGAGAAATACCGCTCGGTCGCACAGCTACGCGCAACGCATCCGGAACGGCTAATAACGCATGCAGTTTGGGGCATGCTGCCGAAAAACCGGCTGGGCAGAAAATTAATTACAAAACTCAAGGTGTATCGCGGTCCTGTACACCCGCACGGTGCACAACGACCAGAACCAGTCAAACTCAGCGCTTAACCACCGGAGTCGCAAGGGCATACTTTTTCATTTGACCAAAAACCATGAGCGACACTCAAACAACCCAGGTTGCTGAAACAACACAAACTGCCGAGACACAAAAACCGACCGTCATTTGGGCGACTGGCAGACGCAAAACTGCCGTTGCGCGGGTCAGACTCATGCCCGGCAATGGCAAGGTGGTTGTCAATGGCAGACCGTTCGACAGTTATTTTCCGCTCGAAACATTGCGGGTCGAGGCACTGCAACCGCTCACACTTACGGCAAACACGGATAAATTCGATGTGCACGTAAACGTCAAAGGCGGCGGTGCGAGTGGCCAGGCCCAGGCAATCAGGCATGGCATTGCGCGTGCACTGTTGCAGGCTGATCCTGGCTTGCGCCCGACGCTCAAAAGTGCAGGCCTGCTCACACGTGACCCGCGCGTCAAAGAGCGCAAAAAATACGGTCAGCCAGGCGCACGCAAGCGGTTCCAATACTCGAAACGCTGAGTCACGGTCAGACAGGCAAAATCTATCAATGCAATTTTACCCCGCCGAGCTGACTGCGGCGGGGTTTTTTGTTGCAACTTGCGCGGCTTGACGGTGTCATTTCAGCATACTTGACCATGAACTCGACTGTTAAAGCTGCAATTGTAGGTGCTTCTGGTTACTCGGGTGAAGAACTCGTGCGGTTGTTACTCGGCCACCCGCACGTCGAGCTGGTGACGGTCACATCCCGCCAAGCAGCAGGCAAAACACTGGCCGAGGTTTTCCCGCGCTTCGCAGCCAACGCACATGCGCGCCAGACAAAGTTCGTCGAGCCAGACGCTGCCGACCTTGCCAAAAAGGCCGATGTAGTGTTTCTGGCTCTACCACACGGTGTCGCCGCCCAATTCGCAGTACCGCTGCTCGAAGCAGGATGCCGCGTCATAGACCTGAGCGCAGATTTCAGGCTAAAAAACCCTGCTGTTTACAAAGAGTTTTATGCACATGATCACCCCGCACCGTGGCTACTTGAAAAAGCCGTGTACGGCCTGCCAGAAGTGTACCGCGACAAAATCAAAAAGGCGCAACTGATCGCTTCGCCGGGCTGTTATCCAACAAGCATACTACTCCCGGCTATCCCCCTGCTGCAGGCCGGGTTGGTGCAGCCCAGCAACTTAATCGCAAGCTCACTCAGCGGCGTCAGCGGTGCAGGCCGCAAAACTGAGCCGGACTACCTGTTCTGCGAGTGCAACGAAAGCCTACGCCCCTACAGCGTGCCGCGGCACCGGCACCTGTCGGAGCTTGAACAAGAACTTTCCGTTGCTGCTGGTACAAAAGTAGACATACTGTTCGTGCCACATCTGGTGCCGGTCAGCCGCGGTATTCTCACCACACTGTACTTGCGACCAGCAGGCCAAACCACAGCAGCCTCGCCTGAAAAACTGGACGACCAACTACGCGCGTGTTACCACCAAGCGTACGACGCCGAGCAGTTCGTCCTATTGCTCGAAGGCGCAGCGCTCCCAGACACGAAAAACGTCGTAGGCACAAACTACATCCAGATCGCCTGGCGCGTTGACCCGCGCACGGGCACGGTGATTGTCATGAGTGCAATTGACAACCTTCTCAAAGGCGCAGCAGGCCAGGCTGTCCAAGCCATGAACATCTTGTTCGGCTTCGATGAACAAGCCGGGCTAAAGTGAGTCAGTCGTGTCAACCTACGTCGAACAAACCAAGCGAGTTGTTTGGGACCCAGCCGAGTACGCAATTTGGTCAGGTGCACAACTCGAGTGGGCACGCGAGTTGATCACGCGCCTGGAGCTGCGCGGGCACGAGCGCATCTTGGATGTGGGCTGCGGCAACGGCAGGGTCACGGCTGAGCTGGCTGCACTTGTGCCGTACGGCACTGTACTCGGCGTGGACAATTCGCCCGAAATGATCAACTTCGCCCGTGCAGCGTTCCCACAGGACCGTTTCCCGAACCTGCGGTTCGCCCAAATGGACGCGCGCAGATTGCAGTTGACCGAACAGTTCGACGTTGTGTTCTCGAACGCAGCTTTGCACTGGGTTGATGATCATACGGCTTTCCTGCGTGGAGCAGCGGCCGGGCTGCGGCCCGGGGGTAGATTACTGATCTCGTGCGGCGGCAAAGGCAACGCACACGACGTGTTCGTTGCCATTCGCGCGGTAATGCGCCGCCGCGACTGGCGCAGGTTCTTCCGGCAAATGTCGCGTCCGTACTTTCTGTGCGGGCCGGACGAATACCTACGCTGGTTACCCCAATTCGGGTTCAACCCGCGCACAGTGCAGCTTGTCAACAAAGAGATCGTTTTTGCCAACCTAGCCGCACTGTGCGGCTGGCTACGCACCACGTGGCTACCGTACACACAACGCGTGCCCGAACATGCACGCGACCAGTTCATACGCGCAGTTGCCGAACAGTACATACTCGGCCGCCCAACGGACGCGACCAACAACATTCGTGTCGGCATGGTTAGACTCGAGGTTGACGCAGTCAGAACTTGAAATGCATGTGCTCACACCATTTCCACTATCCAGTTACATCATTTTAACGACGCTCCAGGAGCGGCCTTCGGCTTCGGATTTGAAATCACAACACCACAGAGCAACCTTGTAAATCGAAACAGCGCTGCAATGAAAAAACCGTTTAAAGATATACCAGGTGCTGTGGTTGCACCCCGCGGGTTCCTGGCCAGCGGCGTGTTTTGCAACATCAAACGGCTCGGCACCGGTAAAGGCTCCGACAAAGGCCAAAAACGCGACCTAGCCCTGATTGTCTCGACCGTGCCGGCCGCTTGCGCGGCCATGTTCACCACAAACCAAGTCTGTGCACCCCCAGTTAAACTGTGCATCGAACGGGTCAAGCGCGGCTGTGCACAGGTGATCGTGGCAAATTCAGGCAACGCAAATGCATGCACAGGCAAGCGCGGCTTGAATGATGCGGTGCAAATGGCTCAGACGGCAGCACAGGCAGTGGCCAGTGCACTTGGACTCGACCATACCCTCAGTCCCGAGGTTGCGTTGGTCGCCTCAACAGGCCGGATCGGCGTGCCGTTACCAATGCAAAATGTCAGACGCGGCATCATTGCAGCCGCAAAAGCTCTCGGGAACACCCCAGCCCACGCTGCACAAGCTGCAGAAGCAATCATGACAAGCGATACTTACCCGAAACAGAACGCTGTGGAGTTCGATCTGTTGGGCAAAAAAGTGCGCATCGGCGGAATTGCAAAGGGCGCCGGCATGATCCAACCCGCTTTGAGCCGGACCGGTAAACGACCCGCTGCACTTGCCCATGGTCCAAACCCTACCCATGCAACCATGCTCTGTTTTATCACGACGGACGCCGCAATCACACCTGCACTGCTGCAGGTTGCCCTCGAACATGCTGTAGCTCACAGCTTCAACCGTATCACTGTCGACGGCGACACCAGCACCAATGACACTGTGCTTGTGCTTGCCAATGGGCTCGCCGGTAACCGGCCAATCTCAAAGCGCGACGCCGCATTCAGGACATTCCAATCCGCTCTCAGCCACATTTGCATCGAGCTGGCCAAAATGATCGTCCACGACGCCGAAGGTGTGCACAGAGTGGTAACAGTGCGCGTAACTGGCGCGCGCACAGTGGCAGACGCAGACGCAGCAGCACGCGCAGTGGCAAACAGCCCACTCGTCAAAACAAGCTGGCACGGGGGTGACCCCAACTGGGGCCGTGTCATGGCTGCACTCGGATACAGCCGCGCTGACGTGGTTGAGGAAAAGGTTGACCTCGGTTACAGCGTTGCCGGGAGTAAAAAGATTTTGTGGTGCGTCAAACGCGGGCGCCCAACCAACATCAGTTTCTCCAAGCTATGCGCCGCAGTTGCGCCTAAACAATTCGACCTGCATATCAATTTGAACCTCGGCAACGCAAACGCGGTGATCTACGCCGCTGACCTGACCGAACAATACGTCGAGTTCAACAAAGGTGACCTGTCCGGCCAAGGTACACCCGGTGGATAATGCACCTCCATACGTGCCAGCATTTCCGGACCACAAGCACAGCTCTATGCCCTAGCGGTTGGCTTCGGTGGCGGTTGACGCAGCCAAAACCATTTATTGCGTGGTAGCAACGCAATGGGCCACCGTCTACGCGCACATTTGGCCAATTAAACCGCAGAGCCGCAGAGTGTTGTGTAGAAAACAAAAACCAG
>FMSI01156648.1_pt1 | contig 34307 bp, 31 predicted proteins | sample 1504471 | NCBI WGS metagenome assembly FMSI01 (sample SAMEA4475357, study PRJEB15587) | soil metagenome | biome: Soil; feature: Field | place: India | collected 2015-03-11 | depth 0 m
GTCAGAATACTGGAGATTGAGCAGAGTGTAAGAATTATCAAGCAGGCGATGGAGAAGATGCCAAGGGGCGAAGTAATGGTAGATAGGAAGAAACTAGAGCCCTTTTTAGCTGTGAATATGAGTTTTTCAGGAAAAAGAATTCAAACTGAAGAGGTCAAATTATCTCCTAACCTGGAAGGAAGCGAAAAGGAGAGAAGTAAATTAATTTATTCATCTAAGTTTACACCTCCTTCAAAAGAGGATGTTTACACATCGATTGAGGGATTGGTAAAGCATTTCATGTTCTACATTCCTACAGAAGGAATTAAACCACCAAAGGGTGAGGTTTATTTTGCAGTAGAAGGCGCAAATGGAGAGTTAGGATATTATCTTGTATCAGATGGTTCCTCAAAACCTTACAAACTTCATGTTAGAGCTCCCTGTTTTCATTTAATGGCAGGATTCCACAGAATGATAGAGGGTTACATGGTTGCAGATATAATTCCTACCTTTGCATCCATAAATATGATAGGTGGAGAGCTTGAAAGATGAAAGAAGAAAAAGAAATTGCCACTGAAATTGTTAGAATTTTGCAGAAATATCCACAAAAAAGGTCTGCTTTGATTCCTGTTCTTCATATTTTTCAGGAAAGATTTGGTTTTATAAACTCAGAGATGGAAAAATATATTGCAGGGATCCTTGAGATACCGACCTCTTCGGTCAGGGAAGTGACCGATTTTTACACAATGTTCAAAAGGAGGGCTGTTGGAAAATACCACATCACAATTTGTTCAAGTATATCCTGTCATCTCCTTGGTTCAAAGAGGATAGTTGAGTTTATTAAAGAGAAGCTTGGAATTTCTTCTGGAGAGGTTACAAAGGACGGTAAGTTTTCTCTTGAAGAGGTTAGTTGTCTTGGATATTGCGACATTTCTCCCGCAATAACGATTAATGATGAGGTTTATGGAAACCTGACAATAGAGAAAATTGAAAAGATTCTGAAAGAACTTTCTGAGGTAAAGGAATGAGTGATTTTCCAAGGATAATTACTCAAAATTTTGATATAGAAAATGCATGGGACATAAATGTTTACATCCAGAGAGGAGGTTATCAGGCACTTCAAAAAGCTTTGAAAATGAAGCCAGAAGAGATTGTGGAGGAAGTTAAAAAGGCATGCCTCAGGGGTAGAGGTGGAGCAGGATTCCCTGCGGGAGTGAAATGGGGATTTATTCCAAAGGATGTTAAGCAAAGGTATCTATGTGTAAATGCAGATGAAGGAGAGCCAGGAACATTCAAGGACAGAAATATACTGGAAAAAGATCCTCACAGATTAATAGAGGGAATAGTTATAACCTGTTATGCAGTAGGTATTCAAAAGGCTTTTATTTATATAAGGGGAGAATGGGCTAAAATTGCAAGAAAACTGGAAAGGGTTATAAGGGAGAGTGAAGAGAAAGGCTTTATAGGAAAGAATATCCTGGGAACAGATTTTTCCCTTGAAATTATTGTCCATAGAGGTGCAGGCGCTTATATTTGTGGAGAGGAAACTGCCCTTATGGAATCCATAGAGGGGAAGAGAGGGCTTCCGAGGATAAAGCCCCCTTTTCCTGCAACAAAAGGTGTTTTTGGATATCCTACTGTTATAAATAATGTGGAGACTCTTTCAAGTATTCCTTCCATAATTTTAAATGGAGGAGAGTGGTTCGCATCTTTGGGAGTTTCTGGAGATGGAGGAACAAGGCTCTTTGCTGTTAGTGGTCATGTGGAAAAGCCGGGAGCATATGAGTTGCCTGTGGGAACAAAATTGAGTGAAATAATTTTTAAATGGGCGGGAGGGATAAAGGGAGGAAAATATTTAAAAGCAGTATTTCCTGGCGGAATATCTGCTCCAATTTTGACCTTAGAGGAGGTGGAAGTTCCTGCAGATTATAATTCACTTCAGAAAATCGGCTCTATGCTTGGTTCAGGAGCAATTGTGGTCATGGATGAAACAATATCAATGGTTGAAGTTCTTGATAGAGTAATTTCTTTCTTCCATCACGAAAGTTGCGGCCAATGCACTCCTTGCAGAGAAGGAACTTCAATTTTAAAGAGAAAAATTAAGAAAGTCCTTGAAGGAAGAGGAAGTATAGAAGATATTGATTATATGGATGAGATTGGAAAATCAATGACGGGTAGGTGTCTATGTCCTCTTGGAGATGCTTGTGGCTTGCAGGTTTGTGCGGTTATAAAAAAGTTCAGAAATGAAATAGAAGAGAATCTAAAGAGCAATAAGGAGAAAAGATAAATGCCTTTTGTCATAATCGATGGAAAAGAAGTAGAAGTTCAAAAAGGAACAACAATTTCAGAAGCTGCGAAATTAGCTGGTATTGAAATTCCCCATTTTTGCTATCATCCTGGTTTAAAACCTACTGGAACATGCAGAATGTGTCTTGTAGAGATTGCAGGGAATCCCAAGCTTCAGACAGCATGCACAACAGAAGTTCAGGATGGAATGGTTGTAAATACATCTTCTCCTGCAGTTATAAAGGCAAGGGAGGAAGTTCTGAGATTTCTTCTTTACGATCACCCCCTTGATTGTCCTATATGCGATAAAGCGGGTGAATGTCTCCTCCAGAAAAATTACAATGAATACGGCTCTCCTGAGATACCCCCAAAGGATGATATGATCAGAAGAGAAAAGAAAATATTTATTTCCAGTAGACTTATCCTTGACAGAGAAAGATGTGTTCTGTGCACAAGATGTGTTAGATTTCTTGAGGAAGTTACAGGAACAAGGGAGCTCCTTGTGAGTAAGAGAGGGGATGATTCTGAAATTGATATTTTTTATGACTCTCCTGTTAACAATCTTTACAGCGGAAATCTTGTAGATTTGTGTCCTGTTGGAGCAATTGGAGACATGGAGTTCAGATTCAAAGCAAGAGTGTGGTTTTTGAAAGAGATACCTTCTATATGTCCCTTATGTGCAAGAGGATGTAACATTTTCATAGATGTAAAGGGAGATTTCTTCCCTTCTTCAACAAAAGAAAGGGTTTTGAGGATAAGACCAAGGTTCAGTGAGATTAATAAATACTGGATCTGTGATATTGGAAGATATAAACTTCCTGAAATGGATAAAAATAGGATATCAAGTTCTGTTTTAATAGAACCGAATGGTATAAGGGAGGTGAGTTTTGAGGAAACTCTTATGAGTTTCTCCCACTATTTAAAGGAGCCTGAAAAGGTGGCAATAATGTCTTCTTATTATTTAACGAATGAAGAGAATAGATTAATAAAGGAAATATTTTTTGAAAGGATGGGGATCAAAAAAATTGCTTACTCTGGAGTGAAGAATGGTGTTGGAGATAACATACTTTTGCTTCCCGATAGAAACCCTAACAGGGAGGGTGTTAAGAAACTCTGGGGTGATAGCATTAAAATGGATAGTAAGAAGGTGATTGAGTCTGTTAAAAATAGAGAGGTAAACCTTGTTATCCTTATTGGAGATGAGTTTTCCGAGGATGAGAGACTTTTCTCCTTTATTAAAGATATATTCTCTGTATGGATTCTTTCCCGATCTAATGAGTTCTATCATTTAGCAAGGGCAGTGATTCCAATGAGAAATTTCTTTGAAAAAGAAGGAAGCTTCATTAATAAAAATGGAATTACCCAGAGATTTCTTGCAGCTCTTCCTCCCCATAAGAATGTCTTTGACCTGAGGGATATACTTTTTCAAATTGCTTCTCTGGTAGGAATTAAAATGGATAAAAATTTATGTGATAATGTTGATTCCTGGAGGAGTTAATGCTGGTTATACTTATAAAAACGGGAGTTGCAATTGGGTGGCTTCTTTTCTTCACAATTCTTCTAACATGGGCTGAAAGAAAGGAATCTGCTGCTATCCAGGACCGTCTTGGTGCCAATAGAGCAGATATTTTGGGTCTAAAACTATTTGGTCTTTTCCAGCCCGTAGCGGATGCTATTAAAATGATTTTCAAGGAGGATTTCTCTCCCCCCTTTGCAAGAAAATTTTTCTACACCATCGCTCCCTTTATTTCTTTCTTTTTCGCCTGTATATCCATCATAACAATACCCTTTGGAAGCCCCTTAAATATTGGGAATCATAAAATATCCCTCCAGGTAGTTGACCTTGATGTGGGAGTTCTATTTATTGTATCCATGGCTTCAATGGGAATATGGGGTGTTATTCTTGGTGGGTGGAGTTCCAATAATAAATATGGACTCCTTGGTGGAATGCGTGCCACCGCTCAGTTAATTTCTTATGAGATTCCCCTTGCCATATCCTTTATAGGTATTCTTATGGTTTTCTCATCTCTGAAAATTTCTGAAATAGTTGCTAAACAGGGTGAGCTTCTTTTTGGCTTTCTTCCCAAATGGGGAATTTTTCTTCAGCCTCTTGGGTTCATTGTTTTTCTTATATCGGCAATTGCAGAGACAAAAAGAATTCCCTTTGACCTTCCTGAGGGGGAGTCGGAAATTATCGGATTTTTCACAGAGTACAGTGGAATGAAATTTGGGATGTTTATGCTAACAGATTATATTGAGACTCTTATGGTTGCTGTCCTTATAACAACCTTTTTCTTTGGAGGATATGGAGTTCCCTATCTTTATGACGATGGTTTTCATTTTCCAGGAGGTTCATCAATTCCTCTTTCCAACTGGCTTGTGGTGGCGGTTCAGGTTCTCTCCTTCCATATAAAAGTTGTATTCTGGGCATGGTTTCTTCTCCTTGTTAGATGGACCCTTCCAAGATTCAGATATGATCAGCTTATGGATCTTGGTTGGAAATTTCTAATCCCCGTTGGTGTTTTAAACCTTATTATAACTGGAATTGTATTTTCACTGGTGAAGATATGAAAGTAATTGTTTATTTTCTTGAAATTATAAAGGGACTCTCCATAACAGCGAAGCATTTCTTTGTCAACCTTTTTTATAATGCATTGAGATTTTATGGCTTGTATAAAGGTGAGAAGGGTAGTGTGACAATTCAATACCCGGAGCAGAGAAGAGCACTTTCTCCTCGACTCAGGGCAATGCACAGACTTTTAAAGAGGGATGATGGTTCTCCAAGATGCGTTGCATGCTTTTTATGTGCAACAGTCTGTCCTTCTGAGTGTATAAAAATTCTTGCAGGTGAATATAATGATAAACCAATTCAGAAATATCCTGTTACTTTCGAAATAGATATAGGAAGATGTTGCTGGTGTGGCTTCTGCGTTGAAGCCTGCCCCGAAGATGCCATAAGAATGGACAAACATAACCTTAATTTTGCCTCCTACAGTAGAAAAGAGCTGATTTTAGACCTCAAAAAACTAATGGAATAAAGTGAGAGAGATCACATTTAATTTGCTTTTTATCCTTTAAAAATTTAGAATTGTAAAGTATGCGTAACTGGATATGGAAAACAGCTCTCCTCCTGATTCTTACGGGGTTACTCCTGTATTTCTTCCTTAGAAACACAAACTGGCACGAGATGCTTTACCATCTTTCCAGGATTACAATCCCATCGATTCTCGCTTTTTTATTTTTCACTGCTCTTAATTTTGTCATAAGGGCAATTAGATGGAAATTCATGCTCGCCTCTGTCAAAAAAATATGTTTTAGGAGCCTTTTTAATTCAATAATTATTGGCTTTTCAATAAGTTATACATTGCCGGGAAGGATAGGTGAGATAGCAAGACCTGTAATTTTAGGTATAAAGGAAAACATAAGCAGAAGCTATGCCTTTGGAACTGTTGTAATGGAAAGGATTCTTGATGTCCTTTCTGTCCTTTTTCTTTACGCAGTTTTTATTGTGTGGAGTTTTTTTAGCGGGAACAAAAAAGCTGAAGAGAGTGCCTTATTTATCACTATAAAAAAAGGTAGTGCAATAGCTCTCTTATTTGTGGCTATTTTTATCGCCATATCTGTATTACTTTTGAGAAAAAAGCACTGGACTGAAAAACTTATTCTTTTTGTCACAAAGCCTTTTCCTTTAAAGATAAGAAATGAAGTGATGAAAATAGGAAACGGGTTTGTTGAAGGAATCAATTTCTTCTCCTCCTCGGGTAAGAATACAATTTTTTCTTTATTTTTCTCACTCCTTCTCTGGCTCTGTATTGCCCTTTCCTACTACTCCTTCCTCTGGTTTTCAGGAGTAAAACAGAATTTCATTTTAACATTTCCCTATATTCTGATTCTTGCCATTGGAGCATCTATCCCAACACCGGGAATGGTGGGGAGCTTCCATGCAGCGAGCAGGATAGCGCTTGTTTCAATTTTTGGGGTAGATAGAGACCTGGCAGTTGGGTACACATTGATAATGCACTTACTTGTTGTAGGAACAACTGTTATACTGGGGACTTTAGCCTCTTGGCAGGAAGGACTAAACTGGGTTAAAATAAAAGTAATGAAGGAGACAGAAGAGTGAGATGTCCATACTGCGGTTTTCAGGAAGATAAGGTAATTGATTCAAGACCTTTCAAGGACGGTTCATCCATAAGAAGGAGAAGAGAGTGTTTAAAATGTGGAAAAAGGTTTACAACCTACGAAAGAATAGAAGATATTCCGATAATGGTAATAAAGAAGGATGGAAGAAGAGAACCTTTTCAGAGGCAGAAACTTCTAACAGGACTTATAAAAGCTTGTGAAAAAAGGCCCGTATCCATGGAAAAGCTTGATGAGATTGTATCTGAAATTGAATCTAAGGTTCAGGAAATGAATGTGAGGGAGATTTCATCTTCTTGGATAGGAGAGAGGGTTATTGAGAGGCTAAAAGAAATTGACAAAGTTGCATATGTTAGATTTGCCTCAGTCTATAGAGAATTTAAGGATATTGATCAATTCATGAGTGAAGTTAAAATTCTAATGAAGGAAAGTTAGATGAGAAAAAGAACATCAATTCTTTCAGAAATAATGCAGCTAGAAAAAGAAATGGAAATGATAATAGAGGGATTCTTTGAAGCCACAAAACCAATTCTGACATGGTGGAGACCTAACTTAGATATCTATGAGAACGACAAAGAGATAATAGTGGAAGTTGAGCTCCCCGGAGTAGAAAGGGATGATATAAAACTTATTGTCTTCAATGACCGTCTCGACATAAAGGGGATAAAAAGAGGGTACTCCTGCTCAGAACCAAGCTTTCACTTTCTATTAATGGAGAGGGAGTATGGCTATTTTCAAAGAATTATAAATTTGCCAGGGGTTCTTGATCCGTCGGCTTCAAGAGCAGTTTTAAAAAATGGTATTCTCACAATATACCTTCCAAAAATATCAGATCAGAAGGAGGAAACTCCTTTTGAAATTTTAGTTGAGTAGGAGGACGAAATGAAAGATGAAAGAGAAATTCCTGAAGAAGGAAAAATATCAATACCCGCTACAATACCAGTTTTACTGGTTAGAGATGTAGTTTTCTTTCCATTTATGGCTCAACCTTTATTTGTTGGAAGAGAAAAGTCAAAAAAAGCAATAGATCAGTCCCTTTCAACTCACAGATTGATTCTGCTTTTAACCCAGAAAGATCTATCTATTGAAGAGCCAAAAATTGAAGAAATCTATCATGTCGGAACCGTGGGTATGATTCTTAGAATGTTGAAATTACCCGATGGAAGAATAAGGATATTTGTTCAAGGTCTTACAAGGGCAAAGGTTGAAAGCTTTTCAATGACCGACCCTTACTTTGAAGCAAACATTTCCCTTGTTCAGGACGAAGAATATGACAAAGAATCTATGGAAGTTATTGCTTTAATGAGGAGTGTCCGCGCCTCGTTTGAGAAAGCTATAAATTTGGGGAAGCAATTACCACCCGAATTTATGATTCTCATTTCAAATATTGAGGACCCAGGAAGACTTGCTGATATATCATCTGCAAATATTGAATTGAAGGTTACAGAAGCTCAGGAACTCCTTGAAATGTTAAATCCTTTTGAAAGATTGAAAAAAGTTTATTATTACCTCGGTAAGGAACTTGAAGTCCTTGAGCTTCAACAACACATTGCCCAGCAGGCTAAAGGAGAAATTGACAAATCCCAGAGGGAATATTATCTCAGACAACAGTTAAAGGCAATCCAGCAGGAGTTAGGAGAGGTATCTGAACTTCAGGAAGAGATAAAGCAAATGAGGGAAAAACTTGAAAAATTAAAGATGCCAAAGGAAGCGAGGGAAGAAGTTGAAAAACAGATAAAGAAGCTCGAGAGAATGCATCCAGACTCAGCAGAAACAGCCGTTGTCAGAAATTACCTCGAATGGATGCTTGAGCTCCCGTGGAACAAGAACACAAAGGATAATCTTGACATTAACAGGGCAAAGATAATTCTTGACGAAGACCATTATAGTCTTGAAAAGGTAAAGGAAAGAATTCTTGAAATTCTTTCGGTTAAGAAACTCAATAAAAAGATGAAAGGACCTATCCTGTGTTTTGTTGGACCACCTGGCGTTGGGAAAACTTCTTTGGGAAAATCCATTGCAAGAGCCCTTGGAAGAAAATTCGTCAGAATGTCCATTGGTGGGATCAGGGATGAGGCTGAAATTAGGGGACATAGAAGAACTTATGTTGGAGCACTTCCGGGAAGGATAATTCAGGGACTGAGACAGGTAAATTCCAACAATCCTGTTTTTATGCTTGATGAGGTTGACAAAATTGGAGCTGATTACAGAGGAGATCCATCGTCAGCTCTTCTTGAAGTCCTGGATCCAGAGCAGAATTATTCCTTTAGAGACCATTACCTTGGTGTTCCCTTTGATCTTTCAAAGGTTATGTTCATAACTACTGCAAATATATTGGACACCATCCATCCAGCTTTTCTTGACAGAATGGAAGTAATACATCTTCCAGGCTATACCGAAGAAGAAAAATTAGAAATTGCGAAAAGGCATCTTCTTCCGAAACAAATAAAAGAGAACGGATTGAAATCTCAAGATATTATAATAAGTGATGGCGCAATAAAAAAAGTGATTTCCCAATATACAAGAGAGGCAGGTGTAAGAAATTTAGAAAGACAGCTCGCTTCTCTTTGCAGAAAGGTTGCGAAGAATATTGCTGAAGGGAAAAAGGGACCTTTTAAAATCACAGAAGCAAACTTACATAAATTTTTAGGTCCTCCCAAGCTTTTCAAAGATCAGCTCCTTGAAAGGAGTCAGATAGGCGTTGCTACAGGCTTAGCATGGACTGCAACTGGAGGAGATATAATATTTGTAGAAACAACCATAATGAAAGGGAAGGGAGCTCTGATATTAACAGGTTCCCTTGGAGATGTAATGAAAGAATCTGCTCAAGCAGCTCTCAGCTATGCAAAAGCCCATGCATCTGAATTTGGAATTGATGAGAACTTTTTTACTGATAAGGACATACATCTCCATATTCCAGAAGGAGCAATTCCAAAGGATGGTCCTTCCGCAGGAATAACAATTGCAGTTTCAATGATATCAGCCTTTTCTGGAGTTCCTGTTAGAAGGGATGTTGCCATGACAGGAGAGATAACTTTAAGAGGAAGTATTTTACCTGTTGGAGGTATTAAAGAAAAGGTTCTTGCTGCCAGAAGAGTAGGAATAAAGGAAATTATACTTCCAGAAGAAAATTCAAAGGATCTTGAAGATATTCCAGCCAATATCAGAAAAGAGATGAAATTTATGCTTGTTCGAGAGATAAAGGAAGCTTTTGGATTTGCTCTATTGAGGGAAGAGAAGAAAGAAGATAAAACTGTTGAGGCAAGATTGTAAAATTGATATGGCAAGAAAAGCGAGAGGAACAAGACCAGAAAGACAAAAGGAAACATAGCTTTAAGCTAACAACTCACAGCAAACAGCTGAATAAAAGGGAAAGATTTATTTTTTGTAGCTTGGAGCTTGTATCGGTGGCTATTTTTGAATTTTCCCAATAATTCTAATATTATTTATGTATGAGAAGAATAATTGCTTTAATAACAGATTTTGGTGAATCTGACTATTTTGTTGGCTCAATGAAAGGGGTGATTCTTTCGATAAATCCAGAAGTAGAGATAGTTGACATAACCCATAGTGTAACCCCTTTTGATATTTTTGAGGCTGGTTTTGTCCTGAAATCTTCCTATGTTTACTTTCCTCAAAAAACAATTTTTATTACTGTGGTTGATCCTGAAGTTGGTTCTGAGAGAAAAATCCTTCTTGCATATTACAAAAATTATTACTTTATAGCTCCCGACAACGGGATTCTCTCTCTTGTGATGTATGAGGAAGAAGAATCAATGATTATTTCTGTGACTTCCTCCCATTACTTCCTTCCAAAGGTTTCCAGCACATTTCACGGAAGAGATATAATGGCTCCAATTTCCGCATGGCTTGCAAAAGGTATAAATCTAAGTAGTTTTGGGGAACCCTGCAATAATTGGGTAAGACTAAAATTCCCTGAGCCGAGGAAGCTTGATGAAAGAATTTATGAAGGGGAAATAATTCATATTGATAGATTTGGAAACCTTATAACAAATTTTCCATCATCTTTTTTATATACTGAGATTTTTGAAAATAGAAAAGGTATAAAAGTTGAAATCGGTGGAAAGGTAATCGATAAATTTACAAAGACTTATTCAGAAGGTAGCGTTGGAGAACCCGTTTTAGTATTTGGAAGCTCAGACTTTCTCGAAATAGGAACATTTCTTCAATCTGCAGAGAAAATTTTAAAGGTTAAAAAAGGGGATAAACTCAGGCTCTATTTTTTATAACTTCTCAAAATCCTTTAAAAAATGTATAATTTTAAATGCATCTGAAGAAAAGCATTCTTCTTACAGGAAATCCTGGGGTTGGGAAAACTACTGTTATAAAAAAAGTATTATCGGGACTAAAAAATGCTGGAGGTTTTTTTACAGAGGAAATAAGAAAGCGGAAAAGAGGACTGGATTTAGAATTATCACTCTTGATGGGGAAAGGGGAATTCTTGCACACAAGAAAAAGGGAGAATATATGATTGGTTCTTATTCTGTAAATATAAACGACTTGGAAAAAATAGCTGTTAAATCAATTATTTCTGCCACAAAGTCGAAGGAAATTATTGTGCTAGATGAAATTGGAAAAATGGAAATTTTTTCTTTTAGATTCATGGATGCGGTAATAAAAGCTCTTGATTCTTTAAAGGTTGTTATTAGAGACATCCACAGGGAAAATTCTGGGTTTTTCAGAGAAATAAAGGAGAGGAAGGATGTGGAATTGATTGAAATAAGGGTTGATAACAGGGATGAAATTGCAGATAGATTGAAGGAGACTCTCATTTCGAAAATAGAAATTTTAAAGAATAAAATGTAGGAGGAATTATGAATATTGAGAGGAAATTTAAAGACATGAAAATCGAAGAATTTTTGAATTTACTTTCTTCAGACTCACCAACTCCAGGTGGAGGAACTGTATCTGCTTTTGCAGGTGCTTTAAGTTCTGCACTTTTTCAGATGGTATGTTCAATAACCCTAAAAAAATCTGACTCAGAAGAACTCAAAGCTCTTCGGGAAAATGCAAAAGAATGGGAAAAAGAATTAACAAAACTCATGGATCTCGATTCAGAAGCCTTTGATGGAGTCATTTCTGCATTCTCCCTTCCCAAGAACACAGATGAGGAAAAAGAACTCCGTTCAAAAAAGATACAGGATGCTTTCAAAAAGGCATCAGATGCTCCCTTAAAAACTGCAATGTTGTGCTGTTCGATTCTCAATGAACTTTCAAAAATAAAAGAAAAGATAAATCCAAATGTCATGAGTGACTGGAAAGTAGCGAAGAACCTTGCTTTTTCTGGAATGCTCGGAGGAATCAGTAATGTGGAAATAAATCTTCCATCAATTAAAAATGAAGAGTTTAAAGAAAAAATGACAGACGAAATAAAAAAATTAAAAGAAGGAATAAGAGATAGAATAGAAGATATTCTCAGGGATTGAATTCCAAGGGTTCTTCTATTTGACTTTAAAATAGGTTTTTTTTAAAATCTTTCTTTAAAAAGGAGTGCAGATGAAAGCTCCAAAATTGACAACGCAGATTTTTATAGGTTTGATCCTTGGAATAATCTTCGGATTGTTTTTCCCTAAATGGGGATCAGCTGTAAAGCCTTTAGCAGATGCGTTCTTGAGAATGATAAAAATGATAATTGTCCCCCTGATTTTTTCCACTCTCCTTGTTGGAATTGCTGGAACTGGAGACTTCAAGAGATTAGGAAGAATTGGACTGAAAGCAATAATTTATTTCGAGATAGCTACCACTATTGCTCTTATAATAGGCCTTTTATTTGTTGCTATTACAAAACCTGGAGTTGGAGTTTCCATTGGCGATGTGGACCAGTCCAAGATTCAAGCCGCTGCCCAGAGCGATATAAAGATTGGAGAACTTCTTCTTCATATAATTCCAACAAACATAATTGAAGGAGCAGCAAGAGGAGACATACTTCAGATAATCTTCTTTTCATGTTTCTTTGGAATTGCTGTTACTGCCCTTGGAAAAAAGGGAGAAATTATAATCCAGTTCACCCAGGCTGTCTCTGATGCAATGTTTAAAGTTACTCTTTATGTTATGAAACTTGCTCCCATAGGTGTTTTTGCTGCAATTGCAGCCACAGTTGGAAAATATGGAATTTCTATGCTTCTTCCCCTTGCAAAGCTGATAATAACAATGTATATTGCCCTTGCTATCTTCCTATTTTTAGTACTTGGAGCAATTTCTGCAATTATAAAAGTTCCCTTTTTCAAATTTATGAAGGCTGTATGGGAACCATTTCTAATAGCATTTTCGACAGCAAGTTCAGAAGCGGCTCTTCCAAAAGCAATGGAGATCATGGAGAAATTTGGGGTTCCGAGAACAATTGTGGCATTCGTAATCCCTACAGGTTACAGTTTCAATCTTGATGGAAGCACACTATATCTTTCCATGACAACAATTTTTGTGACTCAGGTTTACGGAATGCATATAGGACTGGGGAAAATAATTCTAATTATGCTTGCATTAATGTTGACTTCAAAAGGGGTTGCAGGTGTTCCTGGAGCATCTATAACAGTTTTGACCGCTACCCTTGCTACTTTCGGCTACCCCCTTGAAGCAGTCCTTTTACTTCTTGGAATTGACAGAATTCTTGATATGGCAAGAACTTCAATAAATGTTGTCGGAAATTGCATAGCCTCTGCAGTCGTTGCTCGATGGGAAAAGAGTTTTGACGATGAGAAAATGAGAAGTTTTTTTGAGATTATATTTGAAAATTGAAACAAATTTTTTTTTATGAAAAGAAGAATTAAATTAGCAACTCTTATATTTCTGGTTCTAATAGGTTTTATCATTAGAATTTGGGGGACTGCCGGGATTTATGTTAGACCCGATGATCACGAGCAGATCGGGTATGCAAAAACCGCTTACGGTCTATATTTTCAGCATTATCTAAGTTATCCTGTTTTTTATCAATATGTTGGTGGTTATATTTTAAAAAGCATTAATTTTTTCTTTCAATTCCTTGGGGCAGTGGAGAGAGGATATAAAAAAGAATTTAGCTACGATGAGGTAGCCATAATAATGAGAACTCTTTCAGCCCTCTACAGTGCTTTTTCCATTTATTTTGTATATCTCATAGCAAGAAAAATCTTTGATGAAATGACCGCTTTTCTTTCTGCTTTTTTCCTTACTTTTACTTTCTTTCATATCCTTCTTGGACACAGTGCTACCCTTGATCCTCAGATGGGTTTCTTTGTCCTTATTTCTTTTTATTTTATTATAAAAATTTACCAGAGCGGTAAGATTTACGATTACATACTATCTGGTCTTTTTGCGGGATTTTCAATTGCCTCAAAATATAATGCAATTTTCATTTTTTTAACTCTTTTCCTTTCCCATTTGTTAAGTTTTAAAGATATGAAGAAGCCATGGAAAATTTTTAATTTAAAAATAATTTATTCTGGGTTTTTCATTTTAATAGGTTTTTTAATAGGAAACCCACCTGTCTGGTTATCCTTTAAAAGCTGGTTCTCCTCCTTCAGACAATTGCCAATAATTCTAAAACCTGATCCGTGGATGGCGGAGATAAAAGGTCTAAGTTTATTTGAATGGCTCCAATATAATAAATTCACTTTTGCTTTGATTAATATTAACTATTCAATTAAAATAACCCTTTTTATACTCTTCCTTGTTGGTGTGTTGTATCTTATCTTTAGATTCAATAAAGAACACATTATTCTTCTTTCATTCCCATTCTTCTACATCCTTCTTGGATTGGGTATTTATGGGATTTCAAGACCAAGAGATCATTATGTTCTTATCCCCTTTTATATAATAATCTCAGCAAAAGGTTTTATGGTAATTTATAATTTCCTGAGAAAGAGGATAAACTTGAAGTTCCTTTTTAATACATTAGCTATATTATTATTACTTATCTTCTCTTTCCCTTCTTTTAAAGCAACATTTGAAATTCTTTATGTCTTCCATGAAAGGGACACTCTTGAATTCTCTGAGGATTGGATTTATGAAAACATCCCGCCTAAGACATGGAATACTTACGAGATTTACACTCCATTCATGTATATGCCCGCTTCCGTTTGGAAATATGGCTATATTTTCCCTTACAGGTATCATCATAATTTCTACTTTATTCTTGGAAGATGGCTTGGAGAGGAACCTTTTGAACATCTAAGGAATATCTCGAGGTTTGTGTATATCTCTTCTTCAAATTCCAACAGATTTAAAGGAGTTGAAAAATTTTATAAGAAAGAGGTTAATTTTTACAACAGGATAAATAAAGAATTTAAAATTTTGAAAGCATTCTCCCTCAAGGAAATAGAAGCAAAGAACCCTGATATATTCATATTCAGTGTTAAAGGGCACTCACCAAGGGAAAGTTCAGTAATTTTTCCTGAGCAGATTTCATTGAATCAGAAAGTTCGAGATATATTTTTTGCTGATTATGGAGATTATGGCAAATCAAACCTTATAAAACTCCTTAACCCTTTTGAAAAGATAGAAAGATTGATAGTCACAAAGAATAAAATTGAAAAATTTGTTGTTTTTGTCTATGGAAAAGAAGGGGATTTTATTGAAATAAACAACAAAAATCTGAGAATTTCTAAGGAACACTATTCCTATTTAGAATTAGAAGCAATGGAAGTTTTACATCCCTCAGAGAAGAATGTTTATTTGATCAAAATTAATTCTCGATCAGAAAACCCTATTCTTGTTAAAATTCTTTTCGACCTGTTAAAAATTGGCTACGAATTCTTTGAAAATAATAATTGGGACAAAAGTATTGAATACCTTTCAAAGAAACTTGAAGAAGATCCCTACAATTTAGATTCCTTCCTCCTCAGCAATGTTGCAAAAACAAGGAAGGGAAATAAGGTAGAGAAATTAGATTCTAAAAGATTAAGAAGAATTGAAAATTACATCGAAGTTAAAGACATTGAAAAATGGAAGAAATGGGTTGAAAGAGCTACAAACATTGATGTCCAGTATCTTCTTGAATCTAAGACAATTTTTCTTGAAAGTGAGGATATTGCTAAGAACTGCATTGTTGTAAATGACCCTATTTTTATCAACAGGAAAGGCTCTCTTTTTAACAGCTCAACGGAGATTGAAATCCCTTTCATCCTTCCTCAGGACTATATCCTTTTTGTTACTATTAAAGCCCCTTCAGAGAAGATTGATTCCAGGATAGATATTGTATCAGGAGAAAGAACCTATTTACCTTTCAGAAAAGAGCCTCTTGGAAATAACTTTTTTAGAATTGAAATCCCTTTTGAAAAAACTGAAATTGAAGAAAAATTGAATTTAAAAGTTACTCTCAATGAGCCCTTCCTGATTCTCGATGATATAAAGATTCAGCCGGATTTAGACAAATTTTTATTAAAGAAAAAGGAAAAATTACAGGAATTGGTTGAACTTTTAGGATTGCAAAAATGAGCTGGGTTTTTTTTGATGAAAAGATAGAAAAAGAATGGAACAAATTTGTAGAAGAACAAGAAGATTCTCGATTTATTCATTTAACTGGCTTCAAAAGGGTGATCGAAAAAATTTATAAATTTGAGCCCTTTTATCTATATTTTAAAAAAGGGAATGAGATTGCTGCCATTTTTTCTTCCTTTGTTCAGAAATCAATCCTCACAGGAAAGAAAATTGTTTCCCAGCCATTTTCTGAATATGGAGGTCTCATCTTTTCAAGTTTTCTAAAAGAAGATGAGAAACTTGAAATCCTTGATGAGTTATTTACCATAGTAAAAAATACAATCAGAAAAAAGAATATTAAAGGGGTTGAAATGAGGGGAAGGACAGACCTTTTAGCTGGAAAATACGCAAAGAAAATCGTTCTCGGAGATTATGGAATAAAAAGACTTGAAATGAGCCTTGATATCTGGAACTCTGTTGATTACATGGTTAGAAAGGCTGTTAATAAAGCAAAAAGGGAAGGTGTAACAATTTTTGAAGATTTAAATTTTGATAGAATCAAAAATTTTTATTTCCTTCATCTATTAGCAATGAAAAGATTTGGTTCGCCGCCCCATCCATATTCCTACTTTATAAATTTAAAGAAAGAATTGTCGGCAAATATTAAGATATTTTTTGCAGTTTATCAAGGAAAGATTATAGCCTTCCTTTTAGGGTGGAAAGTTGGGAAAAGTGTCCACATTACCGATAACCCTTCTGACAAAAGATTCTTTCCCTTGAGGGGGAACGACTATCTTCATTACTTTCTTCTCCAATGGGCAAAGGAAAACGGTTGCAGGCTCTTTGATTTTGGACCTATGAGATATGAAGGCCAGGAGTTTTACAAGAAAAAATGGAATCTTGAAACATATGAGTATTCAATATTTCATTATCCCGAAAAGATTGGCTCTTTTGCATACAATCCTCCCTTTTATGTTAAAATAGCAAGTAAAATATGGAAAATTGTTCCAACAAAGGTTTCAAGATACACAGGTAAATTCCTCAGAAAGGAGCTTGGACTATGATTGATAAAGAGATACTCTCTTTACTTGCTTGTTCGGAATGTAAAGGAGAACTTACAATGGAGTACGAAGGACTAAAATGCATCAATTGCAAGATAAGCTATCCAATAAAAGAAGGAATTCCAGTTTTTGGTTTCAAAGATGAGGAAATTTTCTGGAAAGAGTTTTTCAATAAACTTTCAGAGAAGAAGGGAGACTCTGAAGAAGCAAATGCCTATTTTAGTAGAAGAAGTTTTGAGTTTACAAGATCTGTTTTGAACAATGCAGTTGGAAAACTTGAAGGTGTAAAGATTCTTGACATTGGATGTGGAACAGGTCATGCTACTTCTCTTTTTTCAAAAAATAATTTAATAATTGGAGTAGATATATCTTACAAAATTCTCTTTCATGCAAGAAAGAAAGGGCTTTTCCCTGTTCAATCCTCAGCAACAAAATTACCTCTCAAATCAGACTCCTTTGGAATAATTGTTTGCAACAATCTTCTACAAACAGTTCCTGAGGGTGAAAAAGTTTTAGACGAAATAGATAGAATAATTTCAAATGGTGGAAAGATTTTTATAGCAACCGCAAACAAAGAAGGTCTTTTAAATAAAATATTTTCAATCATTGAAAGAAAAAAATACAAAAAAATGCGCCTTTACTCATTGTCTGAGATATCTTCCTATTTGAGTAAAAAGAAAATTGAAGTTCGTGATTTTTATTATTTGTGTCTTCCTCTTTTGAAATTCTGGAAAAATAAAAACTCAATTATTGTCAAACTTTTAAGCACATCATTCCTTATTGAGGCTGAGAAAAAATGAGCAAAAAGAAAATTATTTTAATTTCAATTCTTTTTCTGGGCTCTTTCCTCAGGTTCTGGGGGTTGTCTTCTGTTTACATGAGAATAGACGATGTAGCAGTAGCAAAAACAATTCTCGATGTTTACAATGGTTACTGGGTTGCAGACCACATATTTTTCTACCCTCCTCTTCTTTACTATATATGTGCCATTGTTTTAAGAGGAATATCTATTTTCCTTTCCTTGATTTTTTTTCACAAAGAACCGACCCTTTATCCCTTCACCATTTCACAGGCTCTCTTTATTTCCCGTATTGTCTCAGCATTTTTTGGATTCTTAACAATTCCCATTTTGTATCTTTCCCTTAAAAAAATTTACTCCGAAAAAACAGCTCTTTTAGGAATATTCATTTTTTCAATATCCTTCATTCATATAATCCATGGCCATCAGCTTGTAATGGACACTCTCTCCACTTTCTTTGTTCTTCTGTGTTTGTATTTTTCTATTTTGATTTTCGCTTCAGGAAAATTGATTCATTACATCCTTGCTGGAATCTCTGCGGGACTTGCAACATCTTCCAAATATAATGGATTATTCGCATTATTTATAATAATCTCTGCTCATTTATTGAGGGAGAAGAAAGTTTCAATATCTTCACTTTTCAGAGCCAGACTTATAACAAGCGGAATATTTTCTTTTTTTGGTTTTTTCATTGGTCATCCATTTTCAATTTTAAGATTCAGAGATTTTTTAAGGGGAACAAAATTATTTTTCGAAGTTGTGCATAAGACAGAATGGTATCTTGTCCCAATAAAGCCAAAGGGTATAATAGAGAACATAAAATATTCTCGATACTTTCAGGCTATTTCAAATATCTTTTCAGCGGAAGGTCTCCTATTTTTCATGCTTGTATTAATGGGACTTGCAGGTCTTATAATCTGGAGGAAAAAAGAGCACCTTCTTTTTCTTTCTTTCCCTGTTGTTTACTTTCTCCTTTTAATCCCCCTTCTTGGTTTTTCAAGATACAGGGATTTAACATTTATTTCTCCATTTTATTCAGCGATTCCAGCAGTATCAATCCCATTATTTCTTGAGTTGATAAAGAGAAAAATTCTCAGAATTATAGTAATTTTCTTTCTTGCATTGATTTTCATTGTGATTTCATTCAATGTTTTTACAAAAACATATTTAATCTGGGATGATGATTCCTCTCAGATTTTCTACAAATGGCTTTTAAGAAATGTTGAAGAAGGGAAATATATCGGAAATGAATGGTTTACAATACCCATTGAAGATGGAAAAACTCCTTATCGCCTCCACACTGTCCCTTATATTTTCAGAAGAGAATTTCCCCCCTTTGAAAATTTCGACCTTGTTCTCTCTTCAAGCCTTTGTTACTCCCATTTTTACAAGAATAAAAAATTCTATTCATATGAACTTTCATTCTATGAAAGGCTTGAAAAGCACGAATTAATAAAAGAATTTTTTATTAAAGAGATTGAATACAAAAATCCCACAATAAAAGTTTACAATGGAAAAAACATGAAGAGAAAAGGGCTCGAGGTTATAATTCCTCAAGTTCCTTATAATAAAAAGCTGCCGAGAGAATTTGAAATTTTAGATGGAAGTCCATATGGAAAGGAGACAAAGGGTTTTTTTCTGGATGAAAGAGAGAAAATAGAAAGAATATTTATATCAAAGAAACCAGTGAAAAAATTTTACATTTTCTTCCTTAGCCCGGAATCAGACGGAAATGTTGAAATAAGAAATTTTATTAATTCTAAGAGAATAACTGTTCAAAAAGGAAGAAACTCCTGCTATATTTTTGAGCCTTCCCTTTCTTTTCCTTTTACAAAATACAGATACAGCATAAGGATAAAGGCTTTAAGAGATTTGAAGAGGACATTTGTTAGAATTGTCTATGATGAAAGAGAAGCGGGTTTACAATTCCTTGAAATTGGAGATTTTGAGAATTCAATAAAATGCTTTAAAAATTTAAGTGGTAAAAGCCCCGAAATACTTCTTTATCTCAAGAAAATCGGAGAAAGGAAAATTTCAATACAAGAAAAAGCTCTTGAATCATTAACCACGCTATATAAGATAGAAGATGAGAAAGACTGGAAAAGGTATTTTAAAAAGACAACAGGCCTTGACTCTGATTTTCTTGAAGAAAGCAAGACAATAAAACTCCAGGCAGAGGATACAGAATGGAAAGGAGGCTCTCTTGCTGAGTCGCCGAAGCTTTCAGGAGGTAAGGGTATATTTTTGAAAGAAAAGGAAAAAGTAGAGATATCTTTCCCAGAATTATTTCTTTACAAAGGAGTCTATTCTTTAAAACCTTTATTTTTGATCTTTGGAAAGCCAGAGAATGTAAAATTTTCTATTTTTGCTATGCAAAATGGAGAAGAAAAAGAGACAGAAGTCGATTCTTCAAAGTTAATAATTTCTGAAGGGAAGGCTTTTTCAGAGGTCGAGATTGAAGTCGAAAAAGCCTGTCCAGTTAAATTAAAACTGGTTATTGAAAATGGAGAAAATTCAATAATTGACTATTTAAAAGTTTCCCCTTCCCTTCATGATATTTTTTCGAAAAAATGTGATGAATTCAAAAATCTTATTGAAAAATCTAAAATTTCTGAAACTTTGAATTCCCACAAAGGGTATAAATAATATGGAGGCAAAAATATGAAGAAGTTCCTTATAATCCTAGGGATAATCATCCTGATAGGAGTTATTGTCTTTTACTTTTTTGTTCATAAAAAGAGCTCAGAGCCCAAATTCAGGACTGCAAAGGTAGAAAGGGGGGATATAGTTTTAAGAGTCTCTGCAACAGGAACATTGAATGCATTAACAACAGTCCAGGTCGGAACCCAGGTTTCAGGGATTATTGCAGAATTATATGCAGATTATAATTCAGTTGTTAAAAAAGGGGACATAATTGCAAAGCTCGACGATACATTTTTAAAGGCACAGGTGGCAGAAGCAGAGGCTAACCTTTACAAAGCAAATGTTACCCTAAAAGAGACGGAGAGGAATTACAAAAGAGCAAAGGAACTCTTTACCCAGGGCTTTATTTCTGAGGCAGAGCTAAATCAGGCAGAAGCCAACTATGAGTCAGCAAAAGCAACTGTAAAACAGATGGAAGCGACTATTGAAAGGGCAAAGACAAATCTTCAGTATGCAACAATCAGAGCTCCCATTGACGGGATTGTAATTTCAAGAAATGTTGACAGAGGACAGACTGTTGCTGCATCCCTTCAGGCTCCTACCCTTTTTACAATTGCTCAAGACCTGAAACAGATGAGGCTTGAAACATCAATTGATGAAGCTGACATAGGAAAAATTAGAGAAAATCAAATAGCCACATTCACTGTTGATTCTTTCCCTGAAGAGAGATTCATGGGGAAGGTTTCTCAGATAAGACTTGAACCAGTAACTGTTCAAAATGTTGTAACTTATACTGTAATAATAGATGTTCCAAATCCTGAGTTGAAGTTAAGACCTGGAATGACTGCAAATGTTTCAATATTAATAGATAGGAGGAGGGATGTCCTGAGAATTCTCGCATCTGCATTACAGTTCAGACCCAACCCTAATGATATTTCTCCCTTAGCAGAAAAAGTTGAAGAAAAAAGTGAAGCCACTTCCCAGCAGACTCAGGGAACTCAAGAGGAAAGAAGAATGTTCAATCCAGGTAGTGGAGAGAGAAGAGAATTTTTTCCAGGAATGGGTGGGGGCATGAATCCTGAATTTTTCAGGAGAATAAGAGAGAGAACCCCAACTGAGGAAGCAACTGTTTACATTTTAGGCGCTGATAAGAAGCTCATCCCAGTCAAGATAAAGAAAGGTCTTTCCGACGGAACATTTGTAGAAATTGTGAGCGGGGATCTCAAAGAAGGCCAGGAAGTTGTTATAGGCTCTTCCACCTTTGCCTCTTCAACCCAGCAGGGACCAATAGGTCCAGGTCCTGGCGCAATAATGATGTTCAGGCGATGAAACGCTTAATTAGATTAGAAAATATAGTAAAAATTTACAGGCTTGGCGAAGTTGAAATTCATGCTCTAAGAGGAATCTCTTTAGAAGTTCAAGAAGGAGAGTTTGTTGCAATAATGGGTCCATCTGGTTCAGGGAAATCAACTTTAATGAACATAATAGGTTGTCTCGACACTTCCACCAGCGGTAGGTATTATCTTGAAGGGGTTGAAGTATCAGGTCTTTCAAGAAATGAACTTGCGAAAATAAGAAATAAAAAAATTGGCTTTGTTTTTCAAACATTTAATCTTCTTCCAAGAACCTCAGCTCTTGAAAATGTTGAGCTTCCTCTTTTCTACAACAATACATCTGTAAAGGAAAGAAAAAGAAAGGCAATGGAAGCTTTAAAGGCAGTTGGGCTTGAAGGTAGAGAGAAGCACACATCAGCTCAACTTTCAGGAGGGGAACAACAGAAGGTCGCTATTGCAAGGTCTCTTGTAACAAATCCATCGATAATACTTGCGGATGAACCCACGGGAAATCTTGATACAAGATCATCAACAGAAATAATGTCAATATTTCAGAAACTGAATGAGGGAGGAAGAACAATAATCCTTGTTACTCATGAAAATGACATATCCCAGTATGCCCGAAGGCTTGTCCGACTAAGGGATGGGAAGATTGTTCATGATGGTTTAACAGAGAAGAGAAGGGATGCCAATAGAGAGCTTGAATCTTTACCTCCCGCTGGAAGTAAGTAAAAAGAGAGGAAAATATGAACTGGATAGAAACTTTTAGAGTCTCATTTAGGTCAATAGGAAGGAACAAAATGAGATCCTTCCTAACAATGCTTGGAATAATTATTGGAGTTGCTGCTGTAATAGCAATGGTCTCCATAGGAGAAGGTGCAAGGGTTATGGTTGAAGACAATATTAAAAGTCTCGGCTCAAATCTGATTCAGGTATTTCCGTGGTCAATGAGGACAAGGGGAGTTCACGGAGGGCTTGGCTCAAGACCTTCCCTTACTGAGGAGGATTATCTTGCAATAAAGAGAGAATGTCCTTCAGTGGCAGCAGTGAGCCCAATGGTCCGAACAAACGCTCAGATTGTATATGAAAATCAGAACTGGTTCACATCAATTCAGGGGGTTAGCCCTGAATTTCCTGAGATAAGGGGATGGGATCTGGAAAAAGGATCAAATTTTACAGACTCCGATGTAAGAGGAGCTACAAAGGTTGCAATCCTTGGAAAATCTGTTGTTAAAAATCTTTTCGGTGATGAAAATGCTGATCCAGTTGGAAAGGTTATAAGAATAAAGAAATTTCCCTTCACTGTGATTGGTGTTCTAAGATCAAGAGGATATTCTGCAGTTGGATTCGATCAGGATGACATTATTCTTTGTCCTTACACAACTGTTCAGAGAAGGCTTGTGGGAGATATAATGCGTATAAATGTAATTTATGCCTCTGCAGTAAGCAATTCTGCCATTTCCCAGGCTCAGGAAGAGATAATCCAGGTTCTGAGAAGACGACACAGAATTCAGCCCGGTGATGACGATGATTTCACTGTTCGAAACCAGATGGACATTGCATCCACTGCCACTGAGACAACAAGGATAATGACAATTCTTCTTGGAAGCATTGCGTCCATATCCCTTATTGTTGGTGGGATAGGAATTATGAATATAATGCTGGTATCAGTAACAGAGAGGACAAGAGAGATAGGAATTAGAATGGCTGTTGGTGCAAAGGGAAGCGATATTCTGCTTCAGTTTTTAACAGAAGCTGTTGTTTTAAGCCTTGTAGGAGGAATATTTGGAATACTTGTAGGAGGTGTTGCTTCTCAGCTAATATCAAAATTTGCCGGCTGGAGAACATTTGTATCCCTTAACGCGATTTTCCTTGCTTTCTTCTTCTCATTCTCCGTTGGAGTATTCTTTGGCTTCTACCCAGCAAGAAAAGCTTCCCTTCTTAACCCAATAGATGCCCTAAGATACGAGTAAAATTCAAAGAAGAAACTTTTAATACCCGGCTTTCAAATTCACTGATTATAGTGTAAAATTAGTTTTAAGAAGATTGAAGGAGTTGAAATGTTTAAAATAACTGAGGAAGCAATAACACAATTCAAGAAAGCCTTTGCGGATGCAGGACTTTCTAATCACGGGGTAAGAATTTTTGCATCATCATGTTGTGGCTCAATTGGATTGGGTGCAACAGAGAATGGTGAGGAGGATGATATTTTGATTGAACAGAATGAGTTTAAAATTTTTATTGAACCGATTATCCACGCTCAGCTTTCAAACTCTGTCCTTGACTTTGACAATGGATTCATTATTCGAAATACCGATTAATTATGGAAATTTTGAGAGCCGAAAATCTAACCTTAAATTTGAATGGAAGAGAAATTTTAAAAAATCTCTCCTTCTCTGTCAGAGAGGGATTTATAAAATCCATACTTGGCTCGAATGCTGCAGGAAAATCAACCCTTGCCAGCGTTATAATGGGTCTTGGCGGATACAAGCCTCAGAAAGGAAGGATAATTTTTATTGAGAAGGATATAACAGATTATCCAATCTGGGAGAGGGCGAAAATGGGGTTAACCCTTGCATGGCAGGAACCAGCAAGATTTGAAGGTTTGACCGTTAGAGATTATATATTATCAGGAATGAAAGAAAAGGATGAAAGTTTGATAGAAGAATCCCTCAGATTGGTGATGCTTGAGCCAAAGGATTATTTGAAAAGACCTGTTGACAAAACTTTAAGTGGAGGGGAAAGAAAGAGGATAGAACTTGCCTCTGTTTTTGCTATGAAGCCAAAACTTGCAATTCTTGATGAGCCTGATTCAGGAATAGACATCCTTGCCCTTGACAATATTGTAGAGATGATAAGGGAAATGAAAAAAAGAGGGACAACTGTTTTACTCATAACTCATAGAGAGGAAGTTGCTGGAATTGCTGATGAGACATCCCTTATGTGTTCGGGCTTCATAATAAAGGAAGGAAAGCCTGAAGAGGTCTGCGATTATTTTAAAAATAGATGCGTGCCCTGTCCAACTCACATTTATCCCGATGAAATGGATAAAAATTTGAAAAAATGAGCATAGAAAAAGATTATGAATATATTTTGAAGGCTTACTCCGAGGCAGGAGGGAAGCCTGAAGTTTTCAAAGACTCCAGTATTGCCCACATCGTTGTTCACAAAAACAAAATTTACGGTATGCATCTTGTGAAGGGATTGAAAATTACTCCTGTTGAAACTGATAAAGGGGCTAAGATAGAACTTTTTGTGGAAGAAGGAAATAAAATTGCCTTTCCAGTTCACCTTTGTTTTGGAATACTTCCTGAGGAGGGAAGACAGGAGATTGGAATGAATGTGAAAGTAGAAAATGGAGCTCAGATAAAACTCCTTGCCCACTGTGTATTCCCCAATGCAGTAAAGATTGTTCATGCTATGAACGCTGAAATTGAAATAAGAGAAGATGCTTATTACGAATACAATGAGGTTCACTACCATGGAATGAAAGGAGGGATTGAGGTTATTCCCAGGGCGAAGGTTAAAGTTGGCAAAGGTAGCAGATTTTTAACAAATTTTTCTCTCCTTAAGGGTAGGGTAGGTGTCTTTAATTTGGACTACGAAGCTTTTGGAGATGATTTCTCTATTGTTGAAATGACAGCAAAAATATATGGTTTCGGAAACGACAGAATAAGATTGAGGGAAGTAGGGAGACTCACAGGAAGAAATTCAAGAGCTCTGATAAAAAGTAGAATTGCAATAAAAGACGATGCTTTCTCAGAGGTGATAAGTGAAATAACTGCTGAAGGAGAAGATTCTTGGGGTCATGTGGATTGTGTTGAGATTGTCCAGGGAAATGCAAAAGCAAAGGCAATTCCCATTGTGGATGTTTTCAAAGAGTCTGCAAAGGTTACCCATGAAGCCTCAATAGGAAGGGTTGACAAAAAACAGGTTGAAACTTTAATGGCAAGGGGACTTGATGAGGAGAAAGCAATAGATATGGTTGTGAGCGGGATGCTAAGATAGCTTCATGCTACAGGCTTTAGAAAATAAAGTTCTTTCATTTTACATTTTAAAATCTTCAATTCTCAATGCTTTTTTTGGTTATCAGTACTTGGTTAACTTTTAACTCTGAGGTTAAGGAGTAAACAGTTTGATTTTTCTGAACTAAGAGGATACAATAAAGACCAGGAGGTTCAAATGACCAAAAATTTAAGGTATGGGCTTGCGATACTGGTTTCAGTTCTTTTGATTTCTACACTCGGATATGCGCAGGTTAAATTTGAATTTACTGGATTTGGAAAATTCAATCTTAACCTCGGCTTTCCAAAAGATGTGGAAACTGATCCTACTTATGCATCCACATTCAGAGGCTTCTACAAAGAGTGGCAACCTTTCTTCTTTGACCCAGTTTTAGAGCAGAAAAGCGGAATAGGATTTGGCGGAAGAGTTGCAATTGAGCTCACTCCTCAGATGGCAATTGAAGGAAGTCTTGAATATGTGATGGCAGAGCGTCAGTTTAACAAAGAAGACCTTGATGCAGCAAAAGCTAAAATGAGTTCAATAGGATATTCTCCATATTTTACATGGAAAGATTCAGGCGGAAAAATAATGAGATATTACGGTAATGTGGTTTTCAATCTTTCTACAGAAGGAGAAATGATTCCATATATTACAGCAGGTCTTGGGATAACAAAATTCAGCGGTGGTCCTTCAATTACAGGAGACAGACCAGCTTATCTTGAAAGAATGGACTTTTATTACGAGGATACCTCTGCTTTGACCTTCAATGGTGGATTTGGATTAAAATATTTTCTATCCCAAAATATCGGATTTAGATTTGATTTCAGGGCTTTCTATTGCAGTCCAGAATTTAAACAAACATTTGGATATAGAGTTTTTGGATATACTACACTTCCAGAAGGAACCTATGTAACTCAGAAAGGCTCTCATCTTGATGCATCAGTGAATGTTGGAGTTTTTGTGAAAATATAAGTTCTGAATCGGAAACTATTACTCCAAAATTAAAAATAATTTTCCTTTCGGTCAAAGGTAAGAAGAGTAGAGGTGTAGAAGTTTAGGCTGTTGGCTGAGGGCTAATAGCTGAATATTGCCTCTTTAAAAATTAAAGTTTAAAATTAATTCTATACGCCCGTAGCTCAATGGATAGAGCGCTGGACTACGAATCCAAAGGTTGTGGGTTCGAATCCCACCGGGCGTATATTTATAGCTTTCAGCTAAAAGCTCACAGCGGACAGCAAAACAATTCATTCCTTTGGGTTCATAACTTTTCCTATGAAAAGAATGCTTCCGCTCTCTTTTTCCTGAATTATAAATATAAATGGATGGTCTGCACGAAATACCTTTTTGATGGGAATTGCTGTAATTCCTATTCCAATTCCTGTTGCTCCTCCTGCTTCAGTTCCTTCCTCATTTACTTCAACAAAAGCTTGATGGACTGCAATCTGAATAAATAGCTTTTTTGTCCCATCTATTTTTGAAAAATCAGCTTCACCAGGTGTAAAGGCAGATTTTGCTCCCATTTCTTGAATAATCTCATTGAGAGTATACTTCTGGTTTATTTTGAACTTTGGAAAGAAAACATCCACTCTTTCTTCCCTCAATTTGCTTATCCAATTTCTCAAATTTTCTTCTGTAAGGGATTTCTCAAGTAGTTCTAATTCTCCTTTGGGTAAAAGAACAATCATGGAAATTTTTCCTCCCTTATAATCCATTTCGAGAATCTGAAGATTCTCTATCTCTGCATAATTGAATCTTGCACTCTGTCCTGTTATCCTCATCATTGGAACCTTGACAGTTCTCTCTTTGCTTACCTTAAAATCCTCTTCTCTTGTCTCTTTTTTGTCAAACTGAAGAGACCATTCTCCTTTGAAGTATATTGCATTGGCAAGAACAAGTTTTGTCAAACGATTCAGAGAGCCTGGACGAAACAGTTCGTTTATTTTATTATTGGTTCTTTCTTGAATCCATTTGTTTATTGTTTGTCGTGCTTTTTCAGTGGCTACCGCAAAATCAATATTTGAAACTTTCCCCTTATAAAATTTTTCAATTGTGACTACATATTCGGGTAAAATTTTTAATCCTTCCTGAATCCATAGACCATTGGCAGTAAAGAGTTTACAATCTTTGCTCTTTTTGTTAATCTCATTGAACATTGACTCCCAACCCTTTCTTCTTAAAGCACTATCTTTCTGAAAATTGAATACAGAAGCAATCTCTTCTGCAGTTTTTCCTGAAGCTCCCTCATAAACCATGGCAAATGCTGTGGAAATGCTGAAAGAAGAGAAGAAGATATTCCCTTTTTCTTTTTTAACTATATTGGAGTAAAGTCCAAAACAGAAGCGGTTATTACCCTTTACAATTTCACTGGTCTCAGGAATTAAATTCATATTTTCCTTTGAAGGGAAGGAAAGATTTAAAAATAAAAAAAGAATTAAAAATAAAAATACGAGTTTGTTTTTTCCATCCATTTTCACTTCCTTTCATTATTAAAGTTTACCAGAAGTTATTTACAATGAAAAGAAAAATTATTCAGAATATTTCAATCAATATCTTTTTTAAAATGCGAAGAAGTTTATTGGCTTTTTAAGATTTCCACATAAACTTTTCTTCTTCTCGGTCCATCAAATTCGCAGAAAAATATACCTTCCCATGTGCCAAGAGAGAGCTTTCCTTTATTTATAGGGACTATTCTGGAATTGCCAATGACAGCGCTTTTAATGTGAGCAGGAGAATTTCCCTCGGTATGGGAATAAGAAATATTTTCAGGAACTATTTTTTTGAGCATCATTAGAATGTCCCTTTTAACATCAGGGTCAGCATTTTCATTTATTATAATTCCCGCTGTTGTGTGAGGGGTATATATTATACAGATACCGTTTTCTATTTTTTCTTCCTGCACTACTTTTGTTACATTGTAAGTGATGTCTATCATTTCTTCCTTTAAAGATGATGATACTTCTATTATTCTCATTCTCTCTAAATTTGAACTTTTTGGGGTGAAGTTACCTCACCCCTTGTTTATTAATTAAGTTCTAAAGATTTATTGTTTGCTTGTATCTTCGTATTCTGCATCTATTACTTCTTCCTTTGAAGAGCCTTCCTTTCCTGTTCCAGACGAAGTCTGAGAGGTTCCCTGTGAAGCTCTCTGGGATGCAGCTTGCTGATATAGAATCTGAGCTACTTGATGGGAAATTTTTGTAAGATTATTCATTGACTGCTGGAGCTTATCTCTATCATTGGAATCCATAGCAGATTTAGCGTCTTTTACTGCTGATTCAGCCTCTGAAATAAGATTGGGCGGGAATTTGTCTTTGTTTTCTCTTATGTTCTTGTCAAGTTCATACGCAAGAGCATCCACTTTATTCCTCATCTCAACAATCTCCCTCTTTTTCCTGTCCTCTTCCCTGTGAAGCTCAGCATCTTTAACCATTTTTTCTATTTCTTCCTTATTTAACCCACTTGATGCAGTTATTGTTATTGTTTGAGATTTTCCAGTGGCAAGGTCTTTAGCAGAGACATTTAGAATTCCATTGGCGTCAATATCAAAAGTAACTTCTATCTGGGGAACTCCCCTCGGTGCAGGAGGAATTCCTACAAGATGGAATCTTCCAAGGGTCCTGTTGTCCCTTGCCATTTCTCTTTCACCTTGAAGAACATGAATTTCTACCTGTGTTTGGTTATCTTCTGCAGTTGTAAATATCTCAGATTTTCGGGTAGGAATTGTGGTATTCCTTTCCACAATCTTTGTAAATATCCCACCGAGAGTCTCAACTCCAAGAGAGAGAGGAGTAACATCAAGAAGAAGTATATCCTTCATTTCTCCTGCAAGGACAGCACCCTGTATGGCTGCACCAACTGCAACAACTTCATCAGGGTTTACTGATTTGTTAGGTTCCTTCCCGAAGAAATCACGGACTAGCTGCTGGACTCGTGGAATTCTTGTTGAACCACCAACAAGAACGATTTCATCAATCTGGTGAGGCTTAAGCTTTGCATCTTCAAGAGCCTGTCTAACGGGGCCCATTGTTCTCTGGAGAAGATCCTCTATCATTGATTCAAGCTTCGCCCTCGTAAGTTTCATAAGAAGATGTTTTGGCCCAGATGCGTCTGCGGTTATAAATGGTAGATTGATATCTGTTTCAAGGGCTGAGCTAAGTTCAATCTTCGCTTTCTCTGCAGCTTCTTTAAGCCTCTGCATCGCCATGGGATCCCTTGAAAGGTCAATCCCATACTCCTTCTTGAACTCCTCTACCAACCAGTCTATTATTCTCTGATCGATGTTGTCACCACCCAGATGTGTGTCTCCATTGGTAGCCTTAACTTCTATTACCCCTTCCCCAACCTCGAGAATAGAAATATCGAATGTCCCTCCTCCAAAGTCGTAAACAGCAATTATCTGGTCTTTCTTTTTATCAAGTCCGTAAGCAAGAGCAGAAGCTGTTGGCTCATTAATTATTCTTCTGACATTCAAGCCTGCTATTATTCCTGCATCCTTTGTTGCCTGTCTTTGGGCATCATTGAAATAGGCTGGGACTGTAATTACTGCATCAGTCACCTTTTCTCCAAGATAATCTTCTGCTGCCTGCTTGAGCTTCGTTAGAATCATTGCTGATATTTCAGGTGGGGAGTAAACTTTACCCATTGCCTCAACTCGAGCGTCGTCATGGGGTCCTCTGACAACTTTGTAAGGCACCATTTTTATCTCTTCTTGAACCTCCTCAAACCTTCTTCCCATAAATCTTTTTATAGAATACACTGTATTCAAAGGGTTTGTTATTGCTTGTCTTTTTGCAACCTGACCTACAAGTCTCTCCCCATCTTTTGTGAATGCAACTACAGATGGAGTCAGTCTGTTTCCCTCCTGATTAAGGATGACTTTAACATCCTTTCCCTCCATTACCGCTACAACTGAAAATGTAGTTCCAAGGTCAATACCTATTACTTTTCCCATTTTCAAACCTCCTTAAAAAGTTTTCCATATATAAATATATGCAAATTTTTAGTATTTGTCAAGCATAAAATCTTAGTATATTATTATAAATGTTTTAAGGGATTCTAAATTTGGTCTAAAGAGCTTTTTGGGAAATTTGGTTAAGAATAGAAGGTTTGAGAGCTTTAGTCCTCTTCCTTAAAATAAATTTTTTCTTTCGAATAGAGAATAACAAGAACACCAATCTTTTGATTTAAATTGAATATAGGAGCTACTACTCTTAGATTTTCGTTAATATCTTCGTCAACTCTAATTGTGCTTGTCTCCATGAGTTCTATTGGAATAACTGAAAATACTTCTTTCCCTTCCAGACTCTTATCAGTGGAGACAACAACTTTCCCATCTATTGTAGATAAAAGTATAAGTTTCATATTTGGCTTTTTGACGAGCTCAATAAAGTAACTATCTATCAATCCGTAATTCTCAGAGACCGTTTCCTTCTGAATCGCCCAGGAAAGCAGTATTGCAACAAGGCTTAAAAACTCATTTGTTTTTGAATCAAAAATACTTTGAGTTTTTTTTGTGAGTGAACTTTTCTGCTCATCCATTCTTTTTTCCAAACCTCTTATTTCAAAGCTCTTCCAGAAGTAAATCCCTAAAATTACAAGGATAAGAATCAGAATTAAATAGAGATAAAATTTCTTCATATTGCCTCCTTATCGGAAAGTTAAAAGTAAAAATTTAAAAGTCAGAGGGAAAAAGAAAAATAGTAAAAGAGAGAAGTTAAAAGCGAAGAGTGAAAGGTAAAAAAGACAAAAATAAAGAGTAAAAAGTGAAAAGTGAAAAAAGGGAATAGAGAGAAAATTTATATTCATTTTCTTGCTCTAACCTGATAAATTTTGCCTTTTACTTTGTGACTTTTGTATTAAATTCAAAATAATTTTACCTCAACTTCCTCCCCTCTTTCAAGAAGTTCCTTGTTTCCTAAAATCTCAATGTAACCATCAGCCTCTGCCATTGATGTTATAGTTCCTGACTCTTTGAAGACAGGAATTACTTCCTCACCTTCTAACTTAACTGAGAGAAATTGCATTCTACCGATTGTAACAGAAATCCTTTTTGATAACTTTCCTTTTACAGTTTTATATATTTTGGGAGGAAGATTTGCAATTTTTTTTAAAATGGGAATTAAAATCATATAACCGTTGGAAAGGCATGAAGTGGGATGTCCAGGCATGCCTATGATTACTTTATCTTTGATAACAGCTCCAAGGGTTGGTTTGCCGGGCTTGATTGCAATTCCATGAAAAAGAACTTCTCCCATTTCCGTTAAAACATCCATAACAATGTCCCTCTCTCCCACAGAGCTTCCGCCGATAACAATGACAAGGTCGTATTTAAGAGCTTCTTCCAGTGATTTGCGAAGCTCTTTTTCATCATCTTGGCAGATGGAAAAGACAATCGGAATACAACCGTTTTCTTTTATCAGAGCAGAAAGGGTGTAGGAATTTATGTTATAGACTTTACCCATCTGTATAGGTTCTTCAAGGGGAATAACTTCATTTCCTGTAGGTATCAGGGCTATCTCAGGTTTCTTGAAAACTTTAACTTCTTTAATTCCGAGGGAGGCAAGAACCCCTATTTTTGAAGGAGTCAAAACAGTCCCTTTTTTCAAAATTAAAGAACCTTTTTTAATATCTCCACTTTTTTTCGTGATATTTGCTCCGGGAAAAACTGGTTTGTAAACAAGAATTTTATCTCCTATTATTTCAGTGTCCTCCAAAATAACCACTGAATCAGCACCCTCAGGTATCATTGCACCAGTGGCAACTTTAAAGCATTTCCTCCTTTCAACAACTCCCTCGGGAATTTCCCCTGTCAAAACTGAACCTGAGAAAGTAAAAGTAGCGGGATTATGAAGGGAGGCGCCAAAGGTGTCCTCAGCAATTACTGCATAACCATCCATTGCGGAGCGGTCAAAATGTGGAACATCCATGGGAGCAATGATCTCTTCTGCAAGGACTCTTTCATCTGCTTTTTCAATTGGAACAATTTCGAAATCTTCTACACTTCTAACATTTGAGAGGAGAATTTGCATTGCCTCGTTAAAGCTTATCAAGGTTTTGAGAGCTTTTATGTTTTCCATTTTCGATTAACTATCGACTTCTTCTGGAGTATAACCAATTTCTTTTAATTTTTCAAAAAGCTCATTTTTATTAAAATCTCCCTCTATGTTCGCAGACTTTGTGGAAAGTTCTACTTTAAAATTCTGAATTCCTTTTATTTCTTTTAAAGTATTTTCAATTCTCCTTATACAACTCTGACAGCTTATACTTGGTATTTTTAATCTTATTTGCACTTTCTCCTCCTTTTTAAGTCAATAGTTTAACATCGAGGAGCTCTAAGTTCAATTTAAAGCTTTTTGTGGTTTCATTCATTGAGAATCTGATTCAGGTCTCTTTCAATTCTTTCAATGTCACTCTCAAATATTTTAAATTTGTATTCTTTTAGCACTTCCAATTGCTTTAAGCCTGAACCAGTTAAAACAATAACTACCATCTCCTCTTCATTTATTTTCCCATTTTCTTTCAATTTCTTTACTGCATGAAGGGTTGTGGCTGAGGAAGGTTCGACAAAAAAACCTGCACTGGCAAGCATTTTCTGGGCCTTTAGGATTTCTTCTTCATCAACATCTTCTGCAAGCCATCCATATTTTTTTGCCTTCTGGATTATCTCATCACCTCCAGGAGGATCTCCTGAAGTAATTGCCTCTGCAATGGTTTGGAAATTCTTAAAAGGAATAACATGGTCATATCCCATCTTTATTGCTTTAACAATTGGGCTATTATTTTTTGCTTGAACAACAATCATTTTTGGCAATTTCTTTGTTAGACCTGCCTGAAAAAGCTCTCTATAACCCTTGAAGATCCCTCTTATGTGTCCACATGCTGATGTAGGAACTGCAATGTAATCAGGAACATTTCCTTCCATCTGCTCAAACATCTCAAAAGCCTCAAGTTTGTAACCCTCCACCCTTATGGGATTGTTTCCTGAGACAATCCTTAAATTGTATTTGTTAGAAAGTTCAAGGACTCTTTTTTTCATTTGCGAATAATTGTCTGCCTTAACCTTTACAACAGTGGCTCCATGGATAACCATTGATAATAGTTTTTCCTGAGGGACAAATTCAGGTAAAAAAACAATAACTTTTATTCCTGCTCTTGCTCCATAAGCAGAAATTGAATGTCCCATATTCCCTGTTGAAATTGTAGCAGTGAACTCCTCTCTCATTTCCTTTGCCATAAAGATTGTTGTCAGGGAACCCCTGTCTTTAAAACTTCCAGTTGGATTCTGGGCTTCGTTTTTTATCCAAAGATTCTTTAAACCTGTAAACTCCTGCAATCTCTTTCCCGCTTTTACAAAGGGGGTATTTCCCTCTCCAAGGGAAAATTCAGGATCAAGAATTTTGAAAAGAAGAAAATCCCTGAACCTTTCCAATAAAAACTTGCCTTCCCTTGTCCTTGCATTTTCAATACCAGAAAAATATACTTCGAGAGATTCTCCATCTTCTGAAAATTCATTTAAACTTTCAAAATGGTATTCTTTTGCTGATACAGTTGAAATTAATTTCCTCATCAATAAAATGATTATACATTCAAAATTAAAAAATGCAAAGACCTTCCCCAATGGTAGCGTAAGATTTATTGTGTAAAATT